>ENA-UOVV01000398-UOVV01000398.1-compost-metagenome-genome-assembly--contig:-NODE-398-length-54295-cov-12.633038_pt1 | contig 54295 bp, 50 predicted proteins | sample MGYA00238155_ERZ761577 | MGnify/ENA primary metagenome ERZ761577 (study PRJEB28898, sample SAMN06268775) | compost metagenome | isolation source: Emeryville, CA | place: USA:Emeryville, CA | collected... | reverse complement strand
CCTTCATGGTAAAAAATTTCGGTAATGGTGTTTTCGGGAGGGAAGCTTTAATCTGATTCCACGCCTTGGGCTCTGGCGTCCTTGCTGTAGTCGAATTCAAGGTTACCCTTTTCGTCCCATTTTCGAACGATGAATGGCTCAAATTCTTCCCAACAATCCCGTGCGTATTGGGTTTCGGTTTTACGTTGACTTCTGTGGGGATAATATTCAAACCATCGTCCTATCTTTTTTCCCCGTTCATATTTTCCGGTTTCTTTCAATTGCCCACTTTCATAAAAGGCGAGGTATTCACCTTCTATGACCCCGAATTGAATGGGAATAACCTCTTTTATCTTAGTTTTGGCTTCGTCGTAATAAGTAATTTGAGACTCAGCTGGGAAACCCTTATCCCAAACTGATTTGTCCAAAAGGATGTAATTTCGGTCGTAGCGCACCCACCGTCCGTCCTTGGTACCCATGAAATAGTAACCTTCTTCCACTAAATCACCGCCCACATATTTTTTGTATGGCCCATGGAGTAAGCGAGCATTTTGTTTGTCCCGGATAACCGATGAGCTTAGCGTTTTTTTCTTTAGGTCGTACCATTTCGTTTGCGCCAGACGTACGTATGGATTAATGGGTTGGACGTCTTTCAAAACGTGAAAAACCTCAATATTTGCACGTTCGCCACTACCGTACTTAACCGACCGCTCTTCCATTTGGATTCCCTTGTATTCGACTTTGGCTAGTTTGGCTGCTTTTTTCTTTCTTCTGCGATCTGCTCGACGGGTTTTGAACTCTTTTACTTTCAAACCGAGGTCCGGGATAGTCTCGCCTACCAACGATGATAAGCTTTCCGAACGACCCACCCCGCCTGGAAGATTTAAAGACGCATTAGCCCCTACTTCAGTTTCGAAACCGAGATCACCTAGCTTTTTTTGGAGGGAGTCGGTTTTAGAAAGTGGAAGATTGTTCCCGACATTTTCATTCTGTCCGTAGCACAAGGCGCCCAGCATTAGAGCCCAGAAAAGAATCAGGAATGGTTTATACATACACTAAGGCAAACAAATTCTATTCAATTAACGTTACTTTTGTAACGCCTATTGCCAGTGGAAAATTTTCATTGTAAAGATAACAGATTATAAATCATTGGAAAAACAAGCTAAAATATACGTTGCCGGCCACAGAGGAATGGTTGGTTCGGCGATTGTTCGCCGTTTGGAAAAAGCGGGTTTTGAAAATATTGTAGTAAAAACCTCGAAGGAATTAGATTTAAGAATTCAAGCTGCCGTTTTCGAATTTTTTGAAGCTGAAAAGCCTGATTATGTGTTTTTAGCAGCGGCTAAGGTAGGTGGGATCATGGCCAATAATACCTATCGAGCTGAATTCCTGTTAGACAACCTTCAGATTCAAAATAACGTCATTGATGCGGCGTATAAAAATGGGGTGAAAAAGTTACTTTTTTTAGGCTCTTCCTGTATTTATCCAAAATTAGCACCGCAGCCTCTGAAGGAAGATTACCTGCTGACCGGTTTATTGGAACCCACTAATGAGCCTTATGCCATTGCAAAGATTGCCGGTATCAAACTCTGTGAAGCTTATCGAAGTCAATACGGGGCTAACTTCATCTCTGCCATGCCTACTAATTTGTATGGGCCTAACGACAATTACGACTTAGAGAACTCCCATGTCCTTCCGGCTATGATTCGGAAGTTTCATGAAGCCAAACAAGAAAACCGGCCTTCCGTAATTTTATGGGGCACGGGCTCTCCTCTACGAGAATTTTTGCATGTGGATGATATGGCCGATGCCTGCTATTTTCTCATGCAAGAATATAACGGGTCGCAGCATGTAAACGTCGGGGTAGGTGAAGATCTTTCCATACGTGAACTCGCCGAACTTATCCAGAAAATAGTGGGTTACGAAGGAGAACTCATTTGGAATACCGATAAACCGGACGGGACCCCCCGAAAATTAATGGATGTTTCTAAAATACATGCCATGGGTTGGCGGCATAAAATCGACCTTGAATCGGGAATTAGAGCAACCTACCGCGATTTCTTGGAAAACCAAAAAACATACCGTTTGTAATAAATTGCTTTTTTATTGTTTTTTGGCGGGTTTGCCTAATGATCATAAAGCGAAAAGACGGTTTTGCCTATGATAATTTTTTTTTATAGCCTCAACTCCCTATAATTTATTGTAATTATTTGGCAATTCTCCCTAATTTTGCGGTTTATCCAATCGTTAAATTATTTCAGGGCTTAAAACATTCTCACCTTGTTGAAGTTAGATCATATAGACAGAAAAGTACTGGAAAAACTCCAGTCGAATGCGAAGATTACGAACGCACAATTGTCGAAAGAAATCGGGTTATCACCAGCTCCAACACTAGAACGTGTAAAAAAGCTTGAGCAAAGTGGTATCATTAAGAGTTATCATGCCCATCTCGATCCGCAAAAAGTAGGCTTAGGGGTGACAACTTTTGTTCAAGTAACATTGGTCGGTCATAAAAAATCAACAACCGAACGTTTTGTAGAAAAAATAGAGCTGATTCCTGAGGTAATCGAATGTCACCACATTACAGGAAGTGGGGATTTTATGTTGAAAGTAATTTCTAAAGATATCAGTAGCTATCAAAGTCTGATACTTGAAAAAGTTAATGAAATCGAAGAAGTTGCGAGTACGCAAACAATGGTGATATTGTCAACCTTTAAGGACAGCAAAGTTCTCCCAATTCCTTGATTTTGAGCGAATCATCTTGTGAACCGGAGGGGTATATTACCTTCGGTTCTTTTTTTTATACCCCTCTCTTTTTCCTGTCATAGGAGGGCAACAACTTAACCATCAGGATTTTGCACGGCGTTGTCTTCGACGTTCTTTTTTAAGTGAATCGATAGCCTCCTTTGCTTCTTTGTATTGTGCACTCTTTTTGGAAGCCGCATTCATAGCCTCTTTATAATAGTTCGTCGCTTCCTCCACTTTGTTTTCATGTTGTGCAATTTTCCCCAATCCAATTAAGGATGCAATAAAGTAACCCGCTTTGGTGTCACCGGTTTGTCGCGAAAACTCCACTGCTTTTTGATAGTATTCTTTTGCTGAACTAAAATCCCGTTGGAGGTTGTAAGCATAAAATCCTAAGACATAGGCGGCATTCCTCCCGCTTACTCCCTCGTAACCGGGTTTACCCTCTTCAATTTTCTGAAGAATACGGAGGGCAGCTGCTTGGGCCTCTTGGGCACGGGCGGTTACGAAAGCGGTCCGACAGTAATAGCGCTCGAAATATGGATTATTGGGATAGGTTTGATGCATATATTTGGCGAGTTCGTAGGCTTTGTTGTACTCATTTTCCATCGAGTAGATCTGGAGCAAAAAATACCGTGCCTCTGTACGCGTATAAAACGCTTGGTTGGCTACTTCTTCGAGTTGTTTTATGCCTAACTCTTTATTCCCCTTCGGAAAAAAGGCCAATATAGGTTTCAAAGCAGGATACTCCCGGGGAATCCATTGTGCATAATAATTGTAGATACCGTCACCAAATAAAAGTTCCGGGCTTAACTCTCCCTTTCCCTTACATTCCTCCAAGTATTTTAGCGCATTTTTTCCGGCAAAAGTAGCTTTAGCCCATTGTTTACGCTCTGAATGGAGTCGGCCTTTAAAGGCATAAGACGCCGCCAGAAAAAAAGCTGGTTCTACTTTATTTTCTACATCCCCATACAACCTTTTCGCCAGGTAGATGGCCGAATCCAAATGCATGATCATTTTGTCATCGTATTGGGTCACGTTGGTATTCGGAACGATTTTCCACCATTCTGCGAGGGCAAGCATAAAATGAGGCATAGGATGGTGGGGGAATCGGTATTTTAACCAACGAATTTCCCGATCTGCTTCATAAAATCGAAAATTGTATAAATGGTTAATCGCATCGGTCGACTCGATTTCAACACTGGGGTTTTTCAATACCATGTCGTATCGCTTGTCCAGTTCTGCTGAAGAATATAGTTGCGCAAAGCCCTCCGATCGAAGAAGCAACTGTGCGGCGATAACCAGACTTAATACGATTCGTAAATTCTTATAACACATTATCTTCCGTATCAAACACATGCCTTAACAACAGAATAATCCTAATTTGCGTTTACCTAATCTAAAATTTGTAGAAGCGGTTACATTGTCACGGTGTTGAAAGCGACAAACTTACCACAGATTATTTTAGAAACGTATTCCCGTAGATCTATAACATATGAGCCTACCTAAGTACCCTAATTGAATTGTCGGGCGCTGCATAAACCTATTGAGTTAAAGCATTTCTTTGCAATTCAAGAGGAAGCAGGTTTACTTAGGGATAAATCCTATTAACTTTCCAATTTTATATGTAAATAGAGGGGTAATAGAATGGCAGGAATTCCTATTAAATTCAGATTTACACCGTAGTATTTATTTCTAAATCCCATTATGCGACTACAATTTTTCGGAGCTGCGCGAGAAGTGACAGGAAGTAAACACCTGGTAACCACCGAAAAAGGGACAAAAATTCTTCTTGATTGCGGTCTCTTTCAAGGTATCCAAACCCACGAATTAAACCAGGAGTTTGGCTTCGACCCGCGGGAAATCGATTGTGTGATTCTTTCACATGCGCACATTGATCACTCAGGATTATTGCCGCGCCTTGTCAAAAAAGGGTTCAATGGTCCGATTTACACCACAGGTGCTACCGCTGATTTGTGTCAAATCATGTTATTAGACAGCGCCTATATACAAGAAAAAGACCTTAAAATACTTAATGAGCGTCGTGTTAGACAAGGTCGACCGACCCTGGAATTGCTCTATTCGGTCGCCGATGCAGAACGTACACTTGAACTGTTTAAACCCGTTCCCTACCATATGCCGGTCCATATCAACGGCGGGGAGGTTGTTTTTACCTTAACGGATGCTGGTCATTTATTGGGTAGTGCTGCCGTTCACTTGAGTATTGAAAATGAAGGCACCTACATTCGACTGACTTATACCGGTGATATTGGTCGACCGAATGATAGTATTCTTCGCGCACCCGAACCCTTTCCACAAGCAGATTACATCATTTGCGAATCGACTTACGGGGATCGTTTGCACAGTAAGGTTCCTGATATGCTATCCCATCTGGAACGTATCGTATTCGAAACCTGCGTTTCGAAGCGCGGCAAACTCATTATTCCAGCTTTTGCCGTAGACCGTACACAGGAGTTGATTTATGCTCTCGACCGCCTTAGTAGCTCGGGACGATTGGCCCACCTACCCGTCTATATTGATAGTCCACTGGCAGTGCAGGCAACGCGTATTATGAAGCGTAATGACGACTATTTTAATCCCGAAATAAAGGAATATATAGAAAAAGATGGGGATGCGTTTGCCTTTCCCCACCTACATTATATTTCGGATGTGGAAGATTCGAAAGCCTTAAACACAAAACAAGAACCTTGCATTATCATTTCTGCATCCGGTATGGCGGAGGCTGGGAGGATTAAGCACCATTTACTCAACAACCTGGAGTCGGAGCGGAATACGGTGCTCATTGTGGGTTATTGTTCGCCCCATACCTTAGGTGGAGCTATCCGGAATGGCGAACAGATGGTTCGTATATTTGGTACTGACGTCCGGGTCAATGCAACGGTAGAAATCCTCGATGCTTTTTCGGGACATGCTGATTACCAAGAGATTATTCAGTACCTGTCGTGCCAGGATCCTGAACGGGTTAAAAAAATGTTCCTCGTCCACGGTGAATTTGAGAAACAAATTGCCTTAAAGCATTCCTTACGAGATGCGGGCTTTAATGATATTCGTATTCCTTTGATGCATGAGTGGGTGATTCTCTAATTTAATCACCAAGACATCCGAAATCCTATCCCATGAACATTGTCGATTTTCACGGAATTGGCATCAGTGGCTAGATATTTTCTCAATCGGGAAATGAAAACATCCAGGCTCCGACCCATGTAGTAATCGTCATCGCCCCAGATCGCTTTGAGAAGGTCTTCCCGTCTTACCACCTCATTACGATGGCTTGCAAAATATTTAAGCACCTCTCCTTCACGGAAGGTAAGGGTCTGAACATGGCCGTTTCGAGAAAGGGTAAGCTTTTGGAAGTCAAATTCGAAATCGCCGATAACAAAGCGGGTTGCCTCTTTTTCGGGTTCTGCTTTGTCTTTACTCCTACGGAGAAACACCTCCATTCGTAGAATTAGCTCTTGTATGCTAAAAGGTTTGGTTAGGTAATCATCGGCTCCGAGCTTAAATCCTTGAATTTTATCGTCCTGTAGAGCCCGTGCTGTTAGAAATAAAATAGGCACATCTTGATTGGTTTCCCTAATTTTCCGGGCTAGCGTGAAGCCATCCATTCGGGGGAGCATCACATCGAGGATGCAAAAATCAAATTTATATTCACTAAAAGCTTCCAGCCCCGCCAATCCGTCCGAGCAGTGGATCACTTCGTACCCAGCAACTTCAAGATTGTCCTTGGTGGCAAAGGCCAGGCTCGGATCATCTTCAACAAATAAAATGAGAGGTTTGGGACGTGCTATATCAGTTCTCTTCATAGATGGTTTCCAAAAACAACTAGGCTAAGTTAACCAATATTTTGAATTGACTGCCCTTGCCGGGTCGACTGTACAATTCGAGTTTCCAATGATGTGCCCTTACGATTTCTCTTACATAACTCAATCCAATACCGAAACCTTTAACGTTGTGAATATCGCCCGACGGAACCCTGTAAAACTTATCGAATATTTTCTTTTGGAGATCCGGGGCAATACCTACACCCTTGTCAGAAATTGAAATGACCAGCTTCTTACCCATATTTTGGGTAGATATACGAACATCGGGTTTTCCCTGTGAATACTTAATTGCGTTGTCTAATAAATTACTTATAACACCCCTGAAATGATCCCGATCCGCTATAATTACATCGTTGGATGCCTGCAAATCAGCTGTTATACTCCCGTTATATTTTTCCAATAAGAGATCTATTTCACGGTGCACTTCCACCGGTTCTGGTTTGATATCCAGCATATTTTTTTCGGCGCGCGCGGTGGTCAATACCAGTTCCACCTGTCGTTGAAGTCGACCAATCTCGTCCTTGACAATATTTACATAGCGGTTATACCGTTCGGGTTGTTCGACTATTTTAGGATTCTCCAACACCTCCGAGGCGATACGTATCGAGGAAATAGGCGTTTGTAATTCATGAGTCATGTTATTGATAAAATCCTTCTGTTCATCGGAGAGTTGTTTTTGTCGTAGAATGACAAAGAGGGCATAGGCGAAGAAACCGAGTGCAATCACGATCAGAAAGGTCGACCACATCCAACCTTCTAGTTGCCATGGAATCGAGGCGGATTGGCTCGGAAATCGAATGCCCACGTAGTAAGGATATTTATCGGTTTTTAGCCAATTAGCAGTCTGCGTGGGTGTTTTTTTCTGGTGGCGCGTGCTGAGCAACATTCCGTATTGCATCGCGTTTGTAGTGCAGTCATAGATGCCAACCTCAAAATCAGTGACGATATTATGTTTGGTAAAAGCCTCCCGAAGGTAGTGTTCCAAAATATCGGGCTGGGTACGGGCATTGGTGTTGATCAAGAAATAATCCTGAGACAATTGTTCTACCGGATTATTTTGTAGCATCACATTACTCACCGTCGCAAGTTGTTCAGCCACGTGTTGAAGTGCCACATGGGCTTGCTGACTAAACTCCCTATTTCGAATTTCAATGATGCGTTTAACCCAATAGATCTGTGTTAGTAAAACCCCGATGATAGAGAGGGCTGAGAAAACGACCAGCCATTGTATGGTTCTTCTAGACACGATTTTTAATGGTTAAAAATGCATTGTTAGGGGTAAAATTCTCAATTTTGACCCTAATTTTCAACGAATTAACAAGATGTTAACAAACGTTTGACTTTTATTAACAGCAACAACAATTCATTCCGTTTAGTTTTGTATCATCAATGGTCATGTAATTGGTCCATTTTGCGTTTAGGTTAGATTATGAAAAGGAATATCATTTTAACAGTTCTATTAGCCATGGTAACTGTAGCTATGACCGCCGCAAAATTTGCGGCGGCTAGCTTCAAATGGGAGCAGACAGTACATGATTTTGGCAGAATTCCACAAGGTAAACCTGTGACAGTTAGTTTTAAATTCTCCAATGTGGGCGACGAACCTCTCATCATTAAAAATGCAACAGGGTCCTGCGGATGTACCAATGTAACGTACCCCAAAGAACCCATTTTGCCCGGTCAAACGGGAGAAGTGAATAGTACTTTCAATGCAGAAGCAGTCGGCGTTTTTACAAAAACGGTATCGGTTGAATCCAATGCCGTTGAAGGCTTGACGATTCTGACTTTTAAAGGAGAAGTTGTTCAGTAATTTTAGAGTTGTGTTAAAATTTGGGAAACGGGTCCTTGGGCCCGTTTTTTTTTCATAAATCTGGAATACAACAAGTTGATCTCCTGGTATTCTCTTGTTAGATCCATCAGAAGCCTGATTTACTCTGTAATTTAAAATACAAATCGTAACATCACTGCCTCGTTTTTAAACTTCGCTTTCTACCCAAACATTTGACATAGGCCGCTAAGAAAGAGTATATTAGGAGAGACTGCGTCTTACGGAATTATCCACTAATTCCTTAACTGCACGTATATGAAGAGCGTTTTAATCGTCGAAGATGACAAAAGAATCGCTGAAAATATCTCGAAAGGACTGGCCAGTGAGGGAATGAAAGTAGAGATTGCTTCCGACGGAATAACGGGTAAGCAGATGGCCTTGCAGAATGAATATGATCTACTCTTGCTGGATTTAAATTTACCCGGCCTTAAAGGGTACGACGTGTGCCGTCAGGTAAGACGTTATAAACCGTTGTTGCCCATAATTATGCTCACGGCCTACGGTGAAATTGAAGATAAGGTATCCGGGTTACGTTTGGGAGCAGATGATTATATCGTAAAACCCTTTGATTTTCGTGAATTAACTGCCCTAATTTCCGCTGCCTTAAGACGCAACGACCTTTTATCGAATAAAAGTGAAAGAGAAATTATACAAGTGGGGGATTTGTGTCTTAACCTTCGTACTAAACAAGTAAAACGAGGTGAGCGCGAAATAGAACTGACCGCTAGAGAACTTTCCCTGTTGGAATATCTAATGCGTCATTCCGGGGAAGTCGTTTCAAAAATGGACCTGGCAGAAAACGTATGGCATCTCAACTTTGATCCGGGTACCAACGTCGTAGAAGTATACATCAACTATTTAAGGCGGAAAGTGGACAAGGATTTTGAACATAAAATGATTCATACGCGGCCGGGACTAGGCTACGTCCTACAAATCGACGAGAACGACTGAGAAATTTCTACCCTATCAGCTTTGAAAATTAAGGACAGAATCGCTTTACAGTTTACACTGATCGTCGCCGCTATTTTGGTGATTTTTGCGGTGCTTGTCTATAGTGTATCGTCTAATTTTAGAGAGGAGGAATTTAATGCGAGGCTGTTTAACAAAGCCTGGTCCACCTGCAGGTTTTTGATCATGATCAAGGAAGTAGACGATGAATTGCTAAAGATAATCGATCAAAATACGCAGATCATGATCGACGAAAACGTTCTGGTTTTTGATCGTTATAACAACCTGATATATGCGGCTGGAGACAGTATTCATGTTCAATACGATGAGAGTTTACTTCAGAAAATTAGAGAAGAACGTGTTCTGGAGTTTTATCAGGGACGCAATCAACTAGTAGGACTAAGGTACGATGAAGGTAATGAGCCTTTGGTAGCGCTTGCATCAGCCCACGATAAGTTTGGGATCAACAAGCTGCATAATCTCCGTAACACGCTAATTTGGTGTTTATTAATAGGTATAGCAGGAACCGTTTTACTAAGTATTCATTTTGCAGGAGCTTCGTTAAAACCGATTTCCGAAATCATCCGTCAAATTTCTTCGATCACCGCCCATGATCTTCGCCAGCGATTACCTCAGGCAAGTTCTCCCGACGAAATAGGTCAACTTGCCACGAAGTTTAACGAAGTTCTCCACAAGCTCGAACAAGTTTTTGAAAAACAGAGAAGCTTTGTTTACCACGCTTCACATGAATTGCGTACCCCCTTGGCAGCCTTAAAATCTGAAATCCAACTTGCTGAAAAACAAGTTGAACAGGGTTCGGAATTAAAAAAAGTCTTCGAAAATTTGTCGAGTGATACCGAACGCCTGATTAGCATCACCAACAGTTTGTTGTTTTTCGCACGCTCCTTAGAGGAAGTCGAACAGTTTAAGACTGAGGTGGTTAGGATGGAGGACATTTTATTCAGTGCCAAAAATGAACTAGCTTTCGAAAATTATACAGAACGTATTCGAATTGGCTATACCAATATACCGGAAGATGAGAATCACACCTTGGTAATGGGTAACGAAGCCTTATTAATAAGGGTATGTACTAATTTGATGGATAATGCATGTAAATACTCGAAGGGTGATGTTGAAGTCAACATAGGCACCGATCCAACCTATTGTAAAATAACGTTTCGAGATGATGGGTTGGGGATTTCGGGGAAAGATCTCCCTCGAATTTTCGACGTGTTTTTCCGTGGGGCTAATGTGATTGGTTTGAACGGCTTCGGAATAGGGCTATCGATTTGTAAACGAATAGTAGAATGGCACGGTGGCAAAATTTACGTGAAAAGCGAATTGAATAAGGGTAGTGAATTTACCATTTGTATACCTCATTTAGTAAGTTCTCGTCAAACGAAAATGGCTTAAAGGGGTCTACGACGAGAAGTTTTATTTTCTAATATATTTCTAATGGGGGTGGACGACTAGTCGTTGTAATATTTCAATAATTTTGATTACTGTGTAGGGATTATCCCAGGAGAGTTTACACAGTCACTTTCAAAAAGTGGTTGAAAAAGTCGTGTTAATAATTTGAAAGCCGATATCTGCTGGGTGTCGGCTTTTAGTAAATCGCCAAAAAAAAGCGGCAGCCCAACGTTCGGGTCGCCGCTTTTTGCACTAACAAACTCTAATTTTTTGTTGGTCAGAATTGAAGCCCGAGAATTTCAACGAATTGTTCGGGGCTGTACTGACCGGCGACAGGCGCTAAAATTTCTACTTTCTCGACTTTTGCAGTGGCCTGCACTTTACTTTTTGCCTCCTCTTTGGATTCAGGCCAAACACCAATAATTCGGTTCAGTTGTTCGGGTGTGAACTTGTCCATAACGTTGTAAGTAGCTTTACTTGAAAATTCGGGAAGAACTTCAGACGTAGAAGCTAACAAGACTGGCTGAGAACTGTTGGCCTTAGGTTTGTCATCAAAGACAAACTGTTTATTGGAAAAATTATTTTTTGCTTCGCTCAGTTGTGCGAAGAGAATAAACACGCCTAATAGGAGAGTGGTTTTCTTTAGAATTGTACTTTTCATGGTATTTTCTTGTTTTATAGAGTATGGAATAAAATTCTGTTAACTACACTGCAAAAGTAATAAAATATTTGTGAATGTCAAGTATATAAGGCATAAACAGAATAAAATATCTGTAAAGTCTAGAATTACTGAATTTTTAATAAATGGTAATATTGATTTAAAAATAGTATTATTCTGTTTTCTCAATTTAAACGAATCCTTTGAATCCAGCATTGTCCAATTTCAGCTACTGAATTGTTAATTATTGTTAAAATACAACACGTCTTTAGCGTGAATAACCCATTTGACTTCAGGCGGGAAGGCCATAGGTCGAATTGGAAATATTTAAGAAGGCAGTAGGCTAGGCTGGCGGTACTTGGCCAATTAACACCAAAGCATTACTTTTGAAGTACTGGCTTATTATAGGCGAAAGGTATTTTTGGAATTTGCCAAAACATCCAATTTAGTAAATGGAAATACCTGGCGGTAGTAAAATCTGTTTTCAATTAAAATCAAGTAAACGTGTCATTGCTTAAAGACAAAGTAGCCCTTATTACAGGGGCGTCGAGAGGTATCGGTAGGGCCATCGCCCAAAAATTTGCCCAACAAGGAGCACAGGTAGCATTCACCTTTTTGTCTAGTGTTGAAAAAGGGAAAGCGCTGGAAGATGAGTTGTCAGCTTATGGAGTTAAAGCAAAAGGATATCGCTCAGACGCCTCCGATTTTCAAGCTGCGGAAGAACTTGCAGCGGAAGTAGTGAAAGAGTTTGGGAAAATCGACGTTTTGGTTAATAATGCAGGAATAACCATCGACGGGTTATTACTTAGAATGTCGGAGGAGCAGTGGGATCAAGTTATTCGTGTCAACTTGAAATCGGTGTTCAACCTCACCAAAGCCGTATCCAAAAATATGATTCGCGCTAAATCCGGGTCCATCATAAATCTCACTTCCGTGGTGGGAATTAAAGGAAATGCTGGACAAGCCAACTATGCGGCTTCAAAAGCCGGTATCATCGGATTTACAAAGTCGATAGCTTTGGAGTTGGGTTCTAGGAATATCCGTTCCAATGCTATCGCTCCCGGATTTATAGAAACCGAAATGACCGATGCCGTAGATCCGAAAGCAATTGAGGAATGGAAACAGCAAATCCCCATGAAACGAGGTGGGAAACCCGAAGAGGTTGCCGATGCTTGTGTGTTCTTAGCTTCTGATATGTCCAATTATATAACCGGACAAGTGCTGCAAGTGGACGGAGGCATGCTTACCTAAGTATCAGCCGCTTATGCAGTCAGGACTCCTGTTTACGACACCGGTTTGGTTTGTGCTACTTTGTGTAGCAGCAGGGGCCCTATATGCTTGGTTTCTATATTCACAAGAAGCACCCTGGAGTAAAACAATCAACACCGCGCTTGCTTTGGTGCGGGGCATTTTGGTTGCGCTGATCTGTTTTTTATTGTTGGGGCCGCGGGTAAAGAATATAGAAACCACTACCCACCAGGCGACAGCGGTATTGGCTATTGATAACTCTTCGTCGATGAAAGAGGTGGCTCCTCCTTTGCTCGAATCTTTCTTAGAATTGGAGGAAAAATTACGAGCTGAGGGCTATCAGATCTCAGTGGTACCCCTGTCCGAAGGAGATTCCCTCCGATTTGAAGAGGGAAAAACCAACTTATCAAGCTTTTTAGGTCGCATTAAGAACCAGTTTGAAGGAGAAAACCTTACAGACGTCATCTTACTCTCCGATGGTATTGTAAATGAAGGAAGCTCCCCCGTTTTCGGAACCTATCCTTTTAAGATCCATAGCGTAGCCGTGGGAGATACCATTCCCGCTAGGGATATTCAGATCACCCATGTACGAGCTAACCAAGTCGCTTTTTTGGGAAATCAGTTTCCGATACAGGTGGATATATCTGCTTTTGGGATGCGTGGGCAACGAGCTCATGTAACGCTACGTCAAGGTAATCGGGTCCTTGGAACCAAGTCGGTAAATATTGCCGAAGATAACTTTTTTGAAACCATCGAATGGATGACCACATCGCCCGAAAAAGGACTTCAACGTTTTACCATCGAACTGAACACATTGCCGGGAGAGCGTACCCAATCAAATAACCGAAGGGATGTGTATATCGATATAATTGATGGGCGTGAAAATATTCTAATCCTTGCGTTGTCTCCCCATCCTGATCTCAAAGCACTCCGGAGTATTATCAGCCTGAATGACAATTTTGAGTTGGATATGCACATTCTTTCCCTAGGACCCATCCCCTCAGAACTCCTTAAAAAGAAATATGACCTAGTGATTTTCCACCAACTTCCCGATCTCTATAACCTTTGGAATAATTCAGAAGTTACGAATTTGATAAACAGCGAAATACCGGCGTGGTTTATTTATGGTGGGCAAACCTCAGTTTCAGTCTTCAATAGAGTAAACAAAAATGTAATGATTACCGGTGGGAATGCCCAGCAAGATCGAGTGACCGGGCGTTTCAACAAGTCTTTTACAGCAGTGGTTCTCGACCCGCAACGGTTGTCACGCCTGGATCGACTCCCTCCAATTGCGACACCCTTTGGCGAGTATGCGGTCGTTCCTGGTAGCGAAATTATTCTTTACCAACGTATTGGTAATCTGGATACAGAACGGCCATTACTTTCGATTAATGTAGGAAATGATGGGAGAAAAACAGCTGCCTTTCTAGGCGATGGACTTTGGTTATGGCGGCAAGAGGAATTTTCACAAACGGGTAAGACGGAAGTAACCGATGAGCTAATTCTCAAACTTATTCAACTCCTGTCGATCAAAGAAGATAAACGAAAATTCAGGGTTACCCCGGCAGATCGGGAGTTTAACACCCGGGAACCCGTCATCTTGCTCACCGAAGTATACAACGACGTTTACGAGAAAATTTACGGACAGGAAGTCACCTTGAAAATTACCAATGAGGACAATGAATCCTCAACCTATACCTATGTAAATACGGAAGGACAACCGGAATTCAGAATTAGTGGATTAAAAGAAGGGGCTTATCGTTATACGGCTAGCGCATTGATCAATAACCAAATGGAGCAGGTCGAAGGGAGATTTCTCGTACGCGACATCGACTTGGAAAGTATAAATATGACGGCAGATCACGGTATGTTGAGGCAATTGGCGGCAAAAACTGGCGGAGGTTTTTACTTGGAAAACCAAATGCCTGAGTTATTCCAACAATTAAAATCTTCCAAATCACCCGACCGATTAAGTAGTTCGGAGGAGGTGGTCGAAATCATCCACTTAAAATGGTTGTTTTTCCTTTTGGTTCTGCTAGCAACAATGGAATGGGCGGTACGAAAATACCTAGGGCAATATTAATAATTTTTTTATGCTTGACCTGGGCAGAAACCCAAGGGCAATCGGAGGAAACCCTAGCCGTTACCGATTCTTTAACGTTAAATCCACCACCCAACTATTCGAAACTCCACGGGATCTTCGCCGTGCAGTCGGCAGTATATTTAGGGTCCCTTTATGGTCTGAGTAAAAGCTGGTACAAAAACCCACTGAAAAATTTTCATTTTAAAGACGATGCCGGAGTCTGGCTTCAAATGGATAAAGCCGGACACTTTTTTACCGCTTATCAGATCAGTCATTTGACTTCCGAAATATACCGTGGGACCGGGATTAGTCGTCAGCAGCGCATCCTTTACGGAGCCTTGTCGGGGTTTATTTTTCAAACCCCTATTGAACTGCTCGATGGGTTTTCACCGGATTACGGTTTTTCCCTAACGGATTTAACCGCCAATTTCCTCGGGTCGTTTTTTTTCGCTGGGCAAATGTTGTTATGGGACGAACTGCGCCTGCAGCCAAAGTTTTCGGCACAGCTCACACCCTATGCACAGATACGTCCTGATCTATTGGGCAGGAATCCCGTCGAACGCCTCCTAAAAGATTACAACGGTCAGACCTATTGGTTGTCATTCAGTCCAGGTACATTTTTTGAAAAAGTTAATTGGCCTGACTGGTTATGTCTTTCAGGTGGATATGGGATCGGGTCGATGACCGCGGCTGAAACCCAGAAAAGTATTTCAATGGGGTATACACCATACAGGAAGTACCTATTATCTTTTGATATTGACTTAACCCGCCTCCCACTGAGGAACCGGTTCGTCCGCAATTTGGCACTTATGCTCAATTCATTGAAAATTCCGGCTCCCGCAATAGAATTTAATAGCAAAGGAGAGGTACGATTCAGACCTCTTTATTTCTGAAATCCGACTTATTTTACTTCAAAATCGGCGGGTTTCTTGCCTTTTTGATGTTGACCGAATCCGAACATAGTGGGTCGGTAGGTGCCTGGAATTGCTACTTCTAAATTTTCAGTAATCAAATTTTCCATTCCGGTAGCCCAGAAGGCAGCATTTACAATCAACCTCCGCATATCCGTTCGGGTGAATTCAAGGGCTGTACCTAGGGTTGTGGCAAAGACTTTATTAACCTTTCCGTTGTCGTTATGGTATTCTCTTACCCAGGCGAGGGGCATGATCGACTTTTCAAAACTGAGTGCTGTTTGGGGCGTCATCCCCTCAGTAACCTGCCCCCAAAGTAGAACTTCAGCGTTTTCAGGAAGTTTTTGGATAGTATAAACATCGGTTTCCCCCCAAATGTCCTTTACACCTTTGATAACGGGGTGGTCGTGATGAAGACCGTTCACCAAAGCACGGGTACCTTCCTTTCCATGTTTCCCGTGATGAGCTACCCAGGTTTCTCCCAAAACTTGTTTTCCAAAACCACCCGGCCATTTACCCTCCTTGGCATTCCAGGTGTAATAAGCATAAGGACTGGTCTTATTCCGACTATACGAAAATGCATGGGTGGATGTTCGTAGGGCAATGATGGGTTTTCCTGCTTTTAAATATTGATCAAAGTATTTCATCGCCTGGTCGGGTAATTCTCGAAAACGAATCATCATGATCACCAGATCCGCATTTTGCAATGTTTCCAATCCTGTAATATTCGTTTGGTTCTCGGGGTTTACAAAACCCGTTTCCGGATCGGTAGAAAAGAGAACCGTTGTCTTGAAACCATGATGTTCGGACAATATTTTCGCCATCAAGGGCATGGCTTCTTCCGAGCGATATTCTTCGTCCCCACTGATTAATACAATGTGTTTGCCTTTCCCAGGCCCCGATTTCCCTTCGTATACGAGGCGATCGGACTGGGCTAAAAGGGCAGGGGGAAGGATACAGACCAATAGGAATAGAACAGGTATTTTAAGCATAGGTGGTTAAGCTTGGATTTATTTGTTAAAAGTAACAAAATAACCTGAAAACTATAAACGTCAGGCACGGATCCGTGTTTTCTTCGCAGAAATCCGTTTTCCAACCTGTAGGATATTAAAAAAGTTACCCTGTCCCTTACCTCTGGTAGGGAAAGTATAGCCACTACCAGAGGGGGAAGGGAAAGGTATGAAGGGTTATAAATTAATCATCCACCTATAAAGCCTCTTCACAATTGTGGATGCATGGATTTGGGGGGCATATTTTAAAGATCTTTTTCCTTAATGGGGAAGTTTTTCACGCCAATAACCGTATACCCAGGTGCCGAATACCGCGCTTAAGATAGTTATTGCAACGACGGACAAACCCATCCCTAATTGGGCGAATAAGGGGCCAGGACAGGCACCCGTGACTGCCCAGCCGAATCCAAATAGCAGCCCGCCATAGATTTGACCTTTGTTGAATTTTTTTGGAGAGATGGTGATCGGTTCCCCATAGATCGTCTTGATATTCCATTTTTTGATCACCCAAATAGAGACCATCCCTACCATGACAGCACTTCCAATGATTCCATACATATGGAACGACTGTAAACGGAACATTTCCTGAATGCGGAACCAGCTGACAACTTCGGACTTGACAGAAATAATTCCAAAGAAGACACCTATTGCTAGATATTTGAGTTGATGATACCAATGGTGACTCAACTCGCTTTCATTGATGCAGATAGCATCGGTAGATCGGACTACTTTTTCGTCGAGCGCTTCTTTCGGAATAAAACCGGACTTAGTCATAACCAATATAATGATGTAGAGAAATGGAATTAAAGTGATAGGATAAAAGGAAGGATTAAGTTAGCCATCAAAAAACCGCCGAGCATAAAACTGACGGTTGCTATTAAGGAGGGAATCTGTAAATTGGAAAGCCCCATAATTGCATGTCCACTCGTGCAACCGCCTGCATAACGGGTGCCGAATCCGACCAAAAAACCGCCTACGACCTGTAGCAAAATACCCTTGACGGTGAAAAGTGTATTCCAATTAAATAATTCAATCGGGATCAGAGAGCTATAATCAGTAATACCGTAGCCGGCTAATTCCCGAATTAAATCTTCATTTAGTAAAATTGGAGAGGTGTTTTGGAAAAAACGGACGGTAAGTATTCCACCTAAAAATATTCCAAAGACGAAATATAAATTCCAGATCTCTTTTCGCCAATTGTACTTAAAAAAGTTAACCCTTCCCGGGAAACATGAAGCGCAGATATGGCGAAATGACGAACTTATTCCGAAGGATTTATTACCCAAAATTAAAAGAATGGGCACCGTTAAGCCAATCAGAGGCCCTGCCACATACCAAGGCCATGGCTTTGCTAGTATTTCCAACATTACGAAATGAAAAACTTATTTATATGATCGATAAAAAAATGTATACTAAAGACTTGAGGATGAGTACCTTCAGGTGAGCATCCCAATACCTCCATTAATTGCCACCATTTCAGTACTTGATTCGAGGTAACCTGGAATTTTCAGTTTTTAGAAAACTTTTCCCGTCATTTCACCCTTGCCTCCCGTTCTTCTTTTCCAATTGTATTAATTCGAAAAGGAAGATAAAGAGGGCAAAAGCGTAGAAAACCGGTGATAGCGAATACGACGGCGAGGATTACCAGTACAATAGCCCAAGTCCCCGAAAGAACTCCCGTTAAATAAAGAACACCGATTAGAACCGCTATCCATATACGAAGGGTTTGGTCCAAACGACCCATATTCTTTTTCATGGTAATAGTTGTTTAAGTTTGAACAATTAATCTTGTAAACCTTGCATAGCGATATAGTTTTGCAAATCCTGCCAATTCCCGCCATTGATGACATTTTTCAGTCCGTTTTTTTCTAGGATTTTTTTTGCTTCCCCACTACGAAAACCTGTGCGGCAGAATACAATAACGGCCGGTTTATCTTTTAACCTGGAAGCTTGATATCCAATTTTTTCCAAGGGAATATTCTCTGCGCCTGCTAAACTACCCTGAGCATATTCACCTGCACTTCTGACATCGACCAGATGGGCTCCATCTTGAATGGCTTTTATGATTTCTTTGGCATCGGGGGTGCCTAATAGATTTTTAAGAAAATTAAACATAACAGGGATTTTGTAATTGATACGACGAAATTAGTATAAGGACGAAATGGCTTCAGTCACTTTTGTTACATTGATTGGAATTTAGTGGGCTGGGCGTACCTGTGTCTGTTGGGAATCCCCCGCAAACAGGTCGGATCTCCAATTTTTATAAGCCCAATTTACAAACTGAAATGGTGAAGGAGGAAATGAAAAGGGATTACGCCTCATCTGAATTCTTAGTCCATTCCTGCATTCCTCCTGCAAAATTTTTAACGTTCTCAAACCCGTTTCTTTTCAAAACCGAGTAAGCGATCGTCGAACGATCACCGGCTTGACAATGAACCACGACGGTTTTATTCCTATCTATTTTATCCAGGTTTTGGGTCAAGGTACCTAAGAAGACATGGTCGGCACCTTCGATATGATTCGCATTATATTCTGAAGCTGCACGAACATCCACGATTTGTACATCTTCTTTGCCCACCAACCTAGATAGTTCCTCCTTCTTGATTTCATGAGCACGTTCCAGCGGCAGCCCCAGTGAACTGATGTCGGTTACAAAACCGTAGATATTATCCATTCCAATGCGCATCAGTTTACGGGTAATGTCTTCCCGGTCGCGCTCATCGGCAACAATCATAAATTGCTCTTGGTAGGTGAGGAGCCATCCCATCCAGGTGGAAAATGAAGAAGTATTTTGAATATTGATACTTCCAGGGATATGCTCTAATGCGTAATCAGATTTGTGCCGTGTATCGATCACTTTCAACCCTTTTTCATAGGCGGATCGAAACTGATCTGGCGTAAGGATCGGATGTTTAGGGACTTCAATTAACAAAGGCCTATTCACCTTGTTTAAGTGCTTCATCATCCCAAAGTAGGTGGGAACTTCGGGTTGACCGGTTAATAGGTACGAGGTAAACCCACTTTCGTCGTCCTCATACTGAAATGCCCAATTCCGAATTTTCTCATAACCTACCGTCGAGACTGGAACTGCACCCAGTTCTTTACCGCAAGCCGAACCCGCTCCATGGGCAGACCACACTTGAACATAGTCAGGTAAAGCCGTAAATTTTTTGAGTGATTGAAACATTTGTCTGGCTCCTTCCTGTTGACTACCAGATATCCCAGCAGCTTTCTCCAGTAAGTCAGGCCTTCCTATATCACCTACAAAGACAAAGTCTCCGGTGAAGAGCATAACTGGTTCAGCGGTAGCAGGCAAATCATATAGTAGGTAACTGATACTCTCGGGTGTGTGACCTGGGGTGTGGAGGACTTCCAAAAGTAAATTGCCCACCTTGATCTTGTCGCCGTGCCGTAAACCGATATGGGGATACTGATATTGCCAGTCATCCCCCCCTTCATCCGACAAATAGAGGGAAGCCCCGGTTATAGCTGCAAGTTCTCTGGATCCGGATAAAAAATCTGCATGAATATGCGTTTCCGCAATATGGGTAATCGTGAGGTTATTTTTCCGAGCAATATCCAAGTATGTATCGACATCTCTTTTGGCATCGATTACCATGGCTTCGCCAGTTACTTGACACCCAATTACATAGCTGTATTGAGCGAGGCTCTTATCATATACGTGTTCGAAATACATAATTCTCTAATGTTTGATTGGTATACTGCAAAATAACCTCGGTTTTCAATGGAATTCAGCTACTTTGGTTACACTAGACCGGCGTTCAATGACAACCTTTCGTCCTTTACCATATAAGCCGGTAAACGATTAATGACCGTGTGGGTTAACCCGTTCTAATTCAATATCAATTTACTTAATTGATTTATAAGCACCTATTCTTCGACAACGATTTTGCTGAAGTGAGGTTTGTAAGATCAATCACAATTTATGTGGCAGTACTGGGATCAAGCCTATGTTTAGGTGAATTAGCCATTGAGGAGCCAATGACTATTTCAGCTTTTAGCCCTTTGTAAAACACTTTGCTTGGGAAGTTATTTACTACTGGACCTGACTTCGATTCTAGCCACCTAATGTAAATAATCCCGCTGATTTTAACCAAACTCTTCTATTGCAAAGTATTAATTGTGATTATCCGCACTTTTTCCTCGACCGACCTGTTGGACCCTGAATAAGTACCCATAAAATCATGGCCACAATAACTCTATCCACCCGGGGAACGTCGCTGCGACCTGCCTTCTTTTTTCGCTTGCCAGTTCTCGAACATAGCCATTCCTTCGCTCCACACCCACGATTTGGACCGCAGATTAGTGCGCCTTTTTGCCCCATTAGCTTGGGAAGTGTTTGAAATTTTGCAGGTGTTGTTTGGCGTAAGAATTAAAATGAGGGTTAATAAATTGAGTATTGTTTCTTTCCAACCCTGAGGTTGATACTTGCATAAGACCCAATGCTCCACCGTTTTGGTGCCGTGTCATTATTTATCGGTGAGTTCCAGTGTGGACTATTCTTTAGTCGCCAATGGGCTTTTCTACTCCCGGGGATTCCCCCCACCCACCCACCTATTTCAAGTTACGCAAGAAGCCGTTAACGATCCGGCTATCAAGTAATTATAAACGAAAGTAAATGGTTAAGGAATTAAAAAACGATTGAGGTGGCGTTACCGTCGGTAAATGGTTTTTCACGTTGATCTTATTGGCTAAGTCCAATGCATTTGGGAAGGTCGGCTGCTTTTCGCTGACATCATCTTAAATCACATGAAGAGAAATGAAATGTATTTCTAGCGGAGTCTACTGGAATAATCTAACTAGGTAGAGTTAACCGTTAGACAAAAATCAGATCAATTCGTACACGTCTTAATTAAGTCGATAAAACTTGAATAGCGGAATTATGAAGTTCTTTCCCCGCTAACAGGATGAGGTTTGTTGAAGGCATATCAGGGTTTAAAGGGCATCGCTTGCCTTGCTCTATTACCATACTCTCGAAAAATCTAGGCGTTGATCCGGAAAAACACATACCTAGAAAATTGCAATTCACCCCACAAGTTTTGGTCTTGAGACGGTTAAATTCCTTAAATACATTTACTTTATAAATGAGACGATATAATTGAATGGTAAATATTCGTTCAATAAGGTTAGTGAGCGAACGGAAATAATCGCCTGTGTGTTATAGTTACCGTAGGAGTAATTATGAAATAAAGTAGTAAGTAAGAAGCATGCTTAAGCGTCCCATATTCATTTATACGGAGTTAAGTCCCAACCCGAACTCCATGAAATTCGTCCTCAATTTCGAGTTGGTCCCGGACGGATTATCTTTTGACTATCCATCGCATGAATCGGCCTTGGAAGAAGGGAAAATTTCCCCATTGGCTGCCGATTTATTTCAGTTTCCTTTTATTCAAAGGGTTTTTATCGCCAGCAACTTCGTTACGGTAACCAAAGACGAAGCTACGCAGTGGGAAGATGTTTTAAGGGATGTAAAAGCATTCATTAAAATATATTTTGAGGAAGAGCAACCCGTTTTTGATGAGTCTACCATCAAAAAGAATACGGTAGTCGTTTCATCCAATGAGTCTGAAACAGTTCAAAAGATTAAAGCAGTGCTGGATCAATACGTCCGTCCTGCTGTAGAATCGGATGGAGGCGCTATTAGTTTCCATTCTTTTGATGAGACGGATGGTAGTGTAAAAGTATTATTGCAAGGATCTTGCAGTGGTTGTCCTTCTGCTACGCTTACCTTGAAAGCGGGCATTGAAAACCTATTGACAAGAATGGTTCCTGAGGTAAAAGAAGTAGTGGCTGAGGGCGTTTAACCCTGAAGAAGAACCAATCAGAAGATGAGTTTTATTTTCAAGGTACTTTTTTTTGCACTCTTTATTTTATTGGTAGATCGGTACGTTTGGGCGGGGATGCGAACGTTGATTCCCGAGCGTAAACCCCTATTGTACCGCACCGTTGCAGTGCTCTATTGGGGCTACACGGTCGTCGTACTGATGATTATTCTTTCGAGTCTACTTATTCCTGAAGAATTGTTACCACATGGTGCGAGGTCACTTTTCTTCTCTGTGGTCGGGATCCCCCTTCTCGGTAAGTTATTAACGGTGTTCTTTTTATCGATCGACGATATTCGGAGAGGAGTCCTCTGGGTTTTTAAGTCATTCTCTACACAACGAACGGCTACACCGGTGAAGGCTGAAAGTGGTATATCGAGTCAACCGACCATTTCCCGTTCCGAGTTCCTGAGCAGAACGGCTATGGCGACAGGGTTTGGACTCGCAGGAACCATGTTTTTTGGTATCCTTTCCGGTGCTCATGATTATCGGGTCCGCCGCGTTAAGGTTCCCTTAAAAAACTTGCCCTCTAAATTTAATGGAATTAAAATTCTCCAACTATCCGACATTCATACCGGGAGCTTCTACAACCCCAAAGCGGTAATGGGCGGTGTGGAGATGGCGTTGAATGAAAAACCTGATATAATTGTATTTACCGGGGATTTGGTCAATGAACAAACTTCGGAAGTAAATGATTACATCGGTATATTCAACAAGTTATCAGCCCCGCTTGGGGTCTATTCCGTATTAGGGAATCATGATTACGGGGACTACAGGGCTTGGAGTTCCGCCCGTGAAAAGGAGCGAAATTTTGAAGACATGCTCATCGCGCATAAATCCCTGGGTTGGGATCTATTGATGGATGAAAATCGTATCATTACGGTCGACGGAGAGTCTATAGGACTGGCTGGAGTGCAAAACTGGGGAGGTGGTCGTTTCGCAAAATACGGTCATTTGGATCAGGCATTAAAACATATGGACGATTTACCCGTTAAGATATTACTATCGCACGATCCGAGTCACTGGGAACTCCAAGTGAGACCCGAGTATCCGGAGGTCGATTTAATGTTAGCGGGGCATACCCATGGTATGCAGTTTGGAGTAGAGCTTCCTAGTTTCAGATGGAGTCCCGCCCAATACAATTACAAACATTGGGCAGGCATGTATCAAGAAGAGGAGCAATATTTATATGTAAACAGAGGGTTCGGTTATATCGGCTATCCGGGTCGGGTCGGTATACTTCCCGAAATAACGGTTCTTGAGCTGGTCCAAGCGTGAGTACTCACGTATAAGCATCCAGGCTAGCCATTTGCGAAGTCGTCAATACCCGTCAAAAAAGGATTGCCATGAACAGGATTCGAATTGTATTTTTTGCACTTTTTTTTACAGCTAGCCCAATGTTGGTTTCGGCATCAACGGTACTAACAGCGGCTTCAAATTCTTCCATTGAAATTTCCCATCTGAAAGATCAGAACAATAGGAAGAAAAAGAAAAAGGGGTACAAAAAACCTAAGAAGAAAAAATTCCTGGGCATATTTAAAAGAAAAAGTGCTTGCGATTGTCCCAATCACAAATAATTACGACCATTTTACCCGTTTGCTCGTGCCATTTTAGTCTTTTCAAAAGATTAGAATAGCCTATACGATTTTCATAGTCTCTTCAAAGCACGGGTGAATCATCTGATTCACTTTGGCTTTTAAAATACGGGTTGTAAACCTTCCTAGATATTCGCTCCTTTTTTTGTACTTTTGCGGCTTACCAACCAGGGCTGCCGTTAAACAGAAAAAAGCCTTCTTTTTTTATTTCAGGGAAATGAAAATCAACATTCACGCAACAGAAAGGTTTGAGGACAGACATCATGGAAAGTCTGCTTCCGATACCGAAGAAATGTTAAAAACGTTGGGCGTATCGTCGGTCGATGAATTGATCGATCAGACAGTACCTTCTCATATTCGTGCCAACGAGCCTCTATCGTTACCATCCGGTGTATCCGAGCAGCTTTTTCTGGCTGAGTTTCGTAAAATCGCCCGCCAAAATGCGGTGCTTAAATCCTTTATTGGAACCGGTTACTACGATACCATCGTACCGAACGTAATTTTAAGGAATATATTGGAAAATCCGGCTTGGTATACTGCGTATACGCCTTATCAAGCCGAAATTTCACAAGGGAGACTGGAAATGTTACTCAATTTCCAGACCGTGATAATCGAGCTGACGGGAATGGAAATCGCCAATGCATCCTTGCTGGACGAAGGAACCGCCGCAGCAGAGGCTATGTCGATGTTCCACGCGCTCCGATCCGCTCCTAAAAAAGGAGCTAGCAAATTTTTTGTTTCGAAATGGGTTCACCCCCAAACCATCGATGTGCTACACACCCGATCAGCCCCATTAGGGATACAAATTGTGGTAGGGGATCATCATGAGGTGGATCTGACCGACGAAGATCTCTACGGTGCATTATTGCAATATCCAGGAACCGAGGGTCATGCAGAAGATTATTCTGACTTCATTGAATCGGCTCACCAACACAATATACAGGTGGCAGTAGCGGCAGACTTGCTAGCGCTCGTTCTCCTCAAGTCACCCGGAGAAATGGGAGCCGATGCGGTGGTCGGTACCTCACAACGCTTTGGTGTACCGATGGGATACGGTGGGCCACACGCAGGCTATTTTGCTGCCCGGGAAACCCACAAACGACATATACCTGGACGGATCATCGGGCTAACCGTCGATGCTGAAGGTAATCAAGCCTTGAGAATGGCGTTACAGACCCGAGAACAGCATATTCGTAGGGAAAAGGCCACTTCAAATATTTGTACCGCACAAGTACTACTCGCGGTTATGTCGGGTGCTTATGCCGTTTATCACGGCCCCGAAGGTTTGAAAAGGATTGCGGAAAGAGTACACGGATTGGCCGTTCTATTCGCTGAAACCGTTCAAAAGTTTGGCTATAAGGTGACAACCGATCAGTTTTTTGATACCGTAACCGTCCAAACCCCCTTCGCAAAACGTATTAAAGAAGAGTCGGTTAAATGGGGATTCAATTTGCGCCATTACCCATTCCCCGATACGCGAATCGGCATTTCCTTCGACGAAGCAAAAACTTTCCAGGATGTTATCGATCTCCTAAATCTGTTTGCTGACGCTGCGGCCTTCCAGGGTGAACTGGAAATTGATGGGGAAGTTGAGTCGATACTTCCTGATCAATTATTGCGGAAAACCGAGTTTTTAAAACATCCAGTCTTCAACGATTACCATACCGAACATGAAATGTTGCGGTATTTGAAATCATTGGAAAATAAAGACCTCTCCATGGTACATTCCATGATTTCACTGGGTAGCTGTACAATGAAACTCAATGCTACCGCGGAAATGATCCCTATTACCTGGCCTGAGTTGGCTAATATCCACCCCTTTGTACCAGCCAATCAAGCCAAAGGGTATCAGCAGATTTTAAGTCATCTCGATCAATGGCTGTCCGAAATTACCGGTTTTGCAAAAGTTTCCTTGCAACCTAACTCGGGAGCGCAGGGTGAGTATGCCGGATTGATGGCCATACGTGGATGGCACTTAAGCCGGGGTGAAGGACACCGGAATATAACTTTGATACCTGCCTCGGCACACGGAACTAACCCGGCTTCAGCGGTCATGGCAGGCATGAAAGTAGTGGTCATTAAATGCGACGAGAGGGGAAATATTGACGTGGAAGATCTAAAAGCCAACGCCGAAAAATATAGAAATGAACTGGCTGCCCTCATGGTTACCTATCCGTCTACCTACGGAGTTTACGAAGAGACAATAAAGGAAATCTGTGAAATTGTGCATTCCCATGGTGGGCAGGTATATATGGACGGTGCCAACATGAATGCCCAGGTAGGACTGACCAGTCCGGGACGCATAGGAGCAGATGTGTGTCACCTGAATTTGCATAAAACCTTCTGCATCCCACACGGAGGGGGTGGACCCGGCGTAGGGCCTATTGGGGTAGCCGAACATATGATTCCCTTCTTGCCCGGTCATGTTTTTATGGATCAGGAGAATTCTAAAAAAGGACCCTTCGGAGCCGTTTCTGCAGCACCCTACGGTAGTGCCAGTATTTTACCTATCTCCTATGCTTATATCGTGATGATGGGTGGGGAGGGATTGACCAACGCAACCAAAACCGCGATTTTAAACGCGAACTATGTAAAAGCACGTCTCGAAAAGTACTATCCTATTCTCTACACAGGTCGTAATGGTAGATGTGCACACGAAATGATTGTGGATTGCCGACCCTTCAAAGCCGTCGGAATTGAAGCCGAGGATCTGGCGAAAAGGCTAATGGATTACGGTTTCCATGCCCCAACCCTGTCGTTTCCAGTACCGGGTACCCTGATGATTGAACCGACGGAATCGGAATCTAAATCAGAACTCGATCGTTTCTGTGACGCAATGATTTCAATTCGCGAGGAAATTCGTGAGATTGAAGAAGGTAAAGCAGATCCTAAGGTGAATGTACTCAAAATGGCGCCTCACACGTATCGCGTTGTGGTTGCAGAAGACTGGGATCGCCCCTATTCGAGAGAAAAAGCGGTATTCCCCTTGCCTTATCTAAGACATCGGAAATTCTGGCCATCCGTAAGTAGGGTTGATAATGCCTACGGTGACCGAAATCTGGTATGTGCTTGTATACCGGTCGAAGATTATGCATAGAGCGTAAATATTACTCTGTTATACCATATAAAATAAAAAATGCCAATTGATTTTATAGAAGAACTGCGCTGGAGGGGGATGTTACAAGACATTATGCCTGGAACAGAAGAACTGTTGAAATCGGAACGGGTGTCTGGTTACATTGGTTTCGACCCCACAGCTTCTTCCTTACATATAGGTAATTTAGCCACCATCATGTTGCTGGTCCATTTGCAAAGAGCAGGTCATAAGCCTTACGTTCTAATTGGTGGCGCGACAGGAATGATCGGAGACCCCTCTTTTAAAGCTGCAGAAAGAACGTTTTTGTCGGAAGAGGAACTAAAGGTTAATCAGGAAGGGATTAAAAAGCAACTGATGCATTTCCTGGATTTCGAAAACGGCGAAAATGCCGCGGTAATGGTTAACAACTACGACTGGTTCAAGGATATGGGCTTTTTACAGTTCTTGCGTGAAGCGGGGAAATATCTGACCGTCAATTACATGATGTCAAAGGATTCGGTAAAAAAACGTCTCGAAACCGGGATTTCTTTTACCGAGTTCTCCTATCAATTATTACAGGGCTACGATTTTTACCATCTCTACAAAACCTACAATATCCGTTTGCAAATGGGCGGTTCCGACCAATGGGGTAATATTACCACCGGAACCGAAATAATCCGTAGAAAAGAAGGGGATGAAGAAGGTTATTTTAAAGCTTACGCCTTGACTACGCCTCTGGTAACCAAAGCCGATGGAACCAAATTTGGTAAAAGCGAAGGGGGAAACATCTGGTTGGATCCCCAGCGAACTTCTCCCTATCAGTTCTATCAATTTTGGCTTAACCAATCGGATGAGGACTCTCACCGGCTGCTTCGCGTGTTTACCCTGTTGAGTGAGGAGGAAATTTTGCAATTGGAAGCCGAACACGAGAAAGCCCCTCATCTACGTTTGATGCAAAAAGCGCTTGCCAAGGATGTAACTATTCGCGTGCATTCCGAAAAAGATTATGAAATAGCGGTTAAAGCCTCGGAGGTTTTATTCGGGAAAGCCACGCTTGAAACGCTAAAGAGTATTCAACCCGATGAATTCGATACCATTTTTGAGGGCGTACCTCAAAGCGTGATCCCACGTTCTACCTGGGAAAACACTTTGTCGGTTCTAGACCTAATCTCGATTGCGACCCAAAACGAAATCTATTCGTCTAAAGGAGAAGCCCGTAGAGCAATTCAACAAAATGCGGTGAGTGTTAACAAGGTAAAAGTGAAGTCTGTCGAACAACCCCTATCCGACTTTGAATTACTTCAAGATCGATTCATTCTGGTTTCAAAAGGAAAGAAAAACCACTTGATAAGGATTGAGTAGATAGCAAATCAATACAGGAATTTATTATATAAACGGGGAGTATTCGCATGGAAGGATACTCCCCGTTTGATTTATATGTGTAGAAGAAAACGACTATTATTACTTATATTTATCTAACTTAAGACTGCGATCACAAACCGAACCTTGTCCTATGAATAAATATTTAGTCGTAATTTTTGTCCTATTATCGACTTTGGTGCATCTGGAAACCAAGGGGCAAATCGAAAAAGGCACTCAATTTTGGGGCGGTACCATCCACAGTGCAGGAACTTTTGCTAATGAAAAAAAATCAGAATTAACTACAGACAAGTCGAACGAAGTTCTTTTAGGACTGAAACTGCAGTGGGGGAAATTTATGCGTCAGGATTTTATGTTCGGCGTAGAAATTAACGGAGAATTTGATCTCAGAAGAACCCGATTTGACACCATGACCCAAAAGTATAATTATGGGACTTACGGTATAAGCCCCTTCCTAAGGTGGTACAAAATGGTATTACCTCGGTTTTATGTATTTGCTCAACCTTATATAACCGCAAAGATTACAAGGCTAGCTGGTTCAACTGATTTAGAATCGGGGGACGGATCTGGTACTACCACTAATAATACCTCCCATGAATTTGGAGCCGGTTTAGGAGTAGTACCCGGAATCTCCTATCGAGTCGGAGAGAGGTTTGCATTAGAAAGTGATATTAATCTCTTTGGGCTAGACTTGACTTATAGAAACATAGGCAGTTCGGGGAGTAGTAGCCTGAGGTTGGGGTCCTACCTGTCTTCCCGGTTAAACAGTTTGTTCACTTTAAGGGCTGCGTTTTACCTAAATTAACCGAGAACGATGAAAAAGTTGTTTACTCTTCTCGTATTAATAATGGTTGGAGGCCAATCATTTTCGCAAGTTGTCGGAAAAAAATTTATCAATGGAAGTTTCAATTTATTGGCAGCAAATGATCGCCTGAAAAACCTTGATTGGAACAATAATGCATTAGGCCTGGGGGCTGATATCGCCCTGGGAACATTTCACACGGAAGAACATGTTTCCGGTTGGCTGGTAGGTGCCTCCATATCGGCACGAAGCGATAGTTGGTCAAAAGATGTCTATCCCTGGGGGGATCAAGGAAATGGAATCGGGCATTTTTCCTTCAATGGTGGGAAATTCTGGCAATTTTACAGGCACATCACATCTCACTGGGGCCTATATGGCCAACATGACGTACGATTTGATTTCAGTAATACAAAACAATTTCAAAATGAAACGGTAGCGGAATATTCTCGTTCCATTTCACAAGAGTACCGGATAGGATTTAATCTCTCGGCGGGGACCTATTATCGGTTATCCGACAAATGGTGGTTTACCGCCTCCCTTGCGATGAGTAGCCCTCTCTACCTAGGCATGACCCATAAGAAGAGTGACTACTATAATTCCTCAGGGGAAATTTCCCATACATCTAAAAGCAATACTTTGACTTATCAACTGGCTCCAACCCTCCGATTGCCGTCGGTGAACCTTGGGATCACTTACTTTTTTAAGTGATACACAATAAATCGTTACAGAATCTTGAAAATGGGAAGGAAGTCAAGCCATAAGTTGGAGCTTTTGACCCATTTTCAAAATTGGATGTAAGTAATCACTTCACACTATCCAAATTGGTGAAAATTCGTTTTTCCGAAAAATTAGGTATCGCATAAAATTTACTATACGTTTCATATGCCTGCATTTTTCGGTAAAATCGCTCCCCAAGTTATACGTATAGCCCATATCGGTCAAAGTTCGAAATAGGATAAAAGTAAGCCCAAAGACTGATTAAAATCACCCAAAAAAGAAGATAAAAATGTCTTTTATTATCCATTGGCCTATTATATTTGTGACTCTCGTCGATTGAAATACAGAGGGTTATAAATAGTATAATTTGGGGGGTACTCGACTTTTGGAGTTACTTCCACCTATTCCGAAGATAAAAAAGTAACTGACCAATCTTTTAAAACAATGAAAGCGAAAGCCAGAACAATCCGCTCCATTTTATGGGCTATTATTGCCCTAACGGTAATGTCTAGTTGTAATCAACAAAAGGACGAAGAAAACATTTCCTCTAAGGCCGTCCATATGAAAGTAGACAGTCGTCCGGTGAAAGCTGAGCTTACGGCTCCTCCATTTGTTCCCAAACCTGTGGGAAATCGTGCGCCTCAAAAACTGATTGTGGATATGGAAATTATCGAAGAGGAAGGTGATCTGGCTGATGGTGTACGTTACGTATTCTGGACTTTTGGAGGTACTGTACCCGGGTCTTTTATTAGGGGAAGGGTAGGGGACGTCGTCGAGTTCACATTGAAAAATCACCCTGACAACAAGCTACCACATAATATCGACCTACATGCCGTGACCGGTCAAGGGGGAGGTGCCGAAGCATCTTTTGTAGCCCCTGGGCAACAGAAAACCTTTAAGTTCAAATTGATCAATCCGGGGCTTTATGTATATCACTGTGCTACCGCACCCGTAGGGATGCACATAGCCAATGGTATGTATGGGCTTATTTTGGTGGAACCTGTTGGGGGATTACCACCTGTTGACCGGGAATATTACGTCATGCAAGGGGATTTCTATACCAAAGGGAAACATGGAGATCCCGGTCTACAGCCCTTTGATATGCAAAAAGCTTACGATGAGCACGCAGATTACGTCTTATTCAACGGAAAAGTGGGAGCATTGACCGGCGATGGTCGCCTGACTGCCAAAGTGGGTGAAACGGTTCGGTTGTTCGTTGGTAACGGTGGCCCTAACCTCGTATCTTCTTTCCACGTCATTGGTGAGATATTTGATAAGGTCTACATTGAAGGCGGAAGCGCGACCAACTATAACGTGCAAACAACCCTTATCCCCGCAGGTGGAGCTGCGATCGTCGAGTTTAAAGTGGAGGTTCCATCCAATTTGATATTGGTAGACCATGCCCTATTCCGTACGTTCAATAAAGGAGCATTGGGTGTTCTGGAAGTTACTGGAGAAGAAAATCCAGTAGTGTTTGAAGGAGAGGTGCTCGAAGGAATTTACCAACCGGAAGGACCTACCATTCAAAAAGTACCGGTTGAGACGGTGGCGGAAGCACCTGCTAAGGTATTGACAAAAGAGGAGAAAATGGAGCTGGGTAAAAAAGTCTATAACACCAGTTGTTTTGCTTGCCACTTGCCCAACGGAGAAGGATTGGCGAACGCCTTTCCCCCCTTGGCGAAGTCTGATTACTTGAATAAAAACGTAGATAAAGCCATTGATATCGTCCTACGGGGGCTTTCCGGCGAGATTACGGTCAATGGCCAAAAATATAACAGCCAAATGCCAGCACAGGTGTTGAGCGATCAGGAAGTTGCTAGTGTGTTGACCTTCATTTACAACAGCTGGGGCAACAATGGTACCGAATTTACCGAAGAACAGGTTAGAGCAAAACGTTAAACCATGCTAATGCGAGTGTCTGATTATAGGTTGTTTGTAGCTTTCCTTGCCATAGGCTTACCCGTATCGGCTCAGCAGGAAATAGCCCGGGTGGAAGGGGGACGGTTTTTACCAATGTACGGTTCTGTAAAAGAACAGATGGTGGAAATAAAGACTTTCGAAATGGACAAAAAACCGGTAACTAACAGCGAATTTCTCGCTTTTGTGAAGGAGAACCCTAAATGGAGAAAGTCAAAAGTTCCCCGTCTATTCGCCGACGAAGCTTATTTAAAGAATTGGCAAAGTGACCTCTCCTTTTCCCAGGCTATTGCGAATGCCCCCGTTACCAATGTGTCATGGTTTGCAGCGAAAGCTTATTGTGAGTGCCAGGGCAAAAGATTACCCACTACGAATGAATGGGAATTTGCTGCCATGGCCGGATACAAACAACCCGATGAACGAAAAGACAGTCTGTATACAGCTCGTATTTTAGCAGCTTATGAAACCCCAAAAACATATCTTAAAGCCGTAGGGCAAAACCAGCCCAATTATTGGGGGATTTACGACCTAAATGAGCTGGTTTGGGAATGGACTTCCGACTTCGCAAGTATAATGATTTCGGGCGAAAACCGAGATCAAGATCAACGCAGTCTCTTTTGTGGAGCCGGTTCCCAAAATGCTACCGATTTAATGAATTATGCCGCATTCATGCGATACGCATTTCGAAACAGCATTCAAGCCAAGTTTACAATTACCAATCTTGGGTTCCGATGCGTAAAAAGTGCTGATCCCGCAATGTAGTAAACCCTAAGGCACAACAGTTTATTAAATTTTCAGTCATGAAAAATTACTTTGTTTTATGCATAGGATTATGGTTGGCAGCCTGTGGTAGCGGTGGTGAAAAGGCAGCGGAAAACACGGGAACAATAGCCAGTGCCGAAGAAATTGACGGCATGTCAATCTATCAGTTAACCTCAACCTGGGAAACGCAAGACGGCCAAAATTTACAACTTCAAGACTTGGAAGGTGAAGTGTTGGCCGTAGTAATGATCTATACCTCCTGTAAAATCGCCTGTCCGCGCTTAGTCGCAGACATGAAAAATCTGGAAAAGAAAGTCGGATCTACTCCAAAACCCGTTCGATATGTTTTGGTAAGCATTGATCCCGAAACAGATACTCCCGAACGACTGAAATCCTTCGCCAGTGAAAATGGTATGGAAGGGGATCAGTGGTTGTTTCTACGAAGCAGCCAGGACAATACCCGTGAATTCGCGAATGTCATGGCCGTAAAATATGCACGCATCTCTCCGATCGACTTTTCCCATTCTAACATCATCTCCATTTTTGATACGCAAGGAACGATGATCCATCAAATGGAGGGTCTATCGGTCGATAATGAGAAGACAGTTGAAGTGATTTTAACAGCTGCAAAATGAAACCCTATTATTATGGCCTCATCCTAACGATAATATTTCCGTTATCAGGATTTGGCCAGGAACTGGATGTTCATGCCGATTTGCGACTTCGGTATGAATTTCGAAATGGTTATGGAACCTTACGACCCGACTCCGCAAAAGCCGCTCATTTTATTACCCAGCGTAACCGCATTAAAATTGATTATTCCGACGCTAAACTGAAGCTAAGGATTTCTCCTCAAAATGTAAGGGTTTGGGGTGATATGAGTCCCTCTCCTCAACGAAGCCTCGACATGCATTTTCATGAAGCATGGGCTGAATTAGCCGTAAATCGCTGGTTATCACTAAAGCTAGGCCGACAAGAATTGGACTATGCCGATGCTCGTATCCTCGGTAATGCCGACTGGGGAATGCAAGCGCGAAGCCATGATGTGTTTTTGGCACGACTGAAACCTGATACCCTGCAGGAATTCCATTTTGGGATGGCGATAAATGCACTCCGAGAAAGCAATTTTCAGGAAAACTATGGCGACAGAGGGTATTTCCGTACAATGCAATTCGGGTGGTATCATCTCAACACCAACAACCTTGTTCTCAACCTGATGATATTGAACCAAGGAATTCCCTATCCGCATAATCAAGGTGAGAGCCTGGCCTGGAATCAAACCTGGGGTGGGCGCGTAGTCCATAAAGAAGGGCGTTGGCACGGAGAACTTTCCTCCTACTTACAGACGGGAAAGCTGGGTACAATCACCTTAAATGCCTGGCAAATTGCGCTTTTGGGAAGCTGGGCTTTGCCCAATGGTTGGAAAGTCTTAACCGGGTACGAACGGATGTCGGGCCAAAAACCATCTAGTAACGGCTCCACGATTCGGAGTTTCACCCCCTGGTATGGTACCAACCATAAGTTTAATGGCCATATGGACTATTTTTATGTGGGAAACCATAAAAATAGTGTGGGGTTAGCTGATTACTACGTCTCACTCGAATGGCGAAAGTCACGGTTCTCCGCCCTGTTAACCGGCCATTATTTTGAGTCAGCCGTTGAGGTGGAAAACTTTGAAAGCAAGAAATTAGGACTGGAGATCGATGCAACACTCCGCTATTCTATTCGAAAAGATATTCAGTTTAGTGCGGGCTATTCCCAAATTAGCCCAACTACCTTACTAGAAACGATTAAAGGAACCAGGCAGAAAGGGGTAAACAACTGGGCTTTTGTGGCTTTGCACTTTCAGCCCAGGCTTTTCCACCATATTTTTCCTAAAAATTAATCCATTCTGACCAGGCGCCCACCGCGCAAAACCGGAATTTCGTCGTAAAGATCATGTTGAAGACAAAAAGAAATATCCTTATGGATGCCCAAACGTTGTAATCGACGCACGTGAGAAGACGAAGAGACAAAGGAAATCAGTTGATCTTTTCCTTGGTTGTATAGGCGTTGCGCCATCAGAGCACTATCTTCCATGATCATGTATTCATCCTTCAATGCCTCGGCTAATGCCCCGGCGAAGAGCGTATCTTCCAAATTAGGTCGCCCTTTCCAGGCGGCACAAAGGACCAATACGTCATAGGGTTCCTTCCTAAGGTAGTGAGTTAGTGCTCCAAGATTTAAAAATGCCCCAACCAAAACCTTCAATGCGGTACGCTTAGCTTTTGAAATAGCGAGCGTACCGTTGGTGGTGGTCATAGCGATGTTTTCGCCGATAAGTCGCTCGTCCATAAAACTGAAGGGTGAGTTGTTCAAATCAAACCCTTCTACTTTTTCAGCATTTCGTTCTGCCGCAGCGATATAGCCTTGATCTTGCAGAATTTTACATTCTTCTACCGTAGCGACTGGCGTGATGCTTTCAACTCCATGGGCTAGTCCCGTAACCATACAGGAGGTAGCACGAAATATGTCGGTCACCACGACGATGCTATTTTCTAATTGATGCAAATGAAGTAGGTCGGGAGACAGACAGACGTCGAATTTATTCATTTATCGTGGAAGGCAAATCGTATAAATTATTTCTTAGTTTTCAAGAAAGGCAGACGTGTTACTTCGGCTTTCAGGAATCTTTCACGGATTTTCACGAAGACTTCCGTGCCTGGTTTGGTATATTCAAGGGGTAGGTAGCTCATCGCGATGCCCTTTCCGAGGGTTGGTGATTGTGTACCTGAAGTTATGGTACCAATGACCTCCTGCGAAGCATTGGTTATTTCATACGGTGGTCTGGGGATTCCTCTCTCGAGCATGGTAATACCAACCAGTTTCCGAGTGAGACCATTTTCTTTTTGTGCGCTTAACAGTTCCGAAGAAATAAATTGCTTGTTGAATTTTGTGACCCATCCCAGCCCTGCTTCCAGCGGTGAAGTGGTATCATCAATATCGTTGCCATACAAGCAGTATCCCATTTCGAGCCGTAGGGTATCCCGCGCTCCTAGTCCTACCGGTTTAATTCCGAACTCCTTTCCGGCTGCGAAAATAGAGCTCCAGAGTTCCTCTGCATATTGTTTAGGAAGGTATAATTCGAACCCACCTGCTCCCGTATATCCTGTAGCAGAAATTGTAATATCTCGGATTCCTGCAAAAGTCCCCTTAGCGAAGGTATAATAAGCCATTTCATTCAAAGGGATATCGGTGATTTTTTGTAGGGTATCGATAGCTTTCGGCCCTTGTACAGCAAAAAGACAGGTTTGATCCGAAATATTGGTGAGTGTGACATTTTCTGTTTTATGGCGAGAAATCCAATCCCAATCCTTGTCGATATTGGAAGCATTAACCACCAACATATAGTCATTGCTGCCCCTGCGGTAAATCAGTAAATCATCGACAATTCCACCCGATTCATTAGGGAAATAGCTGTATTGCACTTTCCCGTCAGTGAGTACAGAAGCATCGTTTGCTGAAATGTATTGGATGAAATCGAGAGCTCCCGGCCCTTGAACCAGGAATTCTCCCATGTGCGAAACGTCAAAAACACCCACACTGTTACGTACGGTATGGTGTTCTTCTAAATCGGAACTATAACGGACAGGCATTTCAAACCCACCGAAGGGGGTCATTTTAGCTCCTAGGGCTACATGGAGAGCGTGTAAAGGAATACGTTTCATGTTTTCTATTTATTGAAATATGCCAATAATCTGACCGTTTGATACCATGTGGATACCGGAGATTATCATAAAGGCACAAAGGTACGGAAATGAGCGCAAATACCGGCCGATTTAGTTGGGTTGTACGTGGTTTTACAGCGAGAAATCGTCAAGGATGCGATCAGGGAATAGAGAATCCCGAAAAGAAAAAGTACAAATTGGAATAATCGTACATTGTTTACGGGGAGTCTGTTGGGGTTAAAAGTAGGTTGAGCCAAATAATTTCTTAAATTTGCACGCGATCAAATGGTATTGATCACATATTTTCAGAAGCACTAGCCTAGTAAAAGAAAGTGGATATTTTTGAGAAATTGCGCAATAACTGGGGAGCCATAGGTTCTTCCGTACAGTTAGTTAATGGTCATCACTATTTTTCGTTCCCTATGCTCGAAGGAGAGCTGGGTCCAAGAATGAGGTTTAAGGGTAAGGAGGTGTTAAACTGGAGCCTCAACAATTACCTAGGATTAGCGAACCATCCCGAAGTGAGAAAAGCCGATGCAGAAGCAGCGGCAGAATGGGGACTGGCCTATCCGATGGGCGCTCGTATGATGTCGGGTAATACCGAGTTACACGAACTGTTTGAAAAGGAACTGGCAACTTTCGTAGGGAAGACAGATGCATTTCTATTAAACTATGGTTACCAGGGCGTTGTGTCAATTATTGAGAGTCTTGTCGATCATCGAGATGTGATTGTCTACGACGCAGAATCACATGCTTGTATCATTGACGGAATACGCTTACACAAGGCAAAAATGGGTACTTACTATAAGTTCACCCATAACGATATGGAAAGTCTTGAGGTAAACCTGAAGCGGGCGTCCCGGCTTGCCGAAGAAAAAGGTGGCGGCGTATTGGTGATTACCGAAGGCGTGTTTGGTATGTCAGGGAAAGTAGGTGACCTGAAGTCTATCATTGAATTAAAAGCAAAATACCCTTTCCGTCTGTTTGTCGATGATGCACATGGGTTCGGAACGATGGGGCCTACCGGAGGTGGTGTGGGTGAATTACTGGGCGTCCAAGACGGGATCGACCTGTATTTCTCCACGTTTGCGAAATCAATGGCCGCTATTGGAGCGTTCGTTGCGAGTAACGACCCCGAAATTATCATGTATCTGAAATATAATATGAGGTCTCAAACCTACGCCAAAGCGCTACCCATGCCCTATGTTGTAGCCGGTAGGAGAAGACTTCAACTGATCAAGGATCATCCGGAGCTGAGAGAGAAACTTTGGGAAAATGTGAGAGCGTTACAGCAAGGTTTGAGAGATCGAGGCTTTGACATAGGAGATACACAGTCACCCGTAACCCCCGTCTTCTTACAAAGTGAGGGCGGTGTACCCGAAGTAACTCGTATGGTACGTGACCTCCGCGAGAACCTGGGTGTCTTCTGTTCAATCGTTGTATATCCCGTCGTCCCTAAAGGGCAAATCATGTTGAGATTAATACCCACCGCTGCCCATAGCTTAGACGATGTAGCTTATACGCTCGATGCATTTAGCCTCTTGGCTGAGAAACTCGCCAATCGAGAATATCAGTTTGACCAAGTAAAACAAGAAGCTTAATTCGCTGAAATATTATTAAAAGTGGCTCTATGGAAAGTAGGGCCACTTTTTTTTATGCCTTTAAAATCCATTATTTTATAAGTGCTTGACATACAGGTAGTTAGAAATTTGGGCGAAAAAATCTGGATTTTTATCAGTGTTTTTTTAATAATTTCAATTGGTCGATAATTTTAAATTGCTAAATTTCGACCATAACGCCTTTTTTTAGGGGTTTAGGCCATATTTTTCAACTAAACAATCTTTAATTACCATGGGAAGATTTGAAGAAGTAAAAAACTTAGTGATGTCTCTGGAAGGAGATTTTGATAAGTTCTATAACAAGAACAATCAAGCAGCTGGCACTCGTGTTCGTAAAGGGCTTCAAGATCTAAAAAACTTGTCTCAGGAAATCCGTACAGAGATTCAGAATATAAAGAACCAAGGCTAAGCCCTTACACTTTAACCTACACCTGTAAAAAAGGAATTAAAAAAGGCACTCCGAGATCCTCCCAGGGTGCCTTTACTTTTTTAAAAAATCCGGCTTAAAACTTCTCTGTATTCATCAGCGTCGCAATTCCAGTCGTACATTTCTTGCCCGTTTCTTTATTTTTTATTTCGCCTTTAATTCGGGCAACGTGTTTCTGCGGGTCGATACTTTCGATGGTGAAGATGGCGACGTAGTCGGTATCGACAAACATGGGACGTAGAAACTCGAGGGTCTGCCCCAAATACACGGATCCGAACCCGGGATAGATGGTTCCAAGTACCTTAGTAAATACACTGGCACCCAACATACCGTGGATGATAGGCTTTTTAAACGGGGTACCTGCTGCAAACGCTGCGTCGAGGTGAAGGGGATTGTTGTCGCCGGTTACTTTCGCAAAATCTTCGACATCGGTTTGGGAAAACCGGAATTCATGAGAAAAAGTTGATCCTGGTTCAGCTTTGATATTCATTGTTTTTATCTATTCAATTCCACCAATCCATTTTTTAATAGGTTTATAAAAAAGCAATAGGAGTAATCCAAAACCCGCCGATACTAGGAAAACCTGGTTGAATAAGAAGGGCATTTGCGCCACATTTTCTTCATCGAAATTTCCTGCAAATAGTCCAGACATCAGGTTACCGAGGGAAGCGGCTACAAACCAAATTCCCATCAACTGGCTTACATATTGCTTGGGAGCTAATTTAGTAAAGGTACTTAGTCCGACCGGACTGATACACAGTTCACCGAGCGTATGAAGAAGGTAGGTTGAAGCTAGAAAAAGTGGGGTAACCAGCTCACCTTTAACAGCTTGTTGTGCGCCGAATTTCATCACTAAGAAACCGGATGCCAACAAGAATAACCCCATCGCAAATTTGACGGGTATGGATGGATTGATATTGCGTTGGGCAAGGAAAATCCAAAGGGATGCAACCACTGGAGCCAGGGTTACGATGAAAACGGGATTAAAGTTTTGAAACCAGCTGGACGGGAATTCGAAATTTCCTAAGGTTCGGAATGTATGGCGCTCCGCAAAAATCTGGAAGGAAGTACCCGCTTGTTCAAAACCCGACCAAAACAATGCAGCGACAAAGAAGAAAATGATAAGTACCCCCACCCGTTTCTTTTCGGTTCTGTCGAGTCCGCCTGCTAGCAAGATATAGAAAAAGTAAACCATGGCTACGGACACAATGATAATGCCCATGGCTTGAGCGAGCCCCTGCGCGGTGGTGACGTTAATGATACCAACGATTTGTAACGTAGCTAAGAAAACAACTAATAGCGCAATTAGCCCCCAACCCAATTGTTTACCTTTTCTTTCTCCCTCCGTTAAGGTTGTCTTCTTAGGTTTTTTCGCAGGAGGAGCACCTAGACCTTTTAGGTGGATATCACCGGCAAATTTAAACACCAGCAACCCGAATAACATACCGACGGCCGCCGCGCCAAAACCCAAGTGCCAATCAATTTTTTGGCCGAGGTATCCAACCAGCATCATGCCCAGGAAAGAGCCCAAGTTGATGCCGATGTAGAATATTGAAAATGCAGCGTCCCTTCGCGCACCCCCTTCTGGGTATAGCTCTCCTACGATAGAGCTGATATTGGGTTTTAAAAGACCCGTTCCGGCCGCTACCACGGCAAGTCCCATATAAAACAGGCTTTCACCTGCAGGGATGGCCAGGATTATATGGCCTAACATAATGACAATTCCACCGTAAAATATGGATTTTTTCTGACCCAAAATGTTGTCAGCTACCCAGCCCCCCGGAAGCGAAAGCAAATATACAGAGGCAGTATAGAGACCATAAATTGCTGTACCTGTTGCCACACTTAGCCCCAGGCCTCCACGAACCTGGTCGATCAGGTACATCAACAAAATGGCGCGCATGCCGTAGTAACTGAAACGCTCCCACATTTCGGCGAAAAACAAAACATATAAGCCTTTGGGGTGCTTTTTCGAAATGGTTGTCTCCATAATATACGAGGATTGATTGAACGAAAGGAGCTACAATTAGTTGGTTATTTAATCCTAAAAGAAGCGCAATATAGCACAAAATATAAAAAGGTCAGGCCATTACGATGCTAAGGTAGGAGTTGTTCCAAGCCAAGGGAATTAACCCTATTAGACCTATGCTATACCTTAAAATCTTTCCGAATAGGTTTAGGATTATTCATTAACTTTGAGCGTCATGTTAAAAACTCGCACTATCCCAGGATGGAATTAGTGGCTTTCTATTTATTCGCAACATTGGCAGTCGCTGCTGCCTTGTTTATTCTCTTCACACGAAACTTGATGTATGCAGCGTTTTGCCTGTTCTTGTCTTTGGTAGGCGTTGCTGCACTTTATGTTTTTGCAATGGCTGATTTTCTGGCTGTTGCACAAATAATGATCTATGTAGGAGGTGTTTTGGTACTGCTTGTTTTTGGGATCATGTTGACCCAGGCGAAAAGGACGGGAGCAAACTATGTGGAGGTGGAAAACGGGGGGCAACCCCTTCGGCTCACCATGGCAGCCGTTTTATTGGTTCTTCTAATCAAAGTGATATACGCTGCTGATTTTGCGTTAGCAGGCGAATATCAACTCCAAAAGTCAACCATCCATACGGTCGGTATCCATTTGATGACCACACATCTTCTTCCCTTTGAAATAATTGCCGTACTCCTATTGGCGGTGTTAACCGGCACAGGGTACATGGCTTATAACCGTATAAAATCTTTATGACGACGATACCCATCACTCATTTTTTGGTCGTCGGTGCCGCTTTGTTCTGCATAGGCCTAGCCGTGGCCACAACCAAGAAAAATGCTATTGGGATTCTCCTGGGGTTAGAGCTGATGTTGAATGCCGTTAATATCAATTTAGTGGCATTTAGCCGCCATGACCCCGACCTGATCCGGGGGCAGTTATTTGCACTCTTTGTGATGGTTATCGCCGTGTGTGAAATTGCCATCGCCCTGGCGATCATATTACGTGTGTTCGATCACTATAAAACCATCGACCCCGATAAGATCAATCGCTTGCACGGTTAAAGTGAGTCAATTAAAAGGTCCTTATTACGTCGTCAGCCATCCCTTTAGTAGGTCTTGGTAGACTTCCGAAAACACCTTGAACGCCTCTGCCAGTGCGGGAATAGCGGTAGGCAAGGTCGACGTATCGTTGGTTTTTAAACGACCTTCCGCATCCCGAGCAATCTCGGCTATTTCCGTAGCTCCCACGGTTCCTGCACTCCCTTTTAAGGTATGTAGGTGGCTTTTAATCGTAGGAATATCCTTCCGTTCCCAAGCCTCTAGGGTTTCTCGAACCAGTTCGGAGCTTTCCTGAATAAAGTCTTCATAAACAGATAGGACCAGGTCGGTACCCCCGATCGACTTGAGCTGATCGACAATTTCAGGGTCAAGTATGTTTTCGTTAGGTTTAGATGGGGGCGTTGGCTCCTCTTGTGGTGGTTCAGGCTTCTTTTTAGTCAGTTCTGAAACTTTCTGAATAAGTTGAACGGCACGGATGGGTTTGGGCAAATAGTCGTCCATTCCTTGGGCAATAAATCGTTCCTGATCTTCTTTCATGGAATAGGCTGTCATGGCTACAACGGGGGGCAGCTTTTTGCCAAATTTCTCCCGCAGTTTTATCGTCGTCTGTATACCGTCCATATCGGGCATTTGAATGTCCATTAAGATGACATCATACACCCTTGAGCCCTTTTCATATAAATTTGTAATACGGTCAATAGCCTCAAATCCGCTGGGTACAGAATCGACTTTTGCGCCTGCTTTTTTGAGAATTTCCCCTGCGACTTTACGGTTGACGATATTATCATCGACCAAAAGAATATATAGTTCTCCTTTTTCAAATGAGTCGACGATCGAAGTGTCCCCGTTGGAGCCATTGGTAGTTTCCGGCATGCGATCCGATTCTTCGGTTTCAAAGGTAAACCAGAAGGTGCTTCCCACATCCTGCTTAGAAATTACGCCGATATCCCCATTCATCAGTTTACAAAGCTGTTTGGATATAGCTAGACCCAGCCCCGTACCCCCGAACGATTTTTTGGAGGAATTGTCTACCTGGGTAAAGGAGGTAAACAGCATTTTTTGGTTTTCTTCCGAAATACCGATGCCAGTGTCGGTAACTTCAACTTTCAACTTAAGCTTTTGCCCGGGTTGCGTAACGTCACTAACCGAAATAGTCACCTCTCCATTTTCCGTAAACTTCAACGCATTCGAGGTGAGGTTGGAAAGAATCTGAAGCAAACGGGTCGGGTCGGCAATGATGTATTTAGGAAGTGTGGTTTTTTTGACAAAATGCAGGCTGTTGTTTTTATTTTTGGCTGATTGGCCAAATAAGGCAAGTAGTTTATTGAATATGTCATCCAGTTCTATAGGTATCGGATGAAGGTTCATCTTACCCGCTTCGATTTTGGATAGATCGAGAATGTCATTTAAGATGTCGAGCAGGGTTTCGGACGACCGTTTAATAGTGACGACATAATCGCGCTGTTCCTTATTGAGCTGTGTACTACTGAGTAAGTCAATCATTCCGATAATTCCGTTCATCGGGGTTCGAATTTCATGACTCATATTCGCCAGGAAATCTTCTTTGACTTTCAGTAAACGTTCGGCTTGTTCTTTCGCTTTTCGGAGCTCAAATTCATTCTGTTTTAAGACGGTAATATCTCGGGCGAGAACCGCAATTTCTGCAACTTCACCTTTTTCATTATTGAACATCAGCATATTAAACATATACTGACGGACAGACCCATCCTTAATCCGCAATTCGCCGTCGATGTTTCGAAGGCTGCTTTGGCGTTTGAGTTTACGGAAGGAGTCGATCATCAGTTTCTTGTCTGTGAAGAAATCGGTAATCGGTTTGTTAAGTACTTCTTCCGGTTTGTATCCGGTCCGCTTAAACACGGAAGGACTGATCATGGTGATGATACCTTTTCGGTTCATCCGGACATAAATGTCTTGCAGGTTTTCGAAAATTCCCCGGAATTTTTCCTCGCTTTGACGGAGGCTGATTTCCGCCTGTTTCCTACGTGTGATGTCCCTCGCAATGCCGGATACTTCCTCTATATTTCCCCCTGATAAAAGAATCGGATTAAAATGGAATTCTAACCAAAGCTCATCTTTGTCTTTGGTGTTAATTTTCATTTCAAAATATTGAGGATTCCCTTTAAAGGTTTGACGATAGTGGTTTTCCAGGATACGACGGTTTTGGATACCTAGCATACGCCAGCCTAATTGAGCAACATTTCCCCCCGGCACTGATTTTACTCCGGAAAGCTGTTCAATGACTTGCAGGTAGTTCTTATTGTACGAAGTGAGTTGCAGGTTTCGGTTGACCGACCAAATCATGTGGGAACTACTCTCAAATATAGCATTAATGCGTGCTGCATATTTATTCAACTCCTCTTCGCGCTGTTTTCTTTCGATGGCCAATGCAATTTGCCCCGAAATAAACTCCAAAAGTTCAAGGTCCCGGCGGTCGTACGTGTTGGGACTGGTATACGATTTTACTCCGATGATACCGGTAATTCGGTCTCCGATTCTCAACGGAACACAAATCATGACTTTCGGTGTGACTCCGTAGAGATAGAGACTGTTGGTACGCGCTAATTCTTCGATGTCTTCCTCATATAAAAAGAGGGGGCGATTAGAGGCAATAGCATATTCGGTTACCCCGGTACCTAGCTTTCTTCGGGTAAATCGAACACTCTTTGGGAAGTAGGCGTCCACATAATAGGGGAAATAAATATAGCTTTCCCTAGCATCGTACAGGGCGATAAAGAAATTGTTAGCATCGATGATTTTTCCCAGTTCCTGATGGATTTTCAGATAAAACTCATCCAACGACTGCGAATTGATCGTCCAACTGGCAATACTATGGTAGAGGCTTTGGGCTTTCTCCGCTCTGTTTTTGTCGGTAAAGTCATGAAGGATACACCGGAAAGCGGAGGGTTTTCCGTTGTCATAACGACAGTTTACACTACCTGAAAGGAATATCTTCTTACCCGATCTGCTCAAAAAAACTGTTTCAAAGTCAGGCATAGGGACGCCCTCTTTGATTTGTTCGAGCTGTTCATAAGTTTGCTCCCGGTAATCGGGATGCAGAATGTCGTCCAGCGATAGGGAGTTGATTTCCTGAAGACTGTACCCTAATACTTCACACCACTCCTTGTTGACGAAAATGAATTTTCCCTCCAGCGTAATCAGAAAGATGATATCACTGGTATTTTCGACCAGGTCCTGTAACTGGCTATTGGACTTGGTTAGTGCCGCTTCCATCCGCCGTCGACGGGTAATATCATCGCCTACGATGGTAAGGGCATTAGGTTGCCCCTCGGACTGGAAAAGCCAGACCGAGTTGATTACCATTGTACGGAGCACCTGATGGTTATCGTAAAAACGAACTTCCTGCCTTTCTGTTTTGGCCTGCCCCCGCATACCATCGATGATCAGGTTCTTTAGTTCCTCCCGATTTTCTTCAGGAATCAGAAAATCAAAAAAGTTTTTACCGATCAGCTCCTCGGGGGTCCAGCTCGTTTTGCGTAAGAAATAGGCATTCACCGCCCGGATATCAAAATCTTTATCGAGGGTGATCCCCAGCATATTCAGATGGGGAAGTGATGCATTAATGGTTTGCCAGGTCTGTATGTCCGAAAATATCTCCATGTACTTTTTAATTGAGCACGAGCGAAAACCCGAAAATTGCCCCGATAAATCTAAGAATTAAAACCTATTTTTGTCCAAAATAATTTTTTAGGGGCTGTAAATGACAGGCGTTTTCCCAGCGGGATAAGAGATTTTTCTCTTGGAAATGCGGTTTACGGAAGAATTAGACGGCTGTGGTAAAGGAAAAAACTTAGATCGATGAAAGTAAGGGCAAAAAAACATCTCGGCCAGCATTTCCTAAAACACACCCCAACCGCAACCGCAATTGCTCAGGCACTGACCGGACATGGTTCCTATGAAAAGGTACTCGAAATAGGGCCAGGAATGGGCGTCCTGACTTCCTACCTACTGGACGACCAACGATTTGAAACCTGGGTCATCGAAATAGACGATGAGTCGGTTACCTATCTTGAAAAACATTTTCCTAGTTTAAAGGACCGAATCATTGCAGACGACTTTCTGAAGTGGTCGCCGGCAAACATGGGAAGCCCGTTTGCGATCATAGGAAATTTTCCCTATAATATATCTTCTCAAATTTTTTTCAGGATTCTGAATTTCAGAGACGATATTTCCGAGATCGTATGTATGCTACAAAAAGAAGTAGCGGAAAGAATAGCATCCCCAGCCGGAAACAAAGACTATGGAATTTTAAGCGTCTTGTTACAGGCTTTTTATGAAATTGAGTACCTTTTTTCGGTTCCGCCAGGACATTTTTCACCCCCACCTAAAGTAAATTCGGGTGTGATCCGTTTGAAACGAAACCAAGTAAAAAGATTGGATTGCGACGAAAAACTATTTTTTTCGGTGGTGAAAGTTGCCTTCAACCAAAGGAGGAAAATGCTGCGTAATGCCTTAAAACCTTTGGGATATGAACTGCCCGAAAACAAGTTTTTGAACTTAAGGGCAGAACAACTAAAGGTGGCGGATTTCGTTGAGCTGACGCAAATGATTGAACGGGTAAGAGACCAATAGCAGGAAAGGCATGACAACATTCGAGCTGAGCAAGGAATACATTGAGCATATCAATGAATTGATTGCCGCGGAGGATAGAGAAACGCTCCGGACGGAAATGGGAGAGCTATTCCCTCCCGATATTTCCCGTATTCTGGATGAGCTGGAAGCGGAACCTGCAAAATACCTGCTTAGCTCGCTGGATACAAAGTTAGGCGCAGAAATTCTGGCCGGCATCGACCGATCCGAACGGAAGGAATTCCTGAAGATTTTTACATCCGAGGAAATTGCCCGTTATGTGAATTTACTGGATTCGGACGATGCGGTGGACTTGCTTAACGATCAGCCCATCAGGGTGAGGGAAGAGGTAATTGCCCTACTCGAAGACCGAGAACAAGCCCGATTCATTTTGGATCTGCTTCATTACGATGAGAATGTAGCGGGGGGGCTTATGCAGAAAGAATTGGTCAAAGCCAACATCAACTGGACGGTAAATCAATGTATCGAGGAAATCCGGAAACAAGCCGAGGATGTCCAAAAGGTTTATACCGTTTATGTAGTAGATGACAATAATATTCTAAAAGGACGTCTTTCCCTAAAGAAAATAGTCCTGGCTCATAAAAACACCAAAGTGGAAAGTTTGTATGACCAGGAAATGATTTACGTCGAAACCTATCGCCCCGCCGAAGAAGTAGCCGAACTGATGCAACGCTATGACCTGGAAGCCATTCCGGTTGTCAATGTGCAAGGGAGGCTGCTCGGGAAAATTACGATCGATGACATCGTAGACGTAATTACCGAACAAGCCAGCTCAGATACTAAGGCAATGGCCGGTCTTACCGGTGATGTTGAAGAGGACGACACCATTTGGAAGCAAACCAAAGCACGGCTCCCCTGGCTTCTAGTTGGCATGATTGGAGGCATGTTGGCGGCGAAATTCATAGGCCTCTTCGAGGCCGATTTGGCCGTTGTACCCGCTATGGCCGCCTTTATTCCCATTATCGGGTCCATGGGGGGAAATGTGGGTATCCAAACCTCATCGATTATATTGCAAAGTCTGGCCGACAAATCCGGAATTGGGGAATCGCTGGGACTAAGATTGATAAGGATGTCGCTGGTTGCCCTATTGAACTCCCTTATTATTAGTAGTATCGTTTTTGGGTTTAATATGTTGATGGGCAACGGAATGCACTTAGCTATTGTCGTTTCCCTAGCGCTGATTGCCGTCATTTTCCTAGCTTCTTTTATGGGAACATTGACTCCTATATTACTGGATAAACTCGGGATCAATCCTGCCGTTGCCTCTGGTCCGTTTATCACTACCGCTAACGACTTGATCGGTTATGGGGTTTATTTCGGAATCGCGCATTTATTACTTAAACTATGATTGCAGTCATTCAGAGAGTTTCAGAAGCCCAGGTAACAATTGATGGAGAAAAGAAAGGTGCAATTGGAAAAGGGTTTGTGGTACTTTTAGGGATTACCCATTCCGACACCGTAGAAGATGTTGAATGGTTAGGGCGTAAAATCATTAATCTGAGAGTGTTTAGTGATGACCAAGGCAAAATGAACTTGGATTTGCAATCGGTAGGGGGAAGAATCCTATTGATCAGTCAGTTTACCCTGCATGCGAGTACGAAAAAAGGGAATCGACCTTCCTTTATCGAAGCAGCAAGACCTGAGGTTGCCATTCCTCTTTACGAACAAATGATTGCGTTTTTGACAGATCAACTGGGTGTAAAAACTGAAACCGGCGAATTTGGAGCCGATATGAAAGTAAGTCTTACTAACGATGGTCCGGTAACGCTAATTATTGATTCTAAAAACCGCATTTAATATGACCCTAGAAGAAGCACAAAAGTCAGTTGACGACTGGATTAAAACCTATGGTGTTCGTTACTTCTCGGAATTGACCAATATGGCTATACTGACCGAGGAAGTGGGGGAATTAGCGCGTATTATGGCAAGAACTTATGGGGATCAGTCGTTTAAGAAATCCGAAATCGGTAAGGATTTAGGGGATGAAATGGCGGATGTACTGTGGGTATTGCTTTGCATGGCCAACCAAACGGGGGTCGACTTAACGGAAGCCTTTCGAAAAAATTTGGAAAAGAAAACCGATCGCGATAAAGATCGGCATAAGGCGAACCCTAAGCTATAATACTTAATCCTTCCCAGAAGAATCTTTCTTACGTCTAATTAAATCTCGCGTCAGCTGGTTTAATTCTTCAACCTTTTGTTCAAAGTCACCTCTGAGGTATTCCCGGATCGTATACAATTGTTGAAGAGCAGTTTCCAGATTGTCGGGTAAAGCCTCTGTTAATACTTCACGTAAGCGTTTGGCCATAGTGGGCGACAAACCATTGGTGGAGATGCCTAGTTTCAGATTCCCCTTTTGCACGACCGATGAGAGATAGAAGTCACATTGATCGGGTGTATCCGCTACATTGGCTAATAGATGGCGAGCCGCTGCTTCGGCTTTGATTTCTTTATTCAGTTCAGGAATATTGGTAGCCACAAAAAGTAAATCCTTATCCTCAAGGTCATCTATTTGAAACGGCCTCTCGATGAGCGTGATATGCGGATTATTAAGAGCGGTTTCTCGAATACTATCCCTAATTTCAGGGGCTACGATGGTTAATTTCGCCTGGGGGGAGTTGGAAAGAATGGCAGTTAGTTTCTCATGAGCCACGTATCCTCCACCTACAATGAGGCTATGTAGGTTTTCTAACTTCACAAAAATGGGGAAAAGCCTATTCATTCGGATTCATCATCGCTCAAACCAAAAAGATAATTTTCCAAGTCATCGGCGATACTGGCATCGTGCGAGATAAATATTTCCTTGGCGTTCTGCGACGATGAGGGCCTGACGATAGGAAAATGGTCGTATTCTTCTTGGGTCATTAAATTAAGTTGCAAGGCACGTGCGGGAATTTTAGCAAAAGGGACTTTAAAGAAATCAGACATATCACCTGCTAGTGCAGGGGTCAATCTTACATTAATGTCAGTAAGGAATGCATTAATATCTTTTTCAGGCATTAATACCTCCATCACTAATTGTTCTGCTCTTGTCCGTAAGGCATCCTCATTGGGGTAAGTAGAATACAAGCCCAAGGTGGCCACCAATAAGAAAATAGCAAAACGGCGGTCGTAGCTGTCGGCTTCTGCGTTGACAAATACCCACCCTGTTTGGTCGTATATAGCTGAAAAACCTTGGAAATTGGTCGATTGGTTGAACAGGCGAGCGATTTTAACGGTTTCAGGGTAGAGGAGTCGGTGACCAATAAGACGGATTTCTTCTTGCCCGGAGGTTATATCAGCCCCGGCAGTCTTCGGATGCCACTCTTGGTGTAACAATTGATTGAAGAGACTTCGTGAAGTAATTCGATTCCCCTCGTCATTGATCACATAAATGAGTCGGTCACCACGTACGTTAAAATCAAGACCAAGTTGATTGGTGGGTTGCTTTTTCGCCATAGGTAAGCAAGGCTATACTTCACAAATATAGGTTTATTCTAAGGGGAAATCAAGCCGTTACTCCTTCCACCGGAGGGTATTAATCATTTCAAGCATATCGGTTTTAATGTAAGTCACTACAGGGGCAATAGAGTCGTTTTTATTAGCAACAGGGAAGTAAATCGCCCCGCGTAAAAAATGGCGTACCGAGTCGGTTGTATAAAATTGGTAGGGACTTGGAACATCCCCCAATAGCCGAAAAAGGGTAACCGTATATCCGTTGGGTGTTGTGATGATTTGTTCTTGTATAGCCGTTGCGTGGGTTTGATGCTTTGCCGCCAACTTATAGCTATCGTCGATATATTCAGCCAGTAGCTTGGGATTGTTTCGCACCTGTTTGTAGGTCAACTGAATATTTGCTTTATGTTTTGGGTAATCTACAAATATCCAATGCGGTTCAGAAGGTGCGAAGGAGTCTGGTAATACGCGTGCATATTTTGAAATCCGGAATTGATAAGGATGCTCGTCGGGGAGATCCTGGTAGGCATGAGGGGGCAAGTCTATGCGTTGATAACCCTTGGGTTTAGGAACATAGGTCTCATTACTTGAGTTAGTACAACCCATGGTTAGAAAGATGGCGCAGAGTAGTATGCTTTTGTTCAATGCAATCGATATCGTTTTTAAGTGGGTGAAAAAACCGAACCGGTTCCTAACATAACAATGAAATGCCTGGAACCGGTTCGGGGCTAAAAGAATAACGAATTCAAGGAGTATAACGGTATAATAGGTCAGTCTGGAAACTCCTGAGAGGGGCTGCCTACTTACTCATAAATTTCCCCAGACTTTTTCCCAGCATCGCATAGGCTTCTTGAATCCTTGTTCCGGTATCATAATCGTACCCACCAAACGTACGACCCGGTGCCTTTTCAAATGAAATAGTTGCAATCGGTGTGGTATCACCTGTTTTAACGACAATGGCTTGACCATCGATTGACGCGTTTTTCCGGGTCACGTAAACATTGAATCCAGGTTCGGTAAAGGTAGTTTTGATAATAAGCGTGTACTTTGCGCTGGGGTTGCTCCCCACTTTTAGATTTTTGGCGTGCTTATTAAACAGCTCTTCGAACTGGGGTTCAAAACGTTCCGAACGGTCCCCGATCCAAGCGGCTTCCCATTTTTCACCTCGCCCAGCCTCTTTTTCATTGTATTCAGCTTTCTTTTTGGCAATGTAGTCTTCTTCTTTTTCAAATTTACCTACACGCATCGGCGAATACTCATAAGCTACATTAAGCTCAGTCTCGTCTTTGAGCGCTGAAAGGTCGCCTTGAATCAATTTCAGTTTCTGGGCAAAGGCAACGGGCAACGTCATCCACAAGGTGGTGATAGTCAGTAGAATGGTCTTTTTAATTTTCATGTCGGTTACTGCTTAGTAAAATTTGAATTGGCGCAAATGTAACCATAAATCCATGGGTGGAAAATGATATTTATTATATGGTTTTCCTGCCATTTGTACGGTTGAAATAATTTGCGAGCGGTAACCGAGGAAAAAGTCCTTATTCCACCGTCACGGATTTCGCCAAATTTCGGGGTTGGTCAACATTGCGGCCCCTCATCACCGCAATATAATAGGATAATAGCTGTAGCGGAACCACGGACAACAACGGACTAACCATTTCGTGGGTTTGTGGGATTTCAATGACAAAGTCGACCATAGACGGTAACAACTTATCCCCTTCCGTTACGATCGCAATTACCCGCCCTTTCCGAGCTTTAACTTCTTGGATATTGGAAACAATCTTATCGTAGGAGCTATCTCGGGTTGCTATAAAGATAACCGGCATATCCTCATCGATGAGCGCAATGGGACCGTGCTTCATCTCTGCTGCCGGATAACCCTCTGCATGGATATAGGAAATTTCTTTGAGTTTCAAAGCCCCCTCTAACGCAACTGGGAAATGCAATCCACGGCCTAGGTAGATGAAATTCTGCGCATAGGTAAATATATAGGCTATTTCCTTTATACTTTGTGCGTTTTCCAAAACCTGCTCGATTTTTCTAGGTAACGCCATTAATTCATTTGTCAATCGATTGAAAACCTCGTCGGTGATGGTTCCCTTTTGTTTTCCAAGTGCGAGAGCAATCAGCGTGAGGACCGTTACCTGAGAGGTAAAAGCTTTGGTACTTGCAACGCCTATTTCAGGCCCCGCATGGGTATAGGCACCTGCATCGGTAGCACGGGCAATGGAGGATCCTACCGCATTACAAACCCCCAATATCGTAGCCCCTCGTTCTTTGGCCAGACCGATAGCGGCTAAGGTATCGGCTGTTTCACCCGACTGTGAAATCGCGATGACGACATCGTCAGCATCGATGATAGGGTTGCGATAGCGAAATTCCGAAGCATATTCAACCTCGACGTTGACGCGAGCCAGTTCTTCAAAAATGTATTCAGCTACCAGGCCGGCATGCCAAGAAGTACCACAGCCCACCAAAATGATTCTCTTCGCTTGCATGAGGCGGTCAAAATGTGATTCTAGACCACCTAGCTGTAGTTGACCAGGCAATACCCGACCCCGCATACTGTCGGCGATCGAACGAGGCTGTTCGAATATCTCTTTAAGCATAAAATGTGGATAACCCCCCTTTTCAATGGCCTCCAACTCCATCTCGATTTTTTGGATGGCAGGGAGTTTTTCGGTGTTATCAGCATCGACGATCCTTAATTTGTTCTGGTCAACTACCGCAATTTCGAAGTCGTCCAAGTAAACCACGTTTTTGGTATACTCTATGATTGGGGTAGCATCAGAGGCGAAAAAGAATTCATTTTCCCCAACGCCGATGACTAAAGGACTTCCTTTTCTTGCCGCGATGAGGCGGTCGGGGGTATCCTCACAGGCAATTACAATGGCATAAGCCCCTTCGATTTCCTGCAGAGCAATTCTCACCGCTTCTTCCAGTGACTCACCCGTTTCCTTTTGTATATCTTCAATGAAGTGGATGAGCACCTCCGAGTCGGTCTCGCTAAGAAACACATGTCCACGGCTTTGTAATCTCTTTTTCAAAGCGGCGTAGTTTTCGATGATTCCGTTATGCACAATGGCGAGCTTCCGGTCGGAGGAATAGTGTGGGTGTGCATTCACGTCGTTAGGTTCACCATGGGTAGCCCAACGCGTGTGTCCGATTCCGAGGTTGGCTAGGTGTTGGTTGGGTTTCGCTTCCGCTTCTAAATCAGCTACTTTTCCCTTTTTTTTGAAAATGGCTAGTTTTTTGTTTTCAACAAGAGCGACTCCGGAGCTGTCGTAGCCCCGATATTCCAATCGTTTTAGACCTTTGATGATTAAGGGAAATGCAGGGCGATGCCCTACATAGGCGATGATTCCACACATAACGTTGTAAGTATTAAAAGGTTGTACAAGTAAGTTTGATTTGCGCAAATAAATGGAGTCTCCCTAAAGACTCCAAAACCACTCTTGAGCGTGTGCGTACACGGTGCAATTTTTTATTGCCAGGAGACAATTATTTTTTTGATTTCTCCGAATTAGGTGGTCATAGCAGAAGCATTTGTACAAGTGCCTCGTACAGAGCATAAATACTTTATCGGATGATTTGTCTTAATGATTTTATTCGTTAATTTTGCAGTCCGAATTTTTTCGGGGAAAAATATCAATGGTTTCATAAAACTGAAATTGTTAAAAATCAATTAAATGCCTACTATTTCACAATTAGTCCGTAAAGGAAGAGAGAAACTCACATGGAATTCGAAGTCGCCGGCTTTGGATTCTTGTCCACAACGTCGTGGCGTGTGTACCCGGGTATATACGACCACACCTAAGAAGCCTAACTCTGCATTGCGTAAGGTTGCACGGGTACGGCTTTCTAACCAAAAAGAGGTTAACGCCTATATCCCAGGTGAAGGTCACAACTTACAAGAGCACTCGATTGTACTTGTACGGGGTGGTCGGGTAAAAGACCTACCAGGGGTTCGTTATCACATTGTTCGGGGTGCGCTCGATACGGCTGGCGTAAATGGTCGTCGTCAAGCACGTTCGAAATATGGAGCAAAACGTCCGAAACCAGGGCAAGTTGAAGCTACAAAAGGCAAAAAGAAATAAGAGCAATTCTCTCAGGCATTTATAGTAAATATCTATAAAGGGAAGTAATCCTGTTAAAGGGTGAAAGAGTTGCTGAAACGAAACCTATTTTAAAACATCATTTTAAAAATGAGAAAGGCAAAACCAAAAAAGAGATATCTGTTACCTGATCCAAAGTTCCGTGACGTACAGGTGACCAAGTTTGTTAACAACCTAATGTATGACGGAAAGAAGAGTTTGGCCTATTCAATTTTCTACGATGCACTTGCCGTAGTAGAAAAGAGAACCAACGAAAACGGTTTGGAAATTTGGCGTAAAGCGCTCACGAACGTATCACCCTCGGTAGAGGTAAAGAGCCGTCGTGTTGGGGGGGCAACCTTTCAGGTCCCTACCGAAGTTAGACCGGAAAGAAAGCAGTCATTGGGTATGAAATGGTTGATCAACTTCGCCCGTAAGCGTGGTGAGAAAACCATGGTAGACCGATTAGCAGCTGAAATTATCGCAGCGTCCAAAGGTGAAGGAGCTGCTGTGAAAAAGAAAGATGATACCCATAGAATGGCAGAAGCAAACAAAGCGTTCTCGCACTTCCGTTTGTAAAAAACGTCATTT
>ENA-UOVV01000394-UOVV01000394.1-compost-metagenome-genome-assembly--contig:-NODE-394-length-54986-cov-11.676867_pt1 | contig 54986 bp, 39 predicted proteins | sample MGYA00238155_ERZ761577 | MGnify/ENA primary metagenome ERZ761577 (study PRJEB28898, sample SAMN06268775) | compost metagenome | isolation source: Emeryville, CA | place: USA:Emeryville, CA | collected... | reverse complement strand
AAGGGTGGCCAAAGCTGCAGCTGGTCCAAGTCCGTCGGTCCAATAGCTGGAAGAAGTGGCCTAAAAATACTGGACAGTCAAAAATTAATATTAACTTACTGTCCCATGAAAGAAACATGAAGGAAATTCAGTTCAGCCTTTAAGGCAGAAGTAGCTCTTGAGGCTATTAAAGGGGTAAAGACGATCACGGAGCTTGCCCAGGAATACCAGGTTCATCCCGTTCAGGTCAACACCTGGAAGAAAACCTTTCTGGAGCGTACAGCCAACATTTTTGAAGGCGACAAAAAGCAAGAGCAAGAATTGAAACGGCTACGAGAGGATCGTGACGAGCTTTTTCGTCAAATCGGTGAGCTGAAGGTTGAAAACAGTTGGTACAAAAAAAAACTCAAGTAATGAACACGGACGACAAGCTTAAATTGGTTGATCCCAACTGTAGTCAGCTCTCTGTAAGCAGGCAGTGTCGTTTATTGAACCTGTCCAGAAGTCGGTTTTACTACAAGCCCAAGGTGATCGACGAAGTTGAACTGGAGCAGATGCGGATCTTGGATGAGCTTTATCTGGAAGATCCTACTCGGGGAACCCGTAGAATGAGCAAAGAACTCAAGAAGCTCGGATATCAGTGCGGCAGGCACCATACCCGAACGCTCATGCAACGCATGCGGCTTAAAACAGTTTATTGCAGGCCACGCACCACGATCATAGATAAGACCTCCTACAAATACCCTTATTTATTGCGTAATCTTAAAGTTAATCGCGTAAACCAAGTGTGGGCCGTGGACATCACCTACGTACCGATGGAAAAAGGGTTTCTTTACCTTTTTGCCATCATGGACCTGAGGAGCCGTTGCATTGTAGGCTGGTCTCTGTCCAACACGATGGAGGCCGATTGGGTCATTTCCACCTTAAAACAGGCCATCGCCCAGCACGGAAAACCCGAGATCATAAACAGTGACCAGGGGAGCCAGTTTACCTCCAAGGATTATGTTGATTACATTAAAAGTCTGGAAAGCACTAAGATATCGATGGACGGAAAAGGCCGTGCAATCGACAATGTTTTTATAGAGCGATTCTGGCGTACTATTAAATACGATAAATTGTATCTTTACACCATTGAAAACGGTCACCATGCTTTGGAATTGTGCGAGGAGTTCATGGAATACTACAATCATAAAAGAATGCACTCATCCATAGATGATAAAACACCGATGCAGCTATATAAGGAAGCAGCGTAATAATTAAGAAAAACAAAAAAGTTGTTCAGTCCAATTAGACCACCTCAGGAGGTTTCGATTATTCTATCGTGCCGATGTAACCAAAAACTTGTGAAGACGTCTTGAACAATTTCACGAGCAGCTTCCGTATCTTTTATTCTTTTGAATGCTTGGGAATATAATTTTGCCCAGTAACGATTATAGATTTCCTCAAATGCATTTTCATCATCCAAAGAGACCTGGTAAAACAGGGATTCGTCGGTTTCATGTCGATAATCGTACATGTCTGTTAGGTTGACTGGTAAAATCTGAGCGAAATTATATCAAATTGGGTCAATAAAATCCTGCTTAATTCAAATCTAACAATTATTTAACGAACTTGAGTAGTTTTCAATAATAGGTATCACAAACCAATTATTTGCAACTTTGCGTTATCCCTTGTCTTTTATCTACGACCCTATTTTCCTCCCTTAACTAACTTTTTTTCTCTAAGAACCTCCGCCCATTTTTGGTATCCTGCCAGCGTAAGATGAACGCCATCCCAGGTATATTCTTTCTTTAAATAGCCTTTTTCGTCACTAAAATGGGGGTGAAGATCGACCCAAATAGCCCCGGCACGCTCCGCAATTACCTTTAATTGTTGATTAATGTAAGCTACATTTTCTTCCTTATGGTAAAGATGTTTTACTTTATCAAAGGTTGGATTGGTAGGTAACAGGGACTGAAGGTAAATTTTAGTCTTGGGAGAATGGGTTTGGATATATCGTACTATCCGCTCGTGATTTCTGACGATGATAGAGTCGGGAATATTCCTGCCGAGGTCATTAATACCAATTAAGATAAAGATGGCGCTCGGTCTACCCCTTACGGCTTCTTCGATGCGTCGGATTACGCCAAAGCTGGTATCGCCTGGGATGCCCTGATTTTTTACCCGCTGACGGTTTAGGAGAAAATTCCAGTCACCCCAAAAAGTGATGCTGTTTCCGAGGAATACAATGTCTCGTGATGTGGGCGGGTTGGCTTTAAATAATTCGACTTGTGTCGCATAAACATCGGGAACCCTTACACTGTCCCACGCAATTTGTTGTGCGTAACCAACCTGACAAATGAAAAGGTTGGCAAGAAAAATGAAGGCGATCCTTAAATTCATGATTGTCGTTGAATTATTTTCAAAATGGCATAAGCGGCAGCTGCTCGTACATCCGCGGCTTCGGCTTCGTTCTCCAATGGGTGTTCGTTTCTTAAAAGTGATTCCAATAATGGGAGGTCTTCAATGGATCCTTTTTCAGCGAATGCCATAGCCATGACCATGCGATCACTTTTTTTGCTTGAAGTGGAGAAACTTCTGAGCATTTGATACAAATTATCGACTTTATTTCTTTTTGATTCTAGGTCGGGAGATGTAGTAAAACTAGCGCTTAACAGATATATTTTTGCTATGGATGTATCCGGTTCATCGATAGATTGTTTATACAAAATGTCCCATTGGTCATCGCTGAGTCCGCCTAAGTTCGATAAGGCAAATGCCCCGATTAAACGTCCCGTTCCATCGTCTTCTTGTATAAGAGTTAATAATCGGGATCGCGCGGAAATAAAAGCGTCGTCCGAAGTATAAGCAACGCTCCATTGCGTATACCAGGCGAGTGGTTTGACAGAGCTTAGTAGGGCAGCTTTGGTTGCCAACGAATCTTGAATGGGGGGAGCATATCGGAGTTTAGCCATTGTCTCGGCGGCATGTATTCTATCCGAACCACTGGTATCCATAAACGCTTCCCTTATTTTTTCGATATAGACATTTTTTTCATCTGCTGTATTGGCTGCCTGCGCCAGAACTCGCCATATTCCAATCCGATGTTGAGGTTCATTTTCATATTTTCGCTCTTCTTCCTGGTAAATTTCCTTAACACCCGTGGGATAGCCTGCCCATAAGAGAAATTCGGCTGCATGTACTTTTACCCAACGGCTTTGCGTCTTAAGGACATTGTTTAATTCATTTAAGGCTAGTTCTTTTAGGGACGAAATATCCTCCGTTTTTTGACGATCCGTACAGGACAACATCAAAATCCCCCATGTGATCGTAAATAAACTGACCACGTAAAATAAGTTAATGCCGTGGTCCTTGGATCTTAACCGGATTATTCTTCCTAGTTTTCTTAAAGGCGTTTTTGGCTGTCGCATTATCAATGGAGGAATCTTGGAGTAGAAAGTTCCTAGGACCTGTCAATAACGAAATTCGTTTGAATTCAACACATTCAAATCCCCAGGTTTATCCTCGTCGCTCACAAACTCAGAAAAAGACTCGGTATTTAAAAAAAAGCTATGCTTTCATTGAGCAGGGTCGATCTCTAGAATTGTGCCCGCTATGTGTCTTGTTTGATTGTCGATATTGAAGTAATAGGTTACGAGAACCCGATTATTATCGAGTTGGACAGCCCAGGGGTAACCAATATCCGTATTACCTCCATCTTCCCTCAAAATAATTTCGGGAGCTGTGGCAAAATCGGTGCACTCTGGATTAAGAATTCTTGCCCGTATCCCATAGGGTTTATGGCGGTATCCATATACCAATAATACCCTTTTGTCAGGTAATTGCATGGCTTGTAAGGGATGACCTTTAAAACCCATTCCTTCCCATTTTTGAAACGTTTTACCGCCATCTGTTGATCGTGCAATACAGGCTTGGTCCTCAAAATTCGCAGTCCGTAAAAATACGACCAGATCCCCCTTTGGGGTTTCATAGACTGATGCTTCATTGAACACTACCTTGTCATCGACTGCAACCGGTGCAGTATAGTGCCAGGTTAGTCCTTTGTCACGGGAAACCAAAAGGTGATTTGACGTTTTATAGCCACCGTCTTTCTTCGTGTCCGTAGCGGCTACCGACCAATAAATAGTTCCGTTTTTCCCTTCATACATGGCCCCCCGATTGTATGCTGGAAGCGGATCGCCCATGGGTGTCTTGTTAAGTTCGGGTTTAATGTGTGGAGGATAAATGGGACCCTGCCAGGTATTACCGCCGTCGACAGAACGAACCAGGTAACCGCCTAAGAAAGTGGCTCCCCCTGCATGAAAGTTGTCAATTTTATTGTCGATAGCGGTTGCTCCCGGACGGAGGAAAGCCCAACCATAACTTGCACATAGTAGTGTGCCATCACGAAGCTGAAGTAAACAAGGGTCCTGAGATCCCCCGAAAGCATGGGCATAAATCAGTTCGGGCTCCTTGGTCCAGTTTTCTCCATCTTTTGACCTTACTGCGACGAGGTAACTGTTTGGGTCTACGTGATTTGACCCTTTCTCTCCAAAAATCTTACGTTCAGGGGCTCGACGAAACGCTAGCAAGTATTCGCCGTCTGGTTTTTTGACAACCGAAGGAAATGCAGCGTAATAGGTAGGATCATTATAAATGACAATATCTTTAATTTTCTTTACCCCTTTAGGTAGCGCATTTTTGGGTTCGGAGTCACTCGTCGAGTTGAGGTTTGTACCAAGGCCAAACCCTGAGAGAGTCAAAAAGAATGAGCAAAGTAACAACCGGAAAAGAATATTTTTATCCATTATAAAAAGGTTAAATACAACTAGGATTTATAGAATTATACTACTAGCGACTAATTTCCTACCATCTAATTGAATTTAAAGGAATATAAGTCAGCGTCTTTCATGTGAATATTCAATCGAATAACCTTGCCGGCTAGGGGTCGCAAATCCGTATTTCCATTCCAGGAAACAATACGTTGAATTTGGTTTCCAATGATGGTTTGACAATCATCAGCCGTATAACCTGCAATAGCCTTTCCATTTTCATCTTGAATCTCAAATCGTATTTCACCTGCAGCGGAGGTGGAATAGTTTATTTCTAGTTCCTTTCCTTCAAATACAAAGGGTTTAGTGAGGGCTTCACCACCCCTAATCCCCGCATGGAGGGAAGCGAAGCCATCGATTCGTAACGTATATCTTTTGATATGTGCGGTCGGTTGCGCATAATTTTCGTTCACGTAAATGGAAAGTTCCGTATCACTGGTTTGTACAACATTGAGGGCGGGGTAATTTGAACGGGAAACCCAGTTTTCCAGACCTATGCCAGGGCGGATAAACGACTCTCGAAATGTTCTATCGTATTGGTTTCCCCCACGGCTTGACATAATAAATGCGTCGGAGCAATCTTTATAGTATTTTGGATTCACTCCCAACGCCGCGGCTTGTTCGTCACTAACTACTTGGCGATTGGGCATAAATCGAGCCCCTATAGCCAAATAAATATGGGGTGCACGGTAATAGGGACTGGTTTGCTGGGTGTACAAATGTTCTAAAGGGCCGTCCCCGAAGCTCATTGCGACGGGTTCCGTCCAATGGATAAAGTCTTTGGAAGTAGTTCTTCCCACTGACCTGAAGCCTTTATATTGTGAGAATCCACCTTCGGACCAAATTCGGAAGTAACAAACATACTGTTGTTCTGTTTCGGACCAAAATGCAGTATTCTGGGAGTCGAATACGCCTTTTGTGAACACGGGTTCCTCCTGTTTCTTAGTCCAATGTATACCATCCGGTGACACAAAGGCTATCAAGCCACTCTGTTGCGTGCCTGCCAATGCTTTATAACGTTCAGTTGGTTTCGCATTGGGGTTGGTATCCAGGAAAGGGGAGAAATTATGTGTGGCAGGGGCAGCATTGGCCAATACCACGTTGTTTTGTCGTGAACCGTTAATTTCGAAAATTCCGACATTCGGTTTCACCCAATTCACTCCGTCGGTTGATTCTGCGTAACAGGTTACTTCATTTTCATTACCGTCCTTTCCTGCCTCTCTTACACCTCTGTAATAAAGCCGGTATTTGTCGCCATCCTTAATGACGGTCGCGTATCCGGAAAAATTTCCCTCCCATGGTTTTTCAAAGGATATTACCTTTCCTTGATTCACGGGGTGATGCAAACGTTGTTCAACACCTGAAAGTTGATCAATTAGGTACGAATCGACGAACAGCTCCCTTTGAGAGCCGATATGTAGAGGTGTTTGTCCGCTTAATTGGGAAGAAAGACAGATTAGGAAGAAGATGAAAGGGCTATTTAATTTCATGACAGAAAATTACGTAAAGTACTTTTTGGTGTTTGCTCAATTGTCGCCCAAAGAATACAATAAAATCTCTAATTAATTAACAAAATATAACTTCTGTCGCATATTGTCAGTTAGGTAATAGGTTTTATGTAATTTTTTCCTGGGCAAAGCTAATTTAACACCCTTTTGGTTTCCACTACTATCGTTTGGGATTTCAATGTTATTTTTCAACAAGGGAGAATCTGGATTTTAATTGATCTATCTATAACATTGATTAATGACTGGGCATTCAAGAAGGTTATTAGCTAAAGTCATTAAAAAAATCGAGGTGTTAGCATTGTCGTTTTCAATTTGTGATGGGTCATCTAAACTCGCTTTAGTCAGGCCTACATAAGGCCGAAGTGTTTGATTGTTCGGTCGAAACGTCAAGTAGGGAGTGGAACGCATGAATCCCAAATAGTCTTTTTGTCGCTTTTCCCTGTCAGACTATGCAAAAATGGCAGTTTTTTGCAGCTGGCATGAACTTTTTTACTGACAATGGCTGTGAGTTATAACTATCAATACTGACAAACAAATAAAACGTTCAAATCTTATGTCAACATTAACCGATGTTAAAGTCCGGCCTTTGGCGGACCGAGTACTTATAGAAGCAGCTCCTGCTGAAGAAAAGACCGCTTTTGGTATCATCATTCCTGACACTGCCAAAGAAAAACCTCAACGTGGTACAGTGGTTGCCGTCGGTCCCGGCAAAAAAGATGAACCTATGACGGTTAAAGTAGGCGACACTGTTCTTTACGGTAAGTATTCGGGCACCGAATTGACTATAGATGGTGGCGAATACCTGATTATGCGTGAGTCGGATATCTATGCTATTTTGAGCGAATAGATTCCGATATTTTTTTACAATTTTCAAAAAAACTGAATTAACTAAAACGAGTTATGTCAAAGAGGATTTTTTTCGACGTAGAAGCCAGAGACAAAATAAAAAGAGGCGTTGACACGCTTGCTGATGCAGTGAAAGTAACCTTAGGTCCTCGTGGCCGTAATGTGGTTATCGATAAGAAGTTCGGTTCACCTACCATTACCAAAGACGGTGTCACTGTAGCTAAAGAAATCGAACTGAAGGATGCCATTGAAAACATGGGTGCCCAGTTGGTTAAGGAAGTGGCTTCCAAAACCGCAGATTCTGCAGGTGATGGTACCACAACCGCTACTGTTCTGGCTCAGGCTATCTATACCATCGGAGCGAAAAACGTAGCAGCGGGTGCTAACCCCATGGACCTGAAAAGAGGTATTGAAAAGGCAGTGGCTGTTGTTGTGGCAGACCTCGAAAAACAAAAGAAAAATATTTCTACTTCCAAAGAAATCGCTCAGGTAGCTACTATCTCTGCCAACCATGACGTAGAGATCGGTAAAATGATCGCTGAAGCGATGGAAAAAGTTGGTAAGGAAGGTGTAATCACAGTTGAGGAAGCTCGCGGTACTGAAACCGAAGTAAAAACGGTAGAAGGTATGCAGTTTGACCGAGGTTACCTGTCGCCTTACTTTGTAACCAATACCGAGAAAATGGAAGTTGAGGCAGAGCGCCCTTACATCCTGATCTCCGAGAAGAAAGTTTCTTCCATGAAAGAACTTCTTCCTGTATTGGAAGCTGTAGCACAAACCGGCCGTCCTTTGATTATCATCGCTGAAGATGTGGATGGTGAAGCGTTAGCTACTTTGGTTGTGAACAAAATCCGCGGTGCTTTGAAAGTTGCGGCTGTTAAAGCTCCTGGTTTTGGCGACCGTCGTAAAGCAATGTTGGAAGACATCGCTATCCTAACAGGTGGTACTGTCATTAGCGAAGAGCGTGGTTTCAAACTAGAAAACGCTTCGCTTGAGTATCTTGGCCAAGCTGAGAAAGTTATCATTGACAAAGACAATACTACCATTGTCAACGGTAGCGGTGATCCAGACGCTATCCAAGGTCGTATCAGCCAAATCAAATCTCAAATCGAAAATACAACTTCGGACTACGACCGTGAAAAACTTCAAGAACGTCTTGCCAAACTTTCAGGTGGTGTAGCGATTCTTTATATCGGTGCGGCTACCGAAGTTGAAATGAAGGAGAAAAAAGACCGCGTTGATGATGCCCTGCATGCTACCCGCGCTGCGGTAGAAGAAGGTATCGTTGCTGGTGGTGGTGTTGCCTTGATTCGTGCATCGGCTGCCCTTGAAGATTTGAAAGGGGATAACGATGACGAAACAACAGGTATCAACATTATCCGAATCGCATTGGAAGCTCCACTTCGTACCATTGTCGCCAACGCTGGTGGTGAAGGATCGGTGGTTGTTCAGAAGGTAAAAGAAGGTAAAGATGGTTACGGTTACAATGCTAAAGAAGATTCTTACGAAGACCTTCTAGCTGCGGGTATTATCGACCCCAAAAAAGTAACTCGTCTGGCCCTCGAGAACGCGGCATCCATCTCTGGTCTACTGTTGACCACTGAGTGTGTGATCGCGGATGAGCCTGAAGAAAATCCTGCACCTGCCATGCCACATGGAGGCGGAATGGGAGGAATGATGTAAGATAGGTTCGTTTCAAACGAATAATATCGCAAGAGATAAGTCCTTGGGGGAAACCCTAAGGACTTTTTTTTGCATATTCCTAGGGGTGACTACTCTGCCATTTTTTTTGTAAATAGCTTTACCGTAGTTTAGTATGTGTTGAAAATGCAAAAACACTCAATATGAACAGACGCTCATTCATCCAATCCAGCCTTGCAGCCGTAAGTTTTTCCGCATTGCCTTTACTTGGTGCGACACGACGAACCCTACCTTATAAAACAGCTCTCATTGGGAGTGGCTGGTGGGGGATGAATATAGTAAGAGAAGCGCTCGCCTCTGGCGAATGTAAAATAACCGCCTTGGTGGACGTGGATACTCGCCAATTAAAAAAGGCCCAGGAACTACTCGGTCAGATGACTTCCGATCAACCCCGGACTTATCATGATTACCGAGAAATGCTTCAAAAAGAAAAACCCGAAATCGTTATCGTCGCTACGCCCGACCACTGGCACGCCCTCTGTTGCATAGCCGCCATTGAGGCAGGTGCCCATGTTTATGTGGAAAAACCCATTGGTCATACCATCAATGAAGGGAAAGCGATGGTAAATGCGGCACGTAAAAACAATCGAATTGTACAGGTTGGAACCCATCGACGAGTTTCTCCTCACAATATTTCGGGAATGGAATTTTTGAAATCCGGAAGAGCCGGGAAGATCGGAATGGCAAGAGCTTTTGTACATTATGGAGGCGGACCCGGTCGAAAAGCTATGGAAGAAAATCCACCTGAAGGCTTAGACTGGAACTTCTGGTGTGGACCTTCTCCGTTGGTACCCTATAATACAACCATACATCCGAGAGGGTTTAGACAATATTTGGATTTCGCAAATGGAACCCTAGGCGACTGGGGCATCCATTGGCTGGATCAAGTGCTGTGGTGGACGGAGGAAAAATACCCCAAAAAAGTATATTCTACCGGTGGCCGCGCTATACGACAAGACAGCACTGATGCTCCTGATCATCAAATCGCTGTTTACGACTTCGAAAGCTTTACATTGGAATGGGAGCACCGCCATTTTGCGGGGAACAACGCCGAAAAAACCCACCCCAACCAAGCTGTAGGCGTTTACTTTTACGGCACGGAAGGAACCTTCCATATGGGCTGGCTGGATGGTTGGACATTCTATCCGGCTGATTCTAAGAAGCCTATAATCTCAGAAAAAGCAAGTTTAAATGAACCGGATAACCAAAACATCAAAGAGCTGTGGCAGGATTTCTTGAATTCCATAAAAACCGGTAAAACACCGGTTTGTGATATCGAGATCGGACATCGTTCGACCAACTTGGCCTTACTGGGCATGTTGTCTTACAAATTGGGTAGAAGCATCGAATGGGACGGTGAAAAAGAGTTGATCAAAAACGATCCGGAAGCCAACAAGCTATTAGCCCGAGATTACCGGGGGCCATGGGAATATCCTAAAGTTTAGTCTTTGGGGAATGCCGTGATTAGAATACCTCCCAGGATGATTAAAATCATGCCTGAGATAATAGGAAAATCAGGCAGGGACTCCCCTAAAAGTATGCCCAATAGTGTAGAAAACAAAATATTAGCGTAGCCGATGGGAGCCACTTGGTTCACCTTTCCAACGGCAAAAGCGTTGGTCATTAACATTTGTCCTCCCAAGGCAGAAAGGCCTAGAACGGCGAATAAAAACCAATGGTAAAGGTTGGCTGGCCAACTAAATTTCCCGAGTAAAAAACCAAACTCCTCCCATACCCAAAAGTGCCCGGCAATAAGTGAGAGAATGGGAAGCAAGATACCACTGAGCATGAAAGACAACACAATGTAGCGAGAATCATAGAAATGACTCAATTCCTTGATCGCTAAATAGGCAAAGGTCGTCAGAAGTGCATTACCCAGTCCTAACAAATGGTCGCTGAAAGGCATCTCCATGTCGGGTCTAAATATGAGCCAAACACCGATGATTCCAATCCAAATTGCAGCGATCTCTCTTTTAGAGGGTCTCTCTTTATAAAGCAGAAAAGTAAACAAGGCCATCCATAAGGGGTAGGTATACTGGTAGGTCACCGCCCTGGCCATCCCTAAGGTATGAATCGAATAAAACAAAAGATAAAGAGCGAGGGTACCTATTATGCCCCTGGAAATAAGTAAGAAGGGGCGCCCGCCCTGATGTCGTGCCGGTTGTTTGATTAAGCTACCAGCGACGAATACAACACCCGTTAAATTTCTGAAAAATACCTGTTGTGGAGTGTCGTAATATGCACCGAGGAGCTTCGACATGGCTACGACAATCGAAAACGATAAGGCCGCACCCAGCATTAAAAAAACCGCTTTGTTCTGTGAAGCACGCAATGTATTAGATGGGTTGAAATCAGGGAGATTTAAGGAATTTTTGCGGCCATACTTCTTTTCTTCTTCGCCTTTTGCTAGCAGGCCTTAATTCTTCAACCTCAGGGGTATAACTCAGTAATCCTTACATCATCAACAGAAAAAGTTTCTATAAAGGTTCGCACTTAATCTATTTATCAGTGTCTGTTTCAGGTAGGTCGAATTTGATCTGTAACACAGCGTTTTTGCCGGGTACAACCGGTGGTTTCCCCGCCTTAATGGTTAAAGTAAGGGTGGGGTTTTCCGTATCCCCAAAATCCGTCACTTTAATTAACTTAAAACTGGTTTCACTAGCGCCCAGGGTAAGCGGAAGGGTAATTCTATTTCGAATCGCCTCAGGTTCTGTTATAAAAGTCTTACCATATTCCATTCCGGTTGCGGAATAATCGATAATCAATTCATTCTCCGATTCCGTTTCCCTGGCCAAAATAAGTTTGATGACAGTTTCTACTTCGTTTTGAGGAATCCGGTATACGGTTGTGTCGAAGCCCACTGAATTATCGGGTAGGGGGGGACTATCTTCACTACAAGAAAGCGTAATAAGTAGAAGACTCAGAATACAGTATGTCGGTAATTTTTTACAATACATAACCTAACCCCTTGGATGCAATTGGTGATTTTTTCAAAATAAACTCAACCAAACTGGCTATGGTGACGGTTTTTTTCGCTTTAAGGCGAGGTCATGGGCGGTGTCATAGTAGGAGCGCAGGCTATTCCAATCGAAGACTTCGGAGATATTTTCAACACGATTTCGCTGGTTGATACGCTCTCTCCTCGTCATTTTCACAAATCGGAAGAGGATATTGGCCATCTGGTCAGCTGCTTCGGAGAAGGATTGCGTTTTACGGTTAATAACGTAAATTCCACGATTCTCGTAGTCCCGCATTATTTGCATGATATAATCTCCAAACCCGGAAAGGTCGCTTGTAACAGTGGGAACACCTCGAACGACGCACTCTAAGGGCGTATATCCCCAGGGCTCATAATAGCTAGGGAAGACACCGAGATGGCATCCTCTGACGAATTGACCGTAATCAAGACCGAAAAGCGGATTGGTATAAGTAATAAAATCGGGGTGATAGACGATCTTCACCCGGTCTTTTTCGTTGTTGGTTAGCCCTGCCCGTTCGCAAAAGTCGACGATTGCGTCCCGGTTTACCAAATCGTGCGTGACAAAAGCTGGTTGACGTGTCGTTTTCCAGGTTTGGATAGTCCGCCTTAAGCGTAGTCGCCAATATTCATCCACGAATTCATTTAAGTCAGGAAATTGAATGCCGCTACCGGAAGCGGCCGCTTGAAATAACCGTTCTCCGACTTGTTTTTCAATCGCGATACAGGTTTGATGTATTTCTTCTAAAATAGCCCGGGATTGAAGTACGTCGGAATTGATCGAATGGTAAGGCTGCTTGGTTACCATAAACAATACCACGGTGGTGTCCATATTTGCCTGTACCATTTTCCAATTGAGTCGAGCCATCGCTTCAAGGGTCAAATCGTACCCTTTGTTACTGAACTCAAACCTCCCCGAAGTAAAGAAATAAAGGCATTTGTCGAGGTCAAAACTATAGCTCTGAAAGAAATGTCCCATCACAAATTCATGAATTTTCTCCTTATACTTAACATGGAGGTTATGGAATTCGTGATCAGCCTGGAAGCGCTGGACATTTAAACCATTCGGGGTGACCAGGTCAGGCTTTCTGCCGAGAAACACTTCGCATTCACGGGCGGTAACGTCGCTAACTGTGGTTAATACGTGTGCATGTAAAGCCGCTTGCCTTTCAATACCTACCTGGGCTTCTATCCCGTAGTTGCGAGCTTCTTGTTCCCAGTTAAAATAGGGTAATTTGGTATAGAAATCTCCTACGTTCTGAGCTAAGTAACGTCCCAGCATGGTGGCATGGGTCGTAAATGTCGTCGCAATAGGCGTTTCTGTTTTCATCAAATCTGGCAGCGAACTACTAGCCATCCACTCATGGAATTGCACATAGATCTCCTGACGTCGGCGATTATCAGCCGTATATACTTTAAGGTACTCCTTAAGACATTCCCCGAATAAAATGACCTGGTTGACTAATTCTTCCGCATGGAGGGTGGAAATGCGGTGGTCTTCCCAAAGACGATATTTAACACTTTCTAACCGAGAGCGAATCGAAGTAATATCAAATAATACTACCCGCGGCTTTCCAGTCACGAGCCAATAACCGTAGTGGACACCGATGCCCGCCTCTCTTAATTTCAATGCAGCCTTTCCAGCAGGGGTGTCATTCCAATCAGCGATGGGTTCAAACTCGGAAGCAACCTTCGAGGGGAAATAGGGGCCTAGTAAAAAATAATTCTCCCCCCATTTTTCAACCATTGAAGGAACCTTTGTCCGAATAACCGTATAGATACCACCTACCTGATTACATACCTCCCAGGCAGTTTCGAATAAAATATGTGCTTTACCTGCTTTTACGAGTGGCTCCAAACTTTATCAATATTTTTATAGATACTCAGATCAATCCAAACGAAGTTAGTAAGGTACCATTATTTGGAATAATAGCAAAAAACCGACATTTTTTTTTATAATTAATGCTTTTGTAAGGTCAGCTCAGTTTGTCTGGATAACTTTGTAAAAATATTTGCAGTAGAAGAATTTCCATCCACATTAGCGCACTATTTTTTGGAAAAAGTTAGGATGCCCTTGAAATCATATTGTACCGCTTACGTAAAGCTTGTTCGACTTGGCTATAAAGTTTTGGTTTTGGGGGCAATCCTCTCCTTGTTTTATAGTGGACGTACAGTTTTTGAAAACAAGGTCAGTACCCCCCCTTCTCCTAAAAGAGAATTTCGGGGTGTTTGGATCGCAACGGTTGATAATATTGACTGGCCTAGTCGGAATAATCTTTCTTCCGCCCAACAGCAACGCGAGTTTACAGAGCTATTGGATTTTCATCAAAGTACGGGTTTGAACGCCGTGTTTGTTCAGGTTCGGGCTGCTGGTGACGCCTTTTATGCAAAAAGTGCAGAACCTTGGAGTGAGTGGCTTACTGGTAGACAAGGTCGAGAACCCTCACCTTTTTACGATCCGTTAGAATTCATGATCGAGGAAAGCCATGCTCGAGGCTTGGAATTCCACGCCTGGCTCAACCTTAACCGTCTCGTGCATAAGTCGGCGCGGAGTGTTTCTCGCTATAATTTAAGCTACCTGAAACCTGAATGGGTGTTGGAATACGATGGATATAAATTATTCGATTTTGGAAATCCCGAGGTTCGGGAATTCATCGTCGAATCTGTTGTCAATGTGGTCAAAAACTATGACGTAGATGGGATTCATTTCGACGATTATTTTTACCCTTACCAAGTAGCTGGTAAGGTGCTAAACGACGACGCTACCTTTCGAAAATATGGCAGAGGCTATACCAACAAGTCGGAGTGGCGTAGGGCGAATGTGGATGACCTGATTAAGGGGGTTTATGAGGGAATTCAATCGGTCAACCCGAAGGTGAAATTTGGGATTAGTCCCTTTGGGGTTTGGCGGAACAAACGGGATACGCCGGAAGGGTCGAATACATTTGGGGGGTTGACTTCTTACGATGACTTGTATGCAGATGCTCGTAAATGGCTCAAGGAGGGATGGATCGATTATATAGTTCCTCAAGTTTACTTTTCGTTCGGATTTAAGAAAGTGCCTTATGCGAATTTAGTAGATTGGTGGGTGGATAATACCTTTGGGAAACACCTGTATATTGGCCATGCTGCCTATAGGGTTGGCCCCGATGACGCCGATAAAAATTGGAATAGTCGATCAGAGTTACCCAATCAACTTCGCTTTTCTCGAGCAAAAGGAGCGTTGGGGAGTGCATTTTTTAGCTCCCGATCGCTACGCAGAAACAATTTCGGCATTTCCGACTCTCTACGGCATTCTTTCTATCGGTACCCCGCCTTGGTTCCCACCATGCCCTGGAAGGATAATTTACCTCCTTTGGCACCTGCTAATCTGAGGGCTATCCTAAACGAACAAGATCAGCTCGTCATTGAATGGGACGCTGCTGAAACCGCATCGGATGGGGACAATCCTTGGTATTATGTGGTTTATCGTTTTGCTCCGGACGAAAAACCCGGGAATGCAGACCCCTCTAAAATTATCGGATTAGTATATCACGATACTAAGTTTGCGGATTTAAATGCGCAGCCCGGAGAACGGTACCAATATTTTGTTACTTCTGTTGATCGCCTACACAATGAAAGCAGGCCGGTAGGTCCGTTGCGTATTCGATTAAAACATGCCGAAGAAGAATAAGCAGGTTATTACCAGCCACCCCCGCCACCACCTCCGCCGCCACCGCCAGAGGAACCACCACCGCTGGATCCACTACCACCCGATGTAGCTGATGAGGCCATGACAGTGCTGGTTAGACTCGATCCTAAACCACTAATTTGGCTGGTAAAACTTCGACCAGTCTGGCCGGAATACCAGTGATTTTGATAGTCGACCTGATGCTGTACGAGATAACGTTCAAATTTTTCCCCCCATATTTTGTCAACGCCTAACACTAAAGCGTACGGTAGGTATTTTTCGAATACTGCCGGTGTCACTTCGGGAGGATTATGAAATCGGATCAATTGATGTTCGGCAGCCTTCAAATACATACTGAAGCCTTCTAAGTCAGCTTTCTTTTGCAGGAGCTCCGGAGTGGGTTGGCGTATCAAGTAGCTGAAGATGATTAGGATATTCGTTCCCAAGATCAAGAAAAGGTAACACAACAAAAATGGCTCCAATTCCATGTTCAAATAACGAAGACCAACCCAAACCAAAGCAGCCGATATACCCACGGAAATAATCCAAACCCAACTAGCGGTAGAGGCTGTTCGAACGCTCGTAAATATGGAAAAGATAAGGGTGTACAATACGAAAAGGACAATGCCACCAATCCATTTTGAAGGAATGTATATATGTTTATGGCATAGATACAAAAATGTGAAATACACCGCGGTGATACATCCGTATAATATCCACACGACCCACCGATTAGCCCCTTTTTTGTGAAAGGGTGCGTAAAGTTTTTGAAGTTTGTTTATATAATTGGTGACTACCTGAGCAATCGAAGGTTCATAGCTGCCTTTTAAATGAACGCTTTTCCGGTTGCCCGCAAAAAGCCCTGAAAGCAGCGATCGTTCTTCGGGAGCTAGTGTACTGGTAGGTGTTTGATTAACTCTCTCTAGGGTGAAAGTTCGTTTGCCGAATAACCCTTTTTTCGGGTTCTCTACAATGCGAATGAAATTTTTGACGGCCAGGTTTACGAGACTTGCCGTCACCATCGTGTTTTTAAAAGACCCTAATTCTACATAGCCTGCGGCGGCCGGTGAAACCCCATCTGGAGGGGTAAAACGGGGAACTACAATGGGCTTTTCCGGGTCTACGCCATATTTACGCCATAGGAAAAACATGGCAAGTAGCAGTAGCCCGACCATAGTGCTCAGAATTCTGATAACATTTTCATTGGAAAGATAGGAGGGAGGAATGGGTTTTCGGATAACTTCCGGGGTAAAGCCCACAGCAATGGTTAATCCCTCGCGTTGACCCAAGTTGGAAGCCTCCCAGGAAATCCTATTTTGGGTAGATTGTAAGACCGTACAGTTCTTTTCTGAACTACCTTGTACACCGGTGTAGCAGGAGTGTTGGAGAATTTCAACTTCATGAGGTAAATACACGACCGTTTTAACTTTGTCGATCGGAAATACCCAATCGTTACCTGTTACGTTCCAATAGAGTTCGTCAAAGTCACCGAAGAAGCCAATTTGCTTTTCAGACGTGTAAGTGATTTCATACGTATAAATCCCCGGATCCAAATAGACGTCCTTGTCTCCGATATAGATGACATCACTGTTGCCCTCTAGGGTAGTGTGATAAGGCTCCGGTACCTCATTTTTGCGAACCGATTGAAAGCGATTTCGAACATAAACGGTTTGGCCGTTAATGGATCGGTTTCGTGGGAGGTGTCGGTAAATGCCTCTATTAATTTCATTGCCCGCCGCTCGAACCGTTATTTTTTCGACCACGGTCAACATGCCCGTTGTATCTACGGTAATTTCGCTTTCAAACGATAAAATTCGCTCGTCTGTGGGGGTGTCGTAAGCACTATTTTGTGAAAAAACGGGTCGAATAATGAGCAAACAAGCTATTATTTTCGCAAATACCAGACCTTTCATTGCTCAAAACTTGATTTGAGGGACGTTCCGTTCGTCGGTATTTTCGAGCTGAAAGAAGGTGGATTTCTCGAAACCAAACATGTTCGCAACAATATTACTGGGGAAGGATTCAATGGTGGTATTTAATTCTCGTACCGTTCCGTTATAATATCGTCGGGATTTCTCGATATCTCCCTCCATAGCATCCAGTTGGGATTGTAGTTGCAAGAAGTTGGAATTTGCTTTCAAATCGGGGTACTGCTCTGCTAGGGCAAATAGGTTCATCAGTGCTCCACCCAGTTTTTTTTCGGCATCTTCTTTGTCCTGGACGGTATTGGCATTTAAGGCTCTGGACCGGGCCACCATCACCGATTCAAGGGTTTCGCGTTCATGGGACGCATATCCTTTGACGGTTTCTACCAGGTTAGGAATCAGATCATGCCGTTTTTTTAACATTACGTCGATACCACTCCAAGCTTCCTTCACTAGGTTTCTTAGCCGGACCAACTTATTATAAACGCCAATTCCATAAAATAGAAATACGACAATAACCAGTGCAAACACTAAGGCGGAGAACATAGTAAAAGATTGAAATTAAAGGTTAGCGACCAGGTTCAATTGAAGCATAAACCTACAACAAGTATTGATCAAATACTAACCGTTTAATCAATTTCAAGATTTAATACCCCTAAAATCAGCCCCTTAACAATACCCTTTCTGAGATGGTCTTGCCGATCGAAAGGGATGAGGTAGCTGCGGGTGACGGCGCATTGCAAACGTTGACGGCGATTTCATTTTCGACAATGGAAAAGTCGTCCAACAGTCCGCCGTCAGAAGAACAAGCTTGAGCTCGCACTCCGGCACCCCCTGGGATCAGGTCGTCTGCAGCAATTTCCGGTATCAACTCCTGAAGTGCTTTTGCAAAGGCGTTTTTGGAAAGAGATCGATACATTTCACCTAAACCCGTCCGCCAGTATTTTTGAATTACCTGACGAAATCCTGGCCAGGACAGACTCTCGACCGTCTCTGAAAAGTTCACATCACTAAACTTGTAACCCTCTCTTTTAAAGGCGAATACGGCGTTTGGTCCAGCTTCTACACCCCCTTCGATCATACGCGTGTAGTGTACTCCTAGAAAGGGAAAGTTCGGATCGGGTACGGGGTAAATTAGGTTTTTAACTAAAAATTCTCGTTCCGGTTTCAACTGATAATATTCGCCTCTAAAGGGAATAATCCGCACCTTTATCGGATCGCTTTGGGTAAGTTGCGCTATTTTGTCTGAATATAGACCGGCGCAATTCACAATCAAACGTGTTTGAAATACTTGTCCAGTTTCTGTGACTACCTCTGAAGTTCCCTGGATGTTACGCCGGATTTGAACGACTTTTTGATTGAGTGCTAGTTTACCTCCTAGCGCTTCTATCTTACCTGCTAAGGTTTGAGAAACCTTGCGGTAGTTGATTATACCCGTATAGGGTACATGTATACCCGCTAGGCCTTCGACATGAGGTTCAATTTCCCGCATTTCCTCCCGAGAAATCATTCTGTTCTGTGAAAGTCCATTTTGAAGGCCGCGATCAAATAGTTTTTGCAATAAGGGGAGCTGCTCTTTTTGGGTGGCAACCACGATTTTCCCACACAAATCGTAGTCTATCCCTTCTTCGTCGCAAAATTCGATCAGCATTTTGTACCCCCTGATACAATTAATAGCTTTTAAACTACCAGGCGTATAATATAAGCCTGAGTGGATAACACCACTATTATGACCTGTTTGATGGGCGGCTACCTGATTTTCTTTTTCGAGCAGGGTTAGTTTCAGGTCAGGTCTTGCTTGCAATAAGTGATATGCCGTTGAAAGCCCAACGATTCCTCCACCAATGATTACAACATCTAACATATTGAAATGGGGTAAAGAGTTGATTATATTTTAGTCGGGGAATGAGATTTTTCCTAATCTAACGCTTGGAATCCCCTCTGAAGCCCCCAAAATAGGTGTTGGGGCGGCAACGGTTTCATTGGCTAAAATTGCGAATAATACAGCTTCCTTAGCTTCCGCCGAGACCCCCAGTACCTCAATACCTTTGACCGGAATATTTCCCAAATATTGATTCAACAACGACATAAGAAAACGGTTTCTAGCTCCTCCTCCACTGACATAGACCACAGTAGGTACTGACGGTGAAACCCAATTTTGTATCGCAGCTGATGCCGCCTTCGCTGTAAAATGCGTGAGCGTTGCGACAACATCCTCCGGTCGTAGATATTCGGTATGGCTGGCCGATTGGCATTGGGCTAGGTAATCTAGATTGAACAACTCCGGACCAGTGCTTTTTGGGACAGGTAGACGAAAGAAATCATGCGCCATTAATGCTGCTAGCAAATTGTCATTTTTGTTCCCTGAATGAGCGATTCTCCCATCTTCGTCGTAGCTGCAATTTAGGTATTTTCGACAATAGGCATCGATGAGCGTATTCGAAGGACCTACATCCGTAGTAAACACTTTTTCTGCTTGACCGTCGATGGGAAGAAAGGTAAAATTTGCGATACCACCTAAGTTTAGCAAAATTCGATTTTCTTCTGTGCTACTGAAAAGGAGATAATCACCGTAAACCGCCAAAGGAGCGCCTTCCCCTCCTGCTGCCACGTGTTTTTGTCTGAAATCACTAACCGTAATGATTCCTGTTTCCCAAGCAATATGGTCGCCATCGCCTATTTGCAACGTCGCATCGGGATAATCGTTGTAAGCGTGGAGGGAACGTGGTGCGTGGAAGACGGTTTGTCCGTGACTAGCAATGAGATCTATTTCTGTCGCCGAAATATTCCATTTTCGCAGGGTTTCATTGATCATCCGAGCATGTGTTGTCCCGATATGGGTATGGAGGATGCACAGCCACTGAAAATCAATGTTTGACTTAGAGAATATTTTGAGGATATCCTCCCGAAACCGATCGGGATAGGGTAGGGTGGTGAACTGCAATAATTTGACATTAGTCCCTTTACCGGATCCTGAAATTCGGCAAAGGGCTATATCGAGACCATCAAGCGAGGTGCCTGACATAAGCCCCAAGATCAGTCGATTTTCTTTTCGGGCTATATCCGCTAATCGGCTGATGTTGGGGTTCATTTACCAGGCTGCTCTTTATTTCCCGTTTTACGTTTGTCGTTTGATCGTCTTTTTTTACGCTTCTTTTTGGGTTGTTCCCGGCTATATTTTTTATCCAGACCTACCAAATCGGCATTGAGGCTTTCCGATCTTTTCTCCGTTTTATTTTCGGGCATCGGAGGTTCCAAGATTTCTAGCGATTCGGGGAGAATACCCTTTTTGTTCATCTCCATAATTTTAATGACATCCGGTATGGCCACGGGGTACCAGTTAGCTTCCTGGCTGAATCCGAACCACATGATTTTCCGGAAAATGTCCGTTTTCTGGAGGGTTGCTTCTCCTTTTTTGGTTTTGAGCGATTGCTCTACTTTTGGAATATCCTTCAATGCGTCCATGTATGTCTCCAACTCATAGTTGAGACAACATTTTAATCGGCCACATTGCCCCGACAGTTTGGATGGATTGAGGGAAAGGTTTTGATAGCGGGCAGCCGATGTGGAGATATTTTTAAAATCATTGATCCACGTTGAGCAGCATAGCTCCCTGCCACAGGAGCCTATACCTCCCAGGCGTCCTGCTTCTTGCCGTAAATTGATTTGTCGCATTTCAACTCTGACTCTAAATTCAGAGGCCAGGATTTTAATCAATTCACGAAAATCAACCCTTTCGTCGGAGGAATAATAGAAGGTAGCTTTACTATTGTCTGACTGAAATTCCACGTCAGAAACCTTCATGTTCAATTTAAGCTCCCGTACAATTTCCCGGGTACGATACATGGCCGGCATATCACGAGCCATGGCCTGTGTAAGTTTCTCTAGGTCCTTGGGCGTAGCTTTTCGCAGAATAGAACGAATTTCATCGTTTACGGCGATCTGCTTTTTCTTCATTTGCAATCTGACCAAATCGCCTTGAAGAGAGACGGTGCCAATGTGATGGCCATTAGTCATTTCGCAAACTACCTTGTCGCCGTTGTAAAGTTCGATATGGTTAATATTTCGAAAGTAGTCTTTTCGGCCACCTTTAAAGCGTACTTCGACGACATTGAATCGCATGGAAAGGGGAATGTCCATGTCACTAAGCCAGTCGAAGGTATTCATTTTGTTGCACCCACTTGAGCCATAACCCCCGCTGGAACAACCTGCTACTTTCGTACTCGTTTTATCTGTGTATCCCGATACCCCACATGATGTACATCCCATATATATTTCATTGATTAATCCCGATATCGGATCAAGTCGATCCCGATATCACTACGATAATATTTCCCATCGAAGCGTACCGTATGTGCCGCTTTTTGGGATTTCATAACAGCGTGTTCGATGGAATTAGCCATCCCCGTCATTGCCAATACTCTTCCACCATCTGTAAGAACTTCTCCCGCTGAATTTAACCGTGTACCCGCGTGAAAGGTGACCACGTCTTCGCATTTTTCCAGGTTTTCGATCACTTTACCTTTTTCATAAGCTTCAGGATATCCACCCGAAACCACTACTGTAGTGACGGCCACTTGAGGGGTGATGACCAATCCTACGTCATCGAGTGTTCCCTTTGATGCAGCTACCAGTAGAGGCAAAAGATCGGATTGAATGCGGGGTAGAACGACTTCCGTTTCCGGATCGCCCATACGAACATTATATTCGATTACATAGGGTTCTCCTTTAACGTTCATTAAGCCAAAAAAGATAAATCCTATGTACCGAATTTGTTCAGCTTGTAAACCCGCTAAAGTAGGCTTCACCACCTTTTCTTCCACCTTTTGCATGAAGCCCTCGTCCGCAAAAATGACGGGCGATACGGCCCCCATGCCCCCAGTGTTTAGTCCTGTATCGTTTTCACCAATCCGCTTGTAATCCTTAGCTTCGGGTAAAATTTTATAGTGGGTTCCATCGGTTAAAACAAATACCGAGAGCTCGATTCCCTTCAGAAACTGCTCGATCACCACTTTTTCACTAGCCTGCCCGAATTTGCCTTCAAGCAACATTTCATTCAGCGTAGCCTCTGCCTGCGCATGGGTTTCGGCGATAACGACACCTTTACCTGCTGCTAAGCCATCTGCTTTCAGTACGATAGGAAGCGCATGATCTTTCAGATAGGCTAAGCCTTCTTTAATCGTTTCTTTTGTAAAGGTACGAGAACTGGCAGTCGGAATTCCATATTTCTGCATAAAAGCCTTTGAGAAATCCTTACTACCTTCCAGTTGGGCACCTTTGGCATCCGGGCCTATTACTTTAACGTGATTCAATTCAGGCTTGGAACGGATAAAATCGACCAGGCCTTTGACAAGTGGTTCTTCCGGACCGATCAACACCAAGTCTATTTGGTGTTCCGTGATAGCCTGGACAATCGAATCGAAATCACTTATCGAAATAGGTAAGTTACGGGCAATTTTTGCGGTTCCCGCATTTCCCGGTGCTACAAAAAGATTATCGCATAAGGGGCTCTGTGCGATTTTCCAAGTAAAAGCATGCTCTCGTCCCCCCGAACCTATAATTAGTATATTCATTAACGATTATTTTTTACCAGAGGGTTTTCATTCCCCAACAATTTTGATACGATATTAATTGGCCAGTTCAGACAGGAACTTGATTCGCATCAAACGAAGTTCTTCTTCCGTTATATCTTCCCCACTAAATTCTTTGAGGGCATCCGTAATATTATCGGATTCAGCGGTGAGGAAATAATCATATATGTCATTCTGCTTATCCTTGTCCATGATCTGGTTGATATAATAATCCAGGTTGAGTTTGGTTCCTGAATAGCAGATATGCTCAATCTCACTAATCAACTCTTCCATGGTTATTCCTTTAGCATCCGCGATCTCTTCGAGATTGATCTTACGGTCGACTTGTTGGATGATAAAGATCTTTATTTTCGATTTATTGACAGTCGATTTAATAACGACGTCCTTGGCGGTTTCGATGTCATTTTCCTCTACATAGGTATTGATCAAGTCGAGGAAAGGTTTGCCGAATTTTTGTACTTTACCAAGCCCAACCCCGTTTATTTGGGCCATTTCCTGCTGGGTTGTAGGATAAGTGGTCGACATTTCCTCCAGCGATGGATCTTGGAAAATTACATAGGGTGGTAGGTTCTTTTCTTTAGCTACCTTTTTACGCAGCGCTTTCAACATACCTAATAGTACTTCGTCGTAGGCATGTGCGCTAGCTTCACCGGCAATATCCTTTTCCTGTAATACCGACTTTTCACTTTCCAACTCGTAGTCGTGGTCTTTGCTAATGGTAATCGGGTAGGGGTCGTTGATGTAGGCTTCCCCTTTATCTGAAATTTTTAGAACGCCGTAGTTATCCAAATCTTTCGCTAAATAGCCCATAATTAGAAGCTGTCGATATAAAGAGATCCAAAAATCAATCGATTCGTTGTAGCTTAATCCTTTTCCAAATACGTCTAATTGGTCGTGTTCGTAACTTTTTGTGTACTGATTTTCCTGACCTACTACTACGCTGGCCAAGTGTTCTGCGTCGAAACGCTGATCTGTTAATTTGACGGTATTGATGGCTAATATGGCCTCCTCCTGTACCTTGATTTTTTCAGTGGGTTTCAAACAGTTGTCACAGAAACCGCAGTCTTTATCCAGGTATTCGCCAAAGTAACTTAGCAATTGTCTTCTTCGGCAGACTCCCAGCGTTACATAACTGACCATTTCGTTCAGGAGATGCTTCGCATTATCCCGTTCGGTAACGGTCTTATCCTTGTTGAATTTTTCGAGTTTCAGGATGTCATCATAGCGGTAGAACATTATACAGTTTCCCTCCAAGCCATCCCGACCTGCACGACCGGTTTCTTGGTAATATCCTTCCAAAGATTTGGGAACATCGTAATGAATCACAAAACGCACGTCTGGCTTGTCGATTCCCATCCCGAAAGCGATGGTGGCCACGATCACATCCACTTCCTCGTTCAGGAAGGCATCCTGATTGGCCATTCTAACATGGGTGTCCAGTCCGGCGTGGTAGGGCAGCGCTTTGATGTCATTTACGCGTAATAATTCGGCAATTTCCTCCACCTTCTTTCTGCTTAGGCAGTAGACAATGCCCGACTTCCCTTTATGAGTCCGGATGATCTGAATTAATTGTTTGCGGGCATCTTTTTTAGGCCTTACCTCGTAATACAGATTTTTCCGGTTGAAAGACGATTTAAACGTCTCTACGTCTTCCATGTGCAGGTTCTTCCGGATGTCCATTTGCACTTTAGGGGTGGCCGTGGCTGTTAGTGCGATGATGGGTAAATTCCCGATATTATCGATAATGCCCCGAATTTTCCGGTATTCCGGTCTAAAGTCGTGCCCCCATTCGGAGATACAATGCGCCTCATCGATGGCAACGAAGGCAATTTTTATCTTCTGTAGAAAGTCCAGGTTCTCCTCCTTGTTGAGTGATTCGGGGGCTATATAAAGAAGTTTCAAGTTCCCATCCAGGGCATCCTTTTTAACTCGATTTATTTCGCTTTTACTAAGGGTAGAGTTGAGGAATTGAGCATTTACGCCAAAGGCACTCAATTGGTCAACCTGATTTTTCATTAACGCTATGAGGGGGGAAATCACGATGGCCATCCCGTCACTGACGATAGCGGGTAATTGGTAACAAAGAGATTTTCCAGCACCGGTGGGCATAATCACGAATGTGTTCTTCCCACTCATAATATTCTCTATTATCGCCTCTTGATCGCCTCTGAATTGGCTGAAGCCAAAAACTTCCTTGAGTCTGGCTTTCAGAGATTCATTAAGGATCGGTTTTCTTTCCTGTTCTAACATGTCAATACTAAAAAAGAGTCTTGTCAAAGTTCATATCTTTGCCCATAAATTCCAGCAGACTTCACAGATTTTCTTAAAAATAAAGTTTAGTTTGAAATTAGTAAAAAAAATCAAATCCACGGCAATTAGGTCAATAGCGATACAAGCGGCGACAATTAGCCAGTTGCAAACTTGGGTTGACGATGATTTTTGCCAGGCCGTTGAAAAAGTCTTTACCGCCAAAGGTAAGGTAATTGTAACGGGAATTGGCAAGAGTGCTCTCATTGGCCAAAAAATCGTCGGTACACTTAACTCTACGGGTACCACTGCGATATTCATGCATGCGGCCGATGCTATCCACGGGGACTTGGGAGTCATCGGGCCCGAAGACATTGTTATGGTCATTTCTAAAAGCGGTGATACCCCCGAAATCAAAGCGCTGGTCCCGTTGTTGAAACACCGAAACGTCACCTTGCTGGGAATGGTAAGTAATCGGAACTCCTATCTTGCTGTGCATTCGGATCATATTCTCAATTCTTATATTGATCAGGAGGCTGACCTACACAATTTAATTCCTACATCAAGTACGACAGCAGCTCTGGTGTTGGGGGATGCTTTTGCTGTATGTTTAGCTGAACTACGGGGATTTTCGCCTGAAGACTTCGCACGACTCCATCCGGGAGGAACCTTAGGTAAGAAACTGCATTTGCGGGTCAGCGACTTATATCCATCCAACCCCTTACCTGCGGTACCCCTTGGAGCAAACTTACGGGAAATCATCATGGAAATGACCTCCAAATGCTTAGGGGCTACTGCTGTGCTCGATGAATTGGGGCAACTCCGAGGCATAATCACCGACGGAGATTTACGACGTACCCTTTCACGCAATTTTAGCGATGACTTATTCAGTTGTACAGCCGAACAGATCATGACGCCAAATCCCATCTCGGTCAACGAAGACGTAGAAGCTATTAGGGCACTAGAAATCATGCAAACGAAAAGTATCTCGCAGCTTTTGATCACCGATGGTAAGAATTTGAAGGGGATACTCCATATCCACGATTTGGTACGGGAGGGGTTGGGTTAATCTTTTTTTCTAGCGAAAACGATTCGATTCTCTCACCAGACGTTCATCCCTACGGATAAACCTATTGGCAAATACATTGGCTAGCATCGCAACTACGATGGCATAAAACCCTACACCAAACTCGCCTTTGGATTCAGGATCAAATAGTTTTCCGTAATTGAAAATGGTCTGGTAAATCACGAGCCCCATCAAGACCGTCATTAAGATTGAATTAACCGCGCAAAGGGCAGATTGCAATAGACGATTCCGGTACTTAAAAATGGTAAATAGGGCAACTCCAGCAACTAACACGGCCAGAACCACCAAATAGAGAACAGGCTGAACCTCAGATTGTACCTCGTTAAGTTGATGTGTGATTCGAAAAGCATCCATCAATATCGATTGCGTTCCATCTGATTTTTGCCATATGGGGAGGCTGATAAAAACGCCCATCGATATCGCGACGATCAGTAGAAATAAGGATTGAATTCGTTGAATCATTTTATATTTTTTGTAACTGTTTAATTTAAATTCAAAAGTAGCAAATCGATACACAGAATCGGAAAACTAGATCGGGTAATTCGCGATAGGTTACCCGTTTTAAAACGAGTAACGTCCACCTCGCGCTTTCAATGGCCGGTCAGTTCACCATATAGATCAAATTCTTCAGCATGTGTTATCCTAACCTCGGCAAAGTCCCCTAGTCTCACATATTGTTCGGCTGGAATTAACACCTCATTGTCCACATCCGGAGAGTCAAATTCTGTTCGACCCACGAAATAATTGCCTTCTTTTCGATCAAATAACACCTTAAAGGTTTGGCCAATCTTCTTTTGATTCAATTCCCAGGAAATGTTTTGTTGAAGATTCATGATGGTATCGGCTCTTTCCTCTTTCACTTCTGCTGGTATATCGTCTACCATTTGGTAAGAATGCGTATTCTCTTCGTGGGAGTACTGGAAAACGCCCAAACGATCGAAACGCATTTTTTCGACAAACTCGTATGTTTCTTCAAAGAGGGCATCCGTCTCTCCCGGATGACCCACGATCAACGTAGTACGTAAGGCGATTCCGGGAACTTTCTGCCTAATTTGGTCGATTAGCATCTCCGTTTTCTCTCGAGTAATTCCCCTACGCATCAATTTCAAGATTTCGCTGGAACCCGACTGCAGGGGCATATCGAGATAGTTGCAAATGGTAGGATTATCGCTCATGACGTCGAGTATGTCCATAGGGAAACCGGCTGGATAAGCGTATTGAAGACGAATCCAATCAATTCCTTCGACATCTGATAAGCGTGCTAGTAAATCGGCTAAATTCCGTTTTCTATATAAATCTAGGCCGTAGTAGGTCAGGTCTTGTGCAATCAGAATGAGTTCTTTCGTGCCTCTCCGCGCAAGTGAACGGGCTTCGCTAACCAGTTCGTCCATGGGGCGAGATTGGTGTTTGCCTCGCATCAACGGGATGGCACAAAAGCTGCAGGGGCGATCACAGCCTTCGGCGATTTTTAAATAGGCATAATGGGTGGGCGTGGTGAGGAGGCGTTCTCCCACCAATTCGTGTTTATAATCTGCGCGAAGTGTTTTGAGTATCCTTGGCAATTCGTTGGTACCGAACCAGGCATCAACATCGGGGATCTCCTCAGCAAGAGTGTCCTTATAGCGGTGAGACAAACAACCACTGACGTACACTTTATCCACTAAACCTCTTTCTTTTGCTTGAGTGTAGCGTAAAATCGTATCGATCGACTCTTCCTTTGCACCGTCTATAAATCCACACGTATTGATGATCACTATTTGGGAATCGTCACGTTTGGATTCATGCGCCACCTCATAACCATTTCCCTTAAGTTGGGTATATAGTACTTCGGAATCGACAAGATTCTTTGAGCAGCCCAAAGTAACTATATTGATTTTGTTTTTCTTTAAACCCTTCGTTTTCATACAGCTTTCACTTACCGATCCAAAATATTTTTGAAATATCATTTCGGATATCGGGCGCGCAAAGATCGTTAAATTTCTAAAATAAAGACCAATGGATAAAAAACCGAAGTGGGATTTCTAAAATGAAGTAACTTTCTCCTGAATAGTTTTATAATTTTGTGCGCAAATTATTTTCACAATTAGAATAGTTGTTTCTATCTCGCTACATTTTTAATGATGATCTCAGTTGCCATGTGCACCTACAACGGTGAGAAATACCTGGCAGAACAGTTGGAAAGTATCTTAAGGCAAGATCATCCAGTCGATGAATTGGTCGTTTGTGACGATGGCTCCTCCGACAGAACGATTGCTATCCTGAATGAATTTGCTCAAAAAGCCCCCTTTGTCGTTGGTATTCATGTTAATGAAAAAAATCTTGGCTCCACAAAGAATTTTGAGAAAGCTCTGACCCTGTGTCAGGGAGATATACTTATCTTATGTGATCAAGATGATTTATGGAAGCCCCATAAAGTGAGTCGGCAAGTTTCTTATTTAGAAGAACATCCAGAAATTGATGCGGTTTTTTCTAATGGAGACCTTATCAATGAAGTAGGTGAAAAACAGGATCTTAAACTTTGGGACAGTATTGGATTCTATGAGGATAAGCAACATAAGTGGAAAATGGGTGGCGCAAGGGAAATATTGTTTGAAGGGTATGTCGTAACAGGGGCAACCTTAGCTCTTCGAAAGCGATGTTTACAACTCGTTTGTCCGTTTCCGGTAGATTTAGGCCCCTTTATACACGATGCCTGGATAGCCCTTGTTTTGTCGCTCAGCAATAAAATTAATTTTATTGAAGAAGAGCTAATTTCATATCGTGTCCATGAGACGCAACAAGTAGGTTTTGGACCGAAAATAAAAAAGATAACTTTGAAAGACCGTATACAACGTACGAGAGAAGAAAAATTAGCTCCTATTATTTATAAAGCTAATTTAATAAAAAATGTATACGAGAGGTTATCAGAGGTGAAAGGTCTAGATCCGCAATCGTATGCGCCATTGAAGGAAATTCAAGAACATTACCTGGTAAGGGCAACCCTCCCTGCCAACCGCCTGTACCGAATCAAGCCCGCTTTGAGCGAATTTTTAAAGGGACGTTATACCTATAGTAGTGAACATTGGTGGTTACCTTTACTAGGTGATTTATTCGAATAGTTTTTGTGAAAGAGAAAACTGCTGCCGTCATTGTTATCCCGATAGTCCGTACGGATCTCCACGACTTTGAATTGAAGTCGCTAGCGCAATGCTTCAAAATATTGAAGAAATGGCCTAAGTATTTCCTAGCACCTGAAGGAATTGATCTGACAAAAATTAAGCAGTTGGTGAATGAAGAAGTGAAGGTTGCGTATTTTCCGACTGCTGACTTCGCCAGTATTGCTGACTATAACCGTTTACTTACTTCTCAGCGTTTTTATAAGCGGTTTATTGCCTATGATTATATGCTAATATACCAGCTCGATGCCTACGTATTCGAGGATCAGCTCGCATATTGGTGTGGGAAGGGATATGATTTTATCGGAGCTCCCGCGTTTTTTGGGGAGGATTATGAGCGCTTGACAGAAGCGGATTCGGAACGGTATTCCTATGCTTTAGAAACCCAACGTCTGGTTTTTAATGGTGGTTTTTCATTGCGAAAAATTAAGGCAATGATTCGACTGCTCAGAATTCATAATACCCTTTTCCCACGTTGGAAAGGCAATGAAGACATGTTATTTTCACTAACCAGTAGGCGTTTTACGCTATTAAGACCATTTGTGAGCCTACCTTCCTGGAAAGAAGCCTTGTCTTTCGCTTTTGAAAAAAGTCCCGAAGCATCCTACGAGATTAATAACCGAAAACTGCCTTTTGGCTGCCACGCGTGGCAGCGCTACCACCCTGATTTCTGGGCGAAATTTATGTAGGTCGAGCGCAGATAAATCGGTGATCGTCCTTTGGCTTTAACATCTTTTAACAAACTATGAGCCTGGGTTTTACGTTAAAATATTGGTTTTAAAATCCCGGTCATTTTGCGTTTAGAAGATGAAAATAAAGTCAATATTTACGCTGTCATTTAGTCTGTTGGTAAACCTGGTATGGGCGCAATGGGTGACCCATAATCCTAAAGTTGAGGAAGCCAGTGTGGATTATGTCAAAATTACCAAGGTTGAAATAACTGATCAACATACGGCGATCCATCTGCGTTATGAGGATGAACGGAGCGCAGAGGTTCCTATCCCCCCAAATATTCCGCCGATGTTTAGAGAATTTTATCGCCAACAGATGGGCAAACCCCAGATATGGTTGGATCCCAATACACGACTTTACAAACCTGGTGATGTTAATACGAAGTTCCGATTTCTAAGAGCGGAAGGTATTCCCACCAATCCCGAACGTAAGGAAGTGGATTCCGGAGAAGTAATTGAATTTATAGCTTATTTCGAGCGGGTTACTCCGGGGATTGAAGTGATTGATTTTTATGAAGGTCGAAGTACAGGACAAACAACGGCCTGGAATTTTTACGGAATTCACATTCAAAACCCCGATCCTAAAAAGAAACCTGCTCGTCCGGTGACGCCACCGGAAACCATTGCCGAAAAACCGGTGGAGGATGCAACATCGAAGGCAATTGGGGCGCTCCCAATCATTGGGTTAAAAGGAAACATCTTAAATGCGCATACTGGGGAGCCGATAATGGCCACGATAGATTATATTGAAAACGGTGATACGATTTCGGTGAATACACGGTCGGGAAAATACAGACTCGCATTGGAACCTGGCCAAAAATATAAATTCATCGTTTCTGCCGACGGCTACCATAACGAAATATGGGAATTAGGCGATCAGGAAGAATCGGCTGAAAATGGAGTTATTGATCACGACTTTCGATTAATCCCTTTGTCGGAGGGTACTACATTTACATTGGAAAATATCTATTTTGAGACCTCTTCTTATTCGCTATTGCCTGAATCGTACGATGAACTTGATCGCTTTGTGAAAATGCTGCAGGCAAATCCAGGGATGACGATCCGGGTTGAAGGACATACCGATAATATTGGAAACTTTGATAAAAATGTGGAACTCTCCCAACAGAGAGCTGAATCGGTGAAAAACTATCTCGTTGAAAAGGGGATAGCTGCGGATCGCATCGAAACCAAGGGGTATGGGCCAACCAAACCCGTGTCCAAAGGGTCTACAGAAGCAGAGCGTCAAAAAAACCGAAGGGTGGAAATAGTAATTCTAAAAACATAAACGATTTAATTCACCATCCCGGATTTGTGTAAACCCGTCAGAATGTATAGTTTTAAATCCATGGTCCATGATTTTATCGAAACCCGTGTTTCAACAAATACGGGTTTTCACGTATTAAATATATGAGTTACATCGAATTAACGCTCGAGCTGGATCCAGATTTTATAGAGATCCTGATCGCTGAACTGGCCGAAATTGATTACGAGTCATTCGTCGAAACTGATAACGGGTTCCACGCTTATATAGAAGCGGATAAATTTAATGAGCTGGCCGTTGGGGAGCTTATCGATAAATACAAAACCCAGGTTGCAATAGCCTATTCCCTCAAAACGTTGGAAAAGGAGAACTGGAATCAGACTTGGGAAAGTAATTACGATTCGATCGAAGTCTTGGACCAAATTAGAGTTAGAGCTTCTTTTCACGATCCCGATCCGCGCTTTCCCTATGAATTACAAATTAACCCCAAAATGTCGTTCGGTACGGGACACCATGAAACGACTTGGCTTGTGATGGCAGAACAACTGAAACTCCCCCATCAAGGTGCAAATCTGATGGATGTAGGGAGCGGAACCGGAATACTAGGGATCCTAGGTAAGAAATTAGGAGCTAGGTACGTTCTGGCATTTGATATAGAAGAGTGGGCAGTGGAAAATGCCCTGGAAAATGCGGAATTAAACGATGTGATTGAAGATTTTGAGGTTTTTCAAGGTACAATTTCCGACGTTGGCGAAGACAAAATATTCGATGGGATCTTAGCTAATATTAACCGCAATATTCTACTTAGGGAAATGAAAGCTTATGAAAAGCATTTAAAACCCGGAGGGTGGATGGTCATCAGTGGTTTTTACGAAGGGGATGCTCCGGCTTTGCGTGACCATGGTCATACCTTGGGACTGAAACCCATTCGTATAAATGTGCGCAACGAATGGGCAGTTATAACCTTTGAAAAACCGATAAATTAAGGTCATATGTAAAGTGTTGGGGTATGTATTACGCGTTGGGAAGATGTTAGTCACCGTTTTAAATAAACTTTGGAGGCTCCCTGTAATTGGGATCACATTCCTATTTTTTTTATCGGTTCATGCGTTATCGGCTCAAAATCTTAAATTCTCAGAAGACCCCGAAGCTTTCATTGTAGAATTAAGAAAGCTGATGGACGGTTCCCGAAACCCTGCTTATATACAAGCTTCAAAGCAGCTGGAAGAAATTTGGAACAGTGGGTTAAATACAACTCAACGCCAGCAATTTATCAGCTTGTTCCGAAATATGGCTTCACGCGGGCATCGGGTAGGTCCTGCCTTATATTTAGTCCTGAAAAATGTTCACACTTTACAGACACAACAGGGCGATGTAAATGGCTTTATGATTGCGTTGGACCATGCTGTTGAACACTATAGTGCTAAAGAGTTTTTACAGACCCTACAAACCTGTCAGTTGGTATTGGAAAAGAAACTCCTCTACCAATCCAATTTTAATAAGCTATATCTAACCGCAGGGCAATATCGGTTTCGTTACGAGGCTCCTTCGTCTGCAAACCAACCGGATTCAGACGGTTGGGATGCCCCGATTGATGATTTGCCCGTTCAATCAAAAGACCCACTGCCCCAGTTGTCAGGCGTATTACTTGATTTACAAAATGCAAGATTTGCTATAGTGTCGGCCGGGGATTCGGTCGTCTTTGGACCTAGCTCCGGGAGTGTTGCCTTACACGAAGGCATCTTTGTAGGGCAGGGAGGTAGGTTTGATTGGAAATCAGCAGGAGATTCACTGATTTATGCAGAGTTTTCGGATTATGCTTTTAAAATATCCTCACCTTCGATTCGGGCTGATCGGGCCAAAATCTACGATAAAAGGCTGGCAGAACCAATTTTGGGTGCCTTTGAATATAAAAGTGTTCGGAAACCCAGGGGAAAGGATTCTTCCGGTTTTCCGCGATTCATCTCCTATCATAACGATGCAGTATTAGTTAACTTCAACGAAAATATTTCCTATAAAGGAGGCTACTATCTACAAGGCCACGAACTTTACAGTACGTCGTTAAGTGGAAAACCCTCCGAGGTAATCGTTCATTTCAAGGGAAAACCTGCTTTTAAAGCGACCAGTCAACGGTTTGCCTTGGCGCCGTTGACTATCACGGCCGAACAAGCCAGCTTTACCCTACCGATGGGGCAGGATTCGGTTTATCATCCGGCTATAGTCCTAAATTATGACGATGAAGCAGGGAAATTACATCTGACGAGAATGTCAAAAGGGCCCTATGCTTCCATTCCCTTTACCGACACCTACCATAAAATGTATATTTGGTCGGAATCCGCCCGATGGGAGTTCGCCAAAGAGGAGTTTCAGTTTTATATGGTGACAGGTAAAACCGAAATTCCGTTACGTATGGAGTCGATGGATTTTTTTAGAAAATCCAGGCTACAGGAAATGGCTCAAGAATTCGGATTTCAACCCCTCATGGCTGCCGCTTCCTATTTACAACAGCAGAAAAAACAAACCTTTTATCCCGACGAGCTGGCTAAAATGGTTAAACGGCAACCCGAGGTAGTGCGTCGTATCGTCGAACGATTGACAATCGACGGCTATTTCGATTACCATGAAGACCTCGACGAATACAGTCTTACCCGTAAGGCAATTTTCTATGTAATGGCCAATGCGAATCGGGTCGATTTTGACAATTTCACCTTAAGATCCGTTTTTCCTTCCAACGATAATTTAGCGAACGCTTCTATATCGCTGAAAGATAGTTTGTTAACTATTCGGGGAGTCGAAAGGTTCGTCATCAGCGATTCCCTAAAGATAGCCGGTCGCCCCTCCGATCGAATCATCGTAATGGGGAAAAACAGAGACTTTACCATGAATGGTCAATTGCAATCAAGCAATTTTAAATTCACAGGTCGGTCCATCCGATTTAATTACGATGAGTTTTTCATCAATATGACGGACATGGATTCCATCACCTATGTGCCTAGGGAAAAATACGCACGTGGAGAGGGAGGAGAAGTCGGGGGAAGTATTCGATATGACAAAGCAGGTACCTTTTATCTTGCCGATGCAAAAAATAAAAGTGGCCAACAAAAGGGGGTGACCGGGACACCCCGTATTCATATTCCCGAAGGTGTGGAAATCTATTTTGACCAACCCAGACGAGGGGCTTGGGCTTATCCTCAAGAAGTGTATTTCGATGTTCCCGAGTTGGATGTAGGTGATTTGGATAAGCGTGATATTGAATTTGTAGGAGAATTCCACTCGGCGGGGATATTACCCGTGATTAAAACGAAGTTAAAATCCATGCCCGATACCTCATTGGGTTTTGAGTATCAAGTTCCAAAGGAAGGGATCAAAATTTATGATGGGAGGGCACAGTTGACCGCACCGAAAATCGCTATGGACTATAAGGGGTTGCAAAGTGCAGGAACCTTACGTTACCTCACCGGCGTAATTGATGCGGAGCATATGGTGATGACGCTGGATTCTTTGGTTGCTCGAGGTAAAAGTGCAAGAATTGATGAGGGAACCGTAGGGGATGTCTATTTTCCTAAAGCCAATCTAAAAGAATACAGTTTGAGATGGGTGCCGAGTGCTGATAGCATGACATTTACGACCCGCGAAAATACCTTTGATTTTTACAATGGTAGCACGCATTTGGATGGACAATTAGTATTAATGACCAAGGGGTTATTTGGTTCGGGTACGTTAAAAAGAGCCGATTCCGAGTTGATTTCGGAGAACATCAAGTTCAAAAAGGGAGGATTCGAAGCGGGAAGGGCTATGATCAATGTACACGCACCAGGCCAATCCGACGGACTATCCCTAATTCGGGCAAAAGGGGTCGATATAGATTTTTCCATCGATAAGGGGCGGGTAGATATTCGACAGATGCAAGACGGCTTTGACGCCGATTCTTCTGGCATTGAACTACCCATGGCCAATTATTACACCTCAATTAACTCCGCTACTTGGGATATAAAATCCAAAAAAATCAGCATGAAAAGCAGCGGTGAGCCAGCTGTTTTTAAATCGTTGATGGAAGAGCAGGAAGGCCTGGAATTCCGAGGAACGGAAGCCGAATATTTAGTGGATAAAAAGCAAATGACCGTGAGCGGCGTACCCCATGTTCTATCAACTGGTTTGAAAATTATTCCGGATAAAGGCCAGGTCGTGATTGATAGTGACGGAAGTTTAGCTGAATTTAAAAAAGCAAGAATCGTTGTCGATACGCTCGGTATTTCCCATCATATGTACAATGCCGATATCAAAATCCATTCGAAAAACAGCTTGGAGGGCTCAGCGGTGTATCAATATATCACAGCTAGTAAAGATACGTTTGACATTAAACTAGGAAATTTTGAATTGCAAAGTGAGGAGCCTCAGGCGGTAGCATCGGCTCGGAGGGGTTCCATAGAGGAGCCTTCCGAGGGGAAATATTACACCACGGCTGTGGCTTATATTGAGGAGCATGATAACCTACGCCTGGCTCCGGGAATCGCTTATAAAGGGAACATTCGCTTTGCATCCAATAAAGCTTCGTTGGAGCTCGATGGATTTATTCGTCCGATGATTCGGGAAAGGCCTAGTCTTGAGAACTCATGGATCGAATACCAAGAGACTCCTGGTCCGGATATTACGCTAAAAGTTGATTCCAAATTGACCAATGTGGAAGGTGCTCCGATTGCTGCGGGTTTGCACTATCGTTTTGGAAGTGGCATCTATCCTACCTTTTTATCACCTAAGGATGATCCCCGGGATCCGGATTTCTTTATAGCGGAGGGGGATATGTACTACGATGGCAAGTCGAAGACGTTTAAAATTACCCGAAAAAACCCGATCGACTCCTTGGTTCCGCCTACTACGGTACTGGAATTCGACGACGAGAAAGGGGTATTCAACTTTGCTGGTAAAATTGGTTTTGGTCCAGGTAATTGGTCGACCGCGTCCGGGATCGGCTGGGCGCAGATCGATACGATGCATGTCGAAGTGAATGCATTGATTGGTTTACATTTGAATGCGCTCACACCTCTTTTGCCAGAATTGGCTGAAAAAATAGTCTCTACAAACTTGGCTGAACACAACGATGAGCCCGCGGAAGGGAATGTGGAACGACTTTTTGCAAAGCTGGAAGCTCTAATTGGTGCTGAAGCTACTAAGATCTATGCCGATAAACTGGCTGCTGAACATAGACCGCTCAGTGACGCCTCGCCGAGTTTAAATCTCCCATTGGTCATGTCGAATGTAAATCTGAGATGGTCTGAGCAATACAAGACCTTTTATACATCCGATAGAATCGGTTTGTCGAACCTAGGTACCCATGATATTAATGCTCAGACAGACGCCTTATTTGAAATTCGACTTGATGACCGTGAAGAAGGATTTAGTCTGCTCTTGGAAATCACCCCTGATCTTTGGTACTTCTTCGATTACGCCGACCAAATGTTAGGTGTGGTGTCATCGGATTATTCCTTCAATGATAAAATAGCTGCAACCCGGAGTAGGGCTAGAGATATGCAGTTAATTCCTTTGGCACTGGAAGATAAGATGGCGTTTGTAGATAAATTTAATACTAATTATCCGCATGCAAAAAGGCAGCCTCGCACCGTGAGGAAATCGACCCGTGGAACAACTCAGAAAAAAGAATCCACCCAAAAAGAAGAAAAAGCAGAAGGGTTTTAAAAAATTAAATTCTTATTAAAATACTAAATTTGCATGGTATTGTTAAGAAGTTAACTTAACTTTGGATACATGTATAATTTAAGAAGCATAATTTCAGTTTGACTTTTTGAGTATGTCGCTGTTTCTGACCGTATTAGTAATTGTTTTAGCCTATTTACTGGGTTCTATTCCCTCCTCGGTTTGGTACGGAATCGGATATCTGGGTATTGATGTTCGAAAATTTGGGAGTAAAAACGCAGGAGCTACCAACACCTTTCGGGTATTGGGAAAACGAGCTGGAACTGTCGTTATGTTGATCGACGTGCTCAAAGGTTGGACAGCGACAATGTTAGCGATGCTGCTCTATTATTTTGATTTAATTCCCCAAGAGCAAATTCTGACCTATCAGTTTGTATTCGGAATTGTTGCCATCATTGGCCATATTTTCCCCGTATATGTCAATTTCAAAGGGGGTAAAGGAGTTGCCACCCTCTTGGGTATGGTTTTAGCCATCCATCCAGAACTGGCATTGGTTTGTATTACAATCTTCATTTTAACTTTAATAGCTTCTCAGTACGTATCCCTGAGTTCGATGCTGGCTACCTTAGCGTTTCCAGTATTATTATTGCTAGGAGTGTTTGGGAAACCCGAAACTTCGCTGGTAGTATTTGGGTTTGCTATGTTTGTTATGGTGGTAGTTACCCATCAAAAAAATATCGTAAGGCTTATTAATGGTAGTGAAAATCGTGTAAAACTTTTTGTGAGGAAAGAGAAACCTCGCGTCTGATGTCTTAGCTATTTAATTAAATTTAGGGCGAGCGATTACGATCTCTCGCTATTTTTTTTTAATTCCGATTTACATTATGACTCTACAAACTTATATCGATCAACATAAGGCTCGTTTTCTGGGAGAATTAGTGGAGCTGTTGAAAATCCCATCGGTGAGTGCCGATCCTAAATTTAAGGACGACATGCGTAAGGCAGCCGAATATGTAAGGGCCAAGATAGAAGCAGCCGGTGCCGACCGAGCTGAAATATTTGAAACTCAGGGGCACCCCGTAGTGTATGGTGAAAAAATTATTGATCCTGAAGCCCCGACGGTTTTGATTTACGGACATTACGACGTGCAGCCCGCTGATCCTTATGAACTTTGGGACTCCCCTCCATTTGATCCGGTGATAAAAAATGAAAGAATATATGCACGGGGGGCTTGTGATGATAAAGGGCAGTTCTACATGCATATTAAGGCTTTCGAAGCAATGATGGCGACCCAAAATCTCCCCTGTAACGTCAAATTCATGATCGAAGGGGAGGAGGAAGTAGGTTCCGATCATCTGGGCGACTTTGTAAAAGCACATAAGGAACTGTTGAAAGCAGACACAATTTTGATTTCCGATACCAGTATCATCGCTAACGATGTGCCGTCGATCGAAGTAGGATTACGTGGGCTCACCTATTTGGAGGTAGAAGTGACAGGAGCCAACAGAGACCTACATTCTGGGGTTTATGGAGGTGCCGTTGCGAATCCGATCAACGTACTATGTCAAATGATCGCTTCCTTGAAAGATGACCAGGGGCGTATAACAATTCCAGGATTCTATGACGACGTCGAGGAATTATCCGCTGAAGAAAGAAAAGCGCTCAACGAAGCTCCTTTTGACCTGGAGGAATACAAGCGGGAACTCGGTATTCAAGACGTGGAAGGAGAAGCGGGGTATACCACGGTAGAAAGGACGTCTATTCGTCCAACCCTTGATGTAAATGGCATCTGGGGAGGCTATATAGGGGAAGGGGCCAAAACGGTACTACCTTCGAAGGCGTCTGCAAAAATTTCTATGCGGTTGGTCCCTCATCAAAATGACAAGAAGATAGAGGAGCTCTTTACAAAACATTTCAAGTCCATAGCGCCTTCATCGGTAACGGTAAAAGTTAACCCCCACCATGGAGGTCTTCCCTATGTAACTCCCACCGATTCGATAGAGTATAAGGCAGCAGCCAAGGCGATGGAGGAGTCTTTTGGAAAAGAGCCTATCCCTACACGAGGCGGGGGAAGCATTCCTATCGTGGCTTTATTTGAAGAAGAACTGGGTTTAAAAAGTGTACTGATGGGTTTTGGACTGGACATTGATGCGCTTCACTCGCCCAATGAAAGCTACGGCTTATTTAATTTCTATAAAGGCATCGAAACCATACCGTTATTTTTCAAACATTACGCGGAATTGAAAAAATAAACTGTCCATTTTTAAATAGAAAGGGGGGCCGACAATAAATATCAGTCCCCCTTTTCTTTTAGCTTTTAATTCCGATTTCTATTTCAATGCCTCGATGACGGGGTCTCCAATACTTCCGTTGGGGGGTAGAATATGCAGTAATGCCGAGATAGTGGGAGCAATGTCTGCCACATAGGTACGGCGTAGGGTTTCGCCTTTCTTCACACCCCAACCAAATAAAGCAAAGGGAACATGGGTGTCGTAATTGTAGGGAGATCCATGTGTAGTACCCATGCCACTTCCTGGGAACCAGCCGGGTCTCGGAACGATTTGAAGATCACCACTGCGTTTTACATTCACCAGGTTTTTGTAGAGCTTCAATTGATAGTCCGTCAGTTGCTCATTATTCAAATTTTTAAGATTGAGGACATCGGCTACTGACGGTTCTTGAATCAGTACTTTTTTAATCACGCGATGAATTTCATCTTGCGAAATGCCTCTTTTTCCCATTTCCTCATGATTGAGGTAGATTTGGTAATTTGTGGCCGTACGGATAAAGTCACCTTCTCCAAAACTAGCTTGCAGCGCTTCCTTTACTTGTTTGACGATACCACTTTCACTCATTACACCTGCGGGGAGGTTTTTAGAGTTCCAGAAAGCAGGTACACCCATTACCCCATGATCGGCGGATAAGAATACCGTATAGTTATCTTTCCCAACCCAGCCGTCCAGGAATTTGAATAGTTCTTCCAAATCTCGATCCAAACGGAGGTAGACATCTTGAGCTTCAATGGAATTGGGGCCGTATTGGTGTCCCACCGCATCGGTTGCGGAAAAACTCAAGGTTAGGAAGTCAGTGAAACGTCCTTTTCCGAGTTGTTCATTTTTGATGGCTTCGATGCCCATATCTTTAACCATGGTATTACCCCAGGGTGTTGAAGACACCGTTCCGAATACGTTGCCCGAAATTCCCGCTAGCTCATGGGGGAAGACAGGACTTTTTTCACCGGAGATTTTACGTTCCCAAGGCTGATCGTCGGGCGTGCTTTCCTCGTATTGTTCTATGGGTAACAGGGTTTTCCAACCTTCTCTTGCGTATTGAGAGGGGAGTTTCTTCTCGTTATAGTCCGCTACCCATTTCGGAAGTTCGTTCATATAATAGGTACTGGAGATGAAATGCCCGGTTCTCGAATCAAACCAATAAGCGGCATCCGCTGTATGCCCTGCAGGCAAAATAGCTCCGCGGTTCTTAATGGAGATTCCGATGGTTTTATTCCGGAAATTCGTTGCCAGTTTTAATTGATCTGGAATAGTGGTTACGAGCAAGTTTCTCGGGGACATCTTACCAGCCCCTTCTGAGGTGCTCCCAACGACGGTAACGGTACTATCTTCGACACAATAAACATCTCTTTTCTCGATGGGGTCGTACCAATCGTTTCCAACGATGCCGTGAATGGCCGGGGCAGACCCGGTAAATACCGATGCATGGCCGGGGGCTGTTACGGTAAGGGCATAGTGATAATGGTTGTTACGAGCCATGAATCCTTCGTTCATGAATCTCTTCAGACCACCATTACCGTATTTGTCGTAATAGCGGTAGAAATAATCGTATCGCATCTGATCCACTACAATACCTACGACTAATTTAGGTCTAGGAACGTCTTTGCTCGCTGTACTTTTGACTTGCCCCCAGAGTAAGGGCGAAGTCATTAAGAATAGCAGGATTACTATTATTTTTTTCATATTGAAATGTAATAGAAAAACTAATGAAATATTGAAATGGGTAAATAATGTTGGTCTATAGTTAGACAGCATTCTACGAAATGCCTATTCCTTTCGCGGAGGGTGAACCTCGTCCGAACCCCTCGTTTTGGGAGGCTAAAGTTTTGGACGGGGCGATGGTACGCAGCGATGTCACTTGTTGCGTTTTATTGTATAGAGAACTAGTTTTTGTAAAGCTTCTTTATGGGGTAAGGAAAGGGGGATCTCGTTCAATAATTCGAGCGCCTGATCTACGAATTTTTTCATCTCCACCTGTGCATATTCTATCCCACCATTACTTTTAACATACTCGATAATGGTCGCTACTTTATCCGGTTTGTGGCTTTCATTTTTAATCATCCGGATCATCTTCCGTTTCGTCGCCCAGTCCGATTTACTCAAAGCATGTATCAAAGGCAAGGTCATTTTTCTTTCCTTGATATCAATTCCCAGGGGTTTCCCCACGTCTATATCTCCGTAGTCAAACAGGTCGTCTTTGATCTGGAAGGCAATACCGACCTTTTCTCCGAATTCCTGAAATAATTGGACCGTCTTTTCTTCGGCACCCGATGAACTGGCACCTACCGCGCAGCAAGCGGAGATCAAAGAAGCTGTTTTTCGTTTGATAATTTCAAAGTAGACGCTTTCTGAGATATCCAGTTTCCTAGCTTTTTCCATTTGGAGTAATTCCCCTTCACTCAGCTCTCTTACCGCTTGCGAAACTATGCGTAGCAATGTGTGTTCCGAATGGTCGACCGACAGGAGGAGCCCTTTTGCCAGTAAGTAATCACCCACTAAGACGGCGATTTTATTTTTCCAAAGTGCATTGATCGAAAAAAAGCCGCGACGATAATTGGCATCGTCAACCACGTCATCGTGCACTAAGGTTGCGGTGTGTAAGAGTTCAATCATCGCCGCCCCACGGTAGGTCGATTCGGTGATTTCTCCACTAGCCCCTGCTGACAAGAACACCAGCATTGGGCGAAGCTGTTTTCCCTTCCTACGCACAATATAATTCATTATCTGATCCAGCAATGGCACCTCGCTTTTCATGAACTCCCGAAATTTAGGCTCGAAGGCCTTCATTTCTGCCGCGATGGGTTTCTGGATTTCGTTAATAGAAAGGGACATATAAGTTACTCAGCAATTGGTGCTCAAAGTTGTCAAAAAATCTTTTGTTATACTAATTCCTTCCCTTATTAAATGACGTCTTCATTGCTCGCTTTTTAAAAGTTTGCCTTGGTTGCGTTTCGTGTAATAAGTTTTGATATTGCGGCGATTTGCAAACAGTCACTATGAAACAGGTAAAATTAAATCCCTTAATTAGCAATAAATGAAAGCATTGGTGTTGGGTGCCGGTTCCATGAAAGGCGCTTTTCAAGTCGGGGCTATTAAAGCTGTATTGGAAAATGGCTTCGAACCCGACATGATTTATGGCACTTCCGTTGGTGCCCTCAATACGGCCTTTATGGTCAATGAGGCGGGATTACAGGTTTCCAAAGGAGTTGATCTCAATTGGAAGCAAATTGGTAGGCAGCTGATGGAATTCTGGATTACGCGGATAACCAGTCCGCATATGGTAGGGAAACTCCGCTCCAGGGTCTCTTTGGGAGTAAACACGTTGCTTAGCCAATATGAGGGGCTACTTGATCCCACCCCTCTACACGACCTAGTAAATAATCAAATCGATCGGTCGGCAATGGTTCAAAGTGGGGTGGCTTGTAAGGTGGGGGCAGTAAGTGTAACCACCGGAGAAATCCACTATGCATCGCCTTCGGAAGAAATTTTTATGGAATTGTTACAGGCGAGTTACTCCATTCCTTTGATTATGCCTGCCATTCCGGTAGGCCCCACCGGTGAGTTATTCCTTGATGGAGCCCTTAGAGAAGTGATACCTATTAGGCAAGCTTTACAGGATGGAGCCAAAGAAGTGGTTATTATAGCCTGCCATGCTAAGGCTATGTATCTTCGGGAGGAGTTCAATCCGAGAAACCTGTTGAATTTGATCCAGCGTATCAAAGATATCAGTGTCAATCAGCTGGTTAATAACGATATTTTATGGGCTCGTATTTATGCGGAAAGCGCCAATTTGAAAGGTGATGAAATTAAATTGACCGTAATTAGGCCGAGTTTACCTCCATCACTGGATTTAGCGCGATTTACGAGCGAGGATATTTCGCGTCTAATCGTAGAGGGTTATAGAGAAGGTCTAAAGGCCTTAAACGGCCATAGTGAAGAAGAGGGGTAATAACTTCTCCACTATAACCTTTTGTTGATCTTTTGAATTATCGCAGTAATTGAATCCAGCCTTTTGTGGTAGACTTACGTCCTTGACGTGAGACAGACTCTACCGTAGCTTCACATTCATAATAGTATTGACCTGCTGGTAGGTCTACTCCATTCGAGTTTTTACCGTCCCAGTTGATTTCAACACCTTCCGACTCCCAAACCAAAGCCCCCCATCGATTGTAGACTTTAAAGTGTATAGACGTAATGAAGGTGGGGCATCCAATAGGTCTGAAGATATCGTTCTTGCCATCTCCGTTAGGTGAAAAGGCATTGGGAAAGGCGATTAAAGCGCAATTATCCCGACAGACGATATTGCTTTCAGGGCTTTCGTCTCCGAATCGATTGACAGCGGTTACATAATAACAGCCTGCATATGAGGTCAATCCCTGGTGAAGGAAGGAACCATCCGAGCCTAAAGCCGGGACCGTCCCAACTAAGCGGAACGGATCGCCTTCGTATCGGGCATAATAAATATTATATGCGGTAACCGCTTGTACGTCGCATTCGTCGGGATAGGTCCAACGTGGGTCGTTGACATAGCCACTGTCGTCACAATTTCCGACCGCCATGTTCTCACAATCCAGAGGGGGGAGCTCAAGGACAGGCGCACAGGGCTTGCTGTCATCGGAAGGAAGAGCGCAAAGCTCTTGAGAAAAGTTGAAGAGTAAATCGGGTTTAATTTGAGGGCTGTTATAGGAACCAACCGTTTCAACCTTATAGCAATATGTTTTATTGGGATCGATGGTAGTAGAGATATCACCATCATTTACAAACAGGTCCCTACCATCGTCGGTATAGGTAAATTCTCCGTCGACCACGGGCACCTCAGCAATTTTATTGAATTCTCCTGATTCATCTTTTCGGTAAACGTAATGGACCATGTAGGATACATTATCCCAGGGCACTTGAGCAGCCCATTCCAGTTTCACTTGTTCGATGACACCGCCTCCTTGGGAGAGCCTTACCGTACTGGCAGGTTCGGTTACATCGAACAATTTCAGGCTGCCGTTTTCGGTTACATAATATTCTAATTTGTAATGATAAGCTTGACCTAATGTGTTTAGATTTCGGTCTACGAAAATAGTATCCGCCACACCCGGTTGTAGATTGGTGGGAATCACAGCAATTGGTGTTGTGCCATAGTTGCCTCCTCCCAAGCCGTCAGCGCGGTAAAGACGGTATTCAAATGGACCGGAAGTCTTAGGATCGATAACCTGTGGTCTTATCCATTTAATCGTTACTTGTCCGGCGGAAGCGTCGGTGACATCCACCGTTACATTGGTAATTAACGGGGCGACAGAAGGGAGTGCATCGCAGGCTTGGTGAGAAGCAACACTTTCAGTGCCCCCTACAAATCGGTTGGGTTCGGTTGGAAGGGATCCATGGCGAGGAATCCGGGCGACGAGACGGTAGCTATAGGAAACACCTCCGTGAAGTTCGTCCCCACCTCCGTCGTCGAGATAGGAAGTCGCAGTGATCGGTAATCGCGCAACCACTTCATAACCTGAAGTTTCCGGGATACCGGTCTGGCATTCGTCAAGTTCTAAATCTGAACAACCTTCTCGGCGGTAAATAACGATTTGTGCTCCGGGAACTTGGCATACATAAGGATCCCAGGTGAGTTGAAATGCTCTCATCCCATCCTGGTCCTGTGCCACAGCCTTCAGATTTTTTGGTGCGGGAGCAAAGACCTTTACCCTCAAGGTGACCATATCGACCAGCTTTCTAAATAAGGCGGGGTTAGGATATCCCGATCTAGGGGAATCTTCCACTTTAAAGGTGATTTCGTAGGGTTCTTCTCGGATATGGGCGCAGCCTGTTTGCCAGGTGAAAACCCCAGTGGCCGTCCCGGGTTGGGATTGACCCACTTGGAAGGAAGCCAGTTGTGGGTCTACCAAATTGGCTTCATATACACCGCCCGTAGAGGTCAGGATCAAATTGTCTCCATCGGGGTCGGTAGCGTTAATGGTGTATCGTGCCAAGGTACCTGCTTCGACACAGAGATCGGGTGGTATATCCAGAACCGGGCGGTTATTGGGAGCGTCCTTAATTTGCACTTGCATATCCCGAACAATTTCCCCGATTTTATTGCCGTTACGCCATTCTTCGATGATGAAGGCTATATTGTAATACCCAGCCACCGAAGGGGAGTCCCAAATCAGGTCACCGGTGACGGCATCAATGTAAAACTCGGGTGGCGAGGTGCCATCTTCTTTGGTTCCAATGGGAGGAACGGTATGGGGATCTCTGTAATCGAAAGGGATTGCCGTTTTTCCGTCGGGGGTGGCACCTAAGGGAGTGAACATGCGGTAGGCCAGGCTATCTCCGTCGGCATCGAATGCACCTGGGTTGTGGATGAAGCGTTGACCTACGGCACCATGATCTATAGGGGAGTTGAGAAGCACGGGTGTGCGATTCATTCCCAAGCTTACATTGATCGCTAAGGTACTTTGAATGAAAAAATTAAGTCGGTCCGTAGGACGAGGACCGATATTTAATACGTCGGCATTACGGTTATCAATGCCCAAGTTGATGGTATAAACACCGGGTGCGGGAAAGGTATAGATCAGAATATATTCGTTTCGACTTGTTTCATTACCGACGTCAATCATGCCGTCTAAGCCACCTACACGTGGGGATTTGAATGGCGCCGTTTCGCCAGTAATCCAGAAATAAACATCGGTGGTTGCCCGGGCAGCTGTAATCCCATTGGCGTCCATATTGTAATACCCGGTAAATTTAATTTCATAAGTCAGGGTGGATTCCGAAATTCTTTTAGCAGTAATTTCTCCGGCTCTTACGTGAGTCGCATAAAGCTCTGAGGAGATGAGCGATAAACAGATGGCCAGAAAGGTAAGTATAAAGTGTCTCATACCGGAGAAAGTATATTTAATGCATCCACACATGGGCATGAAATATCAGGAATTAATTAATGTGCTAATATAATGAACTAGTACTATAAATAAGGTTGCTTTTTCCTCTACCGTACGTAAAAGAGTCAAAAACTGTGGAAAAAGTTGGTTCCATTTTTAACAGACTATAGGGTTTGGGTCGATTAGTCAATGGCCGCTTATGTAGACTTTAAACGAAGCTGGTAATTGAAATCATATATTTTCTGAGTATCTGTTTTAGATTGTTTCAATATTTAATTTTGATTGATAAAGGTTTCGTTGGTCTTACAATTTAAGAAACATTATAAATTATTCTTATCTAGCTGATAATAGGGGATCGTGGGTTGTGTTGAACTGGATTGTAACTTACCTTTGGACACCTTTAAACGAATATTTTTAACAACAAACATTCTGGCCGTTTGCTATGTCTTGGCTAACTCAAACATTAACCAGTTCGATTGGCAGAAAAGTGCTGATGTCATTGACAGGGCTTTTCCTTTGTCTGTTTCTGGTTGTTCATCTCATTGGTAATCTCCAATTATTTAAGGATGATGGGGGGTATGCGTTCAATACGTATGCGGTAATGATGACTACTTCGCCGCCCATAAAGATTATTTCCTATGTCAATTACTTCTTTATTCTGTTCCATGCGTTCTGGGGGATTTATTTAGAAATAAAAAACAGGAAAGCCCGGAAGGTAGGTTACGCAGTCGTACGAAATCAGTCGAGTTGGTCTAGTCGTAATATGGCTTTACTCGGTACGATACTTTTCGTGTACATTATCGTCCATATGGGGGATTTCTGGTATAAGTTTCACAATGTACCCCTGCCTTATGTGGAATATACGGAGCAATTGACTTCTGGAAGTATCTCTGCCAAAATGATGCCGGAAGGCTACACCCAAGATGTGAAACAGGTGGAGTACGTCGATGTGGATGCAGGGACGAAAACGGTGGTAGTGAAGGATTTATACCAAACTGTCGCGACTGCTTTTCAAAATTTCTGGCTGTCCCTCTTCTATGTCATTGGTATGGTGGCCGTGGGTTATCACCTCTATCATGGGTTTCAGAGTGCTTTTCAGACGTTGGGGATCAATCATCCCAAGTACACGCCCTTCATTAAAGCGGTGGGAACCTGGATTTTTGCCATCATTATCCCGGCTGCCTTTGCTTCCATGCCTTTGTATTTTTATTTATCGCAGTTTTAAATGGAGGGTTTTTCCTTTCCAAAAGATATAAATTAATAAAAGAATATGGCTAATTCACCACGTTTGGATGCCAAGATTCCTGAAGGTCCACTCGAAAAGAAATGGACGCATTACCGGTCTACTGTTCCTCTAGTCAACCCGGCCAATAAGAGGAAGCTTGAAATCATAGTAGTTGGAACAGGTCTTGCCGGTGCTTCGGCGGCCGCTACCCTAGCAGAAATGGGGTATAAGGTAAAGGCTTTTTGTTTCCAAGACTCTCCTCGCAGAGCACACTCCATTGCTGCTCAAGGAGGGATAAATGCCGCTAAAAACTATCAAAATGACGGGGACTCGGTTTACCGTCTCTTTTATGATACAATTAAAGGTGGTGATTTCCGAGCTCGGGAGGCCAATGTATATCGCCTTGCCGAAGTTTCTGGGAACATCATCGACCAATGTGTAGCCCAGGGGGTACCCTTTGCAAGGGAGTACGGCGGACTTTTGAGTAACCGATCCTTCGGAGGGGTACAAGTACAACGTACTTTCTATGCTGCCGGTCAAACAGGGCAACAGCTGTTATTAGGTGCTTATTCGGCATTAGAACGCCAGGTTGGAGCCGGAACAGTGAAAATGTATAACCGTCACGAAATGCTCGATATCGTAGTGATTGATGGCAAATGCCGGGGTATCATTGCGCGAAACTTAGTGACAGGCAAACTCGAAAGACATTTTGGCCACGCGGTGCTATTGGCATCAGGTGGCTATGGAAACGTCTTCTACCTTTCTACCAACGCCATGGGGAGCAACGTAACCGCCGCATGGAAAGCACATAAGAAAGGTGCGTTTTTTGGAAACCCCTGTTTCACACAGATACATCCGACTTGTATTCCCGTTTCAGGCGACCATCAATCCAAATTGACATTGATGTCGGAATCCCTCCGAAATGACGGACGGATTTGGGTGCCCAAAAGGAAAGATGATAATCGCGCACCAGGAGATATCCCGGAGGATGAACGTGATTATTACCTCGAAAGAAGATATCCTGCCTTTGGAAACTTGGTGCCTAGGGACATCGCTTCCCGCGCTGCCAAGGAGCGCTGCGATGCGGGATACGGGGTAGGCGCCTCTAAACTTGCCGTTTACCTGGATTATGCCTCAGCCATCGAACGATACGGGATTGCAGAAGCTAACAAAAATAACATCCATAATCCGTCTCCAGAGGAAATAAGACGACTTGGTAAAGCCGTAGTAAAAGAAAAATACGGTAACCTGTTTGACATGTACAAGCAGATTACCGGGGAAGATCCCTACGAAGTTCCCATGCGGATCTATCCGGCCGTCCATTACACGATGGGAGGCCTTTGGGTCGATTACAATTTAATGACGACCGTGCCCGGGCTCTATGCTTTAGGCGAAGCGAATTTCTCGGATCATGGGGCGAACCGGTTGGGCGCATCAGCACTGATGCAAGGGTTAGCAGATGGCTATTTCGTGATCCCTTACACTATTGGGGAATACCTCTCCAAGGAAATTAGGACCCCCGCCATATCCACTGATCACGAGGCTTTTGTTGAAGCTGAAAAATCGGTACAAGAACGAATTGAAAAATTAATAAGTGTAAAAGGGAAAACCTCTCCGGAAGCATTCCATAAGAAACTGGGTAAAATCATGTGGGATAAATGCGGAATGGCAAGAAACCGTGAGGGGCTACTATCCGCAATCGAGGAAATCAAAGCACTACGTTCCGAATTTTGGAAGGATGTGCGGGTGATGGGTGACGCCGATGAATTTAATCCTGAATTGGATAAGGCCAGTAGAGTAGCTGACTTTATGGAGTTGGGTGAATTAATGTGTATCGACGCACTTAACAGGGAGGAATCTTGCGGAGGACACTTCCGTGAAGAATTTCAGACCGAAGAAGGTGAAGCCCTCCGAGACGACGAGAATTTTGCCTTTGTATCGGCATGGGAGTATAGGAATGAAAGTCAATGGGAACTCCATAAGGAGGAACTCGTGTATGAAAACATTAAGATTGCCCAGCGTAGCTATAAATAATCATGAGCCAAGGTAATATGAATCTCACCCTGAAAGTTTGGCGACAAAAAAACAGCCGATCAGAAGGGTATTTCGAAACACATGAATTATCAGGGATTTCACCCGATATGTCCTTTCTCGAAATGTTCGATGTGTTAAATGAAAAGCTGGTTGCTGAAAACAAAGAGCCAGTAGCTTTTGACCACGATTGTAGAGAAGGAATTTGTGGGATGTGTTCCATGTACATCAACGGTCGTCCTCATGGGCCACTCAAGGGGATTACGACTTGTCAATTGCATATGCGCTCTTTCAATGATGGTGATACAATCGTTGTTGAGCCCTGGAGAGCAGACGCGTTTCCAGTGATAAAGGATTTGGTAGTTGACCGAACATCCTTTGACCGAATCATAGCAGCAGGAGGTTATATATCTGTTAATACAGGTAATGCTCAGGATGCCAATTCCATTCCGGTGCCTAAGGAGGATGCAGATGAAGCATTTATGTCGGCAGCCTGTATTGGATGCGGAGCTTGTGTAGCTGCGTGTAAAAACGCATCAGCCATGCTATTTGTGGCCGCTAAAGTGTCGCAGCTAGCCTTGTTACCCCAAGGGCAGGCCGAACGTACGCTCCGTGCCGAAAAAATGGTTGCGCAAATGGATGAGGAAGGTTTTGGTGCTTGTACCAATACGGGGGCGTGTTCCGCTGAATGCCCTAAAGAGATCAGTTTGGAAAACATTGCCCGCCTCAACCGAGAATATATGAAAGCGAAATTGAGTTCCAAAACGGTCTAATCTAGGAACCAACCGTAGATTATAAGAGTTGTACCTTCAGTAGAGACTCACGCGTCAATGCTGAGGGTTTTTTATTTTCCAATCTTTTATCTATTTAATATGTCGTTCAACTCAGATTCATTAATTCGATCTAGAAGAAGTGTTTACCCCCCCAGTTTTATAGATAAACCGATCCCAAAAGAAACGATCCTGGAGTTATTGGAAAATGCCAATCACGCACCTACCCATCGTATCACCCAACCTTGGCGCTTTTGCGTGTTTGTTGGGGAGGGAAAACGGAAATTGGCTGAATTCATGGCCGAAAATTATAGGGCTACTACACCTGCCTCTTCCTTTTCACAAGCCAAATACGATACCACACGTGATAAAATTTTAAGAGCCGGAGCTATCATAGCCATCAATGTACAGCTTCATCCCCATTTGGTTCCGGAATGGGAGGAAATTGCCGCTACAGCAGCTTCGGTACAAAACCTTTGGTTGTCGGCCTGGGAGAGAGGGATTGGTGGCTACTGGAGTAGTCCGGCAAATGCTTTGGAACCTCTTAAGGAGTATATGCAGCTGCCCGAAAATCAAAAGACTATAGGTTTGTTTTATTTAGGTTATCACAACGCACCCGAGATGCCCGCTCGACGTACACCCATCGAAGAAAAAGTAGTTTGGATGGAAGATTAACCCTTCCATCCAAACCCTGGTTTATACTACTTTTACAGCAACTTTCAACAGGAATTCATCCATCTCGATCTCTGTCAAAGTCAGACCGTTTTCTTCATCGATAAATTGTAGATCAATGGCTTGCACTTCCTGACAGATATACGATTTATTGGCCAACAGCGAACGTGTCAACACTTCGTTATTATCGAGGAGTGAAATCTGAATCTTGTCGGTAACTTCAAAACCGCTTTCCTTGCGGAGATTCTGAATACGGTTGATAAAATCACGAGCTATTCCTTCACTTCTCAGTTCGTCGGTAACCGTAATATCCAACGCTACGGTAACAGATCCTTCCGTTGCAACAGACCATCCCGGTACGTCTTCAGTGATGATTTCCACATCGGATAAACTGAGGGAAATGTTTTCCTCCTGAATTGTCAGATCGAATTTGCCATTCGTTTCAAGAGCCCGAATGTCGGTGTCCGTAAACTGGGCGATCTGAGCTGCGATATCCTTCATTTTTGGGCCGTATTTTGGACCTAAAGTTTTGAAGTTAGCCTTAATTCGTTTTTTCAAAATTCCGGTTTCGTCGTCAATGAATTCGACCGATTTGACATTTACTTCGGTCAAAATAATCGGGATGACCTTTTCGATCCAGCCCCGGGTTTGTTGATTTAAGACCGGTATCAACACTTTTGACAACGGCTGTCGGACTTTTAATTTATGGCGTTTCCGGAGTGAATGAACGAGTGAACAGATGGTTTGAGCCAGCTCCATTGAATTTTCTAACTCCCTATCCTTCAACGAAGCATCAACATCCGGCCAGTTAGTTAAATGAACCGATAGCGATTCGTCCGACACGTTTTTATAAAGCCACTCCGCAAAGAACGGCGCAATAGGTGCCATCAGTTGGGATACAGTCGTCAGACATTTATGAAGCGTGCTGTAGGCAGCGATTTTATCGGCCGTCAACTTCCCTTTGGTGTCACTCCCTGTCCAGAATCGTCTCCGATTAAGCCGAACGTACCAATTTGATAGCTGTTCATTTACAAAATCCTGGACAAGTCGCCCCGCTTTCGTAGGATTATATTGGTCGTATTGCTCTCCGACGTCGTGGATCAATTTGTTCAATACCGAGAGAATCCAACGATCCAGCTCCGTATGTTTTCCCTCGGAAGGGTCGATGTTCCTGTGATTGTAGCCATCTAAATTGGCATACAATGCAAAGAAATTGTAGGTGTTAAATAATGTTCCGAAGAATCTTCTCTGAACCTCGGTTATGCCGTCGAGATTAAACTTGAGGTTGTCCCAGGGTTCGGCATTGGTGATCATATACCAACGAGTCGCATCGGGGCCGTACTCTGCAAGTGTCTTGAACGGGTCTATGGCATTGCCCAGTCGTTTCGACATTTTATTCCCATTCTTATCCAGAACCAGACCGGTTGAAACCACATTTTTAAATGCCACCGAATCGAAGAGCATCCCTGCTATAGCATGCAATGTAAAGAACCAACCACGAGTCTGATCGACACCCTCTGAGATAAAATCAGCTGGGTAATTGCTTTCAAAAATCTCCTTATTTTCGAACGGGTAATGCCATTGTGCATAGGGCATGGCTCCGGAATCGAACCATACATCGATCAAATCCGGCTCCCGGTACATGATATTTCCTTTTTCAGATACCAGATATATCCGGTCTACATAGGGTCGATGTAAGTCGAATTCACCTGCTTCAATTTGGGCTATAAACCTTTCGTTGTCCTGCTTTTGCTCGGCAGTCAACACCTGGGTCGTGTTGGCTTCCTGAATGAGCCTTTTCAGTTCTTCAATTCCCCCAACGCAGATTTCCTCACCTTGTTCCGACTTCCAAATGGGTAGGGGAGTGCCCCAATAGCGGCTGCGACTAAGGTTCCAGTCGACCAAGTTTTCGAGCCAGTTGCCAAAACGACCGGTACCTGTACTTTCTGGGAACCAATTGATTGTTTGGTTTAATTCGACGAGCTTATCTCGTACAGCCGTGGTACGAATAAACCAGCTGTCAAGGGGGTAATAGAGTACCGGTTTATCGGTCCGCCAACAATGGGGGTAGGTATGTTCATATTTTTCAACCCGGAATGCCTTTCCTTCTTCCTTCAGCTTAATAGCGATAAGCACATCGGTGGGTTTAAAGTCAGGATCCTCCTGAACCTCTTGTGGGTAGTATTCCGGTTTTACATATTTCCCACCAAATTCACCGATTTCTTTGACAAACTTCCCTTGTCGGTCGACGATAGGAACTTCTTTTCCAGTATCGTCGATCACCATAATCGCAGGGATGTCGTTAGCTTGCGCAACCCGGAAGTCATCGGCTCCAAAGGTAGGTGCTGTATGAACAATTCCGGTACCGTCTTCCGTGGTCACAAAATCTCCTACCAATACCCGAAATGCGGGTTTCGAAGGTTGTACGTAGGGTAACAGTTGTTCGTATTCTATGTCTTTTAATTGACTTCCCGTGAATTCGGCAACAATGCTCCAGGGTAGAATTTTTTTATCCGAATCGGCATAGGTGTCAAAACCTTGGTCTTTCCCTTTCTCATTGAAGAAGTTCGACACCAGGTCCTTAGCAAGTATTACGTTGACGGGTGTATGCAGGTAAGGATTAAATGTCTTTACCATGACATAAGTGATGGAAGCACCTACGGTCAAAGCCGAGTTGGCCGGTAATGTCCAAGGAGTTGTGGTCCAGGCCAGGAAAAAACTAGGCCCCCAGGATGATTTTGGCAGTACTTCATTGTCGCGAACTTTAAACATGGCGACGATGGTCGTATCCTTCACCATTTTATAAGTGCCTGGCATGTTTAGTTCGTGGGAAGACAGTCCTGTTCCTGCTGCAGGGGAGTAGGGTTGTATGGTATAACCTTTGTAAAGGAGTCCTTTTTCGTATAGCTTTTTGAGGAGAAACCAGATGCTTTCAATATACTCATTGTGATAGGTAACATAGGGGTCATCCATATCCACCCAATATCCCATCTGGTCTGTCATTTCCTGCCATTGATCGGTAAAACGCATTACTGCCTCCCGGCATCGTGCATTGTACTCCTCGACGGTAATCGATTTTCCGATATCTTCTTTGGTAATTCCGAGTTCTTTTTCCACCTGTAGTTCTACCGGCAGACCGTGGGTATCCCAACCTCCTTTTCGCTTTACCTGGTATCCTTTCAAGGTTTTATACCGGCAAAATATGTCTTTAATGGTTCTTGCCATCACGTGATGGATCCCAGGCGTGCCGTTTGCCGAGGGTGGGCCTTCGTAAAATGTAAAGGAGGGAGCACCCTTCCGTATTTCGACCGACTTGTCGAACACCTTTTGTTCTTTCCAGAAATCGAGTATTTCTTTGGCAAGTGGGGCGTATTCGAGCCCTTTATATTCTTTGTAATTCATGAGCGAAGACGCGCTTCAGTCCGCGTTTAGTTGTAAGACCAACCCCTGGTCTCCTTTTGGAGCGCAAAATTAACTAATTTTGTGTTAATGCTGGGGGAATTCAGGGCGGAAACAAAGGAAAAGAAAAAAAATCTTTGATTTAAACTTGCGTTGAATATTCTAACCAGATACCTTTGCACTCACATTCGATAAGCATCGGTTTTGACATGTTGTATCGACCAATCGCAGAAGTAGCTCAGCTGGTAGAGCGCGACCTTGCCAAGGTCGAGGTCGCGGGTTCGAACCCCGTCTTCTGCTCCAAAGCACCGGTAACGGTGCTTTTCTTTTCTGACCCCAACTTTGTGGGGGAAGGGCCGGGGTGGTGGAACTGGTAGACACGCAGGACTTAAAATCCTGTGGGCAGTAATGCCTGTACGGGTTCGATTCCCGTTCCCGGTACTGACAAAAAGAGTTACGGTAAAAATCGTAGCTCTTTTTTTATACAAGGTAGTAGGGTGGAGAAGGGTGAGAGGCCAAATCGATACTACTTTTTTTGAATCAATCCGAAAAGTTGGGGGGGGATAAAAAAGTGGGTTAGATTTGTGGAAAAAA
>ENA-UOVV01000393-UOVV01000393.1-compost-metagenome-genome-assembly--contig:-NODE-393-length-55222-cov-6.643537_pt1 | contig 55222 bp, 53 predicted proteins | sample MGYA00238155_ERZ761577 | MGnify/ENA primary metagenome ERZ761577 (study PRJEB28898, sample SAMN06268775) | compost metagenome | isolation source: Emeryville, CA | place: USA:Emeryville, CA | collected... | reverse complement strand
TTGTTGAAAGTCTGAAGGTTGTGAATCGTTATGGTGGCTGGACTTCCATCAACTATTTTACCTTCCCGGGAATGACCGATAGTGTGGAAGAGTACGAGGCTCTTCGTCAACTCATTAAAGACACCAATCTTTCGATGATCCAATGGCGTAATTTCAATATTGATCCTGACTGGTATCTCGGAAAGATAGGCATAGGGGATACTGGAGAATGTCTGGGCATCAAACAGCTGATGGAACTGATACACGAAGAGTTTCCCTATGTTAAATATGGCTACTACAACCCGCCGATAGAGCGAATGAAAAATTTTGATACCGACTTTGCTCATTGATGTTAAAGTTCCGGAGCAACTTTTCTAGCGGCAACGTTTTTATGAATTTGTAGTAACTTAGTTTTATGACTATAGCGAGAAGATTAACCCCTAAAATAATTAAAAAAGTGGCGGAGCAGGCCTCTACTTCAAACAATCGCTTGCACGTTTTGCCACGCGAAGGGAAATGGGTAGTGAGAAAAGATGGCGCTACAAGAGTAATAGGCATTTATGTCAGCAGAGATGCAGCCCTTAAAGTGGCCAAGCGTAATAAGTCAAAGAGCAAGATTATAGTTCACGACCGTACCGGAAATATTGCAAGGGTTATTTCATGAGTTTTGATCAAAGCGTTTTCATCAATTGCCCTTTCGACAACAACTATCAGGTGCTTCTGCGACCATTAATTTTTTCGCTTTTATCTTTCGATCTTAATCCAAGAATTTCAGAAACCGAATCTTCTGCCCACATCCGCATTGAAGAGATTATGCGGCTGATTAAGACATCCAAGTATTCCATACACGATATTTCCCGCAAAAAAGCTTTAAAGCAAGGCGATATAGCACGATTCAATATGCCTTATGAAATGGGGCTGGATATTGGATGCCAGAAATTTGGAACCGGGAAACTAAAGGAGAAGAAGTGTCTGATTTTCGATTCAAACCGTCACGAATACGATATTTCCTGTTCCGACATAAGCGGACAAGACATCAAAGCACATAACAATGATCCTGAAACGCTTATAGTAAAAGTAAGAGAGTGGTTTGTCAGGCTTTTAAATAGACGACTTCCGAGTGCGGCATCAATTTGGGAAAATTATACAGAGTTTGTAACCGACATGAATGAGCAGCTTGCTCTTGAAGGCTTTTCGCGGAAGGAGATTGCATCTCTTTCCCATTCCGAATTTATTATCCTTGCGTCAAATTGGATTAAAGAAAGCAGGAAGTAATTTAAACATATACTATGACCGCAACCAATCAGCCGATTAACATAAAAGCCGCAACTACTACTATTGTTGTCCATGCACTGTTGTTGCTGTTATTACTGTTCATTCGCTACGCAACCCCAACCTCTGCTCCGATAGAAGAATTGGGCATGGAAGTAAACCTCGGCACCAGTGATGATGGCAGCGGTGTCGATCAGCCCATGTCCACGGAAGCTCCTGCTGCGGATAATGTAACGACGACCTACAAAACAAGTTCGCAACGAAGCGAAGATGCACGCGAACTTATGGAATCAGATGAACCCGACGCACCTGCGGTAACGCCTCCGGTCACCAACAATAATTCCCGCTTCAACACCCAACCCGATAATGCCCAACGAAGCCGCTCCAACAATCAGCGGACCAATGCCAATACCAACCAGCCACCGCAACGTCCAAGGTATGTGTACAGCGGCGGTACAGGCACCGGGGGCAATCAGGCAGCAACTGATCAGGCTGGCACAAGCGAAGGCAATACCACCGGCTCAGGTGATCGTGGAGTGCCCGGAGGAACTCCCGGAGCTACTAACTATACGGGCTCCCCGGGCAACGGAACGGGAGGGATTAGTCATACGCTTTCCGGCAGAGATATTTCACCACGACAATTTGTCGCCGAATTCAATGAAGGTGGAAAAGTTGTGGTTCGTGTAAAAGTTGATCGCGAAGGGAACATCATTTCAAAATCTATCAAAAGTTCTCCCAACAGAAGGCTTAGCGAGATCGCACTTCAGAAACTCAGTCAGGCTAAGTTCTCAAAGAACGCTCAGGCTGCTCCCGAACAGATCGGAGATGTTACCTTTATTTTCAAAACGCGTGCACAATAATGCAAGAGCAGTCTGCAGATTACAAGCAAACACTGGAGTATCTGTTCAGTCGGTTGCCGATGTTTTCAAGGGTAGGCAAACAGGCAATTAAGAAAGACCTGGATAACATTCGTGCTTTATGCGAATCACTCAAAAATCCGCAGGAACATTTTCGCTCCATTCATATAGCTGGCACCAATGGCAAAGGCAGTACAAGCCATATGCTGTCTGCAATTCTGCAAGAGGCGGGTTTTAAAGTAGGTTTGTACACATCTCCGCATCTTATTGATTTCAGAGAACGAATTCGCATAAATGGTGAGCCCATATCCGCTGAATGGGTAGTAAGTTTTGTGCAGAATAATAAGCAGCTTATAGAACAAATTGAACCGTCGTTTTTTGAGATAACCGTCGCTATGGCGTTTCAGGCGTTCAACGACGCAGCAGTGGATATTGCAGTAATTGAGACAGGGTTAGGCGGAAGACTCGACAGCACTAATATTATCAACCCAATTCTTTCTATTATCACCAATATCAGTTATGACCATAAAGATGTGCTGGGGCATACGCTAAAGGAAATAGCCAGAGAGAAAGCCGGTATTATCAAAGAAAAAATACCGGTATTGATCGGCGAGCAAGATGAAGAAACAACCAATGTGTTTTTTGAGACTGCGGTGTTGAAGCAGAGCCCGGTATACTACGCTGAATCGTTTTGGGATCTGGTGCGAGTGAAGCAGGATACGACGCATCAATATCTGAAAGCAATTCGTAAATCGCCGCTGGAAATGCACGACCTTCAAACCGATCTGTTGGGTGCTTATCAGTTAAACAATATCCGCACGGTTCTTTCCGCAGCCGATTTATTGCAAGCCACAGCAGGAATTTATATTCCGGTGGAAACATCACTCACTGCGCTTTCAAAAGTAAAAACACTATCGGGCTTGCGCGGCAGGTGGGATTGTTTGTCAACGCAACCAACTATCATAGCCGATGTCGCGCACAATGTAGCCGGACTTTCAGAGGTAATGAATCAATGGAAACAGGTGAACGCAGCGACCAAACACATTATTGTGGGGTTTGTGAAAGACAAAGAGGTGAAAGAAGCGTTGTCGCTTTTCCCTAAAGATGCTATCTATCATTTCTGCCAGGCAGATATACCCCGTGCATTGCCTGTAGATGAACTTGCTATTATCACCAACGAAATAGGACTTCAGGGAACTGTACACAGATCGGTAGAAGCGGCAATAATCAATGCCACAAGACGGATGCAACCTAATGATGCATTGCTCATAACAGGCAGTTTTTTCATCGTCGGAGAAGCACTGGAATATATCGAACAACTAAAGGGACAACCTGCCACCTCAGATATGCATTAAGTTTCTAACAGGAAGATTTTGACGCGACGCTTTTTGCTACATTTGCGCCCATGCACATAGGGCTGTATTTCGGAAGCTTTAACCCCATTCACATAGGTCATCTTATCGTAGCAAATCATATCGTAGAAAATACGGAGATCGACAAGATCTGGTTTGTTGTTTCCCCTCACAATCCGCTGAAGGAAGCCCATACCCTGCTCAATGAATATGATCGTCTTCACCTGGTGGAGCTTGCCATTCAGGACAATCCTAAATTCCGCGCCAGCAATGTGGAATTTCATTTACCCAAACCTTCTTACACTATTGACACACTTACTCATCTAAGGGAGAAATTTCCACTGGAGAGATTTTCTGTGATCGCCGGTTCCGACAGTTTTCAGAACATTCATCGCTGGAAAAACTTTGAACGTTTGATTGCCGACTATTCCTTTATCATTTATAAACGTCCCGGCTTTGACATACAGGAGAAACACGGTGCAGATATTACCATAGTAGAAGCCCCTCTGCTTGAAATTTCATCCACTTATATCCGTCAGCAGATCAAAAACAAAAAGAGTGTACGTTATCTGCTTCCAGACAATGTTTATGAATATGTAACAGAGAGCCGTTATTACTTATAACCATTTTTACGCAGGGAAGAATGATTCTGTGGCTTTTCTGCAAACGTGCTGCCACGTACTGAAAACTCTACGCGGTAAATTTTGATCAGGAGCATAAGATAAGAAATCAATAGCGGACCAAAAATCAATCCCATAAAGCCAAACAAAGGCACACCAACCATGATACCGAAAACGGTAATTACAGGATGAACATCGCCCAGCTTTTTAAGAATGGTGAATCGTAGCACATTGTCAATACTACTGGTGATGATCGCAGAGTATAAAAGCAAACCAATCCCGGCCCCTACCCTATCGGTCACAAGCAGATAAATACTCAATGGTGCCCAGATAATAGCGGAACCCAAAACCGGAAGCACGGAAAACAATCCGGTTATCACCGCCCATACTATCGGCGCATCAATACCAAAAATATAATAGCTGATACCCGCCACAAAAGCCTGTGTAAGCGCCAGCACCGGTATCCCAATAGCGTTCGAGATTACCATGACGCGCGTCGCATCCCATACATCGTCTATGTTTTCTTCTTTCAGTGGAAGAAAGCGTTGAATTCTTCGCTCCATCTTTCTACCATCAACCAGCATAAAATAGAGCAGGAAAAAAGCCAGCACCAGATTGGTAATGAACGAAACCGTTTCTGTAAGCAATCCAGGTACAGTTGAAGCTGCATTCTGAGCCCAGGCCTGAATCTGTTCTTCATCGATCTTAAGTTGGGGAATAATTCGACGCAGTCTTCCTGTAAGCAGTTCCAGCATTGCGTTGAGCCGCTCGGGATCATCGATGATAGCATAGAATTTAGGGATCAGAAGTTGTGCGCAAACCGCTATTGGCAAGGCAAAGACAATAAGTGCCAGAAAAATAAACAGTGTAGCCGTAAACCATTTTTTCCAGTTTTCGATCACCGTCAGTCGGAAATAATGTTCGCGCATCAAAATATATAAGGTAATGGCGCCAAGAACGCCAGGGAGAAAACTGATGACTTGCCAGCCCAGGACAACAATAAGGATAATGATAACCGTCAGCAGCAGATATTGCTTCAGCTTTTCCGTGTTCAGTGTGCTCATGAATCGAGGTGACTGTATAATTACATTCCCCATCGTCATTATAAAATCCTGCCAGAAAATTCAGAGGCACGATTTTTATTAGCTTTGTAATGACATCCAATATTCCATCAACACAAAAAGCATCTAACTATGGCAAACACAGGAAGAACTGTCGCTACACTTCTCATCGGAGCTGCTGTTGGCGCCGCAGTAGGCTATATTCTGGCGACCGACAAGGACAAACGTCAGGAAGGTTTGGAGCGTATTCGCGATCGCTTTGCTGACCTGAAAAACAAATTTTCGAAGAACGTTCCCCAAGATCTTGAGGAAGAAATCTACAACGCTTAATCTGATAAACACTTCTTCATGAGTTTTATCAGTAAGTGGAAAGACAAATTAGCTCATTATATCGAAGTGCGTCTCAACCTGTTTAAACTAGGTTTGATCGAACGCATTTCGAATATCCTGAGCTATTTGATTTTTGTCTTCATAGGACTATTTCTTTCGGTGTCCATTCTAATCTTCCTCGGTATTGGTATTGGTGAATATTTTGCCGCCATACTCGATTCCCGTGCCGGCGGCTTCTTCATCACCGCAGCTTTCTATATTCTGCTGCTCATTTTCCTGTTCATGCTCCGGGTACCTATTACCAACGGATTTGCAGGTGTGTTTATCAGAATCATGACTGCTTCGGAATCCGATGAAGAAGAAAAGAAAGAAGAAGTAACGACACGCGAAGAAATAAAAGTCCAATAGCCTACGATATTCCGATGAAATTGTATAGCAAGCAACTGAACAGCCTCGAAGAGCTAAGACGGGAGAAACACGTACTTCAGTACGCAAAAAAGCATACGGACGAATGGCTGAGCTTCAGCGATCTGGACAAGAACAAAGAGGACGCTGAAGATGCAGCCGGTGCAGGTATATTAGGCACATTGCTTTCAGCAGTGGGGTCAAAATCGCTGTTCAGCACTGTACTTGCATTGGCTCCGCCAATCCTTACATTGCTATCGAAAAATACAGCGTCTGAGAAAAAGAAATTCAATCCGCTGGAAAAATTGGCGAAGGAGGTTGTTATCGGGTATATCAAATGGAAAGCCATTCAGGTGACATATCGCGGCTTAAAGATGCTGATGAAGTCTGACAAAAAAGATAAAGAAAAAGAGCACCGATAGTGCTCTTTTTTTTAATGCTCGTGCATAGCCACCAAAGGGATATGTACCGTTTGCATGATTGCCTTTGTGTGGCTTTTATGAAACAGGCTTTCAAAGAAAGAATGCTTATGAGGAACGATGATGAGCCAATCCATTTGATTCGCCTCGATAAATTCCTCAATTCCTTCTTCAACATTTTCCTTCTCCACAAAATGATACACAGGCTTAAGCTCCGACAATGCCTTATGCAGTTCTGTATTTTCAACAATCATTTCACCTGAATCATCCCTGTTGTGCGCGCCTACATTCAACACATGGAGTTGTGCACCTGTTTTTCGTGCAAGCTGAACCAGATTCTCCGTTTGGAGATGATCAGCAATATTTCTGAAATCGCAGGCAAAACATAGTTTTTCCGGCTTTTTGTAAACAGCTTCCACTGGAATAGCCATTACTGTCGAACGTGCATGTTTCAAGACGTTCAACACGTTGCTTCCCAGCCATAAAGAGGTGTTACCCGTTCCGCTGTTGCCCAGTATCGTCAGCCATGGTGTTGTTTCTTCTGTATACTCTTCCAGACAATCTGCAAGATCTCCGTACATAATACGAGTTTTGATCTCTAATCCCTGGTATCGCGCTCTGAGTTGGTCTGCTAATTCCTTTATACGTTCCTCCGCTATCTCCCTTCCTTCATTCAAGGGCATAACAGGCATAGGTGTATCGCTAAACGTTACAGGAATAATGAAGGAGTGCAATATGGTGACCGATGTTCCGAAATCTTTGGCAAGACCGCAGGCATAGTGTATCGCCGTATCCGCCACAGGAGAAAAATCGGTGGCAACAAGAATGTGTGACATATACAGAATTTGTTGGTAAAAATTAGCCGCAAATGTGCGAACCGCCAAGCAGGCTGCAGCATTTGTGACTTGAATCATTATTTATAAAGCGCCTTGCGGCGCTGTATGTTATTGCTTTACTGTCTTTGCTTTGAACTTGTTGATTGCTTCACGGGTAAAATCGCTCAATACCAGTCTTCCACTGATCGCTGCACGCTCTGCCAGCAATGTATCCCAATGTTCCGTACCCTGCCAGAAAATCTTCTTCAGCTGATGCATTGCTTCAGGACTGCTGTTAGCCAAACGTTGAGCTAATCCCTGAATCGCCTCATCCATTTCTTCTACGCTGCTGTGAATTTCTGCATATAGCCCATGCTTTTTCGCCCATTCCGCTGAACGCCATTCAGTAGCATCAATAGCCAGTTGAGAAAAACAGGAAAGTCCGATCTTTCGTTCCACCGCCGGTCCTACTACAAATGGACCAATCCCGACAGCCAGTTCGCTTAGCTTTACAGAAGCATCTTCAGTAGCAATAGCATAGTCAACCGCAGCCGCGAGTCCGACACCACCGCCCACAGCTTTGCCATGAATACGACCAATGATGAGCTTATGGGATTTGCGCATCGCGTTGATCACATTGGCAAAACCACTGAAAAAAGTCTTTCCCTGTTCTTCGTTGCTGATGGCCACCAGTTCGTCGAAAGAAGCTCCGGCGCAAAATGCCTTCTCACCGGCACTTTTAAGAATAATTACTTTAATGCTGTCATCAATGCCTATGTCGTTGATGGTTTTTGCCAGGTCTGAAAGAATCGCTCCCGGCAATGAGTTGCTGGCAGGATGGTAAAATTCTACCGTTGCAATACCGTGATCCGTTTCAAAACGAACATATCCTTCTGCGTGCTGCATAAATTCTTAAAAATTGTTGCGGGTAAAAATAATACATAAATAAGAACGGCTATGGTCAGAACTTGTTCCTTAGCCCATTCTTGCCCATTTTTACAAAGTGTATCCAGAGAAACTTTATAAGACTATCAGAATTGGGGCCATCGTTCTGACTGCAGCTCTGCTAATCTTCGGACTGGCAATGGCGGTCTTTCCGATACGTCCTTTCTGGAATGATGAGTGGCGACTGATCTACAATCTTAAGTTCAAAGCCTATCCTGAGTTGTGGGGACGACTCGATCTGTTGCAGGAATGCCCCAGAGTGTATCTGATGTTCATAAAATTCGTTGGACAAAGTTTCGACTACAGCTATTCTTCCCTTCGGTTGCCGCCGCTGCTGATCAGCATCGGGAGTATGATTCTTCTTTTCCGGCTTCGAAAAAAAATCTTTCCGGACAACAATATCCTGAGTTATCTGTTTGTGTTCATCTTTATTTCTTCACAAACATTTACAGATTATCTCACTCAGGTAAAGCAATATGAAATGGATCTTTTGCTTTGTCTGGTGGCATTGTCGCAGTTGCTTGTATTGCTGAAAATTGCGCGAGGAGAAAAAATTTCAGCACCTACCCTCTTGTTACTCTGCATTGGGATGTTGTTTATTCCTTTCTGGAGCTATATATATCCCATCACTATCACTCCTGCTTTTCCGGTAGTGCTGTTTGCCTGGTATAAGCAACGACAATCTGATGCGGGAAAAAGTCAACGGCTTGTACCTCTGGCAACACCACTGATATTGGTTTCACTCAGTATTCTCATCTTTTATTTGGCAGATGTAAAAAATGTGATGGCAGATAAGAGTATGTACGACTCTTATCTCAAGGTGTATTACAAAGGCGACCAACCATCGCCATTGGAAAGCTTCTGGTATCTTTTTGCCCTGGTAGGATCGGGGTTTGTTTTTGAATTGATCTTCGGTGTGCTGGGGATCATTTCGTTTGGCTATGCTACATACTGTCTTTGGGTAAAACGCAACGACACCTGGGAAACTTCTGACTACATTAGGTTATATGCGGTGGCGTTACTCGTATTAGTGTTTGGTCTGCTTGCTACCGGGAAAATAGTGGGCGGAGTAGCAAGGCTCACTGCGTACACTGTGCCATCCATTGCCATCCTGATTATTTCGTTGCTGGAAGATTTAAAATATCGCTTTCAATACAAGAAAATATCTTCCACCATCGCTGCCATTTTGTTTCTCGGTCTCACAGGAAACATCGCTACCGTTATCATCAACACTTTCACTTATTCAGAATACAAAGACAGAATTGCCACTTATCGCAATACTGCCCAAGCGCTCAAAGAAGCACGTTTGAAGAAGCTTCCTTTTCTTTATACAGACGGTGTTTGCGGCGATCAATGGGAAATAGCTGCGCCCGCTCCGAGAGCAATAAGTCGATACAATATCACTCCCGAACAAATTGCCGGAGTGGATACAGTTGCAGCAGAGGTGATCGTGAAAGTAAATCCTGAATACAAAATATGGGATAGTATTCCGCTTTTCTATATGCCCGATAAAAAATGGATCAATGAATATGTTCGACAGTTACCGGACACTTTTAATAAGGCAATGGTGGGTGACGGAATTCACTACGAGATCATGTCCAAATAAAAAACGCCCGAATCACTCCGGGCGTTTTTTATTAATCCTGATTCTTTTTCTTCACCATGGTAAGAATGGTTGCAATCGCTACTGTTTCTCCAGTCTCATCATACACATCTACCAGCCATTTTACGATTCCCTTTGCAATGTCGTCTTCAGAGCGTTTTTCCTGGTCTACCTTTTCTTTCACCGTAAGCTTTACACCAATAGTCATGCCCGGATAAACAGGCTTTGTAAAGCGACATTCATCTATACCATAATTCAACAATACCGGACCTTTTTTCGCATCTACAAATAAACCTGCAGCTTTCGACAGAATGAAATAACCATGTGCTACACGTCTTTCAAAAATGGTCCCCTCCAGCGAAGTAGCGTCCATATGTGCATAGAAATTATCACCGCTTACATTGGCAAAGTTGGTGATATCCGTTTCGGTTACAGTATGCTTTGCAGTGATCAGGGTATCGCCAACCTGCAGTTCTTCGAAATGTTTGCGGAAAGGATGAACCTCAGTTTCATTCTGCCTGCCACCCTGTTGATACACATTGGTAACTTTTGAGATCATAGAAGGTGAGCCTTGAATAGCTGTGCGTTGCAGATAGTGCAAGACACCACGCTTTCCTCCCATCTCTTCACCTCCACCAGCACGTCCCGGACCGCCATGTACCAGCAAAGGCATAGGTGACCCGTGACCCGTACTTTCTTTAGCACATTCACTATTGAGAATGAGAATACGACCGTGCATGGCAGCTGCACCCAACACAAATTCACGGGCTATATCATCGTCTTGAGTAACGATGGAACATACCAGCGAACCGCGTCCCATCTTCGCGAGTTCTATAGCTTCGTCGAGGGTATTGTAAGGCATTATTGTAGATACCGGACCAAAGGCTTCCACATTGTGACAGTCTACTTTATGGAACGGATCATCGTTAAAGAATAAGATCGGTGGCAGGAATGCACCTTTTTCTTTATCTGCACCTATCACTTCAAAATCATCAAGATTGCCAATGACGATCTGTTGTGTTTTCGCAAACAACTGAACTTTCTCACGCACTTCATTTCTCTGAGAAATTCCTGCAAGTGGCCCCATGCGTACACCCTCTACTGTTGGATCGCCGATAGTGGTTCCCTTCAGACGTTTGCCCAATGCAATCTGTACATCTTCCACCATCTCTTTAGGCACCATGATACGACGAATAGCCGTACATTTTTGCCCGGCTTTGGTGGTCATTTCTCTAACAACCTCCTTGATGAAAATGTCAAACTCAGGCATATCGGTTTTTACATCCGGTGCGAGGACACAGCAGTTGAGCGAATCTGCCTCCATGTTGAAAGGAACTGCTTCAGCGATAATGCGCGGATGTGATTTCAGCATTCGACCTGTATCTGCGGAGCCTGTGAATGTAACCACATCCTGTGTTTCTACAGTATCGAGAATATTTCGCGCGGAACCGCAGATCAACTGCAAGGAACCTTCCGGCAGAATATTCGATTTGATGATTTCCTCAAAAACAGCTTCTGTAAGAAAGGATGTAAGCGTCGCAGGTTTTACAATAGCAGGCACACCCGCCAGCAGGTTTACCGCTATTTTTTCCAGCATACCCCACACAGGAAAATTGAACGCATTGATATGAATAGCAACACCCTCGCGTGGCACCATGATATGATGACCGATAAAAGTGTTGTTGCGCGATAGTTTCACAGCATCACCATCTACATAATAACGTTCGTCGGGAAATTGACGGCGGAGGCTTGCATTGGCAAAAAGATTTCCGATACCTCCTTCGATATCTACCCAGCTATCGGCGCGCGTTGCTCCGGTATATGTACTGATCTTGTAGAAATATTCTTTGCGCTCCAGCAAATACATAGCAAGCGCTTTCAGCATACGCCCCCGTTCATGGAAGGTAAGTTTGCGCAATGCAGGTCCGCCCACCTTACGTGCATAATCCATCATAGCACCGAAGTCGAGACCTTCGCTGCTGGCTGTATAGATCGGTTCTCCGGTAATCGCATTGTAAAGCACATCGCCTTCTTTGGACGCTGTTACCCATTTACCTTCAGCGTAGTTTTTCAGTTGCGTTAAAGCCATGGTATACTTTCAGAATTAGAGAATAAAATTGAATCTGCAATTTACTAGTTTGCCTGATAGTGTGTCTGTATTGTTTGCCGTCGACACGATACATTTATAAATTAGGCACAAACACCACTATGAAACCTATTCTTCCCTGGGAAAATACTCGAAGCGCTTTGTTGCAAGCTGGTTTATTGCAGGTTTGCTCTGGACGTTGTCGGCGTTGAAAGCGTTCATTTTCCCAGCATCGCCCCAAACGAACCGGCAGCCACCACCCAAACCATAGAAAGCAATAACATTATTGTTTCAAAATTGGACAAGCAAGACTGCCATGGTATGTTTGCCGTAAAAACTGACCTAAGTGACACACGAAAGGAAAAGATTTGCTGAACTTGCATTTGTTGTCCTGTTGCTGATCTTTGCTGCACTGAAGCTTCCAACTATTTCAACCCCCTATTTCTGGGACGAGCTCGGTGTATATGTACCCGGCGCATTAAAGATGAAAGACAACGGGACGATCGGTTTGCTACCTGCAAATCTTGAACCGTTATATTCCCGCGGTCATCCTCTACTTTTTGTATTCAGTCAGGCTTCCTGGTTTTATTTCATAGGTGAAACACCTGCTGCCGGTCATGCGTTTTCCATTCTTTTAGGGCTGGCAACGCTTGCAGTATTCTTCTGGTGTGTAAGAAATCTTTGGGGCGCTCCTACAGCGTTGATGGCTTCACTACTGCTCATGGTGCAACCCTTGTTTTTTGCAATGGCTGGCGTTATTCTGCCGGAAATGATGCTCACTTTATTTACCATTCCTGCCATTTGGGCTGTGATCCGCGAACGATGGTGGATCTTTGCTATTGCAGCTTCTCTGGCGCTCATGACTAAAGAGTCTGCCATTGTCATTCCTCCTGTAGCCCTAATGGTAATCTTTATAGACAGCATACGAGAGAAAAAGATATTTGCGTCACAAACCTTTGGGAAATATTGTCTGGCAGCCGTGCCGTTCTTTGTCTATGGAATATTTCTGCTCATTCAGAAAAAACAAAACGGCTGGTACTTTTTCCCGGAACATATGGGGTACCTGCGTCGAGACCTGAGCTTTTTCCATCAGCTGGTTGATATAACACGCGAAATATTCTTCTCTCAGGGAAAGATTGTGATAGGCATTTTTACTGTCTCATTCCTGATCTATGTCAATATTCGAAAAACAGCAGAACAAAGAGCAGTGAACATTTCCGTCTTATTTATAGTTGTTTGTATAGGCTTTTCTGCTCTCAATTTTTATTTATCCAGGTATATGCTTTTTGCACTTCCGTTTGTGATTCTGACAGGCGCCGGAGGGGCATGGCATTTTTTGCAGCGTTGGTTTCCCCGATGGCGCTATGTTACCACAGGCAGTTTTATAACGGTTTGCGTTGTGCTTTCACTGGCGAAGATGGATACCGGTAAATTCAACGATACGGCGGACATGTCTTATCTGCAACTCGTTCGCACCAAGCAACAAGCCATTGACTGGCTGGAACAACAGCCATGGCGCGATTCCGTGATCGAAGCAAATTTTCCAATATTTCAGGCACTGACGGATATGCGCAACGGCTATCTTTCTGTTCGTCCGTTTGAGATATCCGTGAATTACGAAAAAAAAGCCGCGTATGGGCTCTGGTTTCATTTTAAAGAAGACGATCCGATTGTATGGGATGGACGTTCTTATACTGTTATAAATCGGTGGAAGACGTCTTATGCTTATATCAGCGCAGTGAAGTACTGACTTTCTTAAACGTGACGGCCATCTTTTTCCATTCCGAATTGTCTAAGATGATGCCAGGCGTGTTTATATAACAATTGGATAGACATACCATAATCCAGTTCCCCAAAAAAAGGATTCATCACATACTTTTTCTTCTCTGTGTCGAAGGCAGTAAAGAAATGTTCAAGTTCCTCTTTGAGCAGATCAATAGCTGCTCTCATTGAAGATAAGCGTGCCGGAGCCGGATCATCGGGCATCAACGCATTCGGTGTATTCGGTTTAAAATCCTTTTCACTTTTTAGAAATTCCTGCATTTTTTCCAGGCGGTCTTCCGGTGTGAGCAATTCTTGCGGAGGATTACCGTATGCCATGGCCACATATTCAGCCATATGCTCTACCATTTGCTGAACGTTCATTTTGCCCCATTGAGGGGCAGTATCCGCTGAGAGTCTTTGCAAGAGCGGAATATATTCCTGTTTGAGGAAGCGTGCTTTTTTTGCTAGTTGAATCATGTTATCAGAGAAGTTGTTGAATGAGAGAATCTTGCGAGATGCCTTCGGCTTCCGCCTTAAAATTACGCACTACACGGTGTCTTAGCACCGACAGTGCCATAGCCTGCACGTCTTCTATATCGGGGGAATATTTTCCGTTGAGCAACGCATGGCATTTGGCGCCTAAAATCAAATACTGAGAGGCACGCGGACCGGCACCATACGAAATATATTGCTTAGAAACCGTTGGTGCCTGCGCATTGGAGGGTCTGGTTTTATGCACAAGTCTTACTGCATACTCCAGCACATTATCGGGTACCGGCACTCTTCTTATGAGTTCCTGAAAATGAATAATATCTTCTCCGCTAAGCTCCTTTTGCAATTCAGAGCGCAGAGCACCGGTGGTATTGCGAACAATCGTTACTTCTTCCTCAAAGCTTGGATAATCCAATGTGATCATAAACATAAAACGATCGAGCTGCGCTTCCGGTAAGGGATAAGTCCCTTCCTGCTCTATGGGGTTTTGGGTAGCCAATACAAAGAATGGCGCCGGAAGTTTATAGAGTATTCCTCCGGCAGTAATGTTACGCTCCTGCATCGCCTCCAAAAGTGCAGCTTGTGTCTTGGGAGGTGTACGATTGATCTCATCTGCCAGAATGATATTGGCGAATATGGGTCCCTTAATGAAGCGGAATTGCCGATGCTCATCAAGTATTTCTGCGCCCGTTATATCGCTGGGCATCAGGTCGGGAGTAAACTGGATGCGCTTGAAAGAAAGATCCAGCACATCGGCTACTGTTTTGACCAGTAAAGTCTTAGCAAGGCCCGGTACACCGACAAGTAGACTGTGTCCGTTGCAGAGAATGGAAATGATAAGTTTGTCAACTACATCGTCCTGTCCGACTATTACCTGTCCGATCGATTTTTTGATGGCTTCAAATTTCAGCTTAAGCGCTTTTGCCGCGTCTATGTCCGATGTATATGATTGCATGTAAGGAATTCTATACCGATAAAATTATCCGGACAAGTTCTATTATTTTGTGAAAACTAACAAATGGAAACCGTGGAGACAACCATCAGAGAGGCACAGCAACAGGTAGATGAGTGGATAAAGACTGTGGGCGTACGATATTTTAGCGAGCTTACCAATCTGGGCATATTGATGGAAGAGGTCGGTGAACTCTCACGTCTGATGGTGCGTACTTACGGTGAACAGTCGTTCAAAGAGTCGGATAAAGGAAAAGAACTGGCAGAAGAAATAGCCGATGTGTTCTGGATTTTGTGTTGCATAGCCAATCAAACAGGGGTAGACCTGACCAAAGCTTTTTCAGAAAGTCTTGAAAAGAAATCTAAAAGAGATGCTCAGCGACATCTTGATAATGAGAAGCTAAGGTAATTTCCTCTGCTTCACAATCAACAAACCATGTCCAAGCTGTAACAACTCCACCACAGGACATCATACCGTATGGCTTAAGTTAGTTGCGCCTGCCAGTGGAGCCGTTAAGGTATCAACAGATATCCTTCCTGCTGGTTCGCATTAGGACACCAAAAAGGGCTGTTCTCTGCTACTGATTCGAGAGCGATTACTCTACATTTACCATGGGGCTGACGCGAAAGTGAGGTCAGTATAACGTACTCACTCATATAAGGTTCATGTCAAAACGCTGCAGACCAGTCAAGATTAAAGTGACAGCACAGCACGAAAAAAGCCGTTCAGAGGAACGGCTCATCTTCAAAATAATATCGGAAAGTTTATTTTACTAACTCTTTAATCTTCGCGAAAACTTCGTTCTCACTTCCTTCTTCATAACCGCTGTGCATATAAGCGACCTTCCCATTTTTATCTACAATCAGCGTAAAAGGTACTGTTTGAAAATTGAGGGAACGTTTCAGATCTGAATTAGGATCGATATAATAAGGGAAATTCCAACCTTGCGACTTGGCATAGCTGCGCACCAATCCCTCTGCGCGCGACTCATCGACAGAAACAGTTACGAAGTTAAAATCTGCCTCCTGTTTCCATGTAGGCATCTTTTCACGGATATTCTTGATCTCCTTCTTACAGGGAACGCACCAGGTAGCCCAAAAACTTACCAGCGTCACTTTACCTTTCTCGAAGGTTTCATTGAATGCAACCTTTTTACCGGTGTTTACATCTTTGATCTGAGTATCTGGCAATTCGCCCTGTGCAAACACCGCGCTGACCAGCATAACACTGGCCACGGTCGCAAAAAATTTCTTCATAAGTGCTGTTTTTAAAATATTAATCCAAAACCTTGCCATTCTTTAGCAAGTGTTCTAAATTCGGAAAATTTTTCAAAATCAACAGAGGTTTTTAGCCGGACGGTTTTATCCCTGAATTTCGGACATGAACAGCAGCGGAAACAGACATGTGAACGTCCGTGTCAATCCTTTAATATTTATTTGGAAATGAAAAAAGCAGCCTTTTCCTTATTGCTTGCAGGTCTGGCACTACAATCTGCAGCTCAGGGCAATTTGTCGGGCGATTTGATGATGAACGTAAATTTTTTCCAGCGCGACTCATCCATCAACGCGGCAAACAACCCTTTGTATGACAATCTTCTGAGTGGAGGCGAAGCCTGGCTTTCACTACGATACTCCTACAAAGGATTTAATGCTTTTGTACGTGCAGACGCTTTTCATAATTCCAACCTCTATCGACCGGAATCGAACTTCACCAATTATGGGATTGGTGCGTGGAGTGTGAGCAAAGAAATAAAAGGTCTTACGATCACGGGGGGATATATCTACGACCAAATCGGGAGTGGTATTATGTTCCGTGCTTACGAAGACCGCGGACTGCTGATTGACAATGCGCTGGTAGGTCTGCATTTACGCTATCAGTTTGGCGATCGCTTCATGGTGAAAGGTTTTACAGGACAATTCAAGGATGTTTCAAAATTTAACCGCTACGACCCTATCATAAAAGGCATCAATGCGGAAGGAGACTTCCAAATCGGAAAAAATGTTCACATCATTCCAGGTGTTGGTGCGCTCAATCGTACACTGGATGCAGAAAGGATCAACGTGATCGCCTCTGCAGTCAACAATGAACCGGAAGTGTCTAACAGGTTCGTACCTACCTACAATACCTATGCGTTTACAGCTTATAACACACTGACAGCAGGAGCTATTTCTTGGTATGTAGAAGGCTCTTATAAAACACATGAGGCCATCTTCCGAGACAACCGATATCAGGATCTCCCCGGGAATGTATTTTATACTTCGCTGGGTTATGCCAGGCAAGGTCTTGCGGTAAACCTGAACGCTAAGAGGACAGAAAACTATATGCTGCGTGCCAATCTGCAGGGAGAAGATGTGCTGGGACAACGGGGCTCTATAAGCTGGCAGCCAGTGATTGCGCGTATTCGTCCTCAACGGCTGATGGCGCGTTATACACCTGCTTCACAGGATTTATCAGAACTTGCTTTAGGTGGAGACGTGCTTCTTTCTCCCAACGATGATCTGGATTTTACTTTCAACTACACACACATCAATACGCTGAGCGATACCGCACTTTATCGGGAAGCTTATGCAGAAGTGAACTATCGGGGTATTGACCATTGGCAATTCCAAGCTGGAGTTCAGTACTTACAGTACAATCAGTCGCTCTATCAGGTGAAAAATGTACCGATGGTGGAAGCTATCACTCCATTCGTTGAAATAGTACACAACATTGACGATAAAAAATCGATCCGCACCGAATGGCAGTATATGCATACAGAACAAGACTATGGTAGCTGGCTCTACGGACTCGTAGAGTTCAATATTGCCCCTAAATGGTCTTTTGCTCTTTCAGACATGTACACAGTAAACCTCAACCCGAAAAACCCGAGCGGGCTGGCAGAACCACAACATTATTACAACATCTTTATGGCACACACTAAAGGTCCGCACAGATTTACCTTGCAATACGTACGACAGGTGGATGGCATCAACTGTACCGGGGGTGTTTGTCGCTACGAACCTGCTTTCAGTGGTGTGAAGTTTGCCGTTACATCAAGTTTCTGACGCTAGTTTAAAGACTTTACATTTGTAAACGGTTCCATGTTAAGGAACCGTTTTTTACGATCGTAATTATGCTGCAGACAGATTTTCTGATTATCGGCTCAGGTATTGCAGGACTGACATTCGCTGTAAAAACCGCTAAGAAATTTCCCAATCGTCGGATCGTCATTCTCACAAAGGCAAATACCGACGAGACCAACACAAAGTATGCACAGGGAGGTATCGCTGTTGTTAACGATCTGGAACACGACAGCTTTCAGAAACATATCGACGATACACTTATCGCAGGTGACGGACTGTGCAATCCCACTATCGTAGAAACAGTAGTAAAGGAAGGTCCGGAAAGAGTGAATGAGATCATTGATTGGGGAACTCAATTCGATAAAGGCTCCGAAGGAGAGTATCTTCGTGGAAGAGAAGGGGGACATTCTGAGTTTCGCATTCTGCACCACAAAGACATCACCGGCTTTGAAATAGAGCGTGCGCTGGTTGAAGAAGTTCGCAGATATCCAAATATCGAAATACACAATCACTGGTTCGTCATTGACCTGATCACACAGCACCATCTTGGTTTTCTCGTAACAAAGGCAACGCCCGATATCGAGTGCTTCGGCGTTTATGCATTGAACCTTCAGACAGGCGACATTGAGAAGATTGTCTCACGCGTTACACTCATGGCTTCAGGAGGTACCGGGCAGGCGTATCGCACCACCACCAATCCGCGTATTGCCACCGGAGATGGAATAGCAATGGTATACCGCGCAAAAGGACGCATTGAGAACATGGAGTTCATCCAATTTCACCCCACGGCCTTGTTTGAAGCTGGTGTTAGTCCTTCCTTCCTCATTACGGAAGCGGTGCGGGGCGACGGAGGTATTCTTCGCAACAAAGAGGGAGAAGCGTTCATGGAACGGTATGATACACGAAAAGACCTCGCTCCCAGAGACATTGTAGCTAGGGCTATAGACAGTGAAATGAAACGCATGGGTACAGAACATGTGTATCTCGACTGCAGACACATGGATATTGAAAAGTTCAAAGCGCATTTCCCCAATATCTATCAGAAATGTCTGAGCATTGGTATTGACGTAGCCCGACAGATGATTCCCGTAGCTCCCGCTGCGCATTATTGTTGTGGCGGTATCAAAGTCGATGCGTATGGGCGGTCTTCCATAAAAAATCTCTACGCCTGTGGCGAATGCAGCAGTACCGGCTTGCATGGGGCTAACCGACTTGCTTCAAATTCTCTGCTTGAAGCGATTGTGTTTGCGCACCGCTGCGCAGAAGATGCTGCTGAGAGAATTGACAGCATTAAAATGAAAACAGACATTCCCGATTGGAATGCTTCCGGAACCAATGATCCCAAGGAAATGATTCTTATCACGCAAAGCCTGAAAGAATTGCAACTCGTGATGAGCGACTATGTAGGGATTGTTCGAAACGATGTGCGTATAGAACGTGCCATGCGCCGATTGGATTTGTTGCATTTGGAAACCGAAAATTTGTACAAGACTACTTCAGTATCTCCGCAACTGCTGGAACTTCGCAATCTTATTACGATAGGATTTTTGATTGTCAAAGGAGCTCAATTCAGAAAGGAAAGCAGAGGATTGCACTACAACACCGACTATCCGGGCAAAAGCGAACTGCTACAGAATATTGTATTATAGTACCTGGAGCTTATCAACGCTTCTTTGCCAGAAAAGTTCAATTAGGATACCGAAATTTTCACGGCAGGTTCTTCTTTTCTTTCTCCTATCTGTTGGCGCCACATGGCGTAATACAGTCCTTTTTCTTCGAGCAAAGACCTATGTGTGCCGGTTTCTACAATGCTGCCTTTCTCCAGCACATAGATTCGATCTGCGTGCATGATAGTAGAAAGACGGTGAGCAATCATCACTGTAATGTGCTCGCGGCGATCTGTTATCTGACGAATCGTGCGTGAAATTTCCTCTTCAGTCAGTGAATCGAGCGCTGATGTTGCTTCGTCGAAGATCATGAGTCTTGGCTGCCGAAGCAAAGCTCTTGCTATTGACAAACGTTGCCTTTCTCCACCGGAAAGTTTCAATCCTCCTTCACCGATCATGGTATCTATTCCATGCTCTGCTCTGGCGAGCAAATTCTGACAGGCTGCTTTCTGCAACACTTCATAAACTTCTTCGTCGGTGGCAGTAGGATTTACGAAGAGCAGATTTTCCTTTACCGTTCCGGAAAACAACTGTGTATCCTGCGTTACAAAACCTATCTGTCCGCGCAGTTCGTCAAACTCGATCTGATTGTCGGGAATATTGTTGTAAAAGATCGTTCCTTTATTGGGATGATACAAACCCACCAGCAATTTCACCAGCGTCGTTTTTCCGGAACCGGAGGGGCCGACGAAAGCCACTGTTTCTCCTAGTTTCACCTGAAAAGAAATATTTTCCAGTGCCGGGCGCATTGCTGTCTGATGCTGAAAGTTCACGTCGTCGAAACGAAGATGTTCGATGAGATGAATAGGTTTCGGATTTTGAGGTTTGCGCTCAACAGGACGCTGCAGCAAGGTCTCAAGATTGTTCAGTGAAGCCTGCGCTTCGCGATAAGCCAGGATCACATTGCCCAGCTCCTGCAGCGGCCCGAAAATGAAGAACGAATAAAATTGCATGGAGAAAAGCTGACCTAGTGTAAGGGTGTCTCGAAACAGAAAAAAGAGCAGAGAAAACATGATACTCTGCCGGAGAAAGTTGACAAAGGTGCCCTGTACAAAGGATATCGCACGAATGCTACGTACCTTCTTGAGCTCAAGTCCAAGAATTTTTATTGTGTTTGAATTGAGACGATTGATTTCCTGATTGGTAAGTCCGAGGCTTTTAACCAGCTCTATATTACGCAGCGACTCGGTGGTAGAACCCGCCAGCGCATTTGTCTCAGAAACAATTTTCTTTTGGATCTGTTTGATCTTTTTACTCAGTGTAGTTGTCAGCAAAGCCAGGGCAATGGAACCGCCTACAAAAATTACCGGCAACCACGGACTCAGCGAAAAAGCATACACCATCACGAACACAATTCCCACCAAAGGAAGAAACACCACGTTGATAAAGCTCATGATGAAGCGCTCACAGTCAGTCCGGACTTTGGTAAGTACTGACAGCGTTTCACCACTGCTTTTATCTTCAAAATCCTGAAAGGGTAAACGCATCGCATGACGCAGTCCATCGGTATAAATATTGGCGCCAAACTTCTGAATGACGAGATTGGTTGTGTAATCCTGAAAAGCCTTTGCAATACGTGACACCATCGCTGTACCCACCAGCATCAACAAAGCGATCATTACACCTCTGAAATATTCGTTATCCAGCCCGTTCTCACGGTAATACGCAACCTTGTTGGCGAAGGGATCAATCAGATATTTACCAAAGATGTAGGGGTCGAACAGAGAAAAGACCTGGTTGATAGAGGCGAGCACCAGCGTAATAAAGATCAACAGCTTGTACTTGCCCAAATATTGTAAGAGCAGCTTCATAAGGGAAGCAAAGATATGAGCAAGCTCTCTATATGCTCGCAATAAGACCTTAAAGTATTTCTATAGAAGCAAGTTTGCGCAAAGTTCCTGCAGTGTCGCACCTATCTTCTTATCTATGGGAAGCTGAAAAGTATCGGCAGATATCTTGTTGAGTTCCATCCAGAAAGTGCGCTCGCCGGGCACATAATTTACGATAGTTGTCGGTACTTCCTTCGCACGCACCCGGTAGTAAATACTGATTACCTGAGAGTCGTCGAAGGCTGAAGGCTGAAAGAAATCGGTGGTATAACAGTGAGACAACACTTCAATATCGAGCCCAAGTTCTTCCTTCCATTCGCGCCGCAGACAGTCGATCGTACCCTCGCCCCAATCGAGCCCTCCTCCCGGAAATTTGATAATTTTCTTTCCGTAGATCAGTTCCTCATTCAACAAGACCATTCCCTCGTGCACCCAGATACCATATACCCGGATATTGAAACGTTTGGCTGTTGTCAAAACCACTTCTTTTTGTTGAAATAGAAAACCATGACCGTGGCAACCACTATGGAAAGCGCAATCGCAAAATAAAACCCGAAGGGATTACCCTCGTAGGGAACCTTTACATTCATCCCGAAAAAGCTCGCAATGAGGGTAGGCAGTGAAATGAAAATGGTAATTGTGGTGAGCCTCTTGATCACCAGGTTCATATTGTTGTTGATGATGCTGGCAAAGGCATCGAGCGAACTGGTAAGGATGTTGTTATATTTCTCCGCCATCTCCAGGGCTTGTGAAAACTCTACGATCAGGTCGGAAAGAAATTCGCGCTCGTCTTCATCGCAGTTCAGGAAGTTGGTACGCTCCATTTTCATCAGCAACAACTCATTCGAACGGAGCGCTGTTACAAAGTACACCAGACTTTTCTGCACGCGCATCAGATAAAGCAATTCCTCATTTCTATTAGAGTCATAGAGTTTCTGCTCCAGAATATTTCTGCGATGATTGATCTCCTTCAACACTTCCATAAAGTCCATCACCACCTTTTCAAAAATCTTCAGCACCATCATATTCTGGCGTTCCGGATGCCTTTTGGCAAAGGTGTTCAGAAACCTACGGATGGCTACATTCTCAAATGAATTGACAGTAATGACCTGATTGCGCTCGGTAATGATGATAGAAATAGGGATCGTAACATAATAGGCATCGCTTTCGTTGAGCGATTTGTTTTCCACCGGAGTCTTCAAAACAATCAATCGCACACCTTCATCTATTTCATAGCGGGCACGCTCTTCTATATCCAGCGTATCGGTGAGGAAATCACGCGGGATAGCTAGGTTTTGAGACAGATTGTCTATCTCGTTCTCCTGGAATGGCGGCGTTACGTTGATCCAGTTTGCTCCTTCGGGCTTCTCGATCTCTAACGTCTGACGGTTGATATTTTTGAAATATTGTACCATTGCCCGTTTGAAAGCTGTGCAAAGTTAACCGCTAAGGTCTAGAATATAAACCCGTAAAAACATCTATGAAAAAAAATTACGGCGGCTTGTCCTACATCCTGAAACCACCACAGCTCTTGCCCTATGTAGCCGGAATTAGCTTTTCCGCGGCGGTTCCACTAATTTTGTCGGTATTGAAAAACCATACACAAAATGAATTCCCCCCGAAAACTGATGACGCTGGATGAATTTACCATCCAGGAAACGAGGAAGTTCCCACAGGCAACCGGCGAACTCTCCGCCCTGCTGCGCGATATAGGGCTGGCTTGTAAAATGATCAACAAACAGGTTCTGAAAGCCGGTCTGGTAGATATCCTCGGCAAACATGGCGCGACCAACGTCCAGGGCGAAGAGCAAATGAAACTGGATGTGTATGCCAACGAAACGCTGATCAGTGTTCTGGAAAACAGCGCTGACTGCGCCGGTATTGCTTCAGAAGAAAACGACGACCATGTGTGTTTTACAGATGAATTTTCTGTGAATTCAAAATACGTGGTGTTGTTCGATCCGCTGGATGGTTCGTCTAATATTGATGTAAATGCGCCTATCGGAACTATTTTCTCCATATACCGTCGTGTAAGCGAATTGGGGAAACCATGTACTGCTGAAGACTTCCTGCAACCCGGTAACAAGCTGATGGCAGCAGGGTATGTGATCTATGGTTCCAGCACAATGATGGTATATGCTACCCGCCTGAGTGTAAATGGCTTTACACTTGAGCCTTCCATCGGAGAATTCTGCCTTTCTCACCCCGACCTTAAATGCCCGGAAAAAGGAAAGATTTATTCCATCAATCAGGGCAATACTTCCAAATATGCCGAGGGTATGAAGTCTTTCCTGGATTATTGTATGGAAAGCAACAAGGAAGAAGGACGCCCTTATTCGCACCGTTATATAGGCTCCATGGTGGCAGATATGCACCGTACGCTGATCAAAGGCGGTATCTTCATGTATCCTGCCGATAAAAGCAATGCAAAAGGGAAGCTGCGTTTGCAATACGAATGCAATCCAATGTCTTTCCTGATCGAAGCTGCGGGTGGCGTAGCCAGCGACGGATATCAGCGCATTTTGGATATTCAACCTACGCAACTCCACGAACGTTGTCCTATCTACATCGGTTCTAAAAACCTGGTGAATAAGGCGCTGGAATTTGTACATGAAACCGAGTCTGTAGGTTAGCAATTTTTGTAAATCACTTTCGATAAAAATTAAAAAGTCCTGCTCTGGCGGGACTTTTTACTATATCAGGCAATAAAAAATGGCTGTCCTTTTGGAAGCCATTTTTCCTTGTCGTTGAAAATTTTCTTTTACAGTTCCAGTAAGGTCTGTACCGGATCTTTTCCGAAAAGAAGCATTTCGGGATTTTCCAGCAATTCCTTCACTCTTACGAGGAAGCTCACCGACTCGCGTCCGTCAATGATGCGGTGATCGTAGCTGAGCGCTACATACATCATCGGACGGGCTTCAATTTTTCCGTTCACTACCATCGGGCGTTCCTGAATCTTGTGCATACCCAAAATAGCGCTTTGCGGGATATTGATAATCGGCGTACTCATGAGCGAACCAAAAACACCACCATTGGTAATGGTAAAGGTTCCGCCAGTCATCTCTTCGATGCTCAGCTTGTTCTCACGTGCTTTCTTCGCAAGTTCCACCACCTTAGCTTCGATCTCAGCCATGCCAAGACTTTCTGCATTGCGAATCACCGGAACCACCAAACCTTTCGGAGCGGAAACAGCTATGGAAATATCGCAGTATTCATGGTAAATGATCTCATCTCCGTCTATATATGCATTCACCGCGGGCCATTCTTGTAGCGCAACACAACAAGCTTTGGTAAAGAACGACATGAATCCAAGATTCACACCATGCGTTTCCTTAAACGACTCCTTATAGCGAGACCTTATTTCCATGATACGGCTCATATCCACTTCATTGAAGGTGGTGAGCATAGCCGTTGTATTTTTTGCCTCCACAAGGCGGCGTGACACAGTCTTGCGCAGGTTGCTCATCTTCTCGCGACGATCGTTGCGGCTAAAGGCATCTGCCCCACCTTTCCTTCCGGGATGTGCCAAAGCTTCCAATACATCCTGTCTTACAATCCGTCCTCTGGAACCGCTGCCTTTTACCTGAGCAGGATTTACCTGCTTTTCCTCCATAATGGAACGGGCAAGTGGTGTAGCTTTTACATCGGCAGGCAACTTTGCTTCTGCTTTTGGAGCAGGTGCGGCTTCTGCCTTGGTTTCTTTTTTCGCTTCCTTAGTCTCAGATTTATTTTCTGCGGGACTTGCTTTTGGAGCAGCGCCCTCAGGACGAGCGGCAGTCTCATCGATCTTGCAAGCGATATCGCCGATATTCAATGTTACGCCTTCTTCAGCTACGATTTTCAGGATACCTGCCTGCTCCGCATTCAGCTCAAAGGTAGCTTTCTCCGATTCGAGCTCGCAGAGTAATTCATCACGTTCTACCCATTCTCCATCTTTCTTCAGCCATTTCACCAGGGTCACTTCATTAATTGACTCACCTACTGTCGGCACTTTTATGTCTATCATGGAAAAGTATGCTGTTTTGCGGGCTGCTAAATTAGCAAACGGGTGTGGATAAATCAAAAAGCTGCGGGAACGATGGCTACAACAGATGTCATGCCGGGTCGGATAGCATTCCTGCAAAGCCTATCGATAACAGAAATTTACATGGTTCAATTTTTTACCTTCACTTGAAAAAGAGCGCTTATGGACTTTCAGGTGCAGGACGTTCAGAATCTGCTGCTGGCTGCCTTGCTGGGAGCCATCATCGGCATTGATCGGGAATATCGTGGCAAGCCTGTGGGATTTCGGACGCTGTTGCTGGTAAGCATGGGAGCTGCATTGCTCGCTATGGTCTCATTCAAAATGGCCATGCACGACCCGAACGGGAACAGCGATGTCACCAGAATTGCTTCCAACATTATAGTGGGCATCGGTTTTCTCGGTGCGGGTATCATTTTCCGTACAGGAGAAGAGGTAAAGGGATTGACCACAGCCACTACCATCTGGATATCAGCTGCCATAGGTATAGCTGCGGGGATTGGCAGTTATGGGTTGGCTATCATTGCAACATTTGTCACTTGGGTTACCTTGTTTGTTCTTCATTATGTAGAAGATTTGATCGAGGAAAAAAGCTTAACTACCAAATATCGTGTATCCTGGTATGCACAAGACGGCAACATAGTAACCTGCGAAGATTTCTTCAAAGGACAACTATACCGGATAGAGGATAAAAAAATCCACAAAAAAGGAGATTTGATCGTCGCTGAATGGACGATCAAAGCCAGCCGGCCAACGCATGAGGAGGCCGTGCAAAAGATGATTACTGATCTCCGGATTGTTGATCTGGAATATTGAGGTATTCACTACCAAAGGAAAAGGGCAATAAATACGCAGCATCTTCCAGCATAATGATTTGCCCGTCGGGACTGCACATATACACTGCTATTGGCGACTCCTGCCATTGCTGCACTTCCAATATGGTTTGACGACAAATACCACAGGGAGAAATCGGTTTCCCGTGTTCTTCTCCTGCATTGTATGTTATGGCAATGGCTTTCACGTAGCGAGTCTTATCGTTCATATCCAAGGTAGAAAGCGCCGCCCTTTCCGCACAAACACCCGCAGGATAAGAGGCGTTTTCATGATTCGAACCTGTAAGTATTTCGCCATCTGCTAATAATACCGCAGCACCTACACGAAAATGCGAATAAGGCGCATAAGCTTTCTGACATGCTTCTTCGGCAGCGGTTACAAGGTTTTGAATTTCTGCAGGAAGTTTCGAACCAGTAGTACTGTGATATGGAAAGCTGAATTGCTGCATAGGAAAAAGTTAGCTTGCAAGCCAGACTCCCAGCCTGCATAAGATGAGACCTAAAAGTATGCTTATTACAGCATAGGATATGGCCCAAAAGGATTGCTGCCTGTCTATCATCCGTACACCTTCAAGTGCAAATGCAGAGAACGTAGTGAATCCTCCGCAAAAACCGGTTGCCAGTACAAGCCAGGTTTCTCCCTGAAAAGCTGCATTGCGCTGACTAAGTCCAAGCAACAATCCAATCAATAAACAGCCAGCGAGATTTACCAGAAGTGTGCCCCAGAATAGCTGTGTGGTCAGCCATTTACCAGCCAGTAAACTCACTGCATAGCGAAACATACTTCCGGCAGCGCCCCCTAATCCGACCAGCAAAAAAGAACGAATCATGCTTTAAAAATAAAGAAGCCGGCACAATGTCCGGCTTCTGGTGAATCATTATTCTTTGATGATCTTTCCGAATGTTCGTCCCGATGTGGAGGAACAGCTCAAAATGTAGCTACCGGGGGCGAAACTGCTCATATCCAGACTGAATTCTCCTGCACTCACCTGGCTTCGATACAACACTCTTCCTCTTATGTCCATCAACACAACTTCATAGTTATCAGATGCCGGAAGTCTAATTATAGCCATATCCGAAACCGGATTGGGCATGACAAACATTTGCCCAATCGTTCCCTGAGAGAAATACGCGGAAGCAAGATTGCTGTACAATACACCACCATCTTTTTCCAGCGCTTTGATCCGATAGATGTTGTGTCCTTCCACGGGGTTTTGATCGCGAAAATTATATTGTCCTTTGCCAATGTCACGAAGGTATTCAAGCGAAACAAACTCGTTCTCGCTGAGTTTTTTCTCTACTACATATTTGTAAACGCTTTCTTCTCCATTTGCTGTCCAATTGAGAAGAACAGCCGCTCCATCTGCACGGGCATTCAACTTTAAATCTTCCAAACGTAATGGGGAGGTAATTGTAACACTTACGGAATTGCCACTTAGATTGCCGCAAAGCATACTATTAAGTAGTGCCGTCTGGAAATCTGTAAAGGAACCTCCCACATAAGTATTCAGTGTTGTCTGAGAAACACTGTTGCTTACAGAAAGACCGTACACAACATAAGGACTCGCCGCATAGCTCGTAAGATCCGGCGTATTGGTAATGGCGACTATATTTCCGGTAGCAATATTTACGATCGCGTACTTATAAGAGAATGTAGCGCCGGGGTTAGGTGTTCCGTTAAAAATATCTCCGCCAGTAGGTGTCGTTACATTTACGGTATACGCTGCAGGGAGTGTAGGCAGTGCGCCGCTGAATGTACCCACTGCCAGCACATAAGTAATGCCGGGATCAAGTGTTGCTGTAATGCTGGTACCAATTGCTGCAGAAGTCCCGTTATACACTGCATTTGATGTAACGAAATTGTTGCAGGGTGCTGTTGGAGAAAATGAATTTGTGTACAGATTGATCACGGTTCCGAAAGGAGTAGCACCGGAAGTTGTGAAAGTATAAGACCCGGATACATTTACCTGAAAGGTGTATAAGTCATATTGAAAGGGATTCCCTGAAAAATTAATGCAGGCACTTCCTGAAATATTAACGGCAGCAAGAGAGCCTACCGGATCCGTGGCGGTAAGTGTACCGGAAACAGTCATAGGGGAACCAAAGTTTGGTGAAAGGCCGAGATTAAGGCTTGCATTGCCCTGCTGAGCAGTGACCGGGGTCGCAGGAGCAATCGTACTTCCATTTGCTGTACAAGAAGACGTGATGGTAATAGGTGCATTGTTGATATCGAAGAAAATATTGTTGGCGCCTTTTACCTTAATTCGTCCTTGTGTGGTGTTAACATTAGGCACTACCACAGAAGCGCTGCCGTTGTTGCTTACTCCTGATGCCAGCAGATGAGGAAAGGTCTGCCCATTATCCACAGAGAAGTAAATATCAACATTAGGTGTACTAACGGGAGCAGAAGTCGTACTCGCTACATTCCATGTTACTGTCATCGTGTTGGTTCCATTCGCTGTATAGCTGACCGCACTGTTTTGTGAGGTGATTGCAAAAGGACCTGCTGTGCTGTTCGTATTTACTACAATGCTCTCCTGCGCCACACATCCGTCTCCGCTATGATTGTCGCGAACCAACAGTCTGAAATTCATGGTGCGAGTTATAGAAGGCAATACTTCCCAGGCATTGGTGGTATTGTTCAAAATGTTCGTCAACGATGGGAAAGTCCTAGTGTTGGATGTAGAGGGAGGGTAAGAGCGGAAAAGCGGCCCGGATACTGCAGTAGATGAAGGAGGAGCTGTCATTGCCGCAGTAGCTGCATCGTACTGTTCGAAAGTGTAAGTAAGGGAAGTGGCCGCATTGGCATCTGTGGCGTTAGCTGTAAGCTCGAACGGTGTAGAAACCGGAATCGTGTAGCTCGTCGCAGGTACAGTGAGTGTGGGAGCGCTATTGCTTGTACCGGTGGTGATACCGCAGGTCGTCAGAGCCTGAGCATAAAGCCTGATAATCGATACAGAATTGTAATGAAAGTAATCGTCGGTATTGTTTTGATAAAACATACCTGCGCATACTGCACCTGCATAACCCATGATCGTCGATCCTCCGCCAATTTCATACGCGGTGGGCAGCTTAAGATTGCTGGTACAACCCGGTCCTGTTCCTGCTGACATCGTATGGTCGGCAGCAAACAAGTGACCGATTTCATGCGCTACTACATTCTCCATCACCGGACCGTAAGGCGCGCCGGTCACACCTGCTGCACTACCACCTTTAATCGTGGCATTGCAAACACCCGGATTATACGCCAGTCCACCGTTCCAGCCGTCACTAAATACCATTCCAACGTCGTAGGCAGAGCTACCCAACTGTGTGTTTAAAGTATTGGTATTGGCGTCTAATAAGGCCTGGGTAGGAAAACTAACGGTAGGATAAGGATCGGTAGCAGCATTTGTAAATACAATCGAATTGTTGACGATCAGGTTAAAGTGAATGCCTAAATCTCTTTCATAGATCAGATTGACATTTGCAATAGTGGCGGTAATGCTTGCTACCGCATTGCTTTGTCCTCCCAGCGAAGTCGTAAATTCTCCGGTTGCTGCTATTGCTAAATTGTAAGTACGCAGCATACAGTCTCCCAACTGCGTCGTTGTTTTCAACTTAAGCTCCTTCACAGTTTGTTCCAGTTCCTCAACACCGCAACGTATCTCATCAGTGCCCGTATTATAATCTTCTCTGAAATATGCCAGGTGAGCAACTGCATCTCCCGGCATTGCAGGTACAATATACTGCTTGCCTTGTGGTGTAAGTAACATTGCGTGAATGCCCAGAGAACTTTTGGTGAGTCTTCCCACAATTGATTCATCAGAAGAAAGAAGATGATAAGTTTTGATCTCAGGGTAGAGCGCAGCAGACTCTTTCGATAATACAGCTATCTCGGCTATCCGAAACTCTTTTATGGCTCCGTCTGCCATAGGTAGTTCTATCAGGGCATGATGCTTTCTGATAGCTGTCGTTCGTTCAATAAAAGGAATAAATGATTCCCCATTTGTAAAGACTGAAGGCGAAAACGTAAATAGATGATACCTGCTTATCCGCTGATCATGAACCTGATGTCGTGCGGATGCATCCGATAAGAAAGGACGTATCGTCTGTGCTTTAAGAATAGCCGGTGAAACAAGCGACAAAATGAGTGTAAGGAGTTTCTTCATGAGGAGCAATTTTTGTAAGAACAGCACCAAGTTACAATATTATATCATGAAAATTTTCAACTGTTTTGCAGACTTAGGATTTCGATATAAACAGGTATCAATCAACGCTGAACTTAAAAGCTTTACGTTTGACAGTGCAACCGACAATGAACGTTGAAATCAAATGCAGGCCTGATGATGACATAATAAAAGAGGCTGCCTTTTAAAGACAGCCTCCTCTGAACAATGTCCTCTAACGCTTACCAGCGGTACCGTGTATCATATTTATGATTCCGCATTGCCATAGCAAGTTTGCGTTCTGCATTGCGAATAGCCGCACGTTCACGCGCCGTAATCCTTCCGTCGGCCATTGCTATCCTCTTCATTTCCCGAACCTTATGCTGCTGCATTTTCAATTGTTTACCATCGTGACGGGAAAGTTGTCCGTGCTTAACTTGTTCAACCCGCTTATGCTGGTTACGGTTAATTCCTCTTCCCTGTGCGTTAGCAAAATCTGCGATAAACAATGCGCTTACGAATGATGCTACAAAAATCAGTCTTTTCATATCTCTGTGTTTTGATAGTCTATAATCCAGCAGCGTGCCAAAAATGACTGACGGGAAATATTGTTCGTTAAATAAAACAAAAAGAAAAGTTCCCGGTAGAAACCAGGAACCTACGCAATATGAACTATAAACAAAAGAGACACTTAATCCGGCTTCTTTCCATCAAGAAATGTATTGATGGTCTGAATAGATGCCTGGTTATTTTGGTTGTCGTTGATGCCTACGCTGTATCCGCTATAAAATTTATCTGCTGAAGCCACGCCGTTATCAATATCGATCTGACGTCTGATGTAAGCAGGAACATTCTCCATGTCATCAGCATTTTCCGTTCCCTTGATATTGAAACTCATGCGACGCAGACGCTCGGCTCTTTCTTCAAGTGCTTTCTTCTGCTCTTCAAATCTGCGTTTCTCCTCCAGTTCTTCCGCGCTGAGATAATGCGAACCAATCTTTGCAGGTAAATCTTCTGCAGGTTCATTTTTGATAACAAGTTGGATCTCGTTAACTCCTGTCTGCTCTTGTTTTGTTTCTTCTGCCTTCATTTCAGGCGCAGAAAAACTTTCGGAGTCCTGAGAAGATTCGGAGTTATCGTCCGTTTTGCCGTCGTTGAGATTAAGAGAATAATATTCCTTTTCGTCGGCTACAGGAGCCGATACAGCAGATGTAGGAAACTGTGGCTTGGGATCAAAAACTACCTGCGGAGTGGGTGTTTCCACAAGCTTTGGAGCTAGTGATTCGCGTGTAGTGGCAGAAAAATCAGTCGTAGTTGGTGCAGTAACAGGCGGGGTAGACTGTGCCGTGGTATCCTGTGTATTCTGTCCAAGCGGTATGTATATTTTTTCAGGCTCATTTCTCTTTACCGGTATCTCCGCAGTTATTTCTTTATGATTGAACCCGGTAGCAATAACCGTTACTGCAATCTTATCACCCAAATTAGGATCATGACCCATACCCAGAATGACATCGCAATTGTCGCCTGCCTGTTGTTGCACATAAGCCTGAATAGCTTCAGCTTCATCCATTGTATGTTCAAAGTCGCCCTGTGCAGAAGTAATATTTAACAACAACCATTTTGCACCGTTGATATCACTATCGTTAAGCAGTGGTGAGTTCAATGCCTGCTCTACTGCATGTAACGCACGGTTTTCACCAGCCACAGCTGCAGCTCCCAAAATGGCAACCCCTCCATTCTTCATAACGGTACATACATCGGCGAAGTCGACGTTGATCTGTCCCGTAGTATTAATTACATCAGTGATACACTTTGCAGCCGTTGCCAGCACATCGTCTGCTTTTGCAAACGCTTGTGTGAAAGGTAGATTACCAAATTGCTGGCGCAGTTTATCGTTGGAAATAATCAGAATCGTATCTACATGATCGCGCATTCTGTCAATACCCTCCTGAGCCTGTTTCATTCTTTTGCGCCCCTCATAAGTAAACGGCATGGTTACAATACCTACAGTGAGAATACCCAAATCGCGACAGATTTTTGCAACCACAGGTGCTCCACCTGTTCCCGTACCGCCACCCATACCGGCAGTGATGAATGCCATCTTCGTATTTACCTTCAATATCTTGGTGATATCTTCCAAACTCTCTTCACTTGCCTGCTTGCCAATCTCAGGATTTGCACCTGCTCCTAACCCCTGTGTGAGATGCGGACCAAGCTGAATTTTGTTGGGGATCGGCGATAGTGCCAATGCTTGCGAGTCTGTGTTGCAAACCACAAAGTCCACCCCTTCGATACCGAGACTGTACATGTAGTTAACTGCGTTTCCGCCACCGCCGCCTACGCCTATCACCTTAATAATAGACGATTGATTTTTGGGAATTTCAAAGTGTATCATACGATTTATTTTTTGGGGTTAGTAATACTGATTTAGCTGATTGTTGATTGTATAAGTTGTACATGGTTTTTATTCGAGAATCTCATCTTCTTCTGCTTCGAATATGCGCATAATCTTACCCTTCAGTCCTTCGAAGACTTTGTTGATGAGCTTTTCGCGCCTTGGCGCTGGTGGTTCATTATCTTCTGCTTCTTTGATAGTTGCTTCCTCTTCCTGCTGCATCTCAGTTTCCGACTGAGTGAGATTGATAAAATTGCCTCCCTCACCAATGAACCTTGTGCGTCCGCTTTCATAATCACTGTAGCCGCGAAGGATCAGTCCTATACAGGTGGAATACATAGGGTTCATCAATACCTCTGCATGACCACCTGCGAGGTGTTCATTAGGGAATCCTAACCGGCAACCCTGACCTGTAACATATTCTGTCAACTGAATTAAGTTTTTCAATTGTGCGCCACCCCCTGTGAGGATGATACCGCCATGGAGACGCTTTTCAATATCCAGTTGTCTTAGTTGATGTACTACATGGTCCAAAATTTCCTGAGTACGTGCCTGAATAATATGTGCCAGGTTTTTTACCGATATTTCCTTTGCGGGCAATCCACGCAATCCCGGGATGGTGATGTAAGCATTTGCATTCGCCTCGTCAGCGAGGGCAGTACCAAACTGCACCTTCATTTGTTCAGCCTGCGCCCGCAACACTCCAAGTCCGTTTCTGATGTCGTTGGTAATGTTTACCCCTGCGTAGGGTATCACGGCTGTATGCTTTAAAATGCCGTCATAGAAAACTGCCATATCGGTAGTACCACCGCCAATGTCCACAATAGCTACACCGGCTTCAAGATCTTCTTCGTTCATCACGGCAGCGGCCGAAGCCAACGGCTGCAACACGAGGTCTCGGGGAATAAGGTTTGATTTATCTACGCAACGCTTGATGTTTCGAATAGCATTTCCGTCGCCGGTGATGATATGAAAACTTGCACCCAGCTTCGCACCACTCATTCCTACCGGATCGATAACATAGGGTGTATTATCTACTGAAAACTCCTGTGGAATGATATCGATGATCTGATCGCCCGATGGAATGTAAGTTTTATACTGATCACGGATCAGCAGTTCTACATCTTCGCGTGTGATGGTATCATCTGCATTCGTCCGTACGCGTTCACCCTTCGTCTGCAAGCTTTTGATGTGTTGTCCCGCAATACCCACATACACCTCCTTTATCTCCAGGCTGGGATTTGATTGCAGGCATTTCTGAATAGCCATCTCAATACAGCGAATACATTGTTCGATATTCATGACCACACCGTGGTTGACACCCGATGACTCTGCTTTTCCAAAGCCCAGAATCTCAATTTTTCCGTATTCATTTTTGCGACCAGCGATAGCAACAACTTTTGTTGTTCCTATATCCAATCCTACAATGATGGGCTGTTCTTTTCTCATGTTGCGTATGTTTTAAACAGTTTTGTTTCTTTTTCGGAATCGTTATGGTTTACTTGTTGTCTTATTCACGGAAGAACTACTTGCCTGAACTGTGCGCACCGGCACATTATTGCTAGTGCCAACTACTGCTTTTAATATCCTTGAATCTGTATCACGTGGTGGCTCTCCCATAATATTTTTTAACCAGTTCATATTGCTAATAGGATTTCGTACCGAAGGCTTCCACGGAACTGTCGGTGAAGCAACAATCTGTCCGTCAAAGCGGAGATCCAGATTTTCATAAGTACTCCATCCGATTCTATTCAACACTTTTTTATAAAAGGCAAAAAGTTTGGTAAACTTCTTTTCAATATCAATCGCATCTCCAAATTGTATCTTATGCGTACCCAACACTGGTATCAGTTCGAAGGTCATATCAGGGTTAGCGATTACCTGTGCTACCTGTGCACTCCAAAATGTATCGCGGTCGATAAAGCGGACAAGACTTACAATCTTCGAACGCAAAACCTTATTGAGCGAATCGTCGGCAAAATGAGGGACATTCGTTACAATGGTCGTGTACATTGTATAATACTCAGAAAGTGGCAACAGCCTCAGAGAATCGTCGATATAAAAGCTCTGCCCGTTCTCGAAAAACACCCTCGCAGCCGGCACTCGTTGTGTAACTGTTAGATGGAGAGATCCCATATTATCAATGTAGGCTTCTGATTTATCTATCCACGGATTCTTCAGTGCATCCGCTTCCATAGAGTGCACATCTACCTGAGTAATTTTTGTCTTTCCAGTCTGAATACCTCTTATTCCGATTACTTCATCCCAGAATACCTCCCGGTCGATAAACTTGTATTGTTCATTGGTGATATGCAGATTAATATCTTTCACCGGCATCTGCGCCTGCTTTCCCGAAGAAGCCAGCACAGCTACGAGGCAACTTGCCGAAGCAATCACCGTAACCAATGCACGCAGCACCTTGCGGACCGATATTTTACGCTTCTTCTGCATTTACTTCTTTTCCAAAATCTCTTTGACAGGGTTTACCAACTGATCTATATCTCCCGCTCCTGCGGTAATTAGCAAGTCAACAGGGGCTGCCTTTACATAATCAATCAGTGCCATTTTAGACATGATTGTATTTGCGGGATTACCCATCTTTTGTGCAATCAATTCAGAACTCACACCTTCAACAGGTGATTCCCGAGCCGGATATATATCGAGTAATATCACCTCATCAGACATATCCAGACTATGAGCAAACCCTTCCGCCAGATCGCGAGTGCGGCTATACAAATGCGGTTGAAAAACGGTAACGCATCTGCGATTCGGAAATAATCTCTTTGCACTTTTTATGAGTGAGGAAAGCTCTTCGGGATGATGCGCATAATCATCGATATAAACCACACGCTCATTCTTCACGATGTACTCAAAACGACGTTTAACACCTTTGAATCTCGCCATTGCTTCGCAAATAGCCATACGATCTATCTCCAGCATTTGCGCAACAGTGATGGCTGCAATTGCATTTTCAACATTGTGCATTCCACCTACATTCAAACGCACATCTTGTATCAATCCAAACTTATTTACCACATCAAAAACATAACCGCCATCTTTCTGTGTAATGTTTGTGGCATATGCGTCTGCCGCATCATTCTGTAAAGCATAGCTAATCTTGTGCGATGCTTCCAGGTCAGAAGCACGGCTCAATCCATGCTTCACCAGCAGCGTTCCGTTATGTTTGATGTTTTTCGTGTATTGAACAAAAGCTGCTTCCATCTCTTCCACAGTACCATAGATATCAAGATGATCTGCATCCATTGCTGTAAGCACAGCTATATCCGGACTCAGCTTAAGAAAACTGCGGTCGTATTCATCTGCTTCAACCACTGCTACCTGGTTGCTACTGCTCCAATAATTGCTTTGATAGTTGACAGACACGCCTCCGAGGAAAGCATTGCAACCAAATCCGGTTTCACGAAGGAGATAGCTTATCATGGTAGAGATGGTTGTCTTACCATGGGTACCTGCAACTGTAATGGCAAACATGGATTGTGTAATCCACTGCAACACATCGCTACGCTTGTACACCGGATAATTGTTGCTCCGATACCAGTTCAGTTCGCTGTGATCCTGTGGAATAGCCGGAGTATACACTACAAGTTCTGCTGCTTTATCTACGAGGCTTATATCGTCGGAATAATGGATGTCTATGCCTTCGGCCTCCAGTTGTGCCGTCAGCTCGGTAGTGCTGCGATCGTAGCCACGCACTACAGCACCACGCTGCTTAAAAAAGCGTGCAATGGCACTCATGCCGATCCCTCCGACACCAATGAAATAAACCGTTTTCAGATTCAGGACATCCATCCGTACTATTTCTTTTTTGCTATATCAATAACTTTTGACGCAATACGCACATCTGCATCTTTTATCGCTCTTGCTTTCAGATTTCTCACCATCATCTCCTGCGCAACCTGATCATGTAACAGAGCTTTTAACTTCTTTACTAATTCCAACTTCGCATTGCTGTCGGTAACCATTTCAGCTGCATTGTGTTCGACAAGCGCCATGGCGTTACTTGTTTGGTGGTCTTCTGCCGCAAACGGATAAGGAACGAAAATCACAGGCTTTGCTACAATACACAGTTCGGCTATTGCCAGCGCACCTGCTCTTGATATCACCACGTCTGCTGCCGCATAAGCCCGATCCATTTCTTTTATGAATTCAAAGACCTTTACCTGTGAACGATTGCGTGCAACTTCCAATGCTTGTTGGTAGAAAACCTTTCCTGTCTGCCAGATAAGCTGCACGCCCATTTGCTCCAGCTCATCCATATGCGCAGCAATGGCTTCATTGATCGATTTTGCCCCCAGACTTCCTCCTACCACCAATACGGTTGGCTTGGTACTATCCATTCCCAGCCATCGCTGTCCATCGGCACGGGAAAGCGTTGAAGACGCAATGGATTTCCGTACCGGATTTCCTGTTAAGAAAATCCGCTCGCGAGGAAAGAATCTTTCCATGTGTTCGTATGCCACACAAATCGCCTTTGCCTTTTCGCCGAGAATCTTGTTGGTTTTCCCTGCGTAAGAATTCTGCTCCTGAATCAGTGTAGGAATTCCCATGGACTGAGCAGCATTCAACACAGGAAAACTTGCATATCCGCCAACGCCCACTACCGCATCCGGACGGAATTCCCTAACTATCTTTCTTGCCTGAAACCAGCTTTTCAGCAGTTTGAAAGGCAAGGTGATATTCTTCAAAAGATTACTCCGGTTAAAGCCCGCAATATCAAGACCGATAATTTCAAACCCTTCCTGCGGTACTTTCTCCATTTCCATTTTCCCCTTCGCACCTACGAACAGCAGCCTTACGCCAGGATTTATTCTCCTTAGCGCATGCGCTATAGCCACCGCCGGAAAAATATGTCCGCCGGTACCGCCTCCTGCTATGATGATCCGTAGGCTTTCCATGTCTAGAATGCAGGCACGGCCTCCTTCCGCTGTTTACCTTTCACCGTTGCTTTTTCCTTTATCTTTTCGGTTACCTGACTTTTCTTTGCTCCGGTCACCTCTTCATCTACGTAACGACTTACACTCAACACTACTCCTATAGCGATACTGGTAAACCAGATGGAAGAACCACCCATGCTGATCATAGGAAGCGTCAATCCGGTTACAGGAACCAGATGCACATTCACAGCCATGTTCAGCATTGCCTGAAACACCAGCGTAATGCTTAAGCCCACTGCGAGAAAAGCACCGAACGCAAACGGACAGCGTTTGAAGATGAGTACGCTTCTCCAGAGAAACAGCAGATATAAGAACACTACTGCGGCTCCTCCCACCAATCCGTATTCTGCAATGATGTTTGCATAGATGAAATCGGAATAGCCGTGTGGCAAATAATCTTTCACAGCACTGTTACCGGGACCGCGCCCAAATGTTCCACCACTAGCGATTGCAATTTTTCCCTGCAACACTTGAAAATCATCTCCCTTCTTAACCTGTTGTTCTCCACCTGCGCCCACAAACGTTTTGATTCGTTGTTCCCAGGTATCTGCCCGTCCGAAGCCGGTGATCTTAGAAACTGCAAACAAAAGCGCTAAACCCATAACTCCTGCAGCCGCAAGGATCAAGATATGTTTTACGCGCACCCTGCCGATAAAAAACAGGATGCAACAGGTGAATCCCAGCATCAATGCTGTCGACAAGTTTGCGGGAGCGATCAGAGCACAAGTAAGTACCACAGGTACTAATACCGGCACGAATCCCTTTTTGAAATCCTTGATGACATCCTGCTTCATGCTTAGCACTCTTGCGAGAAACAGGAATAAAGCCAGTTTAGCAAGGTCTGAAGACTGAAATGTTAGATTAATAACCGGAAGTTTAATCCAGCGCGATCCTTCATTAAGGGTTGTTCCAAAAAACAGTGTGTACAACAACAGTGGCAGACTGATGACATAAGCCAAAACAGCCAGTCGAGCAAAGCGCGTGTAATTGATCTTATGCACCCAATAAATAAGCAGCACCCCAAATGCCAATACCAAAAGCTGTTTTACCAGATAATACGTTGCATTTTTATCCATGCGGTAAGCAAGCGACTGTGTAGAACTAAACACCGCAAGCAGGCTTATGAGCGACAGCACAATGACTACCGACCAAATCACCTTATCACCCTTCGTTTTCTGTAGTAAGCTTTGCATACCCTTTGTTTTCTGTATCACTTAAAGCGCACGTACGGCTGCTTTAAACTGTCTTCCTCTGTCTTCATAATTCTTGAACAAATCGAAACTGGCGCATGCCGGAGAAAGCAATACCGCATCGCCTTTCTCGGCCAGTGCATGAGCAGCACGAACTGCATCTGTTGCACTTTGTGTATCTACAACCTCGTCGACTACATCATCAAATGCATCATGAATCGGTTTATTATCTATACCCAGACACACAATGGCTTTTACTTTTTCTTTTACCAGATCCATGATCTCGTTATAATCATTTCCTTTATCGAGCCCTCCAAGAATAAGCACGACTGGCTGCGTCATGCTCTCGAGCGCAAACCACACGGAGTTAACATTGGTGGCTTTGCTATCATTGATGAAGTCAACACCACGCACAGTGGCTACAAATTCAAGACGGTGTTCAAGTCCTTCAAACGTTGTAAAGCTTTCACGAATTTTTTCTTTTCTAAGTCCCGCAATACGTGCGGAAATGCCAGCTGCCATACTATTGTATTGGTTGTGTCTTCCTTTCAGGGCAAGGTCATGAATAGACATGTTCAGGTCCTCGCCGGCATACTTCACGTGCAACTGGTCGCCGCCGCTTATGTATGCGCCTTCTTCCTCGTTCCGTAGGTTTTGCTCGTTCATCGTAAAAAAGATTTTTCTTGGGTTAGTTGAATGTGATGTGAGATAATTTTGAATTACAGTGTCGTCGAAATTGACTATGAAAAAGTCAGATTCAGTCTGCTGCTCAGCAATCCGGAATTTTGCAGCTATATAATTTTCAAACTTGTAATCGTATCTGTCGAGGTGGTCGGGCGTGATGTTCAGCAACACCGCCACATCGGGACGGAAGTAATGGATATCGTCGAGTTGGAAGCTGCTCACTTCCATTACATACCATTGTGCAGGACGCTCCGCAATTTGTCGGGCAAAACTGTAGCCTATATTACCCACTAGCGCTACATCATAACCAGCTTCTTTCAGTAAATGATAAGTGAGTTTGGTAGTCGTGCTTTTACCATTACTGCCGGTAATCGCAATGATCTTACTTTTCCCCTTATACCTGAAACCGAACTCAATTTCACTGCACACTTCAATGCCCGCTTTGCGTATCTGCTTCATAATATCTGTCTTCTCACCGATACCCGGACTTTTCACGATACAATCTGCCTGAAGCACTTTTTCAATAGTATGTGCGCCTTCTTCGAATGCAATGCCGGCGTTCATCAACGTTTCACGAAACGCATCTTTTATCTTTCCGCCATCACTCACAAAAACTTCCCATCCCTGCTGTTTTCCCAGCAGTGCTGCACCTACACCGCTTTCTGCAGCGCCGAGCACAATGAGTCGCTTTTGTATTTCGTTGTTCATTCTTTATCTCAATTTCAAAGTCACGATGCTTACGATCACCAGAATGATCTGAACAATCCAGAACCTGGTTACAATCTTACTTTCATGATAGCCCAGCTTCTGATAATGATGATGCAGTGGCGACATGAGAAATATTCTTCTTCCTTCTCCGTATTTTTTCTTGGTGCGTTTGAAGTAGGCTACCTGGATCATCACGGAAAGATTTTCTACCAGAAAAATGCCGCAGATGATCGGTATTAAAAGTTCTTTGCGTACGATGATGGCGAGCGACGCGATGATACCGCCGATAGCAAGACTTCCGGTATCTCCCATAAACACCTGTGCGGGGTAAGCATTGTACCAGAGAAAACCCACACAGGCTCCAACGAACGCTCCGATAAAGATGGACAGTTCTCCGAGATTTGGGATGTGCATGATGCCGAGATAGTCGGCAAAAATGTAGTTACCCGATACGTAAGCGAATATGGCAAGGCACACACCGATAATCGCAGAGACACCGGTTGCCAAACCGTCTATTCCATCTGTGATATTGGCGCCGTTTGAAACAGCGACGATGATGAAGATCACAAAGAGCACATAAATCAATGGAGTGAGCCACTGCACCGCTTTCTCGCTGATCAGTTCTGCTACGCCTGCATAACTGAACTCATGGCTTTTGATGAATGGAATGGTAGTGGTTGCGGTTCGCACCCGAACATATTTGATCGTCTTACCGTTTTGATCTTTTCTGTAAATAGGATCTGAAACAACTTCCTCTGTGGCATTGTACACTACAGGTTGATCGTCCACCAGCTCGCGACTTGTCATCACGTTTTGGTTATAGTACATGGTGAGACCGACGATAATTCCGAGACCAACCTGTCCCATAATCTTGAAACGTCCTGCAAGCCCTTCTTTATTTTTCTTAAAGACCTTTATGTAATCGTCGAGGAAACCTACCAACCCCAGCCATACAGTAGAAACCAGCATCAGGATAATGTAAACATTTTCAATCCGCGCGAAAAGCAATGTGGGCACCAGGATCGCACCTATGATGATAAGTCCACCCATGGTAGGTGTTCCTTTCTTCGAATGTTCCCCTTCCAGTCCCAGTTCGCGAATGGTTTCACCAATTTGCTGTTTCTGAATGAAGCGAATGATGCGTTTACCAAATATCATAGAGATCACCAACGAGAGGATGATCGCCATGGCTGCGCGGAAGGTGATATAATAGAATATACCTGCTCCGAACAAGTCGAAGTGCTCCCGCAGATATGTAAACAAGTAATACAGCATTTGCTTCTCTACATCTTATTTATGCAACAGTTCAAAACACTTTTTTAAAACTTCCCTGTCGTCGAAATCGTGCCTTACACCTTTTATCTCCTGATATGTTTCATGTCCTTTTCCGGCTATCAGAATCACATCTTCGGGTTTTGCCAAAGCACATGCAGTCTTGATTGCTTCCGCACGGTCGGTAATACGTAACGCTTTGCGTTTTTGTAAAGCCGACAAACCTGCCTCCATCTCATTCAGAATCTGCTCGGGGTCTTCGCTTCTGGGATTGTCTGATGTCAGAATGGCTCTGTCGCTGTGTTCACAGGCTGCCTGTGCCATTAGCGGACGCTTGGCTGCATCTCTGTCTCCCCCACAACCAATCACAGTGATCAGTTGCTGTCCTGCTGTACGCAATTGATTGATTGTAGCTAGTACATTCAATAGCGCGTCGGGGGTATGTGCATAATCGACAATGCCTAAAACCTTCTCTTGTGAAGACATAAAAGTTTCAAATCTTCCGGGCGCTCCCTGTATGTCACTAAGAGAGGACAAGACAGAAATTTTTTCTTCTCCCAGCAAAACAGCAGCACCATAAACCGCCAACAAATTATATGCGTTGAAGGTGCCAATCATGCGGAAATGTGCCTCCTGCATATCAATGTTCATCACAAGTCCGGTGAGATTATTCTCCAGCACTTTCCCTTTAAAGGTTGCAGGCAGTTTCAGGGAATAAGTATTCTTCGAGGCGTTTGTATTCTGCAGCATTACCATCCCTCGTTTATCATCTGCATTGGTCAGTGCAAATGCCTCATGGGGAAGGTTGTCGAAAAATGTCTTTTTGACCCTAATGTATTCGTCGAATGTTTTATGATAATCGAGGTGGTCGTGCGTGATATTTGTGAAGATGCCTCCTGCAAAATGAATACCCGCAATGCGTTGCTGATGAATGGCGTGAGAACTCACCTCCATGAATGCATACGTGCAACCTGCGTCTGCCATTTTCGCTAACAGCGACTGGACGCTCAGTGCATCGGGAGTGGTATGTGTAGAAGGCAATACCTGCTGATGAATATGATTTTGAACTGTGGAAATCAATCCGCAGCGATAACCCAGTCTCGTAAAGAGCTGATACAACAATGTCGCTACGGTGGTTTTTCCATTCGTTCCCGTTACACCCACTACCCTCATTCGGGAAGATGGTTCGTTGTAGAATGAAGACGCCATCAGTCCTGCCCCAAGCGCACTGTCTTTTACCCGTACATAGGTAACATCTGAAGAAAGTTCGGCTGGTAACGTTTCGCAAACGACTACTCTTGCGCCTTTCTGAACAGCTGTACCGATGAACTGATGTCCGTCGGAAGAAGCACCGCTAACAGCGAAAAATGCTGCTCCTTGAGCGACAGTTCTGCTGTCCAAACTGAGGGAAGTTACCTCGCAGGAAACATCGCCCCTGATTTCTTCGGGCGTTACACGATTCAATATGTCTTTTAAGACCGGCATTTTCTCTAGCTGAGCAGCAGCACTACGTTTTGTCCTTTTACGATTTTATGTCCTGCAGGTATCGATTGACCCTGCACTATTCCCTTACCCTGAACGGTTACTTTCAAACCCTGATACTCCAACAGATACACTGCGTCTTTTATCGCAAATCCTCTGAGATCCGGCATCACACCCTGATACATCTTCCGTGGTTTGATGTAAACATTGCTAGCTGAATCAACCGCTATCTCAGCCATACTCTGAGGTCTGGCATCCATTTCCACAAAAGCATTTTTTTGTAGTGCTCGCATCAAACGACTGTAATTCTCTCCGGTGGCGGCAACTGTTGCGGTAAGCCGGGGTCTTCCCTTTTGTGCAAGGCTATCCAGCGGCTCGTCCCAGTTCCCAAGTCCGTTGGCAAAAATTTTATCGGAGATCATTCGGAACACAGGAGCGGCGAGCGTTCCTCCGTAGTATGCAGTCGAGTGTTTTTTTGTTCGAATGACAACAGCCATAGTATATCTTGGATTGTCTGCCGGGAAATATCCTACGAAAGAGCCCTGATACACACCGTCAGTATAACGGATGCCTTTATCGGCCACCTGTGCGGTTCCGGTTTTTCCTGCAATCTTATAGAAGGGGGATTGGATATGTTTACCCGTTCCTGTAAGCACCACCTCTTCTGCGCTGGCTCTTAACTGTCTGATCGCCTCTTCAGGTGCAATCTGTTCTTCCAACACAACCGGCTCAAAAACCTTTTGGTCTTTTCCATATTCCCGAATTGCACTCACGAGATAAGGCTTCATCATTTTTCCGTTGTTGGCAACAGCATTATATAACATGCAGGTGTGCAGCGGAGAAATCAAAATACCATATCCGGTTGCCATCCACGGCAGTGTTGTAGAACGCCAGTGTTTCGATCCCGGTGTAATGAGTGCGGGATGACGCTCACCCATCAAATCGATACCAGTCTTACGAGTCAGATGCAGGCGCCTTAAGTGGGCAACAAACTTTTCAGGATTATTTCCGTAATAACGCTGCGCCAGTGTAGCCATGCCCACATTAGATGATTGAGCAAATGCCTTCTTAATAGTAAGCACTCCCAGTCCATGGTGAGAATCGTGCATTACACGATCGAAAAATTGTTTCTTTCCACCTTCACAGTTTACTTCTTGCTCTACATTAATATGTCCGTCGCTGAGCAATGCAGTCAATGTTGCAAGCTTGAATGTAGAACCAGGCTCGGTAGCGAACATCGCGTAGTTGAGGTCTTCCCAATAGCTGCCGTCTTTCTGACGACCCAGATTGACCAGCGCGCGGATCTTTCCGGTCTGCACTTCCATGATCACCACAGTTCCATACTGACATTCATATTGTTTCAGCACACTCATCAGAGCATGCTGTGCCACTTCCTGAATACTTACATCAATTGTGGTAACAATATCTCTTCCTTTCACAGGCTCGATCTCGGAACCTTCTACCGGCATCCACACACCACCCGTCATCTTCTGATCTACGCGACTGCCATCACGTCCATGGAGGACGGTGTCGAAAGTGGCTTCCAGTCCGATGTTTTGCACATTCTCACGATACAATCCGATAGTACGGTAAGCAAGCATACCATAAGGATTGATCCGCTTGATACGAGAATCTGCGATCAATCCGCCGAGGCGTTTTCCTTTTCTGAAAATGGGAAAAGTGCGAACCTCCTGATACTGGTAATAGGGAAGATTGCGCTTCAGCGAATAGTATTTTTCCTGCTTTTCAAACGCTTTGACAAGCTTTTGTTTGTATTGTGCTTTGGAACCATCCTGAAATAAACCTGCAAGCGAGCTAGCCAGTTCATCGACATAGTGATAAAATGTATCCTTATTAATCACAGAAAAATCGACGTGCAGATCAAACTGAGGAATTGAAGAACACAGCAGCAAACCATCCTCTGTATATATATTACCACGTTCGGCAGGTAGCACCGTATGCTGTGTACGCATTTCTTCAGCAAGCGCCCGCAACTGCGGACCCTCTTTCACCTGTATCAGGGCTGCCTTTACAATAATAGCAACACCCAGCATACAGACGCAGGTAAACGCGACATACACACGAAACCGTATTTCTTTTCTAACGTTCAATTGCCGACGTTTTGTTACTATCCAATGAAATTCTATAGGCAGGCAACATCATAGGCTTCAATCCGATAACGGCGGCATTTCTTATTACCTCCGTTTCCATTCCTGCCGTCATGAGCTGCGATTTTATGTCCATATACTTCCAGCGCAGTTCTTTTAATTCCTGCGACTTTCTATTCAGCACCCGCTGTGTTTCAATATTCTTCTGACTATTGGTGATATATAACACGCACAGTAAAACCAGAAAAGCCAGGTAAGGGATGTTGTGGACTATTCCTTTATAAGAAAGCCTGTCTACCACCGCCTGCCAGTCCTTTCTGACGGTCTGCACCGGTTCACTTTGTTCCGTCTGCTCCTTTATTTCAACCTGCTCCTCCATTATAATTTCTCTGCTATGCGTAAACGTGCGCTTCTTGCCCGCGGATTCAACTTCACTTCCTCTTCCGTAGGTTCGATGGGCTTTTTCACCACTTCTTTCATGTCCCAGTTACGTTTCTCGTCCCCAAACGGCCCCGAATCAACCTCCTCCCAATGCCCCTGCTTCATAAATCTTTTCACGATCCTGTCTTCAAGCGAATGAAAGGTGATCACACTCAACCTACCTCCGGGATTCAGACACTGCGCCGCCTGCTGCAAAAACTCCTTCAATGCCCCGAATTCGTCATTCACTTCTATTCGTAACGCCTGAAACATCTGCGCCAGGTAGCGTTGCTCATTTCCCTTTATCACCGGCGCTATCAGCGCTTTTAGCGAAGCGATACTGTTGAGCTTTCCTGCGCTCCGGTTTGAAGCGATATGACGGGCAAGCTGACGAGCATTTCGTACTTCGCCGTACTGCTCAAAGATTTGATGCAACTGACGCTCAGAGTATGTTTTAAGAACTTCCTCGGCAGTTTTTCCCGAACGTTGGTCCATCCTCATATCCAGCGGTCCGTCGAAACGAATGGAAAAGCCTCTTTCGCCTGTATCGAACTGATAAGAACTTACACCCAAATCGGCCAAAATGCCGTCGACCTTCAGATAGCCATGCAAACGCAAAAAACGTTTCAGGTAACGAAAATTCTCCGGGATCGATATTAGTCGGTCGTCTTCCGGTTTATTTCGCCAGGCATCTGCATCCTGATCGAATGCCAGAAGCTTTCCCTTTTCGCCAAGCCTTGCCAATATATCCCTGCTATGCCCTCCCCCACCAAACGTTGCATCCACATAAACACCTTCAGGTTTTACAGCCAGTCCGTCTACAGCTTCCTTTAAAAGAACTGTTGTGTGGTAGAAAGTGGGAGCACCCATACTACAATCCTTCAAAAGGGTTAATAAAATCACTTCCTGCCACTTCCGCAGCCAGATCGGAGAAGTTAGCCGACTGCTGACGGATGTAGTTGTAGTATGTATCTTTATTCCACAACTCTACTTTGTTGCCCTGCGCAGAAAAAACCATATCTTTTTTGATGCCCGCATACTCCTGTAGTGGCTTCGGAAGCAATATGCGTCCGGCGCTGTCAACATCTACCATGGTGGCTCCATTGAGAAACAGGCGTTTGAAATCGCGCACCTTGGGATTGAAATCGTTCAGCTTGTTGATCTTTTCTGCCAGAGCATTCCAATTGCTTACCGGATATAAACTCAGACAATTTTCAAAACCTCGGTTGATCACAAAGCTTTCTGCGGATCCTTCCGGCAGCTGCTTACGAAAGCCCGAAGGCACCAAAAAGCGCCCCTTGGCATCGATTGCAACTTCATATTCTCCGAGAAAGCTTGTCATTGTGTGGCCGCGACAGGTATTTTCACCTTTATGACACAAAATAACACAAACTCCCACAAATTAACACCAGACGCTTAGGACATATTTATCCACAACAATATATACGCCTCTAGCCCGCTTGGGTAGCGTCACATGTCTTATAATTCCATGCAATTGCTCAACCAGCTGTTGATAAAATGTTAATTTCTGTGGAAAAACTATTAATTCGCTGGAATACAAATAAATATGAGCACACGATACAAAAACATGCAAAATAAATTGCTTGCAATCTTCCGGTAAATCTTACAAAGGTTTAAGATGCAGAAATGAGTATGAGTTAACACAAGTTTATCATTGTCTTTAATCTCAATTGGGCTTTAACCGTTATTTTAGCTATATTTGCAACCTTTTTATGCACGCACGCCTGAGACAATTTGGTTTGTTTGGTTTTCTGATCGTAATTCTGAGCGCATGCAGCGGATACGAAAAAGTGCTCAAAAGCGATGATGTAAACCTTAAACTCAGTAAGGCGAATGAGTATTTTGATAAGAAACATTATCAGAAAGCGAATTCGGTATATGAAAGCCTGCTGCCTGTGATGAAGGGTACCAAGAACTTTGAACCGCTATATTTCAAATACGCTTATTCCTCTTACTATCTCGGCGATTATCTATCAGCCTCTTATCATTTCAAGAATTTTGTCGACTATTTTCCAAGTAGTAAAGACGCTGAAGAAGCCGAATACATGCATGCTGTAAGCCTGCATAAAATGTCGCCCAAGTCTTCTTTGGAACAGACCAATACGCTGAAAGCAATGGAGGCAATGCAGTCGTATATCAACACGCATCCTGAAAGCAAGCGTATTACCGAGGCAAATAAGCTGATGGACGAAATGCGCGCCAAGCTAGAAACGAAAGAAGCAGCGGCAGCCAAACTGTATTACAATATCAGTCATTACAAAGCCGCAGGTGTGGCTTATAAAAGTGTATTGCAGAATTATCCTGAGTCGGCAAATTCAGACTACTATCAGTTTATGATCGTAAGATCGCTGTATAATTATGCAGACCAGAGTATTCGTGAAAAACAGGAAGAGCGCTTCGCAAATGTTGTAAGCGCATACAGTGAATTAAAGCAAAACTACCCCAATAGCAAATATGTTGCTGAGGGAGAAAAATATTTCAATCAGGCAAACGATAACTTAAATAAACTTCGCAATGAGCATCAATAAAAAAGCACTTGCATCGGTAAATCCGCTGGTGGAAACACGCGACGTAATCGCAATTAAAGAAAAAACCGGCAACCTGTATGAGTCTATCGTTGTGATGGCCCGCCGTGCTAACCAGATCTCTATTTCTATGAAAGAAGATCTGCACAAAAAACTCGACGAGTTCAGCAGCCATACCGATACGCTTGAAGAGATACACGAAAACAAGGAGCAGATAGAAATATCTCGTATGTATGAGCGTATGGCGAACCCCGCGCTGCAATCAACCAACGAATTCTTTGAAGACAAAATTTACTATCGCAAAAAGTAAAACTCATCACAGAGCTTACGATAAAACAGAATGCGACTGCAAGCCAGGCCTATTGCCTGGTTTTGCTGTTTCAGCCTGTTGTTTAAACGTACCTTTGCAATAGTCATGACCAATACGTATAAGCATCTGTTTTTCGACCTCGATCACACGCTCTGGGACTTCGACAAAAACTCAGAGAACACCCTCAAGCTGCTATTTGACGAGTATGATCTGGGCAGTCGCGGTGTGCCGGACTTCGGATCGTTTATGCAGACTTATAAAGTGCACAACGACAGAATGTGGGAGCGATTCCGCAATGGCTTTATCAAACGCGAAGAACTACGCTGGAAACGGATATGGCTTACGCTGCTCGACTACAAGATCGGAGATACGCCACTGGCTTATGAAATGAGTGCCGCCTACCTTGAAATACTTCCCACACAAACAATATTGACACCTTTTGCCAAAGACCTTCTGGAGCATTGCAAAGGACGCTACCAACTGCACCTTATCACTAATGGTTTTGAAACAACACAATGGCAAAAGCTTCAGTATTCAGGCATTGCATCTTACTTCGGACAGGTGATCACTTCTGAAAAATGCGATCGTCCAAAGCCCCATAAGGAGATCTTTGACTATGCATTACAGGCTGCAGGTGCGCTTGCTTCTGAAAGTGTAATGATCGGCGATGCTTTGGATATAGACATCCTCGGCGCTTACAATGCCGGCTGGGATCAGGTGTATTATAATCCTGCCCGTATTGCTCACGACCGCAAGCCTACTTATGAGGTGAACTGCTGGAGCGAGGCTATAAAGTTGTTTTGATTTTTTTCTCCCTCAGCTTTCATCAGCCACAAAACGAAAATCTTTTATTTTAGCAAGACATGAGTCTGCCTCCTTTTGTCATCTTCATTGCAGGTCTGGTCATTATCGTTTTCGGCGCGGAATTGATCTTGCGTAGTTCCGCACGCATTGCATCGATGCTTGGCGTAAAGCCCATCATTATCGGACTTACAGTAGTTGCTATCGGCACCAGTACGCCGGAACTGGCGGTAGGCATTACCGCTGTATCGGAAGGCCAGCCCGGACTAGCGGTGGGTAATATTGCCGGAACGAACATCGTAAATATTCTCTTCATACTGGGACTTAGCGCGGCGCTCCGTCCTTTGCCTCTGCAACTGCTGAGCATAAAACTCGATGTGCCGGTGATGATCGTGGCTTCTTTTATGCTCCTGGGTATGTCCTGGGATGGCGTGCTCACAAAAAACGAGGGTTGGATTCTTATTCTTTCCGCGGTAGCATATGTAATAGCGTTGATCCGAGTTAGCCGAAACGAACCACCGCAGGTACAGGCCGATTATGAGAGCCAGTACAAAGCTGAACCACCGCTGAAAAAGTACAGTGGTGCGGTGAAGTTCTGGAATGGGGTGCTATTGATCCTAGGTATTGCGCTCACCATATTGGGCGCAGATTTACTGGTAGCTGGCGCCAGCAATATTGCCCGTGCGTTTGGTGTATCAGACGCTGTTATTGGACTCACCATTGTTGCAATCGGTACTTCTGCCCCTGAAATCGTGACTACTGTTGTTGCTACATTAAAAGACGATCGTGATGTTGCGGTGGGCAATCTCATTGGCAGTAGCATTACCAACATTCTCGTGATTTTAGGCATTACCTGCCTGGCCGTACCCGATGGCATTGCGATCGACCGTCAGGTTTTACGTTTCGACCTTCCCTTGGCAGCAGCAGTGGCCATTGTCTGTTATCCTGTTTTTCGCTCAGATCATATGGTATCGCGCAAAGAGGGGATTGTGTTTGTTTTGGCGTACCTGATATATCTCACCACTTTGCTGATATTCCGTACTTAAGGGCCTCAGGGAAGAATGATCACCGGTACTTCATGCTGTCTGAGTAATTCGTACACCAACGAGCGACCAAGCACATTCTTTACATCATCTGCTTCTCCTTTCTGCAGTACCATGATGCTGTTGGGGCGATGCTTCATTATTTCTCTTAGTTCTTCATAAACATCCTGACCTTCCAGAATTGTGTATTTACAGGAAGTGAAACCGGAAAGTTCGCTCGCGATTTGCGACAAGCATTTTTCAGCATAATCTTTCCCTTCTTCATCATTGAGCACCGTAATAAATTCTACTGAACGAAGTGAGGAACGCAGATTGCTCAACAATTTCTGAAGGTGGCTGCTGTGGAAAGAATTCTCTGTGTTTACTGATACAATCAAATCAAATTCCGAAGTTGAATGATAATTCTGCGGAATGGCAACTATGGGTACGGAAAGATTGGTAATAACTTTAGATGCCACACTTCCCGAAAGAATATCGGAAAAAGCACCACCTCTTCCTTTAGTACCCAGAAAGACAACCTGAAAATTATGCTTCTCTGTAAGTTCCAGCAGACGTGGGATAAAGTAACCGCTTACCACATGAATGCTGATTTCCTCGGAATCTTGATCAGTTACAGACTCCAGAACTGTTCTGATTTCTTCTGCTGCTTCCTTCTCTGCATCTTCCTGCCATGATTTTCTGAACTCAACGGGAGTAAGTCCCGGCAGCAGGGTTTCCACATGATGAAAAATATGTACCCGGCCTTTAGTGACTTTACTCCAGTGAAGTGCTGCCTTTAATGCTGCTGTTGAAAACGCTGAAAAATCAAACAATACAAGTACATCATTCATAGCAAAAACTTTTCCTGGTGAATTCCGAAACACGACAAACTTACTGTTTTTTCCAGAGGCTTCTGAATACAACGGTGTTCGCATTATAAGCCTTAAGGTTTATTCCACACTTGTACTTCCGGCTATCTTTTACTTCACCACAATTTCGCTCACTACTTTTTCACCAAAGTATTCATTGATGCGTTCTATAAGCTGTTGCTTACCGAAGTAAAGTTCCTGCTTCAATGCTGCCACATCGGTATAGACAGTAAGCGTCTCGCCCTTCAGCACCACATTGCGGGTATATTTAGAAATGGTTTTGCCTACCATCTGTTCCCATTCCTGCTGCATTCGAAGTTCATGTACTTTGTGCTTCCACTTCGATTTATCGAGCAAAAGATTCAACGCTTCACCGATACTGTAGGAACCCATACTAATATGAAAATGTAAATGATTGGTTTGTCTTATGCTGCTTTATTCAATCACGATCGTCACTTTCTTGCCCAGCCCTTCTTCAAACACACGGTACAAAGTTGATAATTGAATATCGGATTTCCCGTTTTCCAGACGTGAGATGTAAGATTTTTTTGTCCCCAGCTTTTGCGCAAGCTGTTCCTGGGTTAGCCCCGCCTCTTTTCTTGCTTCTTTCAACATTTCGCTCACCGCAAACAGCAAGGCTTTTTCCTCAAAAGCACTACGCTTCGGCGAACCTAACTCACCGTATTTCAGATCCAGGAGTTCTTCAAAGGTTTTTTGTTTTCGCATAGGTTGATTGTGGATTGTCAAGATGTGAAGATGTAAAGTCGTGAAACCTTAAAGCTGTAAGGGTGAAATGTGATTTGTACATATTTCCGATATCCTCTTTCGGTTCGCACTTTTCCTCTTGCAACGCTCCCAAAGTTAACCAATTAGTTCACTTATTTCACAACTTATTGATTTTCAATAAAAGATTTTTTCTGAAAAAAGAGCATTCCATGTCACATTTCCCTATCTTTGCACTCTCAAAATCGAAACAATTTTTAGCAATGTCTCATTTATCTTCTGAACAAAAGAAAAATATCTACGCTACTTTCGGCGGCAATGAGAAAAATACCGGTTCTATCGAAGCTCAGATCGCACAAATGACGGAGCGTATCAACCACATCTCTAACCACCTGCAAAAGAACAAAAAAGACTTTTCTACACACCGTGGTCTGATGGGTCTTGTAGGTCGCCGTCGTCGTCTGCTTCAATATATGAGCCGCACCAACCTCGAAGGCTACCGTGCGCTTATCGAAAAGCTCGGTCTGCGTAAGTAAAGTAAATACCGTATTATTGCTATTCCCAACCTCACAAGTTGGGAATACTTTTATTTAATGATGCCAAAAAAACATTTATGATTCCCAATCCGATTTCCGTATCGTTCAAACTAGATGACGGACGAGAAATATCGATTGAAACCGGGAAGCTTGCGCGCCAGGCAGATGGCGCGGCTGTAGTTCGCTCAGGCAACTGCATGTTGCTCGCTACAGTGGTAGCCAATCCAGAGCCCAAACCCGGACAATCTTTCTTCCCGCTGACTGTTGACTACCAGGAGAAATTTGCTTCTGCCGGACGTATCCCCGGTTCCTTTTTTAAACGTGAAGGTCGTCTGAGCGATTATGAAGTGCTCATTTCACGTCTTATAGACCGCGCACTGCGCCCTCTTTTCCCTGAAGACTATTTCTGCGAAGTGCAGGTAATGGTAACCCTGATCTCTTCAGACCCTGAAGTACTGCCCGATGCAATGGCCTGTTTGGCTGCCTCGGCTGCACTTGCTGTTTCCGACGTACCTATTCAGGAGATCATCTCCGAAGTACGGGTTGCACGTGTTAATGGTGAATATAAAATCAATCCTTCCCGCACTGAAATGAAATCCGCAGATATGGATTTCATCATTGCCGCCACCGAAAAGAACATTATGATGGTGGAAGGCGAAGCCAAAGAATGTCAGGAAGAAGACCTGATAAAATCACTGGAACTGGCACATGAAGCTATTCGTGTGCAGATCAAAGCACAACAGGAACTTCGCGACAAAGTTGGTGTGACCGGCAAACGCGAATACACCAAGCCCGAAGAAAACGAAGAGCTGAAAAATAAAGTAGAAGCATTTGCACAGGCTCGTCTGCTCGAAATCGCCCGCAGCGCTTCAACCAAACAGGTTCGCCGCGATGCCTTTAAAACACTTGAAGAAGAACTGAGCACACACCTTGCTGCCGGCTATCCTGAAGAAACAGGAATGCCTGAGGAAGACAAAAAGCTCATGAAAAAATATCTCGAAGATCTGCAGTACTATACTGTACGCAATATGGTCCTCGATGAGAACCGCCGTCTTGATGGTCGCGGACTGGAAGATATTCGTCCGCTGACGATGGAAGTGGATTTGCTTCCTTCGCCGCATGGTTCTGCTTTGTTTACCCGTGGTGAAACACAGTCGCTCACCACGGTAACACTCGGAACTACAGAAGATGAACTGCTTCTGGAAAACGCTGCCACTTCGGAATATGCCAAGTTCATACTGCACTATAACTTCCCTCCTTTCTCTACCGGCGAGGTAAAACCCAACAGGGCTCCTGGCCGTCGGGAAGTAGGTCACGGTAACCTTGCCATGCGTTCATTAAAGCAAATGATGCCTGCTGAAGGTGAGTTTCCTTATACGGTACGTGTTGTTTCCGATATTCTGGAGTCGAACGGGTCTTCTTCTATGGCCACCGTTTGCGCGGGTTCACTGGCACTGATGGATGCCGGTGTGCCTATCCCAAAACATGTAAGTGGCGTGGCCATGGGTCTGATCTCTCGTGCTACCGATAAGAAATGGGCAGTGCTTACAGACATTCTCGGAGATGAAGATCATCTGGGAGACATGGACTTTAAGGTAACCGGCACTCGCGAAGGAATCTGTGGCATCCAAATGGACATTAAAGTAGATGGACTGAGTATGGATGTAATGCGCCAGGCGCTGGAACAAGCACGTCGTGGTCGTTTGCACATTCTCGATGCCATGTACAAATGCATAGAGACTGCTCGCCCTGAACTGAAACCACATGCTCCGCGCATTGAGCAAATGCTGATCGACCGTGAGTTTATCGGTGCTGTAATCGGCCCAGGCGGTAAGATCATTCAGGAAATTCAACGCGAAACCGGCGCTACCATCAATATTGAAGAGGTGGGCGAACAGGGTGTTATCAAGATATTTTCAGCTAACAAAGAAAGCATTGATAAGGCAAGAACCTGGATCAAGGGTATCGTTGCCATCCCTGAAATTGGCGAAACTTATGAGGGTGTTGTTAAGAGCATTGTTCCTTTCGGTGCGTTTATCGAATTTATGCCAGGGAAACAGGGCTTGTTGCATATTTCTGAAGTGAGCTGGAAGCGCCTGGACACTCTTGAGGGTGTGATGAAAGAAGGCGATACCGTGAAGATCAAACTGATCGGGACAGATCCGAAAACCGGAAAACTTCGTCTGAGCCGTAAGGTGCTGATGCCAAAACCTGAAGGTTATGTAGAACCTGAAAAGAAAGAAGGTGGCGAACGTCGCGAGCGCCGTGATGGAGACCGCCGTGGTGGCGGTGATCGTCGCGGAGGTGGTGAACGCAGACAGGGAAATGACCGACGTGAACATAGAGGCGAACGCCCTCAAAGGGATTCACAGACCGAAGGACAAGCGCAGCAACCGCAACAGGAAAGTGGTACTACTTTCACTGAAGGTGACGGTGACGATGCCGATTTGAAGCTCTGATTTCTTTTATACAGAATACGAAAACAGTCTCTCAGCTTTTGAGGGACTGTTTTTATTTTAGAAGGTATGAAAGGCGCGGCTATGGTGTGTAGACTTTTTCACGCATCGAACGCAAAGTTTTTCGCAACGAGCACAAAAGAAAACCATCTGCATTCATTGTGAGCATTCGCGTAATATCATTGCAGTACCAGCTTTTTCGTAATCTTTTCTCCCTCTGCTTCTATGGTAGC
>ENA-UOVV01000392-UOVV01000392.1-compost-metagenome-genome-assembly--contig:-NODE-392-length-55281-cov-17.482291_pt1 | contig 55281 bp, 59 predicted proteins | sample MGYA00238155_ERZ761577 | MGnify/ENA primary metagenome ERZ761577 (study PRJEB28898, sample SAMN06268775) | compost metagenome | isolation source: Emeryville, CA | place: USA:Emeryville, CA | collected... | reverse complement strand
GATGGGCGACACTGTGAAAAGGAAACCTATCGGGGAGCGCAACTGATTATGGGGCGATTTGATTTATCGGGGCTTACCACACCGTTTGATGAACGGCTTTCCTATATGGAAAAACATGGCCTTGAAGAAATGGTCGAGGATTCCTGTAAAAGGATTCCCGCATCCTGGGCACCGACAGCATTTGCCGTTTATTGCGAAGTGCTGTTGAGCGACGGATTTTTTCAAACTCCGAAAAAGCAGTATTGAAGAGGATTCAATCCTTGCTTGCTGTTTCCGGGGAGGATGCGATGAAGATTATCGACGTGCTGAACATTCTTCACAAAGGGCAGATTAATCAGCCTTTGTCTTTTTAATAGAGAGCTTAAGGTTTGGGCACGGAGCGGGAGTTCCGCGCCAGTGGTCGTGCTGCCCGAAGCAATCCGGCAGTATTGAGGCCGAATTTTTTTCCTGGATTGCTTCGCCTTCGGCTCGCAATGACGGGAGGAATGGGCTCGCAATGACGGGAAGGGAATGGGCTTCCAATGGTGCGCAAAACGCGCTCGTATTGAGTGATGTGAATAGGCGAATAAATAAAAAATGGGCGGGGCGTATTGAAGGGAATTCATGCCGTCCCCCAATCCATAATCGTGTAAAAAGAAAGTCGCCCACAGGGCGACTTTCCATTTTCTGAGGTCCCTAGCGGATTCGAACCGCTGTACGAGCTTTTGCAGAGCTCTGCCTAACCACTCGGCCAAAGGACCATTTCTTTCAACCGGATGGCAAAAGTAGCAGAAATTTGTCAAACACAAAAAAAACTGCCCAATTTTATTGAATAGCAATTCCTTATCCTCAATTCCGCCCATTACAACGCCCGTCCTGAGCCGGATATTCCTAACTTCACGCTATGGATGCTCAATTTTCAGCAATTACCCCATTTCTCGTTTTGGCAGGCATAATCGGCCTGGCCGTTTTTATGGCTCTTTACCGCAAGCCCCGGAAAAAATATACCCTACCCAACGGCTATAAAAATATACTAAACCGATACGTTGCCTTTTACCGCGCTCTCGACGCAGCCGAAAAGCTAAGATTCGAAGAAAAAATCAGTGATTTTCTGGGTTATGTACGGATTCACGGTGTCGGGATTGACGTCAACGAAACCGACAAAATCCTGGTTGCCTCCAGTGCCGTCATTCCCATATTTGGCTTCCCCGAATGGCGCTACTACAATCTTTCCGACGTCTTGCTGTACGAAGATGCCTTCAACGAAAAGAATTATTCGGCAAAGGAAGGGGATCGGAACATTCTGGGCATGGTTGGCGATGGCCCCATGCAAAGGGTGATGATCCTATCCAAACCGGCATTGTATCTGGGCTTTGAAAATACCAGCGACAAAGGGAATGTAGGCATTCACGAATTCGTTCATCTGATTGATAAGGAAGACGGCTCCGTGGACGGAATACCCGAAGCCTTGTTGGATAAACAATACACGATTCCCTGGCTGAACCATATCCGGGAGGAAATCGGAGAGATCCTGGAGGGGGATTCGGATATCAATATTTATGGGGCGACCAACACCTCCGAATTTTTCGCTGTGGCGTCAGAGTACTTTTTTGAACGGCCGGATTTGTTCCGACAAAAGCATCCGGAGCTGTATCAGATGATGGTGAAAGCCTTTCGCCAGGAACCGGAAATCAGGACGGCAATGCCTTAAAATAAGCCGGGAAAACGCCTCCCAATGCCCTATTTTTGTAAAAAAATCGACGAATGAAGTACGCCAACAGGATCGGAGCTGTAGCCGCTATTTTGATGATTGCAACGGCATTTATGCCTTGGCTTTTTATCGAGTCAAAACAGATTACCGTCACGGGATTGCACACCGAGGGAACAGGATTCGGTAAGCCGGCGTACATGAATATATTCTTCTCTGCCATTGCCCTGGTACTGTTTCTAATGCCCACCGTTTGGGCCAAACGTTTCAATTTCTTCTTCTGCGGAGCCAATCTGGCATGGGCCGCGCGGAATTATCTCATTCTTACCGTTTGTTTTGCCGGTGAATGTCCGGTCAGAAAATACGGTTTATTCCTGTCCCTGATTGCAGGGGCCATCATGCTGGTCATGGCACTTTTTCCGGAAATGAAACTGCCCGGGGAGCCGAAAAAGGATTCTGCTAACTAGTTACACGGATCAGCATATGAATCAACAGGCAGATCAGCACACCTGTTAGGGCCAACCGAAATCCGCCGGTCAGAGCCGATGTGTCCGTTGCTTTTCCCCGTATAAATCCCGTGAGAAATAAGGTGAGGGTAAGGGCCGCCTCAAACCGGGGGAATCCATCTGCAGAAGTAAGACTGTTGTACATCAGGAAGGGAAACAGTCCGGTGATTGCTCCCATCACAAATGTCCGGATATACACAGGAACCCGATTGCCGGGTTCGGCACGATCCGGAAGGGTGTGTGCTTTCACCATTTCTGTCCATGCTTCTTCCTCCTTCTCGTGGGCCGCGGTGGCTTCATGGATGACGGCTTCTTCGAGGTTGAGGGCCTTCATTTTTTGTTGTTCTTCTTCGCCATGGTCGGTTTTTTCCGGTCGGGCATTCAGTCCCGATGCGATGCTGAACAACGTTGTTGCCGTCAATGAGATGGGGATACCCGCCGAATAGAAATAGGGGTTCAGGTCGGGAATATTGGCCGCCAGGGTAATCCAGCTCCACGAAAGGAGTTGACTATCGGGTGCCGTCACTATAAAATCGATAAGCCATCCGGAACTTCGTATTTGTGTGGGTGTTCCAAAACGCTTGGTAGATCCGTCCATTTCAGAAAAAAAGTCCCCGCCGGCGGGCGGGGAGGAGAATATTATTTCAGATAAGCCCGCAGCATCCAGGCCATTTTTTCGTGATGTTCCATCATGCCCGTGAGAAAATCGGCGGTTCCTGCATCGTTTTTTTCTTCCGCAACGATGATGTCCCTGCGAAGATTGATAATGATGCTTTCGTGATCGAGCAGAAGGTTTTTGATCTGCTCTTTCTGATTATTGGTCGGAGCCGGCTCGTCGAGTCGGGTCAGGCGAAGATAGTCCTGAAGACGCCCTTCTGCGTAATGACCGAGTTGGCGAACACGCTCGGCAACTTCATCAATCATCTCACTCAATTCCTTGTACTGCTCTTCGTAGAAGTGATGCATTTCCATAAAATTGCTTCCTTCTACATTCCAGTGATAGGCTCTGGTTTTGGCCTGGAGCACGATTTCGTCGGAGAGCAGTTTATTGAGAACAGTGGCAATTTCCTGCAGATGTTCTTCTGAAATACCAATATTCGCTTTCATTTGACTAGGTGTTATTTATTTTACGATTCCGGATTGAAGAAGCGCTGCCAGCTCCAGCAATTCCTGCTTTTTGTACAGGTGGCGTTCGTCTTCGAAGCACTTGGCCAGTTCCTCTATTAAATATTGAATAACCCTTTTGTTGTCAAAAGGTTTAAAATAGGATACCGTAGGCGGTACGGAAATCCTTTTGAAATAGGTCTCAATATCCTGCTGGGTGTACACGTGCCCGTTCATGGGATCGATATAAAACTGGATCTTTTGTTCGGGTTCCGTCTTCATCTCCTCGAAATCGTATTCGGCGTCGAAATAGGCGAGAATGAATTGCCGTGGAATATTGATGACCTTGATATTTACATCAAGTAATTCACAAAGAATAAGATAGAGGATACCGTTACCAACCGGATTTCCTTTTTTGGTGTCGAGTACCTTGTTCAGCAGGAAATCGTTCGGTTCCTGATAAGAGGTTTCAATGCCCTTCAGATTGTAATACCGGTACAGAATCGTTCCGAGAACATTGGCCTGTTCCAGCGAAGTGAGATAGCTGTTAAGCTCCAGCCAGATGTTCCGTCGGATTTTTTCGATATCCTGCATCACCGCTGCAGAGGAAAGGTCGGGATATTGAAAACGCGCTACCAATAAGGCCCCGGTAAGAAGGTCTGGGCTTTCCATCGACGCCCATTGCACAAAATCGGCGTGCAGATCCCGGAAATAAAGCCGGTGAATCAGCAATTCGATCCGGAGTTGGGTCAATTCGTCCGGGGTGTTTTCCCAGAGATGTTCCAGATTCGGAATGATGGGCTTACCGTAATCGATAATCCGGTCGGCTACCGTGGTAAATACCTCTTCGTCCGGATCATCGATCAGGTGAAACAACGCTGATATTTCTCTTGTTTCATCCATGTAAAGGAGTTCGCGTTATACTTTCTTCTTTGTTGTGGTTCCGGTTTTCCGGGCCGTTTTCTTGGCTGCGGCTTTTTTGGGCGCAGCGCTCTTTTTGGCGGCCTTTTTGGCAAAGGCATCGGGCAACTCAGCTTCGATCATTTTTTTCACTTCATCCAGGCTGATGGTTGCCGCTTCCTCGGCCGTATACTTCGAATTGTCTTCCTTTCTGCCCAGCTTCAGCATTTTTTTGCCGAAGCGGATGAAGGGACCCCAACGTCCGTTTTCGATCGATATTTTTTCTTCCGGCCACTGCTGGATGTAGCGGTTGGCTTCCTTATCCAGTTTTTTCGCAATGAGCTCCTCGCAATCTTTCTGCGTAAGCGCGTCGAAATTGTAGGCCTTTGGTACGTTAATAAAAAGATCGTTCCACTTGATAAAGGGACCAAATCGACCTTTTCCCTTGGTAACGGGCTTCCCGTCGTACATGGCAATGGGAGCATCGGCAATTTCCTTCTCGGCAATCAACTGGCTGGCTCTTTCCAGATCAACCGTCAGCGGATCTTCTCCCCTTGGCAGAGAGATAAAGTCCTCACCCCACCGGATATACGGTCCGAAACGCCCAACCGCAACAGCTACTTCCCGGCCTTTGTATTCGCCCAGGGTAACGGGCAGCTTAAAGAGGTCCATGGCCTCCTCAAATGAGATGGTTTCGATGCTCTGGGTGGCTTTGAGCCTTGCAAATCGGGGCTTTTCATCGTCGGTTGCCTCGCCGATCTGAACCATCGGACCAAAGCGTCCCATACGGGCAACCACCCGTTTGCCGGTTTCCGGTTCGATACCCAACTCTCTTTCTCCCTTGGCTCTTTCCGCCGTTTCCAGCGTTACTTCAATATCTTTATGGAAGGGACGGTAGAAGGAGTCGATCATGGTATTCCAGCGGAGTTTTCCCTCAGCAATCTCATCGAATTCCTGTTCAATCCGGGCGGTGAAGTTATAATCCATCACCTTGTTGAAATGCTGTTTGAGAAAATCGGTCACCACCATTCCCAGGTCGGTGGGGAATAGTTTTCCTTTCTCGGCACCGGTATTTTCGGTAACAACCTCCTGTTTCAATTCGTTGTCCGAAGACAGTCGGAGGATCCGAACCTCTCTTTTGACGCCTTCCTTATCTCTTTTCTCCACATAGTTCCGTTTTATGATGGTCGAAATCGTGGGAGCATACGTGGAAGGACGTCCGATTCCGAGTTCCTCCATCTTTTTCACCAGCGAGGCCTCCGTATAGCGTGGGGCAGGGCGTGTGAATTTTTCGGTGGCCGTCAGTTCAATAAGATTCAGGGTTTGATTTACGGAGAGCGGCGGAAGGATGCCTTCTTCGTTTTCATCTTCGTCGTCGTCCTTGCCTTCCGTATATACTTTAAGAAAGCCGTCAAATTTCAGCACCTCGCCGGTGGCCGTCAGTTCCTCGTTATTGGTGGAGATGTTGATCTTCGCTACTGTTTTTTCGAATTCCGCATCGCTCATTTGGGAGGCGATGGTTCGTTTCCAGATCAGCTCATAGAGACGGCGGGCATCCGGATCATCCACGGTATGATTGCTCATATAGGTGGGACGGATGGCTTCGTGCGCTTCCTGCGCATTTTCGTTTTTATTTTTATAGCGGCGCGGCTGATAATATTCGGATCCGTAGTATCCGTTGATCTCCTTGCGGATATCTTCCATAGCGGTATCGCTCAGGTTGATGCTGTCGGTACGCATGTAGGTGATCAAACCGCTTTCATATAATCGTTGGGCCAGCAGCATGGTGCGGCTTACGCCGTATCCCAGTTTCCGGGATGCTTCCTGCTGAAGTGTTGAAGTTGTGAACGGTGCAGCGGGTGTACGTTTGGACGGTTTAACCTGAACATCGGTAACCGTATAGATGGCACCCTTGCAGCTTTCGAGAAATTTTTGCGCGGTTTCCGCACTGTTGAGCTTTGCCGGTCCTTCGGCTTTGAAGTTCACCGGTTTCCCAGCATTGTTGAGGGCGTTGAAAATCGCTTCTGTGCGGAAGCTGCTTTCGGGAACAAACTGATTGATTTCACGTTCTCTTTCCACGATCAGGCGAACGGCAACGCTCTGCACACGGCCTGCGCTCAAACTACGCTGCATGCCAACCTTACGCCAGAGCACGGGGCTAAGTTCGAAACCTACCAGGCGGTCGAGTATGCGACGGGCCTGTTGGGCATTGACGAGGTCCTGATTGATAAACCGGGGATTGCTGACGGCTTTTTTAATCGCCGGGGCAGTGATTTCGTGGAAGACAATCCGTTTGGTGGTTTTGGGGTCGAGTCCGAGTACTTCCGCGAGGTGCCAGCTGATGCTTTCTCCTTCGCGGTCCTCATCCGATGCCAACCAAACCTCGTCGGCTTTTTTGGCAAGTTGCTTCAGGTCCCTTACCACTTTTTGTTTATCATCGGGAACTATATATCGGGGTTGGTAGTTATTTTCTATATCGATACCCATATCATCCTTTTCAAGGTCGCGGATATGCCCATAGCAACTCTTGACCTCGAAATCTTTGCCCAGGATCTTTTCGATGGTTTTGGCTTTAGCCGGCGACTCCACAATCAGTAAGTTCTTTGCCATATTCAGTGGTGAATGATGAATAAATGCTTCGCTTCGATGCAAGTTTACTGTATAACGCCGAAAATAAAAAATTGTGTCGTCGGCAATGCAGATTGTGTTAAATTCATGTAACCAATTATAAATGAGTAAAGAGTTTGAAATATTTCCGATTGGTGATCACGGAATTACGCTCCGTTGTGGCCGTGCTGCCGACCTCGCTGTGAACGGTAAAATGGCTGCCATGGCCGATTGGCTGCGAACTCAGCACATTGCCGGAATACGCGATATCATCCCGGTTTACAATTCCGTTACCATAATATATAATGTATCGGAAATCAGCCGAACGCTTCCGGAAACGCCGAAAGCCTATATTTCCGGATGGCTTAAAAAAGCCTGGGAAGGGGTCGAGCCAAAACCTCGGACCGATCGTCCCGTTATTCAGATACCGGTTTGCTACGATGATTCATATGCATTAAACAAACAATATGTTGTCCGTCACACCGGGTTGGAGTGGAAGGAAATCGTGGAGCTTCACACGTCAAAAACCTACCAGGTGTGTATGCTGGGGTTTTTACCGGGTTTTCCGTATCTGGGGCTGCTGCCGGAAGTACTGACGGTGCCCCGGAAGGAGACGCCCCGTACACCCGTTCCGGCAGGTAGTATTACCATCTGCGACCGCCAAACGGGGATTTTCCCGTTCACCCACCGCGGAGGCTGGGCGGTAATCGGCAGAACTCCAGAGAATTTTTTTGATGCTTCGGCCGACAATCCGGCATTGCTGAAGGTGGGCGACCAGGTTCGTTTTTATTCCATTACTGTTGAGGAGTTCCGGGAACGGTCCGAAAAATCGTCTGATCTATGAGTATCGCGATTGTAAAACAGGGAATTATGGATACTTTCCAGGACAACGGAAGGTATGGGTACCAGCATCTGGGCATCACACCCGGAGGCTCGGTCGATCGGTTTGCCGCCAAAGTAGTAAATGCGTTGGTGGGAAATTCACCGGACGAAGCTGTACTGGAGCTTCATTTTCCCGCGGCACAGATCCTTTTTGAATACGATGCGCTGATCGCGATCGGCGGGGCCGACTGGAACCCGATGATCAACGACCGGCCCATTCCGCTCTGGCGGCCGATTTTCATACGGCGGAACACCCTTCTTCAATTTCCGCAGATTGTGAACGGTATGCGGTGCTACCTGGCCCTCGCCGGAGGCTGGAACATTGAAAAATGGCTGGGGAGCTATTCCACCCAGCCTATTGCCGAAAAAGGCGGCTTTAAGGGAAGAAAACTGCTTACGGGCGACCGGATTGAGTTTCGCGAATATCACCTGAACTGGATCAGCCGCGTGCACGACGATCATATCGTTGTGCCCTTACCCTGGAGCGCCAATGTGGGCGAAATATATGCCAACCCCAATTCGTTGTCGTATATAAGGGGGCACGAGTGGGATCTGCTGACTGAAACGTCAAGGTATGCTTTTTCCACCCAGCCTTTTATCGTGACCCAGGCCGCGGACCGGATGGGGTATCATCTCCAGGGTCCCCATCTGCACCTGAAAATGCCGTTCGACGATCCGCTTCCATCGGTGGTGGTATCGGGAACAATTCAACTGCAACCTACGGGGCAGTTAACCATTCTATCCGCCGACCACCAGACAACGGGCGCTTTCCCTAAACTGGGGCATATCATTTCTGCGCAACTCCCCAAGTTCGCGCAGCTGAGGCCCGGACAGCCGATCCGGTTTTATCCGATTGAGCAGGAACAAGCGGAGGAAATGCTGATCGAATCGGAAAATCTGCTGGACATTCTCACGGAGGCGAGCCGGGAAAACCTGAAACCATATCTCTGACGCCCTTCCCGGATTCTGTTTCTTGCCGTACCTTTGCCCGATGCGTAAATTGAGCATGGACGAACTGGGCCGGAAATCGGTCGACGATTTTAAGAAAGCGGTAAAAACACCGATTGTGGTGGTGCTCGACAATATCCGTAGCATGCATAACGTGGGAAGTGTTTTCCGTACGGCCGACGCTTTTCTTATCCGCGGAATCTGTCTCTGCGGGTACACACCCCAGCCTCCGCACAGGGATATCCATAAGACCGCTCTTGGCGCCACGGAAACTGTCGACTGGTCCTACTATTCTACAACGGTAGAAGCAGTGGAAGCCCTGAAGCGTTCCGGATACTCCGTCTGGGCCGTGGAACAGGTAACCGGAAGCGTTCTTTTGAACGCGTTCAGTCCCGCCCGTGGCAAACCCCTGGCGCTGGTTTTCGGGAATGAGGTAGAAGGTGTAACCGAGGCGGTTCTTCCGCTGGTGGATGGATGCATTGAAATTCCCCAGCTCGGTATGAAACATTCACTCAATATCTCCGTGAGTACCGGTATTGTGGTGTGGGATATCTTCTCCAAAATTCAATCTTCAAATGAAAAATAAAGTTTCGAACTATCTTTCGCTGGTTAAATTTTCGCATACCATATTCGCGTTGCCGTTTGCAATGATCGGATTCTTCCTTGGCATGGTTCCGATTCAGTGGGGCCCGATCACCGGAGGCTGGCATCTCTCGGTCGAATCGAACTCGGGCGGAGGTTCCATAATTATACGCCTCCTGCTGGTACTGCTTTGTATGGTAACGGCGCGTAGTGCCGCCATGGCTTTTAACCGCTATCTCGACAGAAGTTTTGATGCGAAGAATCCGCGGACGGCCATCCGGGAAATCCCCAAGGGCATCATAGCGCCCAACAGCGCGCTCCGTTTCGTAATCCTGAACGGTGTGGTGTTTATTGCAGCAACCTATTTTATCAACCGAATCTGCTTCTTCCTTTCACCGGTAGCCCTTTTTGTGATTCTTTTTTACAGTTATACCAAACGGTTTACCGCGCTTTGTCATTTAGTTCTCGGCCTTGGCTTGTCGCTGGCACCCATCGGCGCCTATCTCGCCGTAACCGGAAAATTCGATATTTTACCGCTTCTGTTTTCCTTTGCTGTCATTTTTTGGGTGAGTGGGTTCGATATAATTTATGCGCTGCAGGATATCGATTTTGATCAATCGCAGCAACTGCACTCCATTCCGGCAGCATTGGGCCGCAGGGGAGCACTTCGTGTATCCGAGATCCTGCATGTACTCAGCGCCGGATTTGTGATCGCCGCGGGTTTTGTTGGTGTGTTCGGTTTTTTGTACTGGGTTGGTATTGCCGTATTTGTGGGGATGCTGATCTATCAGCACGCCATCGTAAAACCCGACGATCTGAGCCGCGTGAACGTTGCCTTTATGACGGCCAATGGTATTGCCAGCGTTGTTTTTTCCATTCTGGTGATCGCCGACCTTTTCTGCTTCGCAAACCATCTTTCGGTACTCTAAAACCTACCTCTTGGCGAGAATACTTTGTATAGACTATGGTAGAAAACGGACAGGCATTGCCGTGACCGATCCCCTTAAAATTATTGCGTCCGCGCTGACGACCGTGGAAACAAGGGATCTTTTTCCCTTTCTGAAGAACTATTTCGCAACGGAACAGGTGGAAAAGGTATTGATCGGTGAACCGCGAAACTGGGACGACTCCGCCACGCACGCTACCGCACTCGTTGAGGCGTTCGTGAAACGTTTTTCGAAGGATTTCCCGAATATTCCCTACGAGCTGGTGGACGAAAGGTATACTTCCCGGATGGCTTCCCAGGCCATGCTGGATATGGGAATGAAGAAGAAGGACCGAAGAGTGAAAGGTAATGTTGACCAGATTGCCGCGGCCATCATGCTTCAGGAATATTTGCAGAGAAACCCCTAATTTTGTGGGTTCAACACTTGAATAAAACATGATTTTACCGATTGTAGCATACGGACACCCTGTTTTGCGGAAGGTGGCTGAGGATATTACACCCGACTATCCCGGGCTTGCTCAGTTAATTGAAGATATGTGGGAAACCATGTATGCGAGTAGTGGGGTAGGAATTGCCGCACCTCAGGTTAACAAAAGCATCCGTCTGTTTGTTGTAGATAGTGCCCAGATCTTTGAAGCGCAGGATGAGGACGAGAAAGACGAATACCCCGATGCTCCAGGAATAAAAAAGGTATTCATTAACGCACGTATTGTGGATACCGCCGGCGAAGAATGGAAGTACAACGAAGGCTGTCTCAGTATTCCGAAAGTGAGGGAAGACGTTTTCCGCCCGGAAGAAATTACCATCGAATATGTCGATGAGCAATTCAAGCCTCATCGTGAAACCTACAGTGGGCTTTCCGCCAGGATAATTCAGCATGAATACGATCATATCGAAGGAAAACTCTTTATCGATCACCTGAAGCCACTCAAGCGAAAGCTCATTAAGGGTAAACTGGATGACATCTCCAAAGGAAAGGTGCGGGTGGATTACCGCATGCTGTTTCCGCGTTAGCATATTCCCTTGAAAATTAGAGCCAGACTGTTTTTGGACAGTCTGGCTTTTTTATGTCTATTCCGGATCGGGAAGTTTTCGGGCTTTAGAATAGGTCCGCCATTTTTCAATGACGGCGGCCATATCGGCCGGAATTTCGCTGTCGAATTTTACGAACTCCTGTTTATCGGGATGCATAAATCCAAGTTCCTTGGCATGCAGGGCGTGACGCGGACAGAGTTCAAAGCAGTTGTCGACAAACTGTTTGTATTTGGTAAAGACCGTACCTTTTACGATTCGGTCCCCTCCGTAAAAATCGTCGTTGAACAGGGGGTGCCCCAGATATTTCATGTGCACCCGGATCTGGTGGGTTCGTCCGGTTTCCAGGCGACATTCTACCAGAGTGACGTAATTGAAGCGCTCCAGAACCCGGTAATGTGTAATCGCTTCCTTACCGTGTTCTCCTTCCGGATAGGCTTCGAAAAGTTTCCGGAATCGCTGATGACGGCCCACGTGAGCGATAACGGTCCCCTCATCCTGCTCCATATCGCCCCAAACCAATGCGATATAGCGGCGGTGAACGGTGTGATTGAAAAACTGTTTGGCCAGGCTGCTTACGGCGCGTTCGGTTTTGGCCAGCACCATCAGTCCGGATGTGTTTTTATCGATACGGTGCACCAAACCGAAACGGGGAAGGGTTTCTTCGTTGATAGCGGCATCCTGACGCTGCAGGTAGCCGGCCACGCCGTTGATCAGTGTGCCCGAGCGATTGCCGGATCCGGGATGTACTACAATTCCGGGCTCCTTATTGATGATCATTACCGAGTCGTCTTCGTAAACAATATTCAGGGGCATATCCTCCGGAATGATTTCTTCACCCATCTGCTCGCGGTGTGAGTAGACCACGATTTCCATGCCGGCCTTCACCTTGAAATTGGGCTTTACCAGCTGACCGTTCACCAAAACCCGGCCGGCTTCAATTGCCTGCTGGATTTTGTTTCGGGTAGCACCTTCAATCCGGTTCATCAGGAATTTATCGAGCCGATACGGCTCCTGCCCCTTGTCCGTTACAATGGCCAATCTTTCGTACAATTCTTCTGATCCTTCCTGGAGCTCAAACTCTTCCTGCATAGTTATGGTTCAGTTTCGATAATTTTGCAGCATGCAAGATAGGAAGGATAGTCGACTTATTTACCTCAACGACCTCGGTCGGAGAGAGTACAAGGAAATCTGGGATCTTCAGGAAGAGCTTCTGCAACAGAATATTCTCAAAAAAGGATCCGCCCGGGAAAACGGCATTACCGATCCGCTCGAGGTGGATACAACGCACCATCTGCTGTTGGTAGAGCATCTTCCGGTATACACGCTGGGGAAAAGCGGCCATATGGAGCATGTGCTGATCAGTGAGGAAGAGCAGAAAGAAAAAGGGATTTCCTTCTTCAAAATCAACCGGGGAGGGGATATCACTTTCCATGGACCGGGGCAGCTGGTGGGCTATCCCATCCTGGACCTCGAAAAATACTACACCGACATCGGCCGCTATCTCCGGAACCTGGAAGAGGTGGTAATCCGTGTAATGGCCGATTACGGCCTCAGGGGCGACCGATCTCCGGGGGAGACAGGTGTTTGGCTGGATCCGGATATTAAGGGCAGGGAGCGCAAAATCTGCGCGATGGGCGTACGCTGCAGCCGTTGGGTGACCATGCACGGATTCGCCTTCAACATCAATACGGATCTTACTTATTTTGATTATATCGTTCCCTGCGGCATCAAGGGGAAGCAAGTGACCTCACTCCAGCGCGAGCTGGGGCATGAAGTCGATTTCAGTGAGGTGAAGCAGCGTTGGCTTACCCATTTCGCGGAAATCTTTGAATCGGAGATTGTTGTCCAGTGAGGTTTAAATGCTTGTTTCCTGTTGAATTTAAATGCTTTGTATATATAACATAATTTGCAGGCAGGCCTATAGAATCACGACAGGTGCCGTATTATGTTATCTACCGCGATCTGAATAAATTTGGAATTAGAAAAGAGGGTCTTTTTCCGGTTGCTCCATTTTTGAAGGTGTTCCGTGATTTCCTCAACTGATTTCACGTGGTGTTCGCAAATGATAAAATCAATGGTTGATAGCAGTTCCAACCCAAATTGGGAGTAAAATCCTGTTAGAAAACCCTTTGTTTTTTCGGCAATCAGATTGTATTCGGAATTCTCAGGTCGATTTAAGAAATTGAGAACATCTTCCTCTGCATCCTGGATAACCCCCAGTTCTTCAAAGGGTTTCCGGTCCTTCGAAGAATATCCGGTTATATAGCTTCCATTCAGATAATACAAAACATGTTTTACCTTGCCGGAATAGGGGCCGTAAAAATTCGGCTCATATTCCAATTTAAAAACATCTTTGCCGCCGAATCGCTGTAAAAAGTAGGCAATCTTTTCTGCAGAAAATTCAGACACAAATTCCCCGTTTCTAACTAATTCGTACAATACCGCAAGAAGCATTGCCCTTGCGGGGGTTAATTTAACCCTCTCCTTGTTTAATACTTCCTTTACGACAGCGTTGGGCTGATAAATTGAAATTTCACAGTCGATATCTGCAAGGTATTTTTCCAGAATAAATTTAACTTTATCCCAGTCAAGGCCGCCGTTTCCTGCCCCTAATGGTGGAATCGCTATCGATCGAATGGTTCTTTCTTTTATTATCCGCACCAGATCTTCTAATCCGGCCTCGATATATGTATATTCAGAAGGCTTTCTCCACGATGTTTTGGTTGGGAAGTTGATAATCAGTTTTTTCCCATTTAGCAATGACTCTTCCTCGACCACCAAGAGCTTTCCTATACCAATTTCCTTTTGTTCGCAGGCAGTAACATACCTCTTGAAATTATTGGGAAAAACCTTCTTGAACTGCAGTGCAATGCCTTTTCCCATAATCCCATCAGTATTAACGGTGTTGACCAGAGCTTCTGCACTACTCTCCAACAGATTTCCAAGAGTGTATTTTATCATATTAGAAGTAATATTGCGGCCTAACGGCGATTTTCCCTTCGCTTACTCCGAACTTTGTTAATGTTTCTTTTGCAGCTTCGTCATAAACGACATATCCCAGGACTGACGACGGGGGAATGTCTCCCAACACCAGAAATTCAGCTTCTTTTCTACGCTTAAGATCCAGATCGTTTTCGTCCTTCCAGAATTTTGCTTCGATTGCATTCCAGTCAATTATTTCACCAATTCTTTGGATATCTTCCCTGCCATATTGCGAGGAAAGTAAATCTACAGCGTGCCCGTCCGTAAATTGAAAATCCAGGTTGGCCTCAATTATTTTTTGAACGGAAGATACACAATAAACGATGTCTTTTCCAGATGTCGGATTTACCCCATTGTATCCTCTTTGGATGACATATAACATCGGCATTCGCGTACCGAAATAAAACGGAATATACTCTCCAAGCCGTCTACCGCATTCAAGAATCCTGCGTTCTCGCGTCAAAATGAAACTATTGTCCCCAATAGGAACAAAATGGCGGTTGGCATTCGGCGAAGATGAATGAGTAATACCATGCCGCAATATATGCGGAATGTTCTGGATATGGGTCATCCGGTAAAGATGTATGGTCTCGAAACGTGGCATTTTCCCGGGGTTAGTTTTCCGACATTTTGGGGAGTATTTCAGGTATTGTTGGCTATGCTAAAATAATTAGTATATTAATACAATGTTTGATTGGTAAGGAAATATTTTTGTGAGCTGCAATAGTTCCCACGACAATCGTCCAAAAGAGAATGGGCGGAGAAAATCCGGTCCGTGGAGATCAGAAGTCTTTGGGAATGTAGAGCTTATGGCGTTCCTTAAGCTTTTTACCCTCGTACAGTTCAAACCAAAACCAACCCGACCGGATAAAATTCGATTTGTCCAGCGTAAGAGTTGTTTTCCGGATATTTTTCAGTTCAAACAATACTTCGGTGGTGTCGGCCTCGTCGAAGAATACCACGGAATAGGGCTCATCGTTTTCCGGCAGCGTTAACTGCACGTGGCCATCCTTGGCGGTGAAAACGTAGGTGGAGGGGCGATAAATCTCTTTGGGCACGAAGGGTTTGATCTGTATTGTATCCTTGGTGAGGAAATACAGGGTGTCCTTTGTTTTATGAAGAATGGAATCTCTGAAGTTTTTCAGGGAGCGTTCCGGAATCATGCCCGCGACGATGTCGCCGACCTTTACGACGATTGCGGGCCCGGCGGAAACCGGAAGCTTGGAAGGCAGATTGCCCGGATCGGCCGAAGGTTGTTGGAAATGGGAGATTTCTTCATCGCGTGAAGTGGTATCGAGTACCGGACGTTTCACCGGCGAAAACATATAGTTTCCGCCTTCACGCATAATATAGAGACGATAGTAAAGGCTATCGTGGGGAGCGGACGCATCGAAAAAACCATTTTCGGGAATGGAGGGGTCCGGAAGGGTGAGAATGGTTTTAAAGGGCCCCTTCTTATTGTCGCTTCGCTGGATGCTCAACTGACGGATATCCTGGAAAGGGTTTTTCCAGCTCAGAATGACCCGACCTTTTGCTCTTTTGGCTGCCGAGAAGTCCGGCAAGGTATCCTGCGCCGCAGCACTCATCCAACCTAATGAACAAAACATCACCATTACTGCGGATAGAACCTTTTTTTGCATTTTTTCTGAATTCCGGGACTTTTTAATAACGCTGCAAAGATAAGGGGATTGTGTGCATCAGAAACAAAGCGTTCCGGGTGGATAGGAGCGGTTGCCCTGTAATCCGCCGCAATGAATGGCAAGAATGGTCGCTCCGGCCGGGAAAAAACTTTTGTTAAAAAGTTCGGTAACGCCGGCCAGCATTTTTGCGGAGTAGACCCGATCGGTGGGAATCCCCGTTTCGCGATAAAATCGATTCATGAAAGCCACCAGCTTCGGGGTAGACTTTCCGTAGCCGCCGAAAGTGAAGTCGTGGTTGAAGGAGAATTTCTTTTTACGGTCTTCCGTCGGCAGCAGGGCCTCCACCAGTTGCCCGAGTTCAAAATGGTTCTTAAACCCCGAAAATCCAATTACCTGCTGATTTTCGGATGCGGCATGGACAAGCCCCGCCATCATGGTGCCGGTTCCGATGGCGCAGCAGATAAAATCGTATGACCCGAAATCCGGAACACAATCGGCGATCTCCGCAGCCCCCCGCATGCCGGTGTCGTCGGCAGCGCCTTCGGGAATAACATGCAGCTTGGGGTGTTGACCAAGGATTGCCTGAATGGCCGGCGAATCCAGCTTTCTCCGGTAATCGTCCCGGGAAACATGATAAAGCTTCATGCCCAGCGCCCTCGCATCCTCGAGCGAGGGCGAGGGCGCCCGGCCGATTTCGCCGCGGATAATACCCACCGACCGGAGGCCCAGGGTGTAAGCGGCATAGGCAGTGGCCACAATATGATTCGAGTAGGCCCCTCCGAAACTCAGCAAGCCCGATGCCCCGGCGTGCGTGGCTTGCCGGAGGTGAAGTTTCAGTTTAAACCATTTATTTCCTGAAATAACCGGGTGAATAAGATCGAGCCGCAACAAATCCAGTCGGTTACGCGAATTTTCCGCAATGGTTTGCAGTTTTATCTTTCGAAACGCTATATTATCTTGCAGCGGCATTATTCAAAAGTTTTTTTATGCGAAGAACGATATTTTTATATTTTCGTTCATCTCAACCGGAAAAACGATAAAAAATCAGAACAGAAAAATAGAAAGATGAAACCTACCTTATTAATCCTTGCAGCGGGTATGGCCTCCAGATATGGAAGTTTGAAGCAGATTGCACATTTTGGTCCCTCTGGAGAGACGATTATGGACTATTCCATTTTTGATGCAATCCGTGCCGGTTTTGGGAAAGTCGTGTTTATTATCCGAAAAGATTTTGCTGAGGATTTCAAGGAGATCTTTGAACCCCGGCTCAAGGGTAAAATTGAAATCGACTATGTATTTCAGGAAATGACGGATCACCTCAATGGTTTTGAAGTTCCCGAGGGAAGAACCAAACCGTGGGGTACTGCACATGCGGTTCTTTGCGCACGCGAGGCAATCCACGAGCCCTTTGCGGTAATCAATGCCGACGATTTCTACGGTCGCGATGCATTCGAAAAAGCATACGCTTTCCTTACCAAAGAATGTTCCCCAAGATTATATTCCATTATCGGATATCAGCTTTCCAACACCCTCTCTGATCACGGAACCGTTAGCCGAGGTGTTTGTACCGTCGATGCCAACGGAATGCTTACCGGTATCAACGAGAGAACAAAAATATTCCGGAACGACCAGGGCAAAATTGTTTACGACGACAACGGCGTAAATGTTGAAGTTCCCGAAGATTCAAAGGTGTCCATGAACTTCTGGTGCTTTGATCAGGGCGTTTTCGGAGTTTCAGAAACCATGTTTCATGATTTTCTGAGCAAAAATATTCAGGATCCCAAATCCGAATTCTTCATTCCCATCGTCGCCGATCAGTATGTAAAAGAAGGCATGGGTGAAGTAAAAGTAATTCCGACATCTTCTGTGTGGTTCGGAGTGACCTATAAGGAAGATGCTCCGATTGTAAAGGATTCCATCGATAAACTGGTTGCTGCAGGAGAATATCCCTCCAATTTATGGGCTTGATTCCAGGAGTCCGTCAAAACGTCTTAATGAAATTGAAAAAGGCACCGGTTACCGGTGCCTTTTCGATTGATTCAGGTTGGTTGTTGCTTTCCTTTAGCCTGGTATCAATAACTTTTAACCACGAATACGCAGTCTTCCATTTTCTTGATCTGCTGTACCCGGTCGAGATGTTTTACTTTTGAATAGGAAGGAGTCCGCAGCCTCGAGTAGTTGCTGTCCTTTTTCAGTGCTTCCACGGCAGAAAGAATATTTTTTGCCCTAACCGCGAACACCACCCCGTCGGCGGTGGTTTGTTTTCCGCTGATTACACCGATAACTTCACCGTGGGCGTTGAAGAGGGGCGCTCCGGAGTTACCCGGGTTGGCTGCAATGGCAACCTGGTAGGAAATGGTATCTCCATTATAACCCGTTTTTGCGCTCAGGTATCCTTTTCCGTAAACAATTTCTGTACGGGGGAAGCCCAACGTGAATACTTCCTCACCCAGATTGGCCGGCGCCTTACTGATGCTGTACGGAAGAGATTTTACCGGGATGAATTTTTTGTCGTCTATTTTCAGAATAGCCACGTCTGTTTTATCGTTCACATGAACCACAGCAGCCTTGAAATATTCGCCTTTATTATTTTCCACGTACACCGAATCAGATGAGCGTACCACGTGAACGTTGGTTACCAGATAACCCTTTCCATCGATAAGGAATCCGGTTCCATCCATCTTGGAGGCCGGACGTATGCGTTCGTTGCCATCCTTGGTTTTCAGTTCACGAAGCTGTTGTTTGGTACTTTCTACGTCCTTGATGATACTCAGGAGTTTAACTTCCACCGGTTTGGAACCTTTGCCAACGATAGAGGAGTACAATCCGCTGATGGCCAGTGCCGTAATGCCGGCAATAGAGGCTGCAACACCGATTGTACGTTTGTATCGGGTCCAGAAGGAAACAACAGGGACGGATTGGGCTACAGGGGTGGCACTGATGGTGCCCTCCTCAACCAGTTTCCGGTGAACCGACTGGAGGGTATTTTTCAGCTGCACCTGGTCGGCGTATTCGTCGATCTGGCGGAGGAAGATCTGATGTTCCACAACGAGCTGGTCGACTTCCGGATGGGTTCTCCGGAGCTCCTCAAACCGGGCTCTTTCTTCTTCGGTCATTTCACCGCGAAGATATCTTTCTACCGCGTCCAGCATCATCATATCGTCCATTACAAGTCGTTTTTATATTGAGCAAAGAACCTTTTTTTCAATCGGCTCAGACATTTGTACTTCTGGTTTTTTGCGTTTCCTGCGTTGGTATATCCAAAACGGTCCGCAATGTCGTTCATGTTCTGTTTTTCCAGATAATAGGCTTTCAGAAGGCTTCTGCAGGGTTCTCCGAGGCTGTTCAGAGCCTCGTCCATCAGCCGGAAATCTTCTTGTTTTTTCTCATGCAGGCCGGAATCTTCTTCAACCGGAACGGTTTCCTCTGCAACGGTTATGTCTCCGGTGACGGGTTTCATCTGGTGGAGACGCTTGAGCCAGATTCGTCTGGCCACGGAGTAGAGATAGGTTTTGATCTGGCAATGCAGCTCAAATTGCCCGGCTTTTACCTTTTCATAGAGTACCACCAGCGCTTCCTGGAATACGTCGCGGGCGTCATCAATGTCTCCGTTGTTATTGATAATCAAAGACTTGATTGCCGGGTATTGATTCCGGTACAAGACTTCAATCACCTTCCGATCATTCCGTGCCAGCCCTTGAAGTTGTTCTTTTTCGTTGAATTCCGTGTTCACTGGTCTCTTTATTTAATACAATAATTGCCTAATGGTCACCCAAAAGAAAGCAAAAAAAAAATTTCAGAGAAGGGGGTGACCTTTTTTTAATTCCGGTATAAATATTCAAAGGATTTGTTAACAATCGAAAAAATCTAAAATGAAAAAATTATTCGTTATTCTCGCTGTAGCTACTGCATTTGTAGCTTGTAACAACGCTGCTGAATCTACTGAAGCAACTATCGACTCTGCTGCTGACGCTGCAAAAGAAGCTGTAGAAGCTACTGCCGACTCTGCTTCTGCAGTTATCGATTCTACCGTTAACGCTGTAGTTGACTCTGTTAAGCAATAAGAGATTCCGGATTTATTCCGGTTCCGGGCCCTCCCAGGTGGGGGGCTTTTTTGTTGCCTTGTGCAAATAAAAAAAATGGCATCCAACCGGATGCCATTTTTTATTGGTATGATTCTTAGGCGTTTCTGTTAATGCAGTTGAGGTCTTCAAAGGCAATTTCCAGACGTTTGATAAAGGATTCTTCCCCTTTTCTCAGCCAAACACGCGGATCGTAATATTTCTTGTTGGGTTTGTCTTCGCCTTCCGGATTACCCAGTTGGGCCTGAAGATAACCTTCATTTTTCTTGTAGTTCTGAAGAACACCGTCCCAGAATGCCCATTGTAGGTCGGTATCGATGTTCATTTTGATGGCTCCGTAACTGATGGCTTCGCGAATCTGGTGCTGCGGTGATCCACTACCGCCGTGGAATACGAAGTAAACGGGTTTCGGACCGGTACCGAGCTTTTTCTCGATATACACCTGGCTGTTGTTCAGGATTTCGGGGCGCAGCTCCACGTTTCCGGGTTTGTAAACACCGTGTACGTTACCGAATGCCGCAGCAACGGTAAACAGGTTGCCGATTTTGCTGAGTTCGGTATAGGCGTAGGCAACATGTTCGGGTTGCGTGTAGAGTTTTTCGTTTTCCACGTCGCTGTTGTCAACCCCATCTTCTTCACCGCCGGTTACACCAAGTTCGATTTCGATGCTCATACCGAGGGGCGACATTCTTTTAAAGAATTCAACGGAGGTTTGGATGTTTTCTTCGATGGGCTCTTCGCTGAGGTCGAGCATGTGGGAACTGAAAAGGGGTTGTCCCTTTTCCTTGAAGAATTCTCCTCCCGCGTCGATCAGTCCGGATACCCAGGGAAGCCATTTTTTGGCGGCATGGTCTGTATGAAGGACCACGGGAACTCCGTAATATTTGGCAACATTATGAATGTGAAGGGCCCCGGAAATAGCTCCGCGGATATTGCCCTGAAGTTGATCGTTCGGCATTCCCTTACCGGCGATGAACTGCGCACCACCGTTGGAGAATTGGATAATCACAGGCGAATTAACTTTGGCTGCCGTTTCAAGAGTAGCGTTGATGGAGTTGGTACCGATGGTATTCACTGCCGGCAGAGCAAAATTATTTTCTTTAGCATCGTTGTAGAGGGCTTGCAATTCTTCTCCGAAGAGAACGCCCGGTCTGTACTTTTTCATTGCAGTATTTTTTTCCTTATTAATCAGGCGGGGCTAAGATACAGTATAGTTTACTCTTTTCACCTGATTTTCCGGGAAAATTATACGCTGTTGAAGAAAATTGAAGGAAAAACTTTGAGGCTTGAAAAAAAAGAAAAAAAGAAGCTGATTGATATTGGATTTTGCTTGTGGTTTTTCAGGAATTGGAATTCGTTCAGGACGGTTTTTTGGATAGATTGGATTTTTTGCTCCTTTATTGGTTTCTCGGATATTGGATACAAACAAATTATCAACCAACTTCTGAATACAAAGTTAAATTCAGCAAGATCGGTTTGCAAGAGGGATAGTGCCTGATTTTACAGGTTCAGTAAATACGTACAAAATGGGGGTTTTACGATTGGGGGCTGGCGTAAGATATCAGGAAGTTAAAAACGGAGCCTGGTTAATCCTCCTGCTGAAAGAACTTCAGCAGGAGGTACGGAGTTTTCTGCTAAAAAATAAAAGATAAGATCTAACGGTGATGGTCAGGTTTTTTGGACAAAAGGATCTACGGTTTTTTCAAGGATGGAACAAGAACGTTAAGGTTAAGATGCTCAATGATGCGAAAATCATGGGCATTGGATATACGGATAAGGCTGAATTTATTTCAGTAAGTATTGGATTTGCTTCTCTTCAGGTTGTCGGATCGTAACCGGCTTTAAAAGGAATTGGAAAAAAAGAAGAAGCTGATTGATATTGGATTTTGCTTGAGTTTTTCAGGAATTGGAAATCTCTTTGGGACGGTTTTGGATCTCAGATATTGGACGGTTTGACAGTAGTTTCTCGGATATTGGATAAGCAACTCTATCAATCAACTTCTAATACAAAGATACTTTACCAATAAGCCTTTCACAAGCGCATTATTTCTCAATTTCCGTGGTTCAGAAATTACTTACCAAATCGTAGATGACACATTTATAGATGAGATAAAATACGCTTAGTAGGTTCGTAATTGTACGATATTTTAACAGGAATCCTTGGAGAGGCATAGGTGAAACCACTTAATAGGGGTCCATCTTCCTACGTATGAATATTGGTAATTATATGGGGAAATTCGGCAAAACTATAACAGTTGTTTAACGGACTCGTCGGGAAGAAAGCCATTGGCGATCATCCAGTTATCATTGTAGATTTTGGCCACATAACGGCTTCCGTGATCGTGCAGAACGGCTACGACCAGATCGTCTTTTTTGAGGCGGTCCTTTAGTTGGAAAAGTCCCTGCAGGCAACTGCCGGCACTATAGCCGCAGAACAGTCCCTCCTCACGGGCAAGCCTTCGGGCCATCAAGGCACCATCTTTATCGGTTACCTGTTCGAAGTGATCGATAACGCTCATGTCGTAGTTCCCGGGTACAAAATCTTCTCCAAAACCCTCCGAAATATAAGGGTGCACTTCGTTCATATCGATTTCTCCGGTGCGGAAATATTTGGTCAGAAGCGAACCGTAAACATCAATAGCCCAGATCTGTATCGCCGGATTCATTTCCTTGAGATACATGGCGGCTCCGGTAATCGTTCCACCGGTGCCTGCGGTACAAACAAGATGAGTGATTTTTCCGTCGGTTTGTTTCCAGATTTCGGGGCCGGTGGTTTCGTAATGGGCCAGTCGGTTGGCCAGGTTGTCGTACTGGTTGCAGTGAAAGGAGTTCGGAATTTCTGCTGCCAGTTTTTTGGCCACGGAGTAATAGGAGCGGGGATCTTCGGGTTCTACATTGGTGGGGCATACAATCACTTCGGCCCCCACGGCCTTAAGAATGTCGATCTTTTCCTGCGATTGCTTGTCGGTAGTGGTAAAAATGCATTTGTATCCCTTTACCACCGCCGCCAACGCCAGTCCCATCCCGGTGTTCCCGGACGTACATTCGATAATGGTTCCACCGGGTTTAAGCTTCCCTTCTTTTTCTGCCATCTCCACCATTTTGAGCGCCATCCGGTCTTTCACCGAATTCCCGGGATTAAAATACTCGACCTTGGCAAGTACTTCACAGGGAAAAGCGGAGGTAAGTTTGTTCAGCCGTACCAGCGGGGTGTTCCCGATGGTTTCCAAAATGTTGTTTCTGACATCCATAACCGTGTTTTATTTTAGAATTTCCAGCGCTTTCTGAACAGCGCGGTCGTCCTTGTTGGTGAGTTCGAAATACCCCTCGGAGCGCCAGATCTGTCGGGCAAGGAGCGACATCAACCACCGCTTTACTTCTTTTTCTCGTTCGGGTGCCAACGGCGGAATGATGATCGAGTCTTTTTTCGCAAAATCTTTCAATCCCTCAAACAATTGCTGCTCCTCCTTAAATCCGGATGCAAAATCCATGGCATCCTTATATTGGGTAAGCGATTGCCTATTAGCAACAAAATAGTTGTACACATAGTTGTAAATGGTCCCGGATGTATACAACCGGGCAGGTACGGAGCGCAGGGTGTTGGTATCAATCGCCACAAATATATCCGGTGTGATGCCGCCGCCACCGTAGAGTTTTTTCCCTTTACGTGTAGTATATACCTTACCGTTATGCGCATACGAAGTATCGGTGCGAAGCAGTTCGCCGTTGTTGAATCGTTCCGACACTTCATGCTGATAGCTTTCTTTTCCTTTATCGTACGGCTTCTGGATACTTCTGCCCAGCGGGGTGTAGTAACGTGCTACGGTAAGGCGGAGTGCAGATCCGTCGCTCAGCGTATATTGCTCCTGCACCAGCCCCTTCGCAAAGCTGCGTCGTCCGATGATGGTTGCACGGTCCCAGTCCTGCAGGGCGCCCGCCAGCACCTCACTGGCCGAAGCAGAGCTTTCGTTGATCAACAGTACCAATTCGCCTTTTTCAAACAATCCTTCACGACGGGCCCGGTATTCCTGGCGGGGTACCTTGGCCCCTTCGGTATAAACAATCAGCTTGTCGCCATCCAGGAACTCGTCGGCGATATCTACGGCCTCGTTCAACAAGCCACCGCCGTTATCGCGCAGGTCGAGTATAAGTTTCTTCATGCCTTTGGCCTGCAGTGCTTCCAGGGATTGCATGAATTCTTCATAGGTGGTTTCCGAAAACTTGTTGATGCGGATAAATCCCACCGTGGGATCGATCATGTATGCTGCATCCACGGAGGGCAGGGGAATGCGACCGCGGGTGATGGTCAGCGTTACCGGCTCCCCATTACGCAGTAGCTGAACGGTAACCTGGCTGTTTCTGGGCCCCTTGAGTAACCGACGGATGTCTTCGGTACGGCGTTTGACGCCGGAAATGGTGCTGTCGCCCGCCTTGAGGATTTTGTCGCCAATCATAACGCCGGCTTTTTCGGAGGGGCCGTCCTTGATGACGTTGGTAACATGAACCGTATCGCTAAATATTTGGAATTCAACACCTATTCCGTCAAAATTTCCCCTTAGGTCGGCATTTACAACATTCAGCTCTTCTGCCTGTATATATATAGAGTGGGGATCAAGGTATTGAAGCATTCCCTGGATGGCATCGTTATCCAGGCTGTCCAGATTAACGGGGTCAACATATTTCATCCGGATCAGATCCAGCACCTCCTGAAGCGAGGATTTTTTTTCGGTTTTGAAGAAATTTCCGCTGATCGTTGTGTTCTCACGCAGTTTGAATCCGATGTACATTCCGAATATCATAACGATGGCCAGAAGCAGTGGAATCCATACCTGTAGTTTTCTATTGTTCATTTTCTGCGCTTTCGGTAACTTAACTTAATATTGGTGCGAATTTCACCATTTAATTCAATATAAACATGTCTGACGTAAAATTGATTGCGGATAGTGGTGCAACGAAAACGGAGTGGTGCCTTATCCGGAACGGCCGGAAAAAATACATCCAAACCCAGGGAATCAGTCCCTATCTGATGGATACGCGTCAAATTACGGACATGCTGATGCTGGAGCTATGGCCTTCTCTCCATAAGGCCGGGGTTACCGAAATTTTTTACTACGGTACGGGGGCGGCCAATCCGGCAAACGTCAGAAGCATCAAAACCGCCCTCAAACATGTTTTTTCCGGAGCCCATATTGAAGTGGATCACGATATGATGGCGGCTGCCCGTGCACTCTGCGGTCACGAAAAGGGAATCGCCTGTATCCTGGGCACAGGGTCGAATTCCTGCTTTTACAACGGAAAAAAAATCGTTAAAAACAATCCTGCCCTTGGGTTTATCCTCGGCGACGAGGGCAGCGGAGCCTATCTCGGCAAAAAAGTTATCCAGTACTACCTCTATCATACCTTTGACGAAGAACTTAGGGAAAAATTCGAGCTTAAATTTGGGGTTACCCACATGGAAATACTGGAAAATGTATACAAAAAGCCACTACCCAACCGATATCTGGCCTCCTTCACGGCATTTCTGGCCGAAAACAGGGGGCACTATATGATCGAAAACATTATTGAAGACGGACTTAACGACTTCATTTTCCAACACTTATACAAATACCGGGAATCCTGGACCCTCCCGGTGCACTTTACAGGCGGGGTTGCCTATGGTTTCAAGGATGTTTTGAAGGAACTTTGCGACAGCTATGAACTCGAGCTGGGAAAGGTGCTTCAGCGTCCTATGGATGGCCTGGTAGCCTATCACCTGGATCGTTAACCACTAGCTTAAACTTTCATTATGGAACGAGTAACCGAACAGTCCGGTCGTCACCGGCATCTTGAGAAAAAATCCATAGCGGAGCTGTTGACCCTGATCAATGAAGAGGACCAAACGGTTCCGGCTGCCGTTGCCAAAGCCATTCCTGCCCTGGAAAAACTGGTAACCGTTGTATCGGACCGGATGTTGGCGGGTGGACGGTTGTTTTATATTGGTGCCGGTACAAGTGGAAGATTGGGCATACTCGACGCGAGTGAAATTCCACCTACCTATGGAATGCCCTACGGGCTTGTAATCGGCATTATTGCCGGCGGTGACGAAGCCATCCGCAACGCCGTAGAAAACGCAGAAGATAGCCTTATCCAGGGCTGGGAAGATCTGCGGAAGTACGATGTTTCAGAAAAGGATGTAGTCGTAGGCATTGCAGCCAGCGGAACCACACCCTATGTAATCGGCGCTCTGGAAGAATGCCGGAAAAACGGAATTGCCACCGGGTGTATCACCTGCAATTTCGGAACACCGCTCGCCGCCGTTGCCGAGTTCCCGGTAGAAGTGGTGGTGGGGCCGGAATTTGTGACCGGAAGCACCCGTATGAAAAGCGGAACGGCACAGAAGCTCATTCTTAATATGCTGTCGACCTGCGTGATGATCCAGTTGGGAAGGGTGGAAGACAATAAGATGGTGAACATGCGGCTCAGCAATGCCAAATTGATCGACAGAGGTATAAAGATGCTGATGGAAAAAACCGGCATTGATGATTATGAACAGGCCAAAGCGCTCCTCATCCGTACGGGAAGCGTAAAAAAAGCTACGGAAGCTTATGCACGAAATTGAACCATTTTATAATTGGCGCCATCTGTATATCGGAGAAGAAGATCCGCGGTCGCCGTTTTTCGGTCGGGAATACAGTGAGTTTACCTTTTCCCAGGCAGTCTACAATTACTATATCCATCCCCAATGGGATGAGTTCGGATCGAATACCCTGTACATGAAGGTCATCTTCGCCGATTACGACGAAGGCTTTGTTATCATCGAGTTGATCGGTGAATGGAACGATGCCGTATCCGACGATATCATGACCATGAAGCGGGACGTAATTGATAAGTTCGAACACGAGGGCATCTATAAGTATATACTCATTGCCGAAAACGTACTCAACTTTCACAGCGGTGATATCGACTACTATGAAGAATGGTTTGAAGAAGTGTCGGACAACGAGGGTTGGGTGGTTATTCTCAACATGCCCGAGCAAAGTCAATACGACTTCCGGAAAGCCCGGATTACCCGATATGTTGAACTGATGGAAAGACCCAATTGGCGTACATTTCAGCCCGACTATCTTTTCAGTCTGATCGATCAGGAAATCAATAACCGACTTGCCTGAAAACAATTGTGCTAAAAACGAACAACTGTTTGTTTGTGCACTTTTTTTCAAAATTTCCAAAAAAAATTTTGTTCGTACACTGAAGTTCATAACTTTGGTGGAATAAAGAGATACAAACACGAATGAATCTGACTAAAGCATACGGCCGATTTTATTTTTACTTCTACTTTTTTACCTGTAGACCGGGACGGCTTTATGTTGGATGAATCGAAAGAATATTAAAACATAAAAAGGTCCCGGTAAATACCGGGACCTTTTTTTATACCATTATATGTCAATACGAGTTTCGATACAAGGCTATGAAGGATGTTTTCATCAGGTGGCTGCACAGACCTATTTCGGCAAAGATGTGGAAGTTATACCCTGCGCAACCTTTCGCGAGGTAGTAAGAGTAGCTTCATCAAAAAAGGAGTCCGACGGCGGTATAATGGCCATCGAAAATTCAATTGCCGGTAGCATACTTCCGAACTACAACCTTCTCCAGAAAAGCGATCTGCGTATTGTTGGTGAAGTGTACCTCCACATTCGACAGCACTTGATGGTTAACAGGGGCGTCTCTCTGTCGGATATACGCGAAGTGCATTCGCATCCGATGGCTCTTCTGCAGTGTGCCGATTTTCTCGACAAACACGACTGGAAACTCGTGGAAACAGAAGATACCGCACTCAGTGCAAAACATATTCATCAACATCGCATGAAATATGCTGCAGCCATTGCGAGCAAACTTGCTGCAGAGCTTTACGATATGGATATCATCGCACCCAATATCCATACCCTGAAAAACAATTACACGAGATTTCTGGTATTGCGTCGCGACACGGAAGCTGTTCCCGTGGAAGAGGCCAATAAGTCTTCCCTCTATTTTGAAACCGATCATTCGAGAGGAAGTTTGGCAAAGGTATTAAGCCGTATTGCCGACCATGGCATCAACCTCAGCAAACTCCAGTCTTTTCCGATTCCGGGAAGCGAATGGAAATATTTCTTCCATGCCGATATGGAATTCGATTCCAAAGATCAGTTCGAAAAAGTAATACAGGCGATCCGGCCACTGACACAGGATCTTAAGGTATACGGTGTTTACAAACGCGGTAAAACAGTTTAACATGCAAACGGCAAAACGATTAAACGGAATTGGCGAATATTATTTCTCGGCAAAACTGCGGGAGATCGATCAGTTGAATAAAGCAGGGAAGGCCGTTATCAATCTCGGTATCGGAAGCCCCGATCTTCCCCCGCATCCGGAAGTGATCCGGGTTCTTCAGGAAGCATCGGCGCAGCCTGAAAACCATGCCTACCAAGGGTACAAGGGGATTCCGCAACTGCGGAAAGCCATGGCCGACTGGTATTCCAGGGCTTATCGTGTTGAACTCGACCCCGAAACCGAAGTGTTGCCGCTGATCGGCTCCAAGGAAGGGATTATGCACATCTGCATGACCTACCTCAACGAAGGCGATCTGGCCCTGATTCCGGATCCTGGTTACCCAACCTACAGCAGTGCTGTTAAGCTGGCCGGCGGAACCCCGGTTCCCTATGAACTGTCTGAAGAACGCAACTGGCAGCCCAACTTTGAGGAACTGGAAAAACAAGATCTCAGCCGTGTCCGCCTGATGTGGGTTAATTATCCGCATATGCCCACCGGACAGTTGCCCGATCAGAACTTCTTTGTTCGTTTGATCGAATTTGGCAAAAAGCATAATATGCTTATTTGCCACGATAACCCGTATTCCTTCATTCTGAATGAAAATCCGGTGAGTCTCCTGGCCATTCCTGGAGCAAAAGATGTCGTACTTGAACTGAACTCGCTCAGCAAGAGCCATAACATGGCCGGATGGAGAGTAGGAATGCTTGCCGGAAATCCGAAGAGAATCCAGGAAGTATTGACCTTTAAAAGCAATATGGACAGCGGTATGTTCAAGCCCCTTCAGTTGGCTGCTGCTGCTGCCCTTAACCTCGGGAAGGAATGGCATGACGAACTCAACCGGCAGTATCGTGAACGTCAGCAGAAAGTATTCGGGTTGATGGAACTGTTGGGGTGTCGTTACAATATTAAACAAGCCGGGATGTTTGTATGGGCTTCCATTCCCGACTCATACAAGGATTGTTATGAACTCAGTGATGCCGTCTTGAATGAAGCTTCGGTGTTTATAACGCCGGGCGGCATTTTCGGAAAGGGCGGCAACCGATACATACGCATCAGTCTTTGCAGTACTCCCGAAAAACTGGAAGAAGCGCGTCAACGGATCGAAACAAGATTTACTAAAAGGTGAACCGAATACTATGATTGCATCGGTAATAGGCGTAGGATTGATTGGGGGATCGATGGCCCTGGCACTGAAGGAGAAAGGACTGTGTAAACGAATCATAGGCGTCGACAATAATCCCTGGCATCAGCAGAAGGCTCTGGAGAGGGGGTTGGTGGATGAAATCCTTCCCCTGGAAAAGGCGGTTACGGCTTCCGATTTGGTCATCATTGCCGTTCCGGTAAATGCCGCCGTTGAATTACTGCCTATGGTGTTGGACCTGACGGAGAATCAGGTGGTTATGGATGTAGGCTCCACCAAGCAATCGTTTACCGACGCCGTTGCCGCACACGATAAACGGTCGAGGTTTGTGGCTACCCACCCGATGTGGGGGACCGAATACAGTGGTCCGGAAGCTGCGGTAAGCGGAGCGTTCGTGAACAAGGCTACCGTGATCTGCAACAAGGAAGATTCCGATCCGGATGCCGTTGAGCTGGTGGAGCAGCTGTATCGCGCGCTGGGTATGCATCTCGTGTATATGGATGCGGCGGCGCATGATACACATGTGGCCTATGTAAGCCATATTTCGCATATCACTTCCTTCGCCCTGGCCAATACGGTATTGGAGAAGGAGAGAGGGGAAGAAACCATTTTCGAGCTGGCCAGTGCGGGTTTTTCCAGCACGGTGAGGCTGGCTAAAAGTAACCCCGATATGTGGGTGCCGATATTTCAGCAGAACCGGGAAAATGTGTTGGACGTGCTGAATGAGCATATCTCACAGCTCCGCAAATACAAAGCCTGTCTGGAGAAGGAAAATTGGGCCTATTTGAAGGAATTGATGGAGGGCGCCAATGAAATCCGAAAGATCGTTGATAGATAGGCGGATAGGAATGATTAACGAAACTAAATAATGCGTATGGCTATAATAAACGTACCTTTGCGCCAAATTTAGTTTATATGATCACATTTGAAGGGTTGGGTTTAGATTCCAGACTCGTACAGGCTACTGATGCTCTGGGATTTACAAACCCGACACCGATCCAGGAAAAGGCTATTCCGGTTTTACTGAGTGGAACGAAGGACCTGGTCGGATTGGCGCAGACAGGAACAGGGAAGACAGCGGCTTTCGGGCTTCCCCTGCTGCAATTGATTGACGTTCAGAAGAGGCATCCGCAGGCGCTGGTGGTTTGCCCCACAAGGGAGCTGTGTCTGCAGATTGTCAACGAAATAGAGCTCTTTAAAAAGTTTATTCCAGGAATGTTCGTAACCGCCGTTTATGGCGGTACATCTATCGGTCAACAGATCAGGGAACTCCGTCGGGGTGTTCACATTGTAGTGGCAACTCCCGGACGTCTTATCGATCTGATCGAAAGAAAGGCCGTTAACCTCGAGGAAATTGAATATGTAGTGCTGGACGAGGCCGACGAAATGCTGAACATGGGCTTTCAGGACGATGTTGAGTTTATCCTGAAAAACACGCCGAACCGTCAGAGTACCTGGTTGTTCAGTGCAACCATGCCGCCGGAAATCCGTCGGGTAAGCAAGCGGTACATGAACGACCCGGTTGAAATCCAGGTTGGTTCGGTAAACACAACGAACAAAAACATCGACCACCAGTATTTTGTTACCAGTGCACAGCACCGCTACGAAACACTGAAACGGCTGATCGATTTCAACCCGGGTATTTATGGCATCATTTTTACCCGTACAAAAGCCGACGCCCAGGAGATTGCCGAAAGGCTTACCCGCGAAGGTTACGATATCGATGCGCTGCACGGGGACCTTACCCAGCAGCAGAGAGATAAGGTGATGGGCCAGTTCCGCGATAAAAGCCTTCAGTTGCTTATTGCAACCGATGTGGCGGCCCGCGGTATCGATGTTAAGGAAATTACCCACGTAATCAACTACGAACTTCCGGACGATGTTGAAGTGTACACACACCGCAGCGGAAGAACAGGACGTGCAGGAAATACCGGTGTTTCGATTTCGATCGTGCACTCACGCGAACTCGGGAAACTTCGTCAGATCGAACGTATCGTGAAGGCCAAATTCCATCGTATGGAAATTCCTTCCGGGAAGGATGTATGCCGCAAACAGTTCTTCGCCTTTATGGACAGGCTGCTTCAGGCGGATATCACCCACGGCGACTACGAAACCTATGTTCCGATGCTCGAAGAGCGCTTCGCCGAGATTTCGAAGGAAGAAGTGTTGAAACGTGTGGCCGCAATGGAATTCGACCGGTTCCTGAAGTACTACGAAAACGCCGAAGACCTGAATGTAAGGGAAAGGCAGCGTGAACCCCGTGAGTTTGGAAGAGATCGTTTCGAGCAGGGTAGAAGAAGGGATACGCGCGGAAGGGAGTTCGGAGGCGGCGGCGACTACACCCGTCTTTTCGTCAACCTGGGCTCCAAGGACGGCTTCTATAAAGCCAGCTTCCTTCAGTTTATCCTCGATATGAGCGATCTGAAGAAGCAGGTTCTCGGAAGAATTGACATGAAGGAAATGAACAGCTGGATTGAAGTAGAACGCAGTGCCAGCGAAAAAATGATCCGCGCCATTGACGGCAAAACCTACAAGGGCAGAAGGATCCGCATGAATGAAGCAAACAGCCGGTAACAACTGAATTGAAGGTTACCGGTCAAAATACAAAGGACGGGATAAAAGGTCCCGTCCTCATTAAAACCAAAACCAGTAACTTATCAATTCACACCAATATGCAAGCTACCGCAACTCAAAATTCAGCGATTAAGGAAACTTTCGGAAAGCGTCCCCTGATCATTTCAGGCCCCTGCAGTGCAGAAACGGAAGAGCAGGTTGTTCAAACCGCTACGCGACTCGCCGCCACCGGCAAAATAGACATGCTCCGTGCCGGTATCTGGAAACCCCGTACCAAACCGGGAATGTTTGAAGGCATCGGAACCCGCGGATTACCCTGGCTTCAACGCGCCAAAAAAGAAACGGGCCTCCCCACAACAGTAGAAGTAGCTACTGCCAAACAGGTTGAAGATGCCCTCACATTTGATGTAGACGTACTTTGGGTGGGTGCCCGTACAACGGTAAACCCCTTCAGTGTTCAGGAAGTGGCCGATGCCCTCCGTGGTGTTGACGTTCCCGTTCTCATCAAAAATCCGATCAACCCCGACCTCGAACTCTGGTCCGGTGCCGTTGAACGGATCGCCCGTGCCGGCGTTAAACAAATCGGTCTCATCCACCGTGGTTTCTCTTCGTACGGAAACACCGAGTTCAGAAATGCCCCCATGTGGCACCTTGCGATCGAAATGAAACGACGCAATCCTGAATTACCCATCATAAACGACCCCTCCCATATCTGCGGACGCCGCGATATCCTCCAGGATGTAATGCAGAAGGCAATCAACCTCGACTTCGATGGTTTGATGATTGAAAGCCATATCGATCCGGATAACGCATGGTCCGATGCCAAGCAGCAGATCACTCCGGAACGATTGAAGGAAATGCTCGACAGCATCGTTTGGCGAAAGGAAGATGTCAATTCCGAAGAGCTGCATGCTGCACTGGAAAAACTTCGTCAGCAGATCAACCATCTCGACGACGAGCTGATGCAGATTCTCAGCCAACGTATGAAGATTGCCGAAAAAATCGGTACCTATAAAAAGGAGAACAATATCACCATTCTGCAAACCAATCGTTGGAACGAAATCCTCGAAAGAGCAGCAGCCAAGGGCGATAAGCTTGGACTCAGCAAAGAATTTATCACCCGTTATTTCGATGCCGTTCACATGGAGAGCATCAATCATCAGAATAAAATCATGAATGCCTAATTGAAGATGGAAAAAAAACTAATCCGTTTTTCCTCGTCAGCTACGCAGTTCTATTTTGATGGCAGCCTCCGGGAGCTTTCGGCCGTGTGTTCACCGGAATCGACGATTTTGCTGACCGACGAAAATGTCTATTCCGCCCATAAGGGAAAATTCCGGGGATGGAAAACCATCATTGTTGAACCGGGAGAACAATTCAAGAATCAGGCAACCGCCGATAAGGTCATCGCGCAGATGATCTCTCTCAAGGCCGACCGTACCACCACCCTGGTTGGGATAGGCGGGGGCGTGATCACCGATCTGGCAGGCTACATCGGCGGAATTTATATGCGCGGAATACGGGTGGGATTTGTTCCTACCTCCATCCTCGCCATGGTCGACGCATCCATCGGCGGGAAAAACGGAATCGATGTCGGGGTCTACAAAAATCTGGTGGGGCTGATCCGCCAACCTGATTTTCTCCTCTACGATACTTCTCTGCTCAAATCCCTGCCCGAAGAAGAATGGATCAACGGCATGGCCGAAATCATCAAGCATGCGGCCATCCGCGATGCTGCCATGTTCCGCCAGCTGGAAGCTACCACGCTCCCAAAGCTGAAACGAAACAAGGAAACGCTGAACGCATTGATCCGCCGCAATGCCCTGCTGAAGGTGAAAGTGGTGCTGGCAGATGAGTTTGAGAAGAACGAAAGAAGACTGCTGAACTTTGGTCATACCATCGGACATGCCATTGAAAATCACTATTCGCTCAAGCACGGCTTTGCCATCGCCAGGGGAATGGTTGCCGCGGCCGCACTTTCCCGGAAACTACTGGGTTACCGCGATTCGGAAAGATTGGCTAATCTGATTGCCCAATACGGCTTACCGACAGACCAGGATTTTGACCGTAAGGCCGCCCTGGACGTGTTGGGAATGGACAAGAAGCGGGAAAAATCGACCATGAACTTTGTGCTTCTCGAAAAAACCGGAAAAGCGGTCGTTCATCCGATCGCTATGAACGAACTCGGCGATCTTGTGAATTCCATCTGATTAAAACCAAACAAACATGCTCGTAATCATACATCCCGGAACATTGACAGGCAGTTTGCGTGCTCCGGCCTCGAAAAGCTCGATGCAGCGTGCCTGTGCGGCTGCCCTGCTTTCGCCGGGAACGACCGTAATCCTGAATCCGGGGCATTCCAACGACGATAAGGCGGCGCTGGATACCATTACCCGCTTGGGCGCCGAAGTGAAACCGATCAGCGAACACGAAATTCAAATTCACTCAAAAGGGATTGCTCCGCTTTCCGATACCATCAACTGCGGCGAGTCGGGGCTCGGTATCCGGATGTTTACACCGCTCGCCGCCCTCAGCAGTGTGAAACTGAAAATCGACGGAACCGGGAGCCTTAGAACAAGGCCCATGAACTTCTTCGACAAAATTCTTCCCAAATTGGGGGTAGCCATCAACAGCAATGAAGGAAAACTCCCGCTCGAAATACAGGGCCCGGTGCGTCCGGCCGATATCACGGTAGACGGCTCACTGAGTTCGCAGTTTCTTACCGGCCTGCTGATGAGTTATTCCGCTGCAGGGGCATCGGGGGTTACCATAACGGTGGAAAACCTGAAAAGCAAACCTTATATCGATCTAACGTTGGCGGTTATGCGTAGCTTCGATATGATCGTTCCGGAAAACAGAGATTTTGAGCAGTTCGTATTTCCGGAGCGGAAAGAACCTCATGTACAGCCCGGGAACCGTACCTATCAGGTCGAAGGCGATTGGAGCGGTGCTGCATTTCTGCTGGTTGCCGGGGCCATCGCCGGAAATATCGAAGTTACGGGGCTGGACGTATTTTCAACGCAGGCCGACAAGGCCATTCTTCTCGCTCTTTCCGACGCCGGTGCCGGTATGTCGGTGGAAGAAAAGAAAATCAGTTTACGTCCGGCCAAACTGAGAGGATTCCAGTTTGATGCCACGGATTGTCCCGATCTGTTTCCGCCGCTTTGTGCACTGGCGGCCCATTGCGACGGCATGTCGGTGATTCAGGGGGTTTCCCGTTTAGCACATAAGGAAAGCAACAGGGGGCTTACCCTTCAGGAAGAGTTTGCCAAACTGGGAATAGAAATCGTGCTTCAGGACGATCTCATGATCATCAAGGGCGGGACGGGAATTAAGGGTGCAACCGTTCACAGCCGACACGATCACCGTATCGCCATGGCTTGTGCTGTTGCCGCTCTGAAAGCGGAAGGTCCGGTAACGATCGAAGAAGCAGAAGCAATTAACAAATCTTATCCCGATTTTTATGAACATATCCGGAAACTCGGCGCCCGTGTTGAACATCCGGAATTTGCGTAATTATTAAATCTGAACAGGGTGAATACATTCGGAAATTTTTTCAGAATATCTGTTTTTGGCGAATCGCACGGAGAAAGTGTAGGCGTAACCATCGATGGCTGTCCTGCCGGCCTTCCGCTTACGGTGGAGGATTTTCTTCCCGATCTTGAAAGAAGAAGGGGAGGAACCCAGAAGGGGACGACACCAAGAAAGGAGGATGATCTGCCCGTTTTTAAAAGCGGCGTGTTTAACGGTCATACAACCGGTGCCCCGGTGACCATTCAGTTTGCCAACAACAATACCCGTAGTACAGATTACGAAAAACTGCGCGCCGTTCCCCGTCCGGGACATGCCGACTGGGTGGCCACCGAGAAATACGGGGGATACGAAGACTACCGTGGCGGAGGCCATTTCAGCGGTCGTTTGACCCTGGCGCAGGTGGCAGCAGGAGTAGTTGCGAAAAAACTTCTCTCCGGGATCGAGATTACCGGAACTATTACGGAAATTGCGGGCGAAAAGGACCTGGAAAAGGGACTGCAAAAAGGAATTGACGCGAAAGACTCGGTAGGAGGCATTGTGGAATGTGTGGTAAAGGGAATACCGGTTGGACTGGGAGAACCTTTCTGGGATTCTGCTGAATCGCTGATCAGCCATGCGGTATTTGCCATTCCGGCTATCCGGGGCATTGAATTCGGAACAGGTTTCCAGGCGGCGTCCATGTTCGGCAGCGAACATAACGACGCCATTGAAGACGCTTCGGGTAAAACGACGACCAATCATGCCGGTGGAATTGTGGGAGGCATTACCAACGGAAACGATATCGTTTTCCGCGTGGCCGTAAAGCCAACTTCCAGTACACCCAAGGAACAGTTTACCTTCAACCGCGAAACTGGCCGTCAGGAGCTGTTCGCCGTCCGCGGGCGTCACGATCTTTGTATTGCATTACGCGTTCCGGTTGTTCTTGAAGCAGTAACGGCAATCGTGCTGTGTGATTTGATGATGCAACAACAACTTATTCAACGTATCTGGAAATAGATGGCTACAATTTATCATATTACCACCAGGAAGGAGTGGAAAGAGGCTGAGAAAAAAGGCGTGTATGAGTCCGCTTCTCTGAAAGAGGAAGCATTCATTCACTGCTGCGACCTGCAGCAGATGCGTGCGGTGCTGAAACGGTATTATGAGGGGCAGAAGGGGCTGGTGGCGCTTCTGCTGGAAACCGAAAAACTTTCCCATCCGCTTAAATACGAGCAATCACCTTCGGTGAAGGAAATGTTCCCCCATGTGTATGGCCCCATCAACCTCGACGCTGTTGAAGAGGTTATCGATTTGTCCTAACGACATCAAAAAGGCGAAGTAAGCCAGAAAAGCGATTCCTTTTCGTCCTGGAAATAGGCAATCTGAACCAACAGTTGGCTGGTTTCGGGAAAGGTTTGTTCCACACTCAATTGCGGCAGGAAATCTGTACCCTGAATCGCCGCCAGTTTGCGGTTGTTTTTGAAGGGAACCACTTCCCGCATGAATGAACGCGTCCATTCCTGCTCCCCGGCGGATATCACGTAGTGAAAGGATCGGAAGTCGACCAATACCCCTGTGGGCGAAAATTCCAGCAGTTTGTCGGCAAAAACCTTCATGACTTCCCTGTAATCGGGAGGGGTCAGTTCGCGCGTAGCGGGAAGATAATTGTGGCGCAAAATGTGCAGGGGAGGACAGTAAAGCACTTCATGCCACTTGTCGGAAAACAGAGTTGCAAACGGGATTGAAACAGGCACGGGGTTGTTGGTTTTAAAGGTTTATTGGGCGTAACTCTATCAAAAATAAACAATTATATCCGCAAATAAAATTTGCATATATGAAAATATTTTTGTATATTACAAGAAGGAGTCTGTCGTATGCTGATCAATAAGTATTGGCGAATCTGAAAAACCGCCCTATCTTAGTCGCCTATGAAATGCCGTACAATTTTACTTGCCATCCTTTCTTTCCTGCTTGTTTCGGTTGCACTCAGTCAGAATTCTACGGCGAACAAGCTATTCCCTGAACTCGGATTCCCGGATGCTCCCGTGCTTACTTCCGGCGACTCGGTGCAGCCCACCAATGTACAGTTTGGAATTGCCAGTTGGTATTCCGATAAATTTCATGGACGTAAAACGGCCAGCGGTGAAATTTTTGATCAAACCAAAATGACCGCCGCCCATAATAAACTGCCTTTTGGAACCTGGATCAAGGTTACCAACCTTCGCAACAAAAGATGGGTTTACGTTAAGGTAAACGATCGTCTTCACTATAAAAATACGCGCGTAGTTGATCTCTCCCGTGCCGCTGCGACCAAACTCGGGATGCTGACTGCGGGTATCGTTAAGGTAAAAGTTGAGGTTTTGGGAAAGAAAAAGCCAACCGAATAAGGGTGTTGAATGTTATGAAAATAACTTAAACACGCTTTATGAAGAAAGTCATTCTGGCTGTTCTGCCGGTTTTTCTTGCGGTGACTTCCGTTTTTTCCCAACCAGCGGACAAAGCCGACTATACCAAAGCTCCTGCAATCGGCCTTCATTTTCACCTTCAGGATTTTCCCACAGCAGCGTATATCCGAAATAACTCGCTGAATGATCTGATCAAAGATGGCAAGATTGCGCAGTTCAAAGACATGGCACCGGGTATCTCCCTGAATTACTGGAAGGGATTGAATAACCATATCGACTTTGCCGCTACCTTGGCCGGTTCCTTTCTGAAATATCCCTTTAAAGGTAGAAGGCCGCTCACGCCTTCCGACAACAAACTTTTGCTGGAGCTGGATGCTACGGCCAACTTCAAATTGCTTCCCGACCGATATTTTGTTACGCCCTATCTTACCGCCGGCGCCGGCGTTTCTCAATACGATGGGTATTGGGGCGCCTATATCCCTGTGGGGCCCGGCGTTCAGTTTAACTTTTCCCGCAATGTCTTTCTTCAGTTGCAGGGCCAGTATCGAATGGGGATTTCAGAGAACACCAATTATCATTTCTATTATGGCCTGGGATTGTTGAAGCGGATGGGGAATCTAAAGACTACAAAGGCCGCGGTTGATGTACCGCCTACGGTGGTCACCACCGATCGTGATGGTGATTCCGTACCGGACTCCATCGATGCCTGTCCGGATGTTCCCGGCCCGAAGGAATTGTTCGAGTGTCCGGATTCGGATGGCGATGGGGTACCGGATAAAGACGATAAATGCCCGGATGTCAAGGGGTATCCGCAATACGCCGGTTGCCTGCCTCCCGACCGCGACGGGGATGGAATTCCCGATGACGTCGACAAGTGTCCGGATGTGCCGGGCTCCCCCTATTTCAATGGATGTCCGATCCCGGATACCGACGGCGATGGTGTAAACGATGCGGAGGATCATTGTCTTACCGAACCGGGGCCAGTATCCAACCACGGATGTCCTTTAATCGAAACTCGGTTGGGCAGCTATGCAAGGGAGATTTATTTTGCCTCGTCCAGTTCGAAGATTCTGGAGCAGTCCTATGCGCCCATGAACGAGTTGGTGAAAATTCTACGTGAAAATCCGGATACCAGGGTTGAAATCAGTGGCCATACCGACAATACAGGTTCTTCTGCCCTCAATATGCAGCTTTCCAAATCCAGGGCTGAAGCCGTACGGCGTTATCTGATCCAACAGGGGATTGCGGCCACTAGGTTAACCAGCGCCGGTTACGGGCCAACGCAACCCATTGCCGACAACAATACACCGGAGGGCAAGGCGATGAACCGAAGGGTCGAAATCCGGATTATCCGGTAAGGCCTTAACCCAAGGCTCTATTCCTTTTTTCGCCTTATTCTTACCGTTGCATTCTGGCTGAGGGTGCTGGAGAGGAATACCTCAAAATTGCTGTATCCGTCGGAGATCACCAGCAGTGCCGTATTGGGCGGAAATTTTCCGAGGTTTTCGGCATACATGCTGATTTCGTTGAATTCGCGGGTGGTATCGAGGCTGCAGTAAACCGTCAGGGCCTTTGCTGTAAGTGGTTGGCTGACGATCACCGGCACCCTGTTGAAGAATACGGTAATGCTGTCGCCGTCGATATCGCCGTTGTCGTAGAGACTTACGCGGAGCGAATCGCTTCTGACGGTGATGGTTTCGCTGATGACCGTTTTTCTTTGATTGAAACGCTTCAGGAGTTCAGATTCTTCGCTGGAAATCGTTTCGACGGCAGTAATGCTGGCTTTTGGCGTGCTGTCGGCCGCTGCCTTTTCCTTATTGATTTCGGCCCCGCTTAACACGATATCATCGGTGCCGGGTTTCCATATTTTTTTGGAGCTGAAGCCGGCGCGGAAACTGCTGTCGTAGCTGTAGTCCGAAGCATCAAGGGTAAACTGGACGGCCAGATCGCCACAGGTATTTTTATAGGCATCATGGCTGTAGAAAAAGCCCTTCAGCGTTTTGGATACCTGGGAAACCATCAGGGTCAGCACCAGGTTCATTGGGCAGTCGATGGAAAAATGCGCGGAAGACCTGAAATAGGGCATGGGAATATTCCGGATGATCAACTCGCGGGTTTTGTTGTCGTATTCGCCGCGGACGTAAAAGCTTTGGTATTGATCGCGGAAATAATAGCCCAGAACACCTTCCACTTCATTGCCTTTCTGGCGAAGCTGCAACTCGGTCAGGTAGTTATTGCTGTTTACACCTCCAAGTTGGGGTGTGGCTTTTCCGTACCAGCTGCCGGTGATGGTTTGTGCATGGATTTCTGAAACGGTTAGTGCAAAAGCTACCAGAAAGAGTATTCTGCGCATGGGGTTCATTTTGTTTTTGGAAGATGCGCAAAGAACGGGCCATGTTTGCCTATCTGAATCGCCGCAGATCCCGTTCTGTGTCGCGTTGTTTGATGGATTCGCGTTTGTCGTACAGTTTTTTCCCTTTACCCAGGCCGATTTCGATTTTGGCGAGTCCCTTTTCTGAAAAAAAGATACGGAGGGGAATAATGGTATATCCTTTTTCCTTGATACCGGCCTCCAGTTTTTTGATTTCTCTCCTGTTCAGGAGGAGTTTTCGGTCACGTAAGGGATCGTGGTTGTGGATCGTGCCGAATTTGTAGGGAGCGATATGCAGGCTTTTAAGGATAACCTCACCCTTGTGAATAATGCAAAAAGAGTCGTTGAAGCTGGCTCTTCCGTCGCGGAGCGATTTTACTTCGGTTCCGGTGAGTACCATGCCAGCTACGTATTTGTCTTCGATAGCATATTCGAAGAATGCGGATCTGTTCCTAATATCAGCCATATAAAAAAGGCCGGTAGGTCCGGCCTGTAATTCTATTCAGTTATTTTAAAATGTTTCAGCATGACCGGAAGCTTTTGGCGCATTTCTTTTCGGTCGATGATGAAGTCCAGAAACCCGTGTTCCAGGAGGAATTCACTTCTCTGGAATCCTTCGGGAAGGTCCTTTTTGATGGTTTCCTTGATTACCCTCGGGCCGGCAAAGCCGATCAGGGCGCCGGGTTCGGCAATATTGATATCGCCGAGCATACCAAAGGATGCGGAGATACCGCCGAATGTTGGGTCGGTCAGCAGGGAAATATAGGGGAGTTTGGCATCCGTCAGCTGGGAGAGCTTGGCCGAGGTTTTGGCAAGCTGCATCAGGGAGAATGCGCTTTCCATCATACGGGCACCCCCGGATTTGGAAATAACCATGTAGGGCAGGCGATGCTTGATGGCATAATCGACCGCCCTCGAGAATTTTTCACCCATTACCGAACCCAGGGATCCGCCGATGAACTCGAAGTCCATACAGGCAATTACGATTTCTTCGCCCTTGATTTTCCCGACGGCTACGCGCATCGAATCTTTGAGGGATGTTTTGGCCCAGATGTCTTCCAGGCGTTTCTTATAAGGCTTGAGATCGGTAAACCCTAAGAAGTCCTTGCTTATAATATTGTCAAAAAGTTCTACATACTGTCCTTCGTCAAACAGGATATCATAATATTCCGCGCTGCCGATCCTATGGTGGTGGTTGCATTTCGGACATACATAGAGATTCGCTTTCAGATCATTAACCGTAAGAATAAGGTTGCATTCGGGGCATTTGCTCCAGAGCCCCTCCGGCGTTTCTTTTTTATCGGATGTTGCGGTCAGGATCCCTTTTTTGATTCTTTTAAACCAACTGGATTTTCCTTCTTCGCTTTGAATATTCTCGCCGGCAAGGTTGGCATCAAAATCTTCTTCGTGTTTCATGCTACGTTTTTTTTCTGCTTCTGGGCAGCTCTGTAACCTTTTTTAGTTCAAAACAGGAGGCAAGATAGGAAATTTGCCATTAATCAGGGTAGAGTAAAATAATGTTGACCGTCGTCGAGGTCTTTTTCGAGTGCCTGAAGTACCACTTCGAGGTGTTTTTCATTACCGAGGAAGTCGGCATTGCTCGTATCGATGAAGATCGTTTTTACATTATGTTGTTTAATGTAGTTGGTGTAGGTTTCCTGAAGTTTAAACAGATATTCGTCGGGAATCGACTGTTCGTAGGCCCGGTTTCGTTTCCGGATATTCTGCTGCAGTTTTTTTACGGGTGAATGCAGATAAATAAGAATATCGGGCTGAATCACCTGTTGGTGGATGATGTCGAATAGTTTCTGGTATAAACGATACTCCTCTTCGGGCAGATTCACCTTTGCGAAGAGCATACATTTAGTAAACAGATAGTCGGAAATGGTTACTTGCTGGAAAAGGTCTTTGGTATGAACCATCTCCTTCAATTGTTTATAGCGTTCTGCCATAAAGAACAGCTCCAGAGGAAAAGCATACTGCTGCGGGTTCTCATAAAAACGGGGCAAAAAAGGGTTGTCGGCAAATTCTTCCAACACCAGTCGGGCATTCAGCTTTTTCGAAAGCAGGTGTGCCAGAGTCGTTTTTCCTGCCCCTATATTCCCTTCTATCGTAATGAAGTTATATTTCATGTTTATTGCAGGCCGCTGATTGGGCAACAAGTTAAACGTTTAGAACCTATTAATTTATAGAAAATCCATCCTGTGGATAAAATTCAATTTCCGGGTTCGGCGGGATGCACGTCCAACCGGTCCGGGCAATTTTCCAATAGGTCCGAAACATTTTTTTTCAACACCGGATGAATATAGTCCGAAGCGATGTCGGCCAGCGGGACCAGTACAAAACGCCGGTTTTGAAGCTCCGGATGGGGAATTCGAAGCTCGGGGATGGCCACAATCTCGTCGTTATAAAACAGAATATCGATATCGATTAGCCGGGGACCGAATTTTTCCAGTCTTTCCCGCCCCATTTCCCGTTCGATATCGTTGATGGCTTTGAGTAAGTCCTTCGGAGAGAGCCAGGTCTCCAGCTTTAAGGCCTGATTGAGAAAAGGCGGTTGGTCGGTTTTGCCCCAAGCTGCAGTTTTATAAATACCTGAAAATGAGACGATTTTACCTGCTTTCGCATTCAATTTGGTACGGGCAACCTCAAGATTCTTCCATTTTTCCCCTAAATTGCCGCCTATCAGTAAATAAGCCTGGTTCATATATCCCCGTTTATTTGGGGGTGTAAATATCCTTATTTTTACCCCAATGAATTGAATACCCATGAAGAGTTTTCTGAAAATCTTTTTAGCTTCCTTATTGGCATTGATAACATTCTCGGTGATCCTCTTTGCGATAAGCATGGGTATCGTGGCCGGATTGGCCTCCTCCGAAAAAACGCCGATTGCTCCACGCTCCGTTCTGGTGCTGGACCTCAATACCAGTTTTGCCGAACAGCAGGTAGAAGATCCCATTGCCCAGCTTTCGGGAAGTGAAAACAGCGTAATACCAGGGGTATACGACCTGGTTCGGATCATCCGGAGGGCTGCAGCCGACTCTTCGATCAAGGCTCTTTACGTAAAAGCGAATGGCAATCCCAACGGCTATGCAAATTCGGAGGAGATACGGAACGCCATCCTGGAATTCCGCAAAAAAAAGAAAACCGTTATTGCTTTCGGTGAATACATCCCTCAAAAAGCCTATTTCGTGGCGAATGCCGCCAATAAAGTATATGTTCACCCCAAAGGAGGGCTGGAATGGGCCGGTATTTCCGCCCAGCTGCCTTTCGTAAAAGGAACATTGGAAAAACTTTCCATCCAGCCGCAGATTTTCTATGCCGGTAAGTTCAAAAGTGCTACGGAACCGCTCCGCGAATACAAAATGACGGACGCCAACCGGATTCAAACCTCCGAAATGCTCAACGATATTTACAGCCGCATACTGGTTGTAACGTCCGAAGCACGCCAGGTGGATACGGCTACGCTTCATCAGCTGGCCAATACTTTCGCGATACGTACCGCCGGTGACGCGCTCACCCAAAATCTGGTTGACGGTCTCAAATACGATGACGAAGTAAAGGATGAGTTTCGGAAAGTCCTGAAACTCGGTAAGGATGAAAAAATCTCTTTTGTTTCTGTAGCCCGCTACGGCCAGAGTATCGCCTACCGGCGGGAGGGATCCGGTTCCGATCGGATCGCCGTAATTTATGCCCAGGGGGATATCGTTACCGGCAAAGGTTCTGAAGGCGAAATTGGTGCAGATACCTATCGCACACTAATCAACAAGGCCCGTACCGATAAGGCGGTAAAAGCCATCGTTTTCCGGATCAATTCCGGTGGAGGTTCTTCTCTGGCCAGCGAGACCATTTGGAGAGAGCTTTCTCTGGCCCGTAAGGAAAAACCGGTGGTGGTTAGCTTTGGCGACGTGGCCGCTTCCGGTGGTTATTATATTGCCTGCGGTGCCGACAGCATTTTTGCGCAACCCAATACCATTACCGGTTCTATCGGAGTTTTCGGAATCGTCTTTAATCTCCAGCAGTTCATGAACCAGAAGCTCGGCGTCACTTTCGACGGTGTAAAAACTGGTCCGATGGCGGATATGGGAAATGCCTTCCGCCCTCTTACGCCGGCCGAAGGCGCCATCATTCAACAGGAAATCGATTCCGTTTATATCGACTTCAAGTCGAGGGTAGCGGCGGCCCGGAATATGAACATGGACTACGTCGACAGTATTGCACAGGGTAGGGTGTGGACCGGCAATAAGGCACTCGAGCTCGGTTTGGTGGACCGTATCGGAAATTTTGATGACGCGATTGCCTGTGCGGCCCGTATGGCGCAGATCACCGAATACCGGCTGAAGGAGTTCCCGGAATACAAACCGCTGATCGAAAAACTCCTCGGGCAGCAACAGGAAACCATGCGAGCCAAAGCCATCCGGGAAGAGCTGGGGGCGGAAGGGTATAAAATTTACCAACAGACCCGTTATTTCAGAAAGAGCCTTAATCAGGCACAAACCCGGATTCCTTTTGATATAATTATCGATTAATGTCGATAGAGTTGCCCGTATTGGAAAGCAGGCCTATTTTTGTGCTCTTTTAAGCCGCCTGATTACATGAAATCCTACAGTCAGCTACGCGCAACCCTGGCCATAACACGGGCAAGCCTCCGGGCCATACTGAGAAGTCCTTCCACGGTCGTTTTCAGTTTGGGTTTCCCGCTGATCTTTATTCTGGTTTTTGGATTTTTGGGCAGCGGCAAATCTGTTTCCCTGAAGGTTGCCATGGATCCGGCCTCGGATTCTGTAAACATCGTCTATCAGTCGATTCGCGATCTGAATGCCCTTTCCTTTGTGCAAAAGGACTCCGTACAGGTGCTGGAAGACCTGGAGAAGGGAAGGCTGACGGCCATCATCAAAATTGAACAAAACAGCGATTCCGTTCCCGCCTTTCTCATAAAGCTTCGGACCTCCGACGCAGTGAATCCACAGGACCTGCAGGTACTCCGTACCGTTCTGGAGGGGAAAATCGGGGCGTTGAACACGGTTTTGTACCCCCACCGCCCAACCATTGCCGCCGTCGAAGATCATGTGGAAAGAATCCACGGACGGATTTACCGCACCATCGATTTTATCCTTCCCGGACAACTGGGCTTTTCATTACTGAGTGCAGGCGTCTTCGGAGTGGCCTTCCTGTTCATCAGCCTCCGACAAACATTGGTACTCAAACGGTTTTTTGCAACACCGGTAAGCAGAGCTTCTATTCTGGTGGGCGAAGGATTGAGCCGGTTGATCTTTCAGATCACCACGGCAATCATCATTCTGCTGGCTGGGCACTTCTTTTTTCAGTTTACCCTGGTAAACGGCTGGATTACCTTTATTGAGCTCCTCGTACTTAGTGTAATCGGATTATTTGTTTCACTGGGGCTCGGCTTTGTGGTGAGCGGACTGGCCCGGAATGAAGCCGCCGTACCACCGATTGCCAACCTGATTACCCTTCCGCAGTTCCTGCTGGCCGGCACTTTTTTCCCGATCGAAAGCTTTCCGACATGGCTTCAGCCCATCTGTAAAATCATGCCTCTGACCCATCTGAACAATGCGATGCGGAATGTTGCTTTCGAAGGTGCCCACCTTACCAATTGCGGTACGGAAATCGGCATTCTGGCGATTTGGATCATTGTGGCCTACGGCGCAGCCGTCAAGGTATTCCGTTGGGAATAAGCAGCGTATCGGGTTTGCCCCACGAATCCAGAGCGGAATTGACATTCACTTATCGTAATATTGCAGTATGTTAAATACAATCCAGGTCATACCATCTTTCCGTATCGGTGACCCCTTCGGAGAAAAGATCAGTGAAGAAAGCCTCCATTTGCTGATGGAGATTGGTGATGGTTCTGTAACGCTCGCTGTGTACCGCGAGGGCAAAAAAATGCTCCTCGGTCTGGAACACTATCTGATTACAGAAAATGCCGACGGAATTGAACGACAGCTGGCAGACTTTCTTCTTACCCACGAATGGGTCAAGAAAAACTATAAGGCGGTTTGGATCTGTTTCAACACGGCAGATGCCATGCTGTTTCCTGAAGAACTGCATGATCCTGCAGTGCAGGAATTGGTAATGAATACCGTTATGGGGGATCTTCCCGATGGTGAAGTCATCAATGAACTGATTGAAGGCAAAAGCATGTACTGCGTTTATCGGATACCTTCTTCTCTTTACGACCTGATCGGCTCACGGTTTGGGGAAGAATCGGCCACCCATTTCTACACCGTTTCTGCAAGAACCAATATTCCTTCAGGGGAGGGGATGAGGGTATGCATCGGACACGGCCGAATGGTTGTTTCCCTGGTGTCCGATGGGAAGTTGATCCTGATGCAGAACTACCCGGCCAGGAACGGCCAGGAAGCGGCTTATCATCTGCTTAATATCCGCCACCAGTTTGGGCTCAATGCGGAAACCTTCCCGGTTGAAATTTCCGGTATGGTGCAGGAAGATTCGGCACTTTACACCGAAATCAGTAAATACTTCCTAAACCTGACACTGTCGGAACGACCATCTGTACTGAATTATGCGGAGGCTTTCGACGAACATCCGCAACATTATTTTCAAACGATCTACAAATTGGCAGTATGCGTATCATTGGAGGTAGATTAGGTGGAAGAAAGGTAAATCCGCCGGCAAAAATGCCCTATACCCGTCCTACAACCGATATTGCAAAAGAAGGGCTGTTCAATATTATTTCCAATAATATGGAAATCGAAGGACTGAAAACCCTGGACCTTTTCGGCGGTACCGGAAGCATCAGCTACGAACTGGCGTCGAGGGGCGCTACCGACCAAACGATCGTGGAAAAGGATCCGGCCATGTATGCCTTCATCAAAAAGACCGCGGGAGAACTAAAGCTCGATCACCTGAATGTTGTGAAATCAGAGGTGTTTCGCTTTATGGACCAGTGCACGGATCAGTTTGACCTGATTTTTGCCGGACCTCCCTATGCACTCGAAACCATCGACGAGCTTCCTAAAAAAGTGGTTCAGCTCAACCTGCTGAAGCCCAACGGATGGTTCATTCTGGAACATACACCGAGGAATAACTACCAGGGGTATCCGCTTTTTGTTTCGGAGCGAAACTACGGCACCACCGTATTTTCATTTTTCATCAATCGCTGATTCATGAGGCGGATAAAAATTTGTCCCTTTAAGAAATCCGTATGGATATGGAGGGAAGGAACTTCTGCCTGAAAAAAACGATTATGCTGAAGAAAGATATCCGAAAGCAGTACAATGCCAAACGCCTTGCTCTTACCGAAAGGGATATTGCCCGTTGGGATGATCTCTTGCTGATACGGTTTCAGCAGCTGCCGGTAGACGTACCTGTACAAACCCTGAGTACCTACCTGGCCCTTCCGCATAAAAATGAATTTGACACCCAGCATATCGTCCGGTATCTGGAGTTTGTAAATCCCGGTATGCGGATTACGATCCCGCGTATTACCGACCGGGGATTTGACATGGAGCATTTCCTGATGGACGACGATACGGTGTTCGTGCTCAACAAATATGGGATTGCGGAGCCGGAAAACGCTCCGCGGATCGATGTGGAGGAAATCGATATGGTGCTGGTACCACTATTGGCCTTTGATCTTAACGGAAACAGGGTAGGCTACGGAAAGGGGTATTACGACCGTTTTCTGTCCAAATGCCGGCCCGATACCGTATCCATCGGATTTTCCTATTTTGATCCCATAAATCGGATTGAAGATGCCGATGGATTTGACGTACCTTTAAATTTTTGTATTACACCGGATGCCGTCTATGAATTTTAATTTTCCTTTATTGAAACCGCTTCGTATTCTTTTGCTGCCTTTTGCATTGCTGGCCGGCGTCTATATTACGATCAGAAATTTTCTGTACGATAAAAATATTCTACGTTCTGCCGGGTTCAATATTCCGCTGATCAGTGTGGGTAACCTGGCTGTGGGCGGCACAGGCAAATCGCCGATGGTGGAATACCTGGTACGTTTACTCGGTACGCGTTACAACCTAGCCACCCTTAGCCGCGGCTACAAGCGTAAAACCAAAGGGTATGCCCTCGCCGGGCCGGACACTACGGCTCTGGAAATCGGCGACGAACCCATGCAGTTTCATGCCAAGTTTCCCCATATTTCCGTGGCGGTAGGCGAGGAAAGGATTGTGGCAATTCCACAGCTCCTGCACGACCGGCCCAATACCGAAGTCATCGTACTGGATGACGCCTTCCAGCATCGCCCGGTACAACCCGGCCTCAGCATACTGCTCACAGAATATCAAAACTTGTTTACCCGCGACTGGTTTCTTCCAACGGGCGACCTAAGGGATGAACGACGTTCCGCAAAAAGGGCCGATATTATTGTGGTAACCAAATGCCCGGCAGACCTTAGCCGGGGGGAAAAGGAAAAGATTACGGAGGAAATATCGCCCCTGGCCCACCAGAAAGTATTTTTTACAACGATTCATTACGGAACACCCTACCGCATCCTTGATCGGTCGGAAGCCGAATTGACTCCCGATACGGAGATACTCCTGGTCACCGGAATCGCCAACCCCCGTCCACTTAAGCAGTACCTGACCGAACATTCCAGAGCATTTTGGATGATGGCCTACGGTGATCACCATATCTTTTCGATTGACGATCTGAAAGAAATTATAAAGAAATTCGATACCCTTTCCGGCCCTGAAAAAATTGTGCTGACTACCGAAAAAGACGCCGTCCGGCTGATGAAGTTCGGAAAAGAGCTTGAGGGCCTTCCGGTATACGTTATACCGGTGGAACATCGGTTTTTATTTGGAGAGGGTGAACAATTTGATGCAGGAATCCTTACATTCATAAAGGAATTCCAGGCAACAAAAACTACTCCCTGATGAAAAAAAAGCAATCAAGAGGTCCAGGAAAAAAGAGATCAATGCCGGAAATGGTGTTGAAAGGCACCATTGAAATTACCAAGTCCGGGATGGGATTTGTGACTGTTGACAAGCTCGAGAAAGACATCCTCGTGCGCCCGGGCGACATGCTGAACGCCCTCCACGGCGATGAAGTGCGTGTCCGAGTAACCAACGGAAACAGTAACTCCTCGCGGATGCAGGGGGTGGTAACGGAAGTGGTCAGCCGAAAACAAACCGAATTTGTCGGTGAAATCCGCCTGAGCAAAAACTTCGCCTTTTTTGTATCCGACAGCGATAAACCGATGCCGGATGTGTATATAGCCCTTCCCAACCTTAACGGTGCCGGGAACGGCCAGCGTGTTGTGGTAAGGATCCTGAAGTGGGAGCCCAACAAGAAGCCCGAAGGGGAAGTGGTGAGCCTTCTCGATAGTGCCAATCCCGGGGATGCGGCCATGAAGGAAATCCTCCTCGAAAATGGATTTCCGATCGAATTTCCGGACGATGTACTGGAAGAAGCGGCACGCCTTCCCGATAAGATTCCGGCTTCGGAGATCAAAAAAAGAAAGGATTTCCGTAAGGTGCTGACTTTTACCATCGACCCCGTTGATGCGAAGGATTTCGATGATGCCATTTCCTATCGGAAACTGAAATCCGGATTTGAAATCGGTGTTCATATCGCCGATGTGAGCCACTACGTTCAGCCGGGTACTGCGTTGGATGAGGAAGCCTATAAAAAAGCAACCTCGGTATACCTTCCCGATCGTGTAAATCCGATGCTGCCCGAGGCCATTTCGAACGTTTTGTGTTCCCTGAGACCCCGGGAAGATAAGCTGGCTTTTTCGGCGGTATTCGAGTTCAATGCAAAGGGGCAGATCAAAAAGACCTGGCTGGGCCGTACGGTCATCCATTCCGATCATCGGTTTACCTATGAGGAGGTTCAGGAAATTATTGAACAGAAGGAAGGACTGTACGTCGACGAGATTCTTCATCTAAACCAACTTGCCCAGCAGTTCAGGGCTGCCCGATTTAAGAACGGGGCCATCAATTTTTCCTCACAGGAAGTTCGTTTCAAGTTGGATGAATCCGGAAAGCCTATCGGCATTATTATAAAGGAAAGCAAGGAAGCACATCAGCTCATCGAAGAGTTCATGCTGCTGGCCAACCGTACGGTGGCGTCCTTTGTTTCGGAAATGGAAACCGACAACCATCCCATTCCATTTCCATACCGGGTACACGATCAGCCCGACGAGGAGAAGCTTCGTCCGTTTACGGAGTTCGCGCTGAAGCTGGGGTATCGGTTTGACCTGAGTTCTCCCGACCGGATTGCCCGCTCTTTCAACGATATGCTGGCGGCCGCCCAGGGCAAGCCCGAACAGCATGTGCTGGAGCAGCTGGGCATACGTACCATGGCAAAAGCCGTGTACACGACCGACAATATCGGCCACTATGGTCTGGGCTTTTCGCATTACTGCCACTTTACATCGCCGATACGTCGTTACCCCGACGTGCTGGTACACCGTGTTCTCCAGGAATGTCTGGACGGGAAGGTACATCCCGATAAAAAAATGGAGCAGAAATGCCGCCACAGCAGCGAGCGCGAACGTGCTGCCATGGACTGCGAGCGGGCGGGTAACAAATACAAGCAGGTAGAATATATGCAGGGCTTCCTCGGCGAAGAGTTCGAGGGCGTAATTACCGGTGTCTCCTCCTTTGGCTTCTGGGTCGAAACCCTCGAGCACAAATGCGAGGGACTGGTAAGCATTCAAAGTCTGTACGATTACGATGACTTCCGTTTGGTGGAGTCAGACTATATGCTGGTGGGCCGACGCAGTGGTCGGAAATTCGGTATCGGCGACCGCGTCCGCATCCGGGTGATTGCAGCCAACCTGCAGAAACGCCAACTCGATTACGAATGGGTTATTGCGACCACACTGCGCGAAGGCCAGCAGGCCGCGTCGGCCACGAAGAAAAAGAAAAAAGCCACCAATACGGCGAAGTCGGGTTCCTCCAGGACCGGAAAACAAAATTCCAAAAAGAAAAAGACCAAAAAATAAGGGAACGTATGCATTCATTTGAGGAGCTGTTAAAGCGGTTTACGGAAAAGTTTGACATCAGGCACTTCCCGGAGTCGCCTTCCACGCTTTATGACCCCGCTCATTATTTCCTGGGGCTGGGCGGAAAAAGAATCCGGCCGGTGACCTGTTTAATGGGGAATGAGCTCTTCAGTGATATCCATCCCGATGCCTTTGAGGCGGGAGCAGCAATTGAGCTGTTTCACAATTTCACCCTTATCCACGACGATATCATGGATAAGGCCCCGCTGCGCCGCGGCAAACCCACGGTTCATGCCCTTTATGGCGAAAGTACGGCGCTCCTGTCGGGAGATGTGATGATGGTTGCTGCCTACGATCATCTCAACCGCATCGGTACCGAATACCTGCACCGGATTCTTCATCTGTTTAACCGCACCGCCCGCGAAGTTTGTGAAGGTCAGCAACTCGATATGGACTTTGAGAAAAGAGAAATGGTAAGCATGGCCGAATACCTGGAAATGATCCAGCTCAAAACCTCCGTACTGCTGGCCGCCAGCCTGCAGATGGGAGCCATCATCGGCGGGGCAGGGGAAGGGAATCAGCATCATCTTTATGAGTTCGGACGGAATCTGGGCATTGCCTTTCAGGTACAGGACGATTATCTCGACGCCTTCGGTGACCCGGAAAAATTCGGAAAACAGGTAGGAGGTGATATTCTGGCCAACAAAAAAACTTTTCTGATGATCCGTGCGCTCGAATCCGCCGGTGCATCCGAAAAACAGGAACTGATCCGACTTATGCAGGAAAACCCAGCCGATAAGGTGGAAAAAGTCTTGGCAATTTTCCGATCCTGCGGAATTGACGACTGGGCCCTCCAACTGAAGCAACAGTATCTCGATGCTGCACTTGACCACCTTGAAAAAATTGCCGTTCTTTCCAGCCGGAAAGGCCCCCTGAAGGAGCTGGCAGCCTTCCTGATTCAACGCGATCACTAAAAAACGAACCAAAACCGACTGATTAATGCCAAACAAGCTTTTCCGAAAGAAATCCATCGAGGGAATTCTTCGCGATTACCAGAACGAAGGCGGACATAAACTGAAAAAAGTACTGGGTGTAAGAGATCTTACTTTTCTGGGAATCGCCGCTGTAATTGGAGCAGGTATTTTTTCAACCATCGGAAAAGCGGCATATGACGGAGGCCCGGGAATCGCCGTCCTGTTTATTATTACCGCCATCACCTGCGGTTTTTCGGCGTTGTGTTATGCAGAATTTGCGAGTCGTGTACCCGTTGCCGGTAGCGCCTACACCTATTCCTATGTTACCTTTGGAGAGATTGTGGCCTGGGTGATCGGATGGGCATTGATCCTGGAATATGCCATCGGAAACATCGTGGTGGCCATATCCTGGAGCGGTTATTTCAACAACCTTCTTGTACACATCTTTCATATTCATCTTCCAGACTGGCTGCTGATTGATCCGGAAACGGCCTATTCCGCCTTTAAGGAGGCAACAGCTGCTCTGGCGGCCGGAACCGAGCTCGATCCCGTTAAATTGAAAAACTACCAGTTTGCCATTGACGCCTACAATCAGGCGCCGACAGTTGGAGGTATAAAGGTGTTTTTCAATTTGCCGGCCTTCTTCATCGTTGCCCTGATCACCTGGGTGGCTTATATCGGAATCAAGGAGAGCAAGCAGGGTACCAATTTTATGGTGATTTTCAAGATTCTGGTGATCGTTTTCGTTATTGTTGCGGGCGCCTTCTTTGTGGATACCAACAATTGGCGTCCTTTTATGCCCAACGGCTTTGCCGGCGTTCTGAAGGGAGTTTCGGCGGTGTTCTATGCGTATATTGGTTTCGATGCCATCTCTACCACGGCGGAAGAATGTAAGAATCCGCAGCGGGATCTTCCCCGGGGGATGATTTATTCGCTGGTCATCTGTACCGTATTGTATATCCTGATTGCCCTGGTGCTGACGGGCATGGAACATTACAGTTCTTTTAAAAATATTACCGATCCGCTCGCCTTCGTGTTCGAACAACGGGCACCCTGGATTGAAAAAATCATATCAATCAGCGCAGTGGTGGCAACAACTTCTGTACTGCTGGTTTTCCAGATCGGTCAGCCCCGGATCTGGATGAGCATGAGCCGCGATGGTCTGCTGCCCAAAAAGTTCCAGAAGATTCACCCGCGCTACCGCACCCCGTCCTTTGCCACCATTATCACCGGCGTACTGGTAGGGTTGGGCGCGTTGTTTATGCAGGACGGAAGGGTAATGGACCTTACCAGTATCGGTACATTCTTCGCCTTTATCCTGGTTTCCGGTGGCGTACTGATGCTTCCTCCCCGACCGAAGGAACCCGGAAAATTTCATCTTCCCTATATCAACGGACAGTTTATCGTTCCGATACTTCTCGCGCTGTTTATTTATCTGTTCCGTGAACGGATCGGAGAGGCACTCGGAACGCTTCGGAAGACTCCGGGCAAAATCGAACATCAGGAATTGCTCTTTCTGGTATTTCTGGTAATCGCCGTCGTGATTGCGGTATTCACCTTCATCCGGAAACATTCCTTTATTCCGATCATGGGGGTGCTTTCCTGCCTTTACCTCATGATCGAAATTCCAACCGAAAGCTGGTTTTGGTTTGTCGTCTGGATGGCCATTGGGTTTATCATTTACTTCTCCTATGGCCGAAAGAATAGTTTGCTGGTAAAATCCGGGGAGGCTTCCTAAGCCCCCTTTCTATTTCGTACCTTTGTGGTATGAAATATGAAGTTGGCGACGAAATCATTGTGCTTCATTCCAATGAAGAAGGACGGGTCATCGAAATCATGAACGACAAAATGGTCATGATCGAGGTGAGGGGCGTCCGTTTCCCTGCCTATACGGACCAGATCGATTTCCCGTATTTTAAACGATTTACCGAAAAAAAGCTCTTCCCGGAAAAGAAGAAAAAGGTGTATATCGATGAGATTCCGCGGGAGAAAAAGAAGACTACCGCTCCCCGGGAGGCTACCGGAACCTGGATTGCCTTTCTTCCGGTATTTGATACCGATGAGTTTGGTGACGATTATGTGAAAACATTAAAGGTTCATCTCCAGAACAATAGCGCCGACGAGCTGAACTTTATTTATCGTCTGCAGCAGCAGGGAGATACGGAATTTGAACTGAAGAACAGCGTTCTGCCGTTCCACGATTTTTACCTGCACGACGTGCCCTTTGCCGACATGAATAATTCACCGGTGTTTTGGTTTGAATTTTCGTTGACCAAACCGCAGGTGCACAAGGCACCCTATTTTGAGGTTAGTCACCGGATGAAGGCGAAGCAGCTGTTTGCCCGGATTGAGCAGCTCAAGGAAAAGGGCGAAGCGTTTTTTGCCTATCGACTGATGGAAATTTTTCCGGATCGGGGGGCGATGGATTATGCTCCGGAGGAGGAGAAGGCAGACTCCGGTATCATCGATCTTTCCAAATTATCTGCCTCCGGGTTCCGGGTAAATACAACGAAAGGCAAAAAGCCCAAGGCGGTTCAAACGACCATTGACCTGCATATTGAAAAGCTTCGTGAGGACTGGCGTTCGATGAACAAGTCGGAGATTCTGGACTTTCAGTTGAGTACCTTTGAAAAGCATCTCGACAAGGTTTATGCGGACATGCAGCCCCAAATGACCGTTATTCATGGCGTTGGCACAGGCCGCCTGAAAGACGAGATCCACGAAATCCTCAAGCACCGTCCTGAGGTAAAACATTTTGTCCACCAGTATCATCCCTGGTACGGCTACGGCGCAACGGAAATTTATTTTAAGTACTGAATTATTTGATAATCATAATATTATGATTGTTGTTTGAAATTTTACCTGAAATTTATCCAGGTTGAAAAGTTGAGGTCGGCCGGGATTTTGAAGTGGTTCGGTTAGGTTTGTTTTCGTCTGCCAACCGGTTTTACTTTAAGGTAAAATCCCCGTTAGGGATCACTTGGATATCTCGATTATATAAAGGATTGGGGAGGGAAGTCGGGAATAAAATATATAAAATTAGATTTAGATTCTATCTAAAATCGATGAACTCGGAAATCGAGGAGGGCTGTCCCTACCGCTTTTTATTAGACCGGATTGGGGAGGGAAGTCGGGAATAAAATATATAAAATTAGATTT
>ENA-UOVV01000391-UOVV01000391.1-compost-metagenome-genome-assembly--contig:-NODE-391-length-55366-cov-6.882935_pt1 | contig 55366 bp, 53 predicted proteins | sample MGYA00238155_ERZ761577 | MGnify/ENA primary metagenome ERZ761577 (study PRJEB28898, sample SAMN06268775) | compost metagenome | isolation source: Emeryville, CA | place: USA:Emeryville, CA | collected... | reverse complement strand
CGGACAAGCCGTTCCTCGAAATCGCGCCGTGGCTGATCTGCGTGTTCGGCGCCCGCAAGAGCCGCAGCGCCGACGGCGTCATGCGCAAGAATTACTACGTGCCGGAATCGGTCGCCATCGCCACCGGCTTTCTGATCGCGGCGCTGCATCACGCGGGCCTTGCGACCCTGACGCATACGCCGGCGCCGATGAGCTTCCTCAACGAGATCTGCGGCCGGCCCGAGGCGGAGAAGCCGTATATCCTGCTGGTCACCGGCTATCCGGCGGAGAACGCGCACATCCCGCGCCATGCCACCGAGAAGAAATCGCTCGCCGATATCGCGACGTTCTTCGAATAGGCCGCGGCGCGCATGGTTAAAGAAGTCTGCATGCCGTTTCATAAGGCGGCGGTATGCAGGCCTTCATCAATTCCCAACCACGCTGGGGATTGTTCTTTTTCAGTCAGACTCCGTTAAGTGGCGTCCGCGCACCCTGAGGCCAGTTCGGGGAGAGTCATGCGCGACGCAACGTCCATCACGGGGAGACGGCCGCTGAAGCGCCGGCGTGCGCCATGTTGAGCATGCCGACGCTCTGGGTGGTGCTGGTCGCCAACTTCATGGCGTTAGGTCTGATCTGGACCTACGTGATGCGCAGTTATCCCAGCTTCGAGGCGGCGCGGTTCTGGACCGCGGCTGCCCTCTGCATCGCCGCCGGCGCCAGCGTCGGGATGATGCGCATGGTGATGCCGCCGCTGCTGCCGCTGATGACCGGCGCGATGCTTCTGGTGGTCGGTACCGGCCTTGCGGCCATGGGCGTCGAACGGTTTTTCGGCCGGCCCGTGTCGTGGCGACTCAATCTCGGGCTCGCGATCGTGAGCTTCGTGGCGCTGAATTATTTCGTGCTGGTGCATCCCAGCACGTCGATGCGGATCTTCGTCTATTCGATCGCGCAGTCCATCCCGGTCGCGCTGCCGCTGCGCTATCTGCTGGCGCGCGAGAATCGTGCGCACAATCCAGGAGCACGGCTCGCCGCGGCGGTGGCGCTCCTGATCATCGCGGTGAACGCGGTTCGCGCGGCGACAAGCCTGTTCGATATCGGCGGCGTGGCGTCGATGGTTGACTTCAACCAGGTGCAGGCGCTTTTGGTCCTGGTGCTGGTCTTTCTGTCGATGGCCTGGAATTTCGCATTCCTGCTGATGGCGATCGATCGCTTGCGCGGCGAGGTGGCCAATTTGGCGCTGTTCGATGAACTCACCGGCGCTGCCAATCGCCGCAAGCTGCTGCAGCGCCTCCCTCAGGAATGCGCGGTGGCGAAGCGCACCGGCGAGCCGTTCGCCTTGCTGGCGATCGATCTCGATGGCTTCAAGGCGATCAATGACGGCCACGGACATGTCGCGGGGGATGAATGTCTGCGGCTGTTCGCTCGCACGGTGCAGTCGCAACTCCGCCCGAACGATCTTCTCGCCCGGTCCGGCGGCGACGAATTCTGCGCGGTCCTGCCGGCCACGACTTTGCGCGAGGGCGCGATGATCGCACGCAAGATCGTGGAGGCGTGCCGCGCGCAGTTGACGCCGGAGCAGGGGGCGCCGCTGCGCATCGCGGCGAGCATCGGCGTCGCGCAATGGACGCCGCAGATCGGAATGCAGTCGGACCGCTTGATCGCCGCCGCCGATCAGGCGCTCTACTCAGCGAAGCACGAGGGCAAGGATCGCTACGCCGTGTATCAGCCGCCGGCCGAGCCTGCGCCGGAACCGATCGAGTGGCGCCGCACCGCGTGATCTCACGGCGCCGCGCCTGCGACGTGTCGGCGCGGTTGCGTCACTGTCCGCGGCACCCCATCTTGGCCCCATGATCACTCAAGACAGTCACGCGCGCACCGCTCGGCCCTATCGTCCGAAGCCCGGGGATGGTCCGGTGATCGACCAGGACGGCCGGATCGTCGAGCCGTCAGCCGGCGGCCAGAGCCCTTTCGGATTCGAGGCGTTCGAGTTTCGCACATCGAGCGCGAATCCGTTCGGCGAGCTGACGCGCGAGCAGCGCTTGGCGCGTCTCGAGATGCTGGCAAAACTGCTGGACGTCGCTTTTGTCGTGCCCGGCACCAGGATCCGCTACGGCATCGATGGCCTGATCGGACTCGTTCCGGTCGTGGGCGATATCATCACTACCGCGATCTCGCTCTGGCTGGTGCGCGAGGCGCGCGCGCTCGGCGCGCCCTGGCACATCACCGCGCGCATGCTGGGGAATGTCGCGATCGACGGCGTTGTCGGTCTTGTGCCGGTCGCCGGCGATGCGTTCGACGTGATGTTCCGTGCCAATATCCGCAACATGCGATTGCTGCGGCGCTGGATCGACAAGCAGCGATAGCTGCCGCGTTCAGGCTGCGTCGGCGGTGGCTTCGTCATCCGTTTTCGCCGTACGGCGCGGCAGCGGGAAGTCCGCGTGGTCATAGAGCGCGCGAATGCCGTTCTGGTCAAAGCGCGCTTCGTCGACCTGGAGATACGCGCCGTTCAACAGATCGGCAGGAAGATCTTCCATCGCGAAACGGACGGCTTCTGCGGCGGTGTTGAAGCGGCGATAGGCAAAGCCCGTTCGCTTCTTTTTGCGGATGGCGGCGGGAAACAGTTCGGCCGACGTGTTGTAGCTGAAGGGCATGACGCTGAAACTCCGTAAAACGCGGCAGGGCAAGCGCGGCATGCGCTCGCGAGCAGGGGAAAACGATCAGTCCGGATAACTGACATATAGGAACGAACGCGGAAATTGCGACCCACTTCGACAGGGGCGCGCCTCACACAGTTCCATGGTGCGGTTCGGACTGCGGATTGCACGCAATTTCAATGCGATAATCGATGTTCCACGGCGCTTTGAACTGTGGGGAGTATGTGAAGGCGCGTCAGCCACAAAGCGCGCCGTTGCCTGTCACGACGTCAAGCCGCAAAGACGTCCCCGCGCGGCTGACCGCGCGGGGAGAGGAACATTTGGAGTTCTACGGATTATTTCGGCTGGAGTTTCAGCGCGGCGGAGTTGATGCAATAGCGCAAGCCGGTAGGCGCGGGACCATCCTCGAAGACGTGACCGAGATGTCCGTTGCAGCGCGAACACAGCACCTCCGTGCGGATCATTCCGTGCGACGTATCGCGTTCCTCGTCGATATGTTCGTTCACTGCGGGGCGGGTGAAGCTAGGCCAGCCGCATCCGGAATCGAACTTGGCATCGGACTCGAACAAGGTCTGGCCGCATCCGGCGCAGACGTAAGTGCCCGGCGTCGTAGTGTATTCATATTCGCCGGAGAATGGCCTCTCGGTCGCCTTTTCGCGTAGCACCGCATACTGCATCGGCGTCAGTTCTTTCCGCCACTCGCTGTCGCTCTTCTGGAGTTTCCCGGGTTTCGCTGCGGTATCCGACATGGCGCTCCTCATCACGTTCAGCCAGCTGGCAATCGATGCAGTCCACCGCTAGGAAGCCAGCAGCTGTCCTCTAGTTGGTGGCTTTACCGGCGTTCACCAGCGTCGGCTTGGCAATATAATCCTGCGCGAACAGCTTCTTCAAATTCTCGATCTTCGGCAGATCATGATAGACAATATAGGGCTGGTGCGGGTGCAATGTCAGATAATCCTGATGATAGGCCTCCGCGGGGTAGAACCCCGCCAGCGGATCGACCTTGGTGACGATCGGACGGCTGAATATCTTGGCGGCATTCAATTGGGCAATGTAAGCATCGGCCACTTTCTTCTGGTCGTCATTGGCAGTGAAGATCGCTGAACGATACTGCGTGCCGATATCCGGACCTTGCCGATCCAGCTGGGTCGGATCATGGACGACCGAAAAGAAAATCTGGAGGATCTTGCCGTAGGTGATCTTGGCGGGATCGTATTTGATCTCGACGGATTCGGCATGTCCTGTCCGCCCGGTGCTGACGATATCATACATGGCGGTGCTTTTGTCGCCCCCGGCATAACCGGACACGGCGCTCAGCACGCCGGCGGTATGCTGAAAAACGCCTTGGACCCCCCAGAAGCAGCCGCCGGCCAGCACGGCTGTCTGCGTGCCGCCGGTCGCCGGAAGGTCAACGGCAGGGGGCGGGACAACAACGGCCGTTTCGGCGGCGCGCAGCGGCGTAGCGAGGAGTGCCATAATGGCGATTGCGCCAGTGGCAACCGCGGTGAGAGAAAACCGATGAAGCGGACGAGGGCGCATGCTTTCCTCTCGAGATATCCTGAAGGCGGATCAATCCTGGCGATCGCGAAATACTGCCGGGCGCTTCAAGATACGTCCTTCTGCTCATCTTGTTACGGGACGCCGGACACGAGTCCGTGAGCAATGTCCTTCTTGCCGCAGATCAAAAAGAAAGCCGCAGGGAGCGAACTCCTGCGGCTCGTTTACCCGAAACGGGTCTGTGCGACTACTGACAGGGATAACGGTTGCCGTCCCGCGCCAGGAAGGTGTTGGAGGCGGGGTCATATGACCGGTAGCGCTGGGCGCAATAGGCCTGATGCTGCTGGGCCGCCGCGTTGGCCTGACCGGCCGCGATCGCGCCGCCGATGATGGCACCCGCGGCAAGGCCGCCGATCAGGGCGCCTGCACCGCCGCCACCGCCATGATAATGGCGATGATGGTAGTGGCGATGGTGATAATACTGCACATTATCGATTGATGACGGCGCGGCAGCCCTAAGCGACGACTGTGCACTCACCAGGGGCGCGGAATTGGCCGGCATCGCGAATGCCAGTGCGGTCGAGCCCGCGAGCAGCGCAGTGCCCACCATTTTCGCAAAACGCATGTCAATGTCTCCTATTGGTCCAATCAAAATAAGCGATCCAGGATACAAAGGTTCCAGGTCGCGCCATTTTCCCCATGTGGCAGATTGGCGCAATAGGTCCCCTGCATGTCTGTCGGCATGGTGTTGAAAAGGTTCAAGGTCCCCAGCTGTTTTTATTTGTATCTCACAGCACAATGCTGAGCCGCTTGGCCGCGCGCGTGATGCCGGTATAGAGCCAGCGGGCGCGACTGTCCTGAAACGCGAAGCTCTCGTCGAACAGGACCACGTCATCCCACTGCGAACCTTGTGACTTATGAACAGTCAGGACGTAGCCGTAGTCGAATTCGTCATAGGGGCGGCGCTGCTCCCACGGAATATCCTCGATGCCGCCGGAAAAGCAATCGGCCCGCACAGAGACCTTGACGACACGGGAGCCGAAGTCCTCGTCCGGGGACAGCCGCATGCTCAGGATGGCCGACTTCGATTTGGTCCGGGATTTCACCCGCCACAGGCCGCCATTGAAGAGAGCTTTCTTGCGGTTGTTACGCAGGCAGACCAGCTTGTCGCCGGCGACAGGCAGCGGATCTTCGATATTCTGACGCTGCCGCACGCGCATATTGTAGGCGCGGCGGGTATTGTTGCGCCCGACCAGGACCTGATCGGCATTCATCACGCGGTCCGGGTCGAGCGCATCGCGACGAACCACCTGGCTTTCTCCGTATTCGCCGATTTCGAGTTGGCGGCCCTCACGCACCGCCATCGACATGCGGACGATCGGATCATTCTGGGCTTGCCGATGCACTTCCGTCAGCATGGCATCCGGCTCGCAATCGGTGAAGAAGCCGCCGCCCTGGATCGGGGGAAGCTGCGCGGGATCGCCCAGCACGAGGAGCGGGCAGTCGAACGACATCAGATCGCGTCCGAGTTCAGCGTCCACCATCGAGCATTCGTCGACGACGATCAGCTTGGCTTTAGACGCCGGAGCATCATCCCACAACTCGAAGCTCGGCTGTTCCTCGCCAGATTCGCGGGCACGATAGATCAGCGAATGAATCGTCGAGGCGCCGTCGCATCCCTTGTTGCGCATCACCAGCGCGGCCTTGCCGGTGAAGGCGGCGAACTTCACCTCGCCATCGACGCCATCGGCGATATGGCGGGCAAGCGTTGTCTTTCCGGTGCCGGCGTAGCCGAACAGCCGGAAAACCTGCGGAGTGCCGTTGCGACCGGGCTTGGCTTTCAGCCAATCGGCGACGGCCTTCAGCGCCGCATCTTGATGAGGGGTAAAGGTGGGCATCGTTGTTCTGGTGGAGGCAACCGTCACAAGGACGGAGATGATTCGCTGCCAACAAGCTAATGCTTCGTTCCGAGGGCGCAAGCGGTGTATCGCTGGCCGTGCCGATTGGGGAACAGCGGGTCGTCTCAATCGTGATAGGCATAGATCGATCGCGGGAGATGAGATGAAGCGAATCGCGACCTGGCTTATCTATGCGATCGGCGCCCTTTCCGTCGCCTACCTGCTGGCGTATCTCTATCTGATACTGAGCGCGCCCCGGATCACGCCCGGCGATCCGATCGAAATCTATCGCGATCCGGATGCGCCGAGCTATTCGATGATCGTATCAGCCTTCGCAGCCTGAGGTCACGCCGTGGCCGGCAGGCTGCGATAATCGCCGTTGCCAAGGCCGGCCGGCGTGATCGGTAATCCGCCATCGGCATATTCATTCAGCTTGTTGCGCAATGTGCGGATCGAAATGCCCAGGATATTTGCGGCGTGAGTCCGATTCCCGAGGCAATGCTTGAGCGTCTCCAGGATCAGATCGCGTTCGACATCGGCCACCGTGCGGCCGACCAGCGCGCGCGTCACCTGTTCCGCCGCCAGCGTAGCGTGCGCCACGACCGGAGCGGATTTCGCCAGATCGAGCCGGTCGCCATCCGGAGTGAGGATCGCATCGGCTCCGATCTCGTCGCCTTGCGCCATCAACACGGCACGATGGATGGTATTCTCCAGTTCGCGCACGTTGCCCTGCCAGCGGTTGCTGGCGAGCACATGCCGCGCCTCGGCTGAGATCGGCCGAACCGGGACGCCGTTGGCGTTGGCATATTTTTTGGCGAAGTGCTGCGCGAGTTCCATGATATCGGCGGGCCGTTCGCGCAACGGCGGCAGCTTCAGATTGACGACGTTGAGCCGGAACAGCAGGTCTTCGCGGAAAGTGCCCTCGCGCACCGCCTCAGCAAGGTTGCGGTTGGAGGTCGCGATGATGCGAATATCGACCGGCACCGGGCGGGTGCCGCCAACACGGTCGATGACGCGTTCCTGGATCGCGCGCAGCAGCTTCGATTGCAGCCGCACGTCCATTTCAGAGATTTCGTCGAGCAGCAACGTACCGCCATTGGCTTCCTCGAATTTGCCGATGCGTCGTGCGATAGCGCCGGTGAACGCGCCCTTCTCGTGGCCGAACAATTCGCTTTCGAGCAGGTGCTCGGGAATGGCGGCGCAATTTACCGAGATAAACGGTTTCTTGGCGCGGTGTGAGCGGCCATGGACATAACGCGCCAAAACCTCCTTGCCGGTGCCGGATTCGCCAGTGATCATGATCGAGGCATCGGAGCCGGCGATCTGCTGTGCCAGCTTGATGACCTTGGCCATGGTCTCGTCGCGATAGATCAGGTCACGTGAATCGTTGGCGACCGCCGCCAGCACCGCTGCGATCAGGTCGGGATCCGGCGGCAGCGGGATGTATTCCTTGGCACCGGCATGGATCGCCGCGACTGCCGCGCGGGCATCGCTGGCGATGCCGCAGGCGACGATCGGCACGTGGATGTGCTCGGCCTCGAGCCGCATGACCAGATCGCGAATATCGAGCGCGACATCGACCAGCAGAAGGTCCGCGCCTTTGCCGCCGCGCAACACGCGCAGCGCTTGTTCGCTATCCTCGGCGTGAGTAACCGACGCGCCGTTATCCATGGCGATCTTGGTTGCGGTGGTGAGCTGACCCTTCAGGGTGCCGACGATGAGAAGCCGCATGATTTGCTCCTGGAGATGTTCCGCGCCTCGCGCAGAGATGTGTTCGCGCGTCAGGCGCGTTCCGCCTTGATGATTTCGGTCATGGTGACCCCGAGCTTGTCTTCGACGAGCACGACTTCGCCGCGTGCGACCAAGCGATTGTTGACATAGATGTCGATGGCTTCGCCGACGCGTCGATCCAATTCCAGGACGGTGCCGGGGCCGAGCTTAAGCAGCTCGCCAACATCCATTTTGGAGCGACCGAGCACGGCCGAGACCTGCACCGGGACGTCGAAGACGGCTTCGAGGTCGGCCGCGACCCGCGCGGTCTGCTCGTAGTCGGCACCGGATGCGTCATCCGCCATCGGCGGCGCGTCGGCCGCATTGAGATCCTGCAACGGGACTTTGCCCTCGGTGTCGCTCATGATGTGGTCCTCGTGGCATTGCGCTGGCGCGCGGCGATATAGCGCTCGACCAGGTCATGGATCTTTGCATCGATTGCGGCTGCCTCGCGAACGACGCCGCCGTCGGCCCACTCGATCTTGCAATCGCCGATTGCGAGATCAGGCTCGGCGAGAACGATGAGGCGTCCCTGGAAACCGCTCTGCTGCGCCATGCGCTCGAACGTGTCTCTCGCTTGTTCGTAGAGAGTTTCGCTGACGCGGATGACCAGATGAGGCGTCGTGACGAGATGGCGGAAGCAGTCGCCGACCAGTTCGGCGATCTCGGTAAGCGGTTCGGCTGCGATCAGAGATCCGCTCAGTTTGCGCGCGGTTGCGACGGCTACGCTCACGGCCTCGGCTTCGAGCCGATTCTCGACCTCGATGAGCTGCGCCGCGATCGCCTGGATGCTGCTTCCGATCTGCTGAAAGGCCGCGGCGATCTGCCGTTCGCTCTGAATGTGGCTCTCGCGCTGGCCGGCATCAAAGCCGTTGCGATAAGCCTGCGCCTCGGCCTGTGCGATGCGCGCGGCGATTTCGGCCGGCGTGGCGGCGCGCTCGCGCGATCTGTCCGGCGCGGAGAAGTCGACATCGAAAAGGAATTTCGCAGGGGCGCCCATCAGTACACCAGTTCGTCGTCGGCACGGTTCTTCGTCAACATGATTTCACCCTTTGCGGCGAGATCCTTGGCGAGATTAACCAGCAGCGCCTGAGCTTCGTCGACGTCGCGCAGACGCACCGGTCCGAGCGCGGCCATATCGTCGAGCAGCATTTTGCCGGCGCGCGAGGACATATTGGATAGGAAAAAGCTGCGGACTTCCTCGTTGGCGCTCTTGAGCGCGATGCCGAGCTTGTCCTTGTCGATATGGCGCATCAGCGTTTGAGCCGAGCCGGAGTCCAGCTTCACCAGATCATCGAAGGTGAACATCAGCGCCTTGATCCGCTCGGCGGATTCGCGATTTTCCTCTTCCAGTGAGGTGATGAAGCGGGTTTCGGTCTGCCGGTCGAAATTATTGAAGATTTCCGCCATCACTTCATGTGCGTCACGGCGGCGTGTTTGCGAGAGATTCGACATGAATTCGCTGCGCAGGGTCTGCTCCACGCGCTCGATCACTTCCTTCTGAACGGCCTCCATCTTCAGCATCCGGTTGACGACGTCGAGCGCCATGTCTTCCGGAAGAATCGCGAGGACGCGCGCCGCGTGCTCAGGCTTCAGCTTCGACAGAACCACCGCGATCGTCTGCGGGTATTCGTTCTTCAGATAATTGGCGAGAACCTCCTCCTGAACGTTGGAGAGCTTCTCCCACATGTTGCGGCCGGCCGGACCGCGAATTTCGTCCATGATGCCGTTGACGCGATCTGCCGGCAGATACTGCTGCAGCAGCCGTTCGGTGGCGTCGAAATTACCCATCAGGGCGCCGGAAGCCGACATGCGCGACACGAATTCGAGCATCAGATCCTCGACGACATCGGCCTCGATGGTACCGAGCGACGACATCACTGCGGACAGCTCACGGACTTCGTCGTCATCGAGCAGCGACCACACTTTGCCGCCATATTGTTCGCCGAGGGCCAGCATGAGGATTGCCGCGCGCTGCGGGCCGCTCATCGATTTGCCCTTGGGGCGAGTGCTCTGGCGCGCCGCCAACGTCGCGACGACGCTGGCGATTTCGTTGTTCTGAGCCGTGTTGGCGACGGGTTGGGGGGCAGCCATGATCAGGCGGGCTCCGAGAGCCATTGACGGATGATGGAGACGGTTTCGGACGGATTGCGATCGGCGAGTTCACCGACACGATGCACCGATTGGGCGTGGACCTGGCCCTGAACCTGCGCGACATCGATCATCTGCGAGGTGGCATTTCCGCTCGGCACCAGGCTTTGGCCGGTAGGCCCTTGCGCGCTGGCGTCGGCGAGCGCCGGAACGGGGGCAGGGATCGCCGGCGCGGCTTCCGGAGTGAGGATGCGTTTCACCAGCGGCCGGACTACCATGAATACCACGACCAGACCGAGCAGAAGGACAACGACCATTTCGATCAGGTTCATGACGTCGTCCTTGGTGAAGGACAGCATGCCGAGCATACCCGTCGGTTCGCTGATCGGCATGGATGTGGGCGGCTCGGCGAATTTCAGGTTGACGACCTCGACCTGGTCGCCGCGCTTCTGGTCGAAGCCAATGGCCGACCGGACCAGCGCGGCGATGCGATCAAGCTGTTCCTTGTCGCGGGCCTGATAGACGAGTTCGCCCTTTTCGTTCTTGGCGTATGTGCCATCGACCAGCACGGCGACGGAGATACGATTGACGCGGCCGGCTTCGGTCACTTCGGTCCGGGTGGTGCGCGAGATCTCGTAGTTGTTGGTTTCTTCGCTCTTCTTGCTTTGATCGCGCGCGGTCGGCGCGTTTTCCTGCCGCTGGTTGCCCGGCAGTTCGTTGTTCACGGTCACCTGGCCGTCACGATTGTCGGCGGTGAGCGACGATTCCTCGCGGGTCTGGCTGGAGCGCAGCACGCGCCCTTCGGGGTCGAATTTGTCGGAGGTTTGCGTCACCTTGTTGTAGTCGAAGTCAGCGGACAGTTGGACGCGCGCGCGTCCCGCTCCCACCACCGACGACACGATCGATTCGACCTCGCTACGGAGCCGCTTTTCGAATGCGATCCGGCGTTCGTCGCCGCTCAGCCCGCCGTTGGCGCTGTCGGTGGCGGCCCCATCGGCGAGCAATTGTCCGGCTTCATCGACGATGGAGATGCGCTGCGGCTTGAGGCCGTTGACGGCCGAGGCCACCAGATGGCGGATCGCGCGGACCTGTTGCAGTTCAAGTGCGCCGCGGACCCGCAGAACGATCGAAGCCGACGGCTCGGGCGCTTCGCGGGAAAACAGCGGACGCTGGGGCAGGACAAGATGGACGCGTGCGGCCTGGATGCGGTCGATGGCACGGATGGTGCGGGCCAGTTCGCCTTCAAGGGCGCGCAAGTGATTGATGTTCTGGACGAAACTCGTCGAACCGAGGGTATCGGACTTATCGAAGATTTCGTAGCCGACGCCGCCGCCCTTGGGCAGGCCTCCTTCGGCCAGCTTCATGCGCAGGCGCGTCACCTTGTCCTTCGGCACCATGAGGATGGCACCGTCGTTGCGCATTTCATACGGGATCGCCTGACGCTCCAGCTCCTTGATAATGCTGGAGGAGTCTTCGACGCTGAGATCGGTGAACAGCGTCGTCATCTGCGGCGTTGTGACGCGCAAGATCACGAACGCGAAGAAACCGATCAAGGCGAACGTCACCGCGGCCATTGCGGCCAAACGGGCGGCACCCAGGCCTTTGAGGAATGCAGTCAAGCCCTGCACGAACCAACCCCCGAGATTCGGCATGGAACGCCGACTGGGCAAAATTTGCCCATGGGATGGTTTCCATATGGTTAACGGCGGTTAACTCCGGTGACGAAATATAGAAACGACTAAAAATCGGCTCCCGGATGGGAGCCGATTTTTAGACAATTCGCGATTTTAGGAGAGCTTACTGGCGATATTGCTGGATGCGGGTCGTGCGCAAGCCGGCAAGACCATGCTGATCAATGGAGAACTGCCAGGACAAGAACTCGTCCACGGTCAGCGTATAGCGGCTGCAGGCTTCCTCGAGGGATAAGAGGCCACCGCGCACTGCGGCAACAACTTCGGCCTTGCGGCGGATCACCCACCGCTTGGTTCCGGGCGCGGGCAAATCCGCAATTGTTAACGGACTGCCGTCGGGCCCGATGACGTATTTCACCCTCGGGCGATGGGGTTCGGTCATGGCATACTCACAAAACGCTAACCACTGAACTCACCATCACAATCTAGTCGCGCCGGCTTAAAATTTACCTAAGCATACCGCTGCAATCCGAACGGGTTGGAACTGGTCAAAGAGAAGCCCGCCGATGGCGGGCCAATAGGAGGGCAGGCAGAGATTGAATTGGAAGTGTCAGGAGGAGCGGCCCACCACCTTTTTCACCTTGTCGATCGTGAAGGTCTGATCGCCGATCGATAGTGTAGGCGGATCCTGACTCAGGTCCGCGGATTGCACAGTGCCCTGGATCTCGGTCGTGATCGCGGTGGACTGCCCCGACGCGTCCTTGGCGGTCGCGGTCAAGGTGTAGCTGCCATCGGGCCATTGTGAGCCGTCATTGCCACGGCCGTCCCACTGAAAGGCCTGATGGTCGCCGGCGTTCATCGAGAAGTTGCCGATGTAGACCGCCTGGCCGGCCGAATTGCTGATGGTCACCGTCACCGTGGATGGTTTTGAGACGCCGAGCGCCCATGTCGCCTTGCCGTCCTTGAGGGAGGTGGTGCTGCCATCGACGACAGCCGTGGCACCGACGAAGTTCAGGGCCTGCGTATATTGTGCGGTTTTCTGAAGGGCCACCAGCGAAGTGAGCTGATCGTTGGTCTTGAGCTGCTGCTCGACGCCCGCGAATTGCACCAATTGCTGTGTGAATTGGTTGGTGTCGAGCGGATCGAGCGGATTCTGATTTTGCAGCTGCGTGGTCAGCAGCATCAGGAAGGTCTGGAAATTATCGGCAATTCCCGAGGTCTTGGTCGAGGTCGAGGTGTTGGATGAGGGCGCGGTCGCGGGCGCCGAAATGATCGTGTTCGGAAGCGCTGCTTCTGCCGCCATGGCAATCTCCTAGACGCTGATATCGATGCCGCGGCTTGCGCCACCGGCGTAGGAATACGTTGTGCTTGCCGCAGTCACCGGCGTTGTGGCGATGTCACTGACGATAAGCCGATGCGGTTGGCGCTGATCGCCGCCATGCTGGCCGGAGGATTGATCGCGCAGACTGAATTGCAGACCATTCTGCCCCGTCTTCAATCCGGCATCTTCCAGCGCGCGTTGAAGTTGCGGAGCGTCCTGCCGCAGCAACGCCAATGTTTCCGGCTTCTCGACGGTCAGGTGAGATGTCACGTGACCATGGCGGTCGACGTCGAGGCGAACGTCGATGCGACCGAGTTCTGCGGGATCGAGGCGGATTTCGAAACGGCTGTTGCCGCTTCTGGCCACGGCGGCGATCTGGACCGCAAGCCCGCTCAGCGGGACCGCAAGATTCGGCGCCGCGGTCGCGGTCAGGTGGAGGGCCGGCGCTGGACTGGTGGCTACCGGTTGCGACGGACCGATCGGCAGGGACACTGGCGAGTCCGGTAGCATCGATGGCGGCTGCGATATGCTGTTCGTGGCGTGATGCTTCTCTGCTGTTGTCGACGAAGCCGCGGCTTTTTCTCCGGTTTGACCGTCTGTCGCGGGCTGCGCGATGGCGGGTTTAGCGGCGTCGGCAGGATTTGGCTGCGCGACGTTCGCTGGATTGTTCTGGCCGTGCTGAGCAGGCGAGGTCGCGGCCGGCGCCGGCATGTCGACCGAGGGGCCGGCCTGCGCGTCTGACGCCGCATGCGCCAAAGGTGCTGCGGCGGACTTTCCATCCGGCTTGAACCCGGTGACCATGGCGGCAAGTTGAGGCGGGGTCTGCAACTGCGTACTCGCCTCTGGAGTCGCGATCTCCATCGGGGCGGGTGTCGTGGCAAGGGTCTTGGCGATCGAGAAATTGGTCGTGTTCACCTCGTTGACGGCACCCGCAACAGCGTCCGTGATCGATGTGGCGTCCGTCACCTCGTTGGCAGGCATGGCGCCGGCTTTAGCCGATGCGACGATGGCCGCGGTCGCGATGGCGAGCGGCGCGGTTGCTGATCCGGTCATCTCCGCGGCCGAAGGGACGGCGGAAGGCGTCTGGGGATTGACGGCGGTGGCGATGGGGAAGGTCGCCGCGGGTGAGTCACTTGAAGCGCCGTCTGAATCAGTGAGCTTCGTAGCGGCCTGATCGTCGGGTTTGCCCGATGCGTCATTGCCTTTGGACGGCTTGGCGGCCTTGCCGGCATTCTCGGATTTCGAGACTCCGCGCGCGCTGTCGCCGCGGTCAACCGGGCCGGCCGCCACTGGCGTGGAGGCGTTCGTGGCCGCGTCTCGCGGCGCAGGTTCTGTCGAGCGGTCAGGGTATGGCGCTGGATCGCGCCGATCGGGTTGGACTGGCCGCAGTGCAGTGCTGGAACCCGACACATTGGTATCGACCAGCGCAGCAAAGCCGGGTGATGACGACCTATCGGCCTGGGCCGGAACCCGAGCGGATTCCGGCTTGGCAGGAGCATGTGTGCTGAATTCGAGGACGACACTGAACACAACAGACCTCAGGCAATGGATTGCCATCAGGTGTGAGCAAGGAACAGGCCAACTGAGCCTGCCCGAAAAGCCATTTAAAATCAGTGCAATGAATGATACTTCGGGTAAGGTTCCGATGTATGGGGGCGTCGTTTTCTGCCTGGCGGCAAGATTTGCCGTCGACCTCTGCCGCAACTGCGATTGCCTCGTCAGGATGCCGGTTATATGTAGAGATATCTCCTTCAATTGGCGGAATGTCACGGCGCCTGCCAATTGGCTTAGAACCTGATTGCGGTTTGCGCGATCGTGAGCTCGACCGATCAATGCTGAACAGTCTGGATATCGAAGGACGGCCCGAGGACATCCGCGTTGTCGTGGCTATGTCAGGTGGCGTGGATTCCTCCACGACGGCCGCCTTGTTGAAGGCCGAAGGCTACGACGTGGTCGGCATCACGCTTCAACTCTACGACCATGGCGCCGCCACCCATCGCAAGGGGGCGTGCTGCGCCGGTCAGGATATCCATGACGCGCGCGCAGTGGCGGAGCGGCTCGGTATTCCACACTATGTGCTCGATTACGAAAGCCGGTTTCGCGAGTCGGTCATCAACAGTTTTGCCGAAAGCTATGCCTTGGGCGAGACGCCGGTGCCGTGCATCGAATGCAATCGGTCGGTGAAGTTTCGCGATCTGCTGACCACGGCACGCGAACTCGGCGCGTCGGTTTTGGCGACCGGCCATTACGTGGCGTCGCGCCCCTTGGCGGACGGATCGCGCAGCCTGGTTTGTGCCGCAGATGCCGATCGCGACCAGAGCTATTTCCTGTTCGCAACCACCCGCGAGCAACTGACGCATTTGCGTTTTCCGCTTGGCGATATGACCAAGCCCCAGGTTCGCGAGATGGCGCGGCGGTTTGGACTTGTGGTCGCTGACAAGCACGACAGCCAGGATATCTGTTTCGTGCCGACCGGACGCTACACCGACGTCATCGAGCGCCTCCGCCCCAACGCGATGGAGCCGGGCGATATTGTCGATCTCTCGGGGCGCGTTCTCGGCCGTCATCAGGGCATTGCTCATTTCACTGTAGGACAGCGCCGCGGTCTCGGCATTGCCGCCAGCGCGCCGCTGTATGTGGTGAAGCTCGATGTTGCCAGCAGGCGCGTTGTCGTCGGTCCGCGTGAGGCGCTGCGCATGCATCGGATCCAGTTGCGCGACGTCAACTGGATCGGGGACGGCACGCTCGACCAGGCTGTCGGCGACCGGCTCGAGGTTTTCGTCAGGGTGCGCTCGACGCGTGCGCCGCAAGCCGCCTGGTTACGCATGGTGAACGGCGAATGCGAGGTTGAACTGGTTGCCGGTGAAGAGGGTGTTTCGGCGGGCCAGGCTTGTGTGTTTTACGACGCACCAAGCGGCCAGGCACGGGTGCTCGGCGGCGGCTTTATCAAAAGCGCCGCGCCGCGCCATGCCGGCGCTCCGGAATTGGTGACCGACATGTCCGCGCACGGCGCGGCCGCCCGGTTCGCCGATGCCGCCGCGCGTGGGTGATCGCAGGTCTCGGATGGCAAGCGATATCGACCGCGCCGGCGTCGCCAAAGCCTACGAACGCTGGGCTCCGATCTACGATCTGGTATTCGGCAAGGTCTTTGACCACGGCCGGCAATCCACCATTGCCGAAGCGGATCGCATCGGCGGCCGCATTCTCGACGTCGGTGTCGGGACAGGCTTGTCGCTATCCGACTACGCGCGCACCACGCGGTTATGCGGGGTCGACATTTCGGAGCCGATGCTGCGCAAGGCGCAGGAGCGGGTGAGAGCCCTCAAGCTCGACAATGTCGAGACTCTCGCCGTGATGGACGCCAAGAATTTGGCATTTGCCGATGCATCGTTCGATGCCGTCGTCGCGCAATACGTCATTACGGCCGTGCCGGATCCGGAGGCCACGCTGGACGATTTCGTTCGTGTCCTAAAGCCCGGCGGCGAGCTCATTCTTGTCAATCACATCGGCGCCGAGGCTGGCCCGCGGCGGCTGTTCGAGTTGGCGTTCTCGCCGCTGGCGCGGCGGCTCGGCTGGCGTCCCGAGTTCCCGTGGGCGCGTCTGGTCGATTGGGCGGCCAGCCATGGCGGCGTCAGTCTCGCCGAGCGGCGGCCAATGCCGCCGATGGGGCACTTTTCACTGATCCGCTTCCGAAAGGGCTGAATTCGGTGAGCCGACGCGTCCGGTCGGAGGGCTGGAACGTCTGCCGATGGGCGCTGTTTCCCTCGTATGGCCTTTCAACGATGTATTATCGCGGGTTTCATGACGTTGGTTCTGGCCGGCATCAGTACGGCGCAGGACAAGCCAAAGCCGGGCGCGTCCTCCTCCGCGGCCAACCAGAATTGCACTCCGACCGATCCACGGCCGGACCAAGGCACCGTTTCACCCCGCGACGGGTCTGCGGCTAAATCCGGCGCGTTTGGAGATAAGCTGGCCAGATCGGACGGCGTCCTCTGTCCGCCGCCCAACGTCGACAGCGAAATGCATAAACGGGCGCCCGATATCGGCAACACGCCGGTGATTCCGCCGCCCGGCGCGCCCGGTGGCGATCCCAACATCCGGCCGAAATGACGTGCCGCGCCCATACCAATGCCGCTGGCGTCGCCCGGCGCGGTTTCTGGCAATCGATGCGATGGCATGACACCATTGCTTGACATGTCGGCAAGCCGCTTCTTATATGCGCCGCACTCGGCCCGATCTCGGGCTCGCAGTGCCGTGGCGGGGTAGCTCAGCTGGTTAGAGCACGGGAATCATAATCCTGGGGTCGGGGGTTCGAGTCCCTCTCCCGCTACCAGCCACATAGGGCTTCTCTGGGTCTATTCTTTTCCGACGCTCGGATCATGCCATATCCCCGGGGTTGTTCTCGCTGAAGGATTACAGCCCAATCTCCAACGATTCTGCGCCCGAACGGATTTCCCGGCAGAACAGAACTACCGCGCGTCGAACTGAAGAACGTCGGTCTCGCACCGATGCGAAGCATGTTCTTCTTCGGGCCCAACGATCGGATCGACATCGACGAATATCGGCCGAAGGTCCATGACTCGGATGGGCTCGGCATTTCCACCCATTTCCTTCAGCTATAGGATGGTTGTCGGTTGTTTGAAGATTTGTCGAAGAAGGTCTTGTCCTACTGTGTTCGTCCTTCAACGCGCTTGGTCAGGTCGGCGTCCTTCCCCGGTCTAGCAATCGCACCGAACTTGCCTGTGGGCCCATCGGCCCCTCGTCGATCGCGGGGGTGATCTGCACCATCATTCCGACCTTGAGCTCGTCATAACTTGCGCCGACCACTGCGTTCCGCGTGAAATAAAGCTCCGGCGAGTTTTCGATCTGGACAAAGCCGTAGTTCTGGTCCGGATAGAGGCGCACGATCATCCCGGCTTGAGCACATGAATGGTTTGGGCTCGCAGACGACTTATCGAGTTCTGATGCTGCATGTGACCTCCCGTGATGACCAAGGATATCAGGACACGTTCGGTCCCAACATTTACAAATGTTAAACGCTGCCTCGGGCAAACCTTGTTAGGTGGAGAGATTTCCGATGGGGGAGGAACCAGTGAGCGGAAAGTTCCTCAGGGAAGAAAAAATCGTTCCGTGTGAAGGTAGCTTCCGCCTCGTCGAAAGGGCTTTCGGGTCTTCTTCAGCTGCTCGATGAGCACGGCGGTTCTGCGGGATAGAAGATGGCGGGGTCCGTGGCTCGATGAGCCCGATATGGTCCTCATCCTGGCCGCTCACTCCGAAATAAGCGCGGTCGCGGTCGTCCACGAGCGCGAAGATGCTCCGGCTTACCGAAACACGCGGTTCACGAGTATGACCGGCCTCCCTCCAGACCTCCCGGCCATTGACGATCTCTTCATCGGGACTTGTCGCTTCTTCGATTGGTCGAGTTTTTCTTGCTGCGTTTGATGGCCTTTGCCTGAGCCTGAAACCCCTTGGCCAGGTTCTTTAGCTCCTGAGCTCGATTGGGGTCCGGCGTCGATTGCGCCGACACTATCGCCCTCAAGGCCATCTTCTTGAATTGCTTTTCCTCCTTCATCCACTCCCTCCAAGAATATGGGACGATCGCCGCCGGGGAACTTTGCCATCTTTGGTTTCGTTGCGCACGATAACCCCATAGAGCGAAGCCATGTTCCGATGAAATTCCGCAGCACAGAGCAAGTTCTTCTCGGAGATCATCTCCAGCAAAGGGTAACGGGAGCTCTCGAAACTGATCTCCATCTCAACTACGCTGATGACGTGGTTCTCCTGACCTGCAACTCGGAATACGTCAGCCGCGACGGAATCCGGACGTCAGCCAGTCGCTTCGTGAGCAGCTCCCCGGCGTACGATAGGAGTTCATCGCCAGGAAAGTTCATGGCATCTACGCGTTCCTGGTCTGGCGCGCCGACAGCGATCGTTTCCGCGCAATCGAGGGCTCGGACACTTTCGTGATTCAGGATTGAAGAATCAAGCTTCAGACGATTCATTCTGGATTGGTGCCCTATGGCGCCCGAACGGGGTCATGAAGTCGCTATAGCTGTGATCCATCCTCCCATTCGGCCGATAGCGGCGCTGAAATTTCGCATAGGACGCCGAGCGGATCGTAGGTGATCCGAACTTCGCCTTTTAGCTCGAACGCCAGTGCGCGTTCGATCAATTGGGAGCCGAAACCTCGTCGGGTCGGTTCCGATACCAAGGGGCCGTTGCGCTCCTGCCACCGAAAATGCAGGCGCGGCAGATTTTCGTGTTCAACCTTCCAATCGATGACAACCCGACCCTCGGGGACTGAAAGCGCGCCGTACTTCGCCGCGTTCGTCGCCAGTTCATGAAGCGCCAAGGTCAATGCCAGCGCGGATTTCGGCGAGAGCCGCAGATCCGGTCCATGGATCTCAAACCTTTTCCCGCCGTGAACGGTTAGAAGCTGGGCAACGACGTCTCTCAGATCCGCACTGTCCCACGTTTCGCGGGTAATCAGATTGTGGCCGTTCGATAGGGCCAGCAGACGTGCCTCGAATTTGCGGAAGTCTTCCGTTTCTTGTCCGTGGAAGCTTTGCCGCGCTATCGCGAGGACGGTCGAGAGATTGTTCTTCAGCCTATGCGTCATTTCGCGCAGCAAAGTGCGATGTAGTTTCTCGGCCGCTCTACGATCGCTAATGTCGCGTGCGATCTTCGAAGCTCCAATGATCTTGCCTTGCTGATTCCTGATGGGTGAAATCACGAGAGATATGTCAATCGGTTCGCCATCCTTCCGCCGGCGGATGGTCTCGAAGTGTTCGATCCGTTCTCCCTTGCGCAAACGCGCCAGAATGTTGGGTTCTTCGTCCAGCCGATCCTCAGGGATCAGAATCGTGATGGATTTCCCAATGACCTCGTCCGCGCGATAACCGAACAGTTTCTCTGCGCCTCCATTCCAACTGGTGATAATGCCGTTGAGATCCTTGCTGATGATCGCGTCGTCGGATGATTCGACGATGGCAGCGAGGCGCGCGGTGGCCAGCTCGGCCTGTTTGCGCTGGGTGATATCGACCGCCACGCCGGGCATGCGCCAGGGTTTGCCCGCTTCATCATAGAGACACTGACCATGGGTTTCGAGCCAATGTATGCTGCCATCCTTCGGTGTTACGCGATATTCCAGAAGGCACTTTTCTCCGGTCGCGATCGCCCGCTGTATACCCGCGCTGACTTGCTCGACATCATCTGGATGGATCGCGGCGAGATAATCGGAAAGTGGCGCGCCGCTCTCTCCTTTCTCGGGATCGAGCGAGAACATGGTCGCGAAGCGGCAATCCGAGTAGACGATGTTGGAGCGGAGGTCCGTATCAAATGTGCCGATGATTCCCGCCGCCTGCAGGGCATAGGAGAGGCGTTCTTCCGTCCTGGCCAACGTCTGCTCGGCTACGATCCGTTGGGTTGTTTCATCGACAATGCAAAGCACGCCGCCAATGTTGCCGTTCTCGTCATGGACGGGCGAATACGAAATGTTGAAATAAACACTTTCGGGATAGCCGTGGCGCTCGATGTAGAACGGCCGGTCCTTCGCGAAAACTGTTTCTCCGGTCAGCAGAACCCGCTGAAGCAGCGGCTCAAGGTCGTCCCATAGCTCCGTCCAGTTCTCGCGAGCCGGCAACCCAAGGGCTTTTGGGTGCTTGTCGCCAATTGTCGGTGCATAGGCATCGTTGTAGAGCGCTATGAACTGGGGACCCCAGAACAGCACGATCTGAGCTTTCGCGGGCAGCATCAGCCCGACCGCCGCCTTCAAGTGAGGTGGCCATTGTGCTAGGGGGCCCAGAGCGGTCTTCGACCAATCGAAATTCCTGATCAGGGTGCCCATTTCGCCCCCGCGAAATGGGAAAGAAGCGCCCTGGGCTTTCGGGCCCGTTTTTGCGTCGTCGTCCATTGCGCCTCTACGATTTCGGAAGGTCCGGCCTGCTGGTCGGATCGTCCATTCTCAATCCTGTTCCACGCTTAACGCATTTAACTCTTGTACAGTCCAGCTCTATCGATCGCCAGTGTGTCCCTTGCGGACCGGGGACCCGGCGATCGATTTTTCGACCGTCAGTATATCCGTTCTCGACGTTGCTTCTTTAAACAATGTTAGGACGCCTCTGATCGCGGAGCCGGGTATGACCGGATCGGCTTCGGACAGGTGCGGTGTATTTGGATGCATATAGCGCATACATTGGCGGCATCGTCGGCCGAACCGCCGATCCGGCTATAACGCGAAGCTATATCCGATAACGCAATTTGATAATTTGCGGGCCGATATCGGTTTGTATAGTCCGCCCCAACAATCGACGCGCCGCGTTGATGCCGACGATGAGCTGACATCATTGCAATTGCGATCATCATCGCGATTGACGATGCCATCATGGCTTCTCCGTGGCGGCTTGGGGGAAATCGGGGATGGATGATCGCACGAAACCGCAATCGATCTTGCGACATCTCAACCAGGAAAAAATCGTCTTCATCCTAACGATCGTTCTTTTCATCCTGTTCTCGATCATTCTTCCGAACTTTCTCGCGGCGAACAACATCCTGTCGCTGATCCGCAGCGTGGCCGTGCTCGGCATTCTCGGGCTGGGCATGCTGATCGTCGTGCTCGGGCGCGGCATCGATCTGTCGCTGGTCGCTACCATGGCGATCTCGGTGGCGTGGAGCCTGCAACTGATGAGCAGCGGCATGTCGGTCGCCTCCGCCATGACCATCGGTCTGGCGTTCGCCGTCGGCATGAGCCTGATCACCGGCATTCTCATCGCCTATGCGGAAATTCCGTCGCTGTTCGCGACCTTGGCGATGGCGACGTTCGTTTACGGCTTCGGCCGCGCCCATCTGATTACCGGCACCGATGTCGTCTACCTGCCGCCGAATATCGGATGGCTTGCGCAACTCGGGCAGGGCCATGTGGCCGGCATTCCGATGCCGATCATCGTCGCGGCGGGGCTGGCGCTGATCGTGTTTCTGTTCCTGCGCTACACCAAGCCTGGTCGCTTCATCTATGCGATGGGCGACAACTTTTTCACCGCGCGCACCGGCGGCATTCCAGTGCGGCCGATTCTTGTCATGCAATATGTCATGGCCGGCGGCATCGCCTTCATCGCGGGCATCGTCACCTCGACCTCGGCGCAGGCGATGAATACCCGCGTGGTCAACTCCAACATGATCTACGACGTGATTCTGGTGGTGGTGCTCGGCGGCGTCGGCCTCAGCGGTGGTCGCGGCAACGTCCGCAACGTCATCGTCGGCACCTTGCTGATCGGCGTGCTGATGAACGGCATGACCATCATGGACATCCAGTACACCGTTCAGAACGTCATCAAGAGTCTGATCCTGCTGCTCGCCATCGTCGTCGACAGTATTCTCAATCCGCGCGATGAGCAGACCGGCCAGCAGGGTGACATTTAGGACCAGCAAAAAATTCCGCTCAAAAATTTCAACAGGAGGAACGTTCGTGAAAAAGTTGACTCAACTGGCGGTGGCCGCGACGGCGCTTGCCGCTTTGACGATCGGGACTGTGGCGACACGGGCCGAAGACAGCACCGATGCGTTCCGCGGCCCGGCATTGGCGTCGCTGAAGGGCAAGACCATCGCCTATCTCCCGATCTCGCTCGGCTTCGATCTGGCGCAGGCCTGGGGCGGTGTCGTCAAGACTGAAGCCCAGCGCTACGGCATCAACTTCAAGGCGCAGGACCCGAACTGGGTGACCTCGGCGATGGCGCAGGGCATGACCTCGCTGATCGCGGAGAAGCCGGACGTCATCGTCACGCAGAATCCCGACGTGCAATCGCTGGCGCGGCTTCTCAAGCAGGCTAACGCCGCCGGCATCGCGGTGATCCAGATGAACATGCAGGGCGCGGTGCAGACCGACGCCTTCGTCGGCCCTGATTTCGTTGCTCTCGGCGAGCAGGCCGCCAAGATGATCGTGGCAAAGTGTGGCAAGGACACACAGACTTCGCACAAGGTGTCGCTGGTGGAGGGCGTGCCGACCGGCGGCGTCAGCTTCTACCAGATCGAGGGCATCAAGAAGGTGTTTGCAGAACATCCCGAGATCAAGGTGGTGTCGAGCCAGGCGGCCGACTGGGACGCCAGCAAAGCGCGTGCCATCACCGAGACCGTGATCCAGCAGAACCCTGATCTGTGCGGCGTCATCGATGTCTGGGATGGTCAGGCTGTCGGCACCGGCGCGGCGATCAAGCAGGCCGGAAAGCAGGGCCAGGTCTATTTCGTGACCTCCGGCGGCGGCGCGCAGGCATCCTGCGACCGTCTCGCCGACGGCACGTTCTCGACCTTCATCAACTACGATGCGCCGGGCATGGGCCGCGATGCCTGGACCGCGATCATGACCTATCTGCAAAACAAGCAGAAGGCCGGCGCGATCAAGACCCAGATCTATTCGCCGACCCGTGTGATGACCAAGGCCGACGTCAAGGCCGGCACCTGCTGGGATCCCGAGCACTACGCCAAGCTGCTGCGCTGATGTTGCGCGCGTGACCGCGATCCTTTGCGGTCACGCCCTCTTCTGTTTCTTCTGTCAGCGAACCATGCCGCATACGAGGTTTCCCCTTGGCGACGACGAGCACCCTTGCAAAGCTGCGATACCGCCTTGTCCCCGATCATGTGATTGGCGAACTCTTGTCCAAGAAGTGGATCGATAACGCGATCCCGTTCCTGGTGCTGCTCTGCGTTGTCGGCCTGTTCGGAAATCTGATTCCGAATTTCTTCTCGGTGTCCAATCTCGCCATTCAGGCGCGCGAATTGGGCGAGTTCGGTCTGGTCTGCATGGCGATGATGCTGGTCATCGTGGTCGGCGGACTCGACCTCAGCGTCGGCTCCAATTTCGCGCTCGGCAATTTCATGACGCTGGCGCTGCTCAATCTCGCCGGCTGGCCGGTGTGGCTGGTGATCCCGGCGGTGGTGCTGATCTGCGGCGGCGTCGGTTTCATCAACGGCTTCCTGATCGGCTATCTTCGCCTGCGTGCGTTTCTCACCACGCTGGTGACGCTGATCATCGTGCGCGCCATTGTCGACATGCTGCTGCTGAAATATTCCAAGGCGATGTCGGTGAGTTTCTACGACTCCGCCGCCTGGGACCTGATCGGGCTCGGCGGCGTCGGCGGCGTGCCCTCCAGCTTCATCGTCCTGATCGTGGTGGCACTGATCGGTCATATCCTCTTGACGCGCAGCCGGCCCGGCTGGCGCGCGATGGCGATCGGCGGCTCACGCCGCTCTGCGCACAACATCGGCCTGTCGGTGCGCGGCACCGTCTGCGCCGCCTACACCATCTCCGGCATGTTGTGCGGCCTGTCCGGCGTGCTCTACGCGGCGCGGCTCGGCGGCGCCGGTACCGACACTGGCATGGGTCTCGAGATCGCGGCGCTGACGGCGGCGGTGCTCGGCGGCAACAGCCTCGGCGGCGGTCGCGGCTCGGTGGTCAAGGCGCTGATCGGCGCGGTGATCGTGCAGGTGATGACCAACGGCGTGCTGCGCATCGGCATGAACAGCGGCTCCGGCCCGATGGTGCTCGGCCTCACGCTGTTGCTCGCAGTGTTCATCGACGTGCGCTGGCTGAAAAACCGCGACAAGCTGCTGTCGAAAGTCTACGTCTCACCGACGCTGGTGGAATTGCCGACGCCGCGCCCGACCGACGCCGAGAACGGCGGACCTCTGGCGCTGAACGACCGGCTGAAGGAGGTCGAGATCATCGGCCTCGACGAGGTGGAGTCGCCGGAAGACGTCATTCTCGACGAGAACGACTATCTCTATTGCGGCACCCGCCACGGCGACATCGTCCGCTTCTCGCCGCCGCATTATAAAGAGTGGGAAGTCTATGCTCACATCGGTGGCTCGCCGCTCGGTATGGCGTTCGACAAGGCCGGTGACCTGTTGGTGTGCGTCGGCGGCATGGGCCTCTACAAGATCGACCGCGACCGCAACGTCATCAAGGTGACGGATGAAACCAACCGCTCGCCGTTCTCGGTAGTGGACGACTCGCGTCTGCGGCTCGCCGACGATCTCGACATCGCGCCCGACGGCAAGGTCTATTTCAGCGAAGCGACCATCCGCTACGAGATGCACGACTGGCCGGTGGACGCGCTGGAGAGCCGCGGCAACGGCCGCATCATCTGCTACGACCCCAACACCGACAAGACGCACACGGCCGTGCGCAAGCTGGTGTTCCCGAACGGCGTCTGCCTGTCGCATGATGGGCAGGCGATCCTATTCGCCGAGAGCTGGGGCTGCCGCATCAACCGCTACTGGATCGCCGGGCCGAAGGCCGGAACGGTGGAGCGGATGGTCGATCAGCTTCCGGGTTATCCTGACAACATCAACCGCGCGTCCGACGGCACCTATTGGTGCGCGATCATGGGCATGCGCTCGCCGGCGCTCGACGTCGCGCTGCGGATGCCCGGCTTCCGTCGCCGCATGGCGCGGCGGATCGCGCCCGACCAGTGGCTCTATCCGAACCTCAACATCGGCTGCGTCATCCGCTTCAACGACAAGGGCGAGATCGTCGAATCGATGTGGGACAAAAGCGCCAGCAACCACCCGATGATCACCTCGATGCGGGAGCACAAGGGCTGGCTCTATCTCGGCGGCATCACCAACAACCGCATCGGCCGCGTCAAGCTCGGCGACTGGGCGGACAAGACCTGGAGCAGTTACCGCAGCTACTGGGGAGCGCGCGCATGACCATCGCGATGGGAGGCTGGCTCGAGCGTTTCCTCGGACGTGGCGCGGCGTCGGTGACGGTGCCGCCGCTCGACGGCGCGCTGAAACCGAACAGTCTATTAGAGGAGGCGCAGCCCGGTTTTACCGTGGCCGCGCCGGATAACCTGGCATTGCTCGGCGGCGCGCCGGTTTGGTCGAGTGGGGCGCAATTGTTGAAGCTCGCGGGCGACAAGCCGTCGCCGTTCGCGACGTTGCAGAGCGATGTCACCGCGCTGGCCTGCTCCGACGCGGGGCTGATCGCGGTGGCGTGCGAGAAGCACGGCATCGCCGTTCTCGATCACGACGGCAAGCCGGCAATCACCGCGCTGCGCGATGGCGGCAAATATGCGTGCGCTACCGCGCTGGCCTTCGCCAACAACGATACGCTGCTGGTCTGCATCGGCTCGACCGATAATCCGCTGTCCGCGTGGCAGCGCGATCTGCTGGAGCAGCATCGCGCCGGCCAATTGCTGCGGATCGATCTGAAAAGCGGCGAGGTCAGGCAACTCGCGAACAAGCTCGCCTTCCCGAACGGTGTGCTGGCCGACAAGGACGGTAGCATCATCGTCAGTGAAAGCTGGGCGACGCGGCTGATCCGGCTCGGGCCGGACGGACGGATGCGCGCGCAACTGATCGAGGACCTGCCGGGCTATCCGGCGCGCCTCGCGCGCGCGGCACGCGGCGGCTACTGGCTCACCGTGTTCGCGCCGCGCTCGCCGCTGATCGAGTTCGTGCTGCGCGAGCCGAAATATCGTCGCGCGATGATGGCGGAGGTCGCGCCCGAGAACTGGATCGCGCCGGCATTGCAAAGCGGGCTGTCGTTTCACGAGCCGATGCAGGGCGGCGCGCTGAAGCAGATGGGCATTCTTAAGCCTTGGGCGCCGACGCGCTCCTATGGCCTCGTCGTCGAAGTGAACGAAAACTTCGTGCCGGTTCGCAGTCTGCACAGCCGTGCCGGCGGACGCCGTCACGGCATCACCTCGGCTGTCGAGTCCGGCGGGCGTTTGTGGCTGACCAGCAAGGGCGGCGACGAAGTCGTCACGATCAATCTCTAGGTGCGAGTCGAATGATGCGACCGATCGTCGAAATGAAAAACGTCACCAAGGAGTTTCACGGCGTCGCCGCGCTCCGGGACGTGTCCTTCGATCTCGCGCCGGGTGAGGTGCACGCGCTGCTGGGCGAGAACGGCGCGGGAAAATCCACGCTGACCAAGATCATGGCGGGCGTCTACGAGGTGACCGCCGGCCAGCTCGTCATCGATGGCGAGCCGCAATCGTTCAAGACGCCGGCCGAGGCCCTGCAAAAGGGCATCGCCATGGTGTTTCAGGAAACCAGCCTGGTGCCGTCGCTGACGGTGGCGCAGAACCTCTATCTCGGCAACGAGAAATTCCTCAATCGTCTGCGCGGCATCTACATCTCGGCGCAGCAGTTTCTGCAATCGCTGAACTTTGGCGTCGATCCCACCATGTTCGTCTCGCAGCTCGGCGCGGCGCAGAAACAGATGGTGGAAATCGCCCGCGCCGTGCATCACAAGGCCAAGGTCATCATCTTCGACGAGCCGACCGCGACCTTGACGCCGGAGGAAAAGCATCACTTCTTCGCGCTGATCCGCCGGCTGAAGAAGGACGGCGTCTCCATCATCTTCATCTCGCACGCGCTGGAAGAAGCGCTGGCGATCTCGGACCGCATCACCGTGCTGCGCGACGGGCAGCACGTCATCACCGATCTCGCGAAGAATTTCGACCGCGACAAAATCATCAACGCCATGGTCGGCCGCGCGCTGTCCGGCGAACTCTACGGCAAGGCCGCGCAGAAGCGCATACCGCGCCCCTACGGGCAGAAGATTCTTAGCGTCCAGAATCTGTCGATGGGTCGCATGGTTCGCAACACGTCGTTCTCGGTGTACAGCGGGCAGATCACCGGCATCTTCGGCCTGATCGGCTCGGGCCGCACCGAAACCGCGAAGATCATTTCCGGCGTGGTGAAGCGCGACTTCTTCCACGGCGGCGAGGTGAAGCTGGAGGGCCGCTCGGTGCGCTACCGCGTGCCGCGCAAGGCGGTGAAAGACGGCATCGTCTACGTTACCGAGGACCGCAAGATCGAGGGCTTCTTCGAAACCAAGTCGATCGCCGAGAATATCTATCTCAACCTGTTGTCGGCCGATCTCAACAAGAATGGCGTCATCGTCAGCTATTCCGAGATGATCGCGCTGGCGAAAGAGTGGACTGGCAAACTGAATGTTCGCGCGATCAACAGCGATGCGCGCGTGGTCGAATTGTCCGGCGGCAACCAGCAGAAGGTGGTGATCGCCCGCGCGCTGGTGCAGAAGCCGAAGCTGATCATCTTCGACGAGCCGACGCGCGGCGTCGATGTCGGCGCCATCGCCGAACTGCATCAGGTGATCAATTCGCTGGCCGATGCCGGCCTCGCCGTCGTGGTGATCTCCTCTTACTTGCCAGAAATCATGAACCTTGCGGATCGTGTCCTGGTCTCGCGGCAAGGTCGCGTGGTCGAGGAATTCGCGATGGAAGAAGCGACGGAAGAAAAGATCATGTACGCGGCGGTTCACTGAAGCACCGCGCAACACACATGAATCACTTTACCGATAGCGCTCCCGCCTTGTCGCGGGGTTGGTGGTCGCGTGCCTAAAGAAGGGAATGATGAATGAAGATCAGGGCGGCGGTTCTGGAGAGCATGGATAACACGGCGCCCTATGCGCAATCGCTGCCCTTGAAGGTGCAGGAGATCGATCTCGACAGTCCCGGCCGTGGTGAAGTGCTGATCAAGATTGCGGCGGCGGGGCTTTGCCATTCCGATCTATCCGTCATCAACGGCGACCGGCCGCGTCCGGTACCGATGGTGCTGGGCCACGAGGCGGCCGGCGTGGTGGAAGAAGTCGGCGACGGCGTCGACGATCTGGTGCGCGGCGATCATGTGGTCTGCGTGTTCGTGCCGAGTTGCGGCCATTGCAATCCGTGCTCGCAGGGGCGGCCCGCGCTGTGCGAGCCGGGCGCCGAGCACAACGGCAAGGGCGATCTGCTGAGCGGCGAATTCCGCCTGCATCGGGCCGGCAATCGCATTCATCATCACTGCGGCGTGTCGTGCTTTGCCGAATACGCCACGGTGTCGCGCCGCTCGCTGGTGAAGGTGCGCAAGGACGTGCCGCTGCATATCGTGGCACTGATGGGTTGCGCGGTGCTCACCGGCGCCGGCGCGGTGTTCAACGGCGGCGATGTCGGCCCCGGTCGCACCGCCGCGATTGTGGGGCTCGGCGGCGTCGGGCTCGCGGCGGTGCTGGGCGCGGCGGCCAGCGGCGCGGAGACCATTATTGCCATCGATCGATTGGAACAGAAGCTCGATCTTGCGCGAGAACTCGGCGCGACCCACGCCTTCAAGGCCGACGATCCCGATCTGGTCGGCAAGGTGAAGGAAGCGACCTCCGGCGGCGTCGATGCCGCGTTGGAATTCGCGGGCTCGGTGAAGGCGCTGGAAGCGAGCTACGCGATCACGCGGCGCGGCGGCACCACGGTGACGGCGGGATTGCCGAACCCGAAAGCGATGCTCACGCTTCCGGCGGTGTCGCTGGTGGCGGAGGAGCGCACCATCAAGGGCAGCTATCTCGGCTCCGGCGTGCCGTCGCGCGACATTCCGCGTTTCCTCGGCCTCTACAATCGCGGCAAGCTGCCGGTCGATAAATTGCTTACGCATCGCATCAAGCTCGACGACATCAACGCGGGATTCGACCGCCTGCACGATGGCAGCGCCATTCGTCAGGTCGTCGAATTCAACTGAGACGGACGACCGGAAGGACACCATCATGACTCGCGTGCAAGGCATCAAGGATTATCAGTGTTTCATCGGCGGTAAGTGGACCTCCGCTGAGTCCGGAGAAACCTTCGAGTCCGTCGATCCGTTTCTGGCGAAGCCATGGGCGCGGATTCCGAAATGCGACCAGCGCGACGTCGATCAGGCGGTGTCGGCAGCGCGCAAGGCGCTGGAGAGTGGCGCGTGGGCGGACATGCATGCCTCGCAGCGCGGGCAGCTTCTGCGCAAGCTCGGCGACCTGATCCTGCGCGACGCCGATCATCTCGCCGCAACCGAGGTGCAGGACAACGGCAAACTGTACGCCGAGATGCGCGGGCAGGTCGGCTATATCCCGCAGTGGTTCTATTACTTCGGCGGCCTCGCGGACAAGATCGAGGGCGCGGTGGTGCCGATCGACAAGGCGGACATGTTCACCTACACCCGCCACGAGCCGGTGGGCGTGGTGGCGGCGATCACGCCGTGGAACTCGCCGCTGCTCCTGACGACGTGGAAGCTCGCGCCGGCGCTGGCGGCGGGCTGCACCGTGGTGCTGAAGCCGTCCGAATTCACTTCGGCCTCGACACTGGAATTCGCGCGGCTCATTGAGGAAGCCGGCTTCCCGGCCGGCGTCGTCAATGTCATCACCGGCTTCGGCACCGATGTCGGCGAAGCGCTGACCACGCATCCCGGCGTCGACAAGATCGCCTTCACCGGCGGTGAGAACTCCGGCCGCCTCATCGCGCGCAACGCCGCGCAGACCTTCAAGCGGCTGACCCTCGAACTGGGCGGCAAGTCAGCCCAACTGGTGTTTCCGGATACCGACATCGACAATGCGGTGAAGGGCGTCGTCTCCGGCATCTTCGCCGCCACCGGGCAGACCTGCATCGCCGGCTCGCGGCTGCTGGTCCACGACAGCATTCACGACGAGTTCATCGACAAGTTCACCGCGCTGGCCAGGACCGCGCGGATGGGCGACCCGATGGACATGGCGACCCAGGTGGGGCCGATCACCACCCAGCCGCAGTATCAGCGTGTGCTGTTCTGCATCGAGATGGCGCGCAACGAGGGCGCCGACTGCGTGATGGGCGGCAAGCCCGCCGATCGGCCGGAATGTGGCGACGGCTGGTTCATCGAGCCGACGGTGTTCGCCAATGTCTCAAACTCGATGCGGATCGCGCAGGAGGAGGTGTTCGGGCCGGTGCTGTCGGTGATCCGCTTCCGCGAGGACGATGAAGCCTATGCGATGGCCAACGACACCGCCTACGGCCTCGCCGCCGGCGTGTGGACCAACGATCAGCGCCGCATTTTCACCGCCGCGAAGCGGCTGCGGGCCGGGTCGATCTGGACCAACACCTATCGCGCGGTGAGCTACATGGCGCCATTCGGCGGCTTCAAGAATTCCGGCCTAGGCCGTGAGAGCGGTCAGGAGGCGATCAACGAATATCTCGAGACCAAATGCGTCTGGATGTCCTACGGCAAGGACGTGCCGAATCCGTTCGTTATGCGGTGATGGTCGTTATGGCGACGCCTTAGCGGCGTGCCTCATCGGGAACCGGGAACGAAGTTGTGGCCGATGCATCATTAGACACCGAGGATCGCGACAGGGTGTCGCGCATGAGCGGAAGGGGCTGTCACATCCTGCCTGTCATGGTGTTATTTGGATTCGTCACGAGTCGCTCGGGGGCGACGGTGCCTCTCGGTAAGGCGGCGCATGGTTGTGACGGAAGGTAGTTGTCATGGCGTCGGATTTCGCGGGATTGCTGGTCGTGTCCATTGAGCAGGCCGTCGCCCCGACCTATCTGTCATGCAAGCTGGCGGATGCCGGCGCGCGGGTCATCAAGATCGAACGGCCGGAGGGCGATTTCGCCCGGCATTACGATCATCTGGTGCACGGCGAGAGCGCCTATTTCGTCTGGCTCAATCGCGGCAAGGAATCGATCTGCCTCGATCTCAAGCAGGAAGGCGAGCGCGCCATCCTGTCGGAGATGATTTCGCGGGCGGATATCTTCATTCAGAATCTCGCTCCGGGCGCCATCGAGCGGCTTGGCTTCTCGATGACGAAACTGCGCGAGAAGCACCCGCGGCTGATCACCTGTTCGATCACCGGGTACGGCGACGAGGGGCCGCTGCGCGAGTTGAAAGCCTACGACCTTCTGGTGCAGGCCGAGAGCGGCCTCGCCAGCACCACCGGCAACGAATTCGGCTCGGTGCGCGTCGGCGTGTCGGTCGGCGATATCTCGGCGGGGATGACCGCGACGCAGGCGGTGTTTCAGGCGCTCTACGCGCGCGAGAAAACCGGCCACGGCCGGCACATCGCGGTGTCGCTGTTTCATTCGCTGGCGGACTGGATGAATGTGCCGTATCTGCAATTTACCTATGGCGGCATCACGCCGGGCAAGTTCGGTCTGCATCACCCGACCATTGCGCCTTACGGTGCGTTTACGTGTAGCGGCGGCCGCCCGGTGCTGATCGCGATCCAGAACGAGCGCGAATGGGTGATCCTGTGCCGCGACGTGCTCGGCCGTCCCGATCTGATCGCCGATCCGCGCTTCGGCAGCAACGATGATCGCGTCAAGAACCGCGAGGCGCTCGATGCGGAGATTGTGCCTATCTTTCTCGGCATGACGCGCGAACAGGCGATCGAGGTGCTGAGCGCGGCGCGGCTCGCCTATGGCCGGGTCAGTTCGCTGGACGATCTCGCGGTGCATCCGCAGAACCGCTATCTCCACGTCGAGACGCCGTCCGGTCCGGTGCGCCTGCTGGCCCCTGGTGTCAAGGTGGATGGCGAGACGCTGACCGCCGGCCGCGTTCCGGCTGCGGGCGAACACGGCGAAGCGCTGCGCCGGGAATTCGCCCCAAAACGGCCGGCAACCAGCTCGTAACAGCCAAATCCATCCGCCTGATTTACGCGCGGTACCGAGATGCGTGGCGAGCCAACCTGCGATGCGTTTGGATCGAATTGATCACGCTTCGTGAACATGATCAATTCCAATGACTTAGGGTGCGATTCGATCGCATTCGTGCGACGCGCCGGTCCAAAGGGTTTCACACTTTGCGGCCCTATGCCTAAAGTGGCGCTATTCGAGCGATCACAGATGTTGGATCTATATGGATCTCAGGCAGCTCCGATATTTCATCGCAATTGTGGAGCAAGGGTCGTTTTCCAAGGCCGCTGAATTTCTTAATGTCGCCCAGCCTGCGCTGAGCCTGCATGTCCGCAATCTGGAATCCGAATTGGGGTGCGCGCTGCTGTTTCGCAGCCCGCAAGGCGTGATCGCGACCGAGGCCGGCCAGATCCTGGTGCGTAACGCGCGGGTCATCATCGATCAATTCTCGCTCACCAGGCAGCAAATTCAGGAGCACGAGGCGGAGCCGTCGGGCGAAGTGCGTCTTGGTCTGCCCGGCACCATCAGCCAGATTCTGGCGGTGCCGCTGATTCTCGAGGCCCAACGGCAGTTTCCGAAGGTGAAGCTCCGGATCGCGGAGGCCATGAGCGGCTTCGTGCTGGAATGGATTCGCGAGGCGCGGGTCGATCTCGCAGTGCTTTACACCTCGGGGGCGGATCGCACGCTGACGTCGCTGCCGGTACTGTCCGAAGAGTTGTGGCTGCTCGGGCCGATGAAAGCACCCGCCGGTGTCGAGCCGCCAGGGGCGGGACAATGTGCATATCAGCAGGTGGCTAAACTTCCGCTGGTGCTGCCGAGCAGCACGCATGGCCTGCGCGCGCTCTTGGAAAAAGAAGCCGCCGATCACGCGCTGCACCTCAACACGGTATTCGAGGTCGACTCCTACGCCAACATCAAGAGCATGGTGGAAATCGGCGCGGGTTATTCGATCCTGCCGTTCAATTCCATCGCGCGTGAGGTGCAGAGCGGGCGGCTGCTGGCATGGCGCATCGCCAAGCCAAAGCTGCAACGCAGCGTCAATCTGGTTTGCCCGGCGGATCGCCCGGTGACGCGCGCGGTGTCGTCGATCGAGGCGCTGTGCCGCACTGTGCTGCTCAATCTTGCCTCCACCGGCAAATGGAACGGTGTGAAGGTGATCAAGTAGGACGGAAGCCGCGTCGTCGATGCGATCGGTGATTGCCGATGAGAACGGCCAGAACGGGACCGCCCCCCAATCGAGCGTCGCGCCATATCCTTCTTAAGTATGAACCGCGCGAGAGTTCATGCGCAGTGCTTTGCCCCGGCTACGCACACGACGAGCACGATCGTGGATGCCACGATGGTCCAGGTGATTGGCTCGCCCAGAAATAATGCCGCCAGCACGAATCCGAAGAACGGCTGAAGGAGTTGCAATTGGCCTACGCCGGCGATGCCGCCGAGAGCAAGCCCGCGATACCAGAAGATAAAGCCCACCATCATGCTGAAGACCGATACGGAAGTAGGGCCGATCCGGGCAGGCATGCTGATCGTGCTCCACGTTTGGGGCATGGTGAAGAGCGCTATAGGCGTCATCATCGGCAATGACAACAATAGCGACCACGAGATCACCTGCCTTTTGTTGCGGCCTGGGGATGCTGTCCTGGTTGACGATCCCTGCTATTTCAATTTTCAGGCGCTGCTGCGCGCCCATCAAGTGAGAATTGTCGGCGTTCCCTTTACAATCTCGGGGCCGGACATCTCCACTTTCGAGCAGGTTCTCATTGATGAGAAACCGCGTCTCTACATCACAAATTCAGCCCTGCACAACCCGACCGGAGCCAGCATATCGCCTCAAACCGCGCATCGGATCCTGAACTTGGCTACCGCCCATGATCTGACGATCGTTGAGGATGACATCTTTGCGGACTTCGAACCGGCGCCGTCACCGCGTCTTGCGATCTTGGAGGGCCTTGATCGAGTTCTCAGGTGCTGAAAGACGCGATGCAAAATCGTGCATCCGAGTGATCCACAGGCCACTGCTCATTAAGCGATGCTGCGGGATTTTATGAGCGGAGTTGCCGGTCACGGATCTATTGAGGCTCATCTGCGTTGATCTTCACGAAAGAAATGGCTCACGTTTCGCAGCCGGATTGGGCCATCGAGGCGGCATCTGCGAATTGCACGCAAGGTGGTGGCGGCAGATTCAGGGCGAGCAAGAGATGAAAAGAAAATTCAAGATCGGTGATCACGTCGGATGGAATTCCGAGGCCGGACACGTGTCAGGAACGATTATCAAGATTCACACCCGGGATTTCGAGTACAAAGGGCACACGCACCATGCCTCGGCAGATGACCCTCAATACGAAATCAAAAGCGACAAGACTGATCATATCGCTGCTCACAAAGGCAAGGCCCTTCGTCATTTATAAGAACGCTCGTAACTGAAGCTGATTGAGAGCTTGAGCGACGCGAAGGTGCCGGTACGCCAAAGGCCATCAGCTTTCTCCCCAACATCTCGTCGCTGCGGTCCGGAGGATTCGATCATCGCTTTCGGGCCAAGGCATTTCAGCCCTAGCCGCATGAACAGTTAGCGATAGCGCCCGTTGGTTCGTCTTCGGCCCTTTGAAGCGGTTGGGATCAATGCGTGTTCGTTCGGCCGTAGCGTCGTCTCGATGTGTTCGGCGAGCTTGATTGCCTGGTCGCCGCCGGCGGCAAGCCGGTTGAGCAGTTGCAACAGCTGTTTGAACTCGCTGCGCGACAGCGTTCCAAACAGCGCGTCGTTGACCGGACGTTGAAAGGCGGCAAGCCGCGCCAGTCGCTCGATGCCGGCCGGAGTCACCGCAAGCTGAACGCGACGGCGATCGCCGGCATGCGTCGTCTTCTCGATGAGGCCGTCGGACACCAGCTTGTTCACCTCGATGGTGACGAAAGCGCCGCTGAGATACAGGCGCTCGGCAAGTTGGTTGATTCCGAGCGGCTCGTTCGCCCGCGAATGCGCAACCGCGATCAGGATCAGATACTGCGTCGTCGACAGGTCTGCGTAATCGGCAAATTTCGCCCGCGCGGCATCGAGGCTGCGTCCAAATGCGAAGTAGGCATACAGAAGCTCCCGGAAGGCTTGATCGCCATTGTCGTCCAGGAGTTCGGGCCGTGATGTGGTCAGCAATGGGGAATTCACTGTAAGTCCCTAATTTTACTGGATTTTGCAGCATATCACGAGTCGCGAGCCGCCCGCTCGGAGCATAACTTCCTCAAACCGTCGTTGACATCGTGCAAATTAGCTTTACAAAAAAGCTATTCAAGAAAGATAATAGAGCGGTCGGGAACGTCAACGGCGGATACGTCATTCATGCAGGATCGCGAATTCAGGCGCTCACTCGGAGAGTTTGCCACCGGTGTTGCCGTCGTCACCGCGCGTGGCCGGGGCAACGACCTCGTCGGCATGACGATGAGTTCGTTCAATTCGGTTTCCGTCGATCCTCCCCTTGTTCTGTTCAGCGTCGACCGCAAAGCGCTGAGTCTGCCGGCTATGCTTGAAGCCAAGGGATTTGCCATCAATGTGCTGGCGCGCGAGCAGGAAGGCATCTCCAACAAATTCGCGCGCGCGCTTTCGAACAAATGGGATCAGGTGAAGACCACAGTCGGTCATGCCGAGGCACCGCTGATTTCCGGAGCGCTCGCTCATTTTGAGTGCGAGCCCTACGCCAACTATGACGGCGGCGATCATGTGATCTTCGTGGTGCGCGTCGTTCGCCACGCCACTCATCCGGATACGCCTATGCCGCTGATCTTCTTCCGCGGCCGCTATCGCGATCTGGTCGACGAGACGGAGCGCGAGCCGGAGTGGCCGCTTCCGATCCACTATTGATGAATTTGGAAACTCAACTCTACGCTGGAGAACATCCAATGCGCTCTGCCAAGCAATACCTCTCGAGCCTGAATGACGGCCGTTCCATCTATATCAACGGCGAAGTGGTTCATGATGTCACCAAGCATCACGCATTTCGTAATGTGGCGACGTCGATGTCGTCGCTGTTCGACTTCGCCAGCGCGCCTGAAAACCAGAGTCTCATGACGTTTGAATATGGCAGCGGGCGCGCCAATCGCATCTGGCAATTGCCGTCGTCCTATGCGGAGCTGGTTGAGCGGCGCAAGGCGCTGGAGGCATGGGCTTCGCTTCATGCCGGCTTCATGGGCCGCGCGCCGGACCACGTCGCGTCCTGCATCGCCGGCATGTATATGGGCCTCGATGTCTTCAAGGCGTACGATCCCAAGCGGGCCGACGCTCTTGCTTCTTACTATCGCTATGCGCGCGATAACGACCTTTATCTCACTTACGTCATCATCAATCCGCAGGCGGACCGCTCCAAGGGCGCGGCCGAGCAGGCCGATCCGTTCCTGACCGCCGGCGTCGTCGATCAGGATGCCGAGGGCATCACGGTGCGTGGCGCCAAGATGCTGGCGACCGGCGGTGTTGTCGCCGACGAGGTGTTCGCCACCACCATTCAGCCGATGCGTCCCGGTGAAGAACGTTACGCGATGTCCTTCGCGATTCCGATGAACACCAAGGGCCTGAAAATGCTGTCGCGCAAATCCTACGAGGATGCGGCGGTGTCGGTGTTCGACAATCCGCTGTCGAGCCGCTTCGACGAAAACGATTCCGTACTTTACTTCGACGACGTGAAGGTGCCGTGGGATCGCGTCTTCATCGAGGGCAATGTGGAGATGTGTCAGAAGCAGTTCCACGCTACGCCGTGCCACGTCTATCAAAACTATCAGGCGATGGTGCGTCTCAGCGTGAAGCTGAAGTTTTTAACTGGGATCGCGCATCGCACCGCCGAAATGAACGGCGTCACTCAGTTCCCCCAAGTGCGCGAGATGCTTGGACAGCTTGCCGCCGAAACCGGCATGGTGGATGCGTTGGTCGCAGCGATGGAGGCCAAGGGGTCGCAGGTTGGCCCTTACTTCATTCCGCATCGCCATACGCTTTACTCGGCGCAGGTGCTGACGCAGCAGCTTTACGGGCATATCCTGTCGACGCTGCGTGAACTCGCCGGCGGCGGCATGATCATGCTGCCGTCGTCCGTGGCCGATTTCGGCAACCCGGAAATCGCGTCGCTGATCGGCAAGACCCAGCAATCGCCGAAGGCGAATTCCCGCGACCGCGTGAAATTCTACAAGCTCGCCTGGGATGCGGTCGGCTCCGAATTCGGCTCGCGGCACCAGCAGTATGAAATGTTCTACGCCGGCGCGACCTTCGTGACCAAGGGACATTCCTACCGCACCTACGACTGGGCCGCATCCGATGCGCTCGTGCAGCGCATGCTCGACTCTTACGATCTGAACGGCGTCTCGGCTGCGCCGGGCAAGGCCGCCTGATCTCAAATTAAGGAGCAAACCGATGCCTGTGAACAAGAAGCACGACGAGTTCTATACGCTCGACATGAACAGCGGCTGGGAAACCCCGGCGGGCTATCCAGCCGGCATTCAGCAGAAGATCCTGTCGGGCGCGCTCGACGAAGAAAATCGTCGCGGCACCCGCACGCGGCTGCTGCGTTTCGCGCCGGGCGTCTATACGACCGCACCCTTCTCCCACGAATATTGGGAGGAAGTGTATCTCGTCTCCGGCGATCTGATCGTCGGCAACGATGCCAACGGCGAAGGGGGCAAGAGCTTCCCGCCGAATACCTATGCCTGCCGACCGCCGCACGCACCCCACGGTCCCTTCAAGTCCGTCAACGGCTGCATGCTCATCGAAATTCACTATTTCGACCCGGTGTAATCGTCGGGCGAATCAACGTGGCCTTCCAAGAAACAATCGAAACCACTTCGAGAGGGGAAATGTGATGAAGTTCAAAACGGCTCTATCTGCGCTCGCACTGATCGGGTGTCTGGGCGCGTCAGTGCCCGCTTCTGCCCAGGACAAGCCAGCCTCGCTCGGCCTCGGCATTTTTACCTTCACGTCGGGCCCGGCCGCGGCCTATGGCATGCCGGGCAAGAATGCCGCCGACCTGATGATCGATCAGATCAACGCGGCGGGCGGCATCGGCGGCGTCAAGATCGCGCCGACCTATGTCGACGAAGCGCAGGGGGCGCAGGGCGTTATCACCGAATATCGTCGCCTTGCAGGTGAAGCCAAGAACCAGGTGATGCTGGCGGCGCTGTCGAGCGCGAACTGTCTGGCGCTCGCGCCGATTGCCGAGCAGCTCGAAGTGCCGACCGTCGGCTGGAATTGCGATACCCATCAGCTTTTGCAGGACGGCAAGAGCAAGTATGTGTTCCGCCCGAACGGCAACACCGTTCCGGAGTTCGTGGCCTATGCGGTCTACCTGCTCGCGAAAAAGCCCGACGTGAAGACCGTCGCCATCATCAACCCGGACTACGCCTTCGGTCATGATGCGGCGAAGATCTTCAAAGCGGCGCTGCATGCGCTCAAGCCTGACATTCAGGTGGTGGCCGAGCTGTTTCCGAAGCTCGGCTCGCCCAATTATCAGACCGAGATTTCCCGCCTGACCACGGCGCGGCCGGATGTCGTGTTCTCAAATCTGTGGGGCGCCGACCTCGAGAATTTCGTGCGGCAGGCGCAGCCGCGCGGCCTGTTCACCTCGAGCCAGGTGATCCTCGCGCTCGGCGAAACCGTGCTCCAGCGCGTGCCGCTGCCCGACGGCGTGATCGTCGGCGTGCTCGGTGACGGCTGGTGGATGTCGCCAGACGCCGAAGCCAATCCGGAAACCAAGAAATTTGCAGAAGCCTACAAGGCACGCTTTGGCGAATATCCGGTGTTTCCTTCGATCAAGATGGCCAACACCATTCTCTACGTGAAGGCAGCTTACGAGAACGCGATGAAGAAGAACGGCGGCAAGTGGCCGAGCCGTGCCGAGCTTGCGGACGCCATGAAGGGCAGCACAGTAGCGACATTGACCGGCAAAAGCGTGACCCGCGCCGACAACGACGGTCTCGTCGATCAGATCGTCGGCGTCACCGTGAAGTCGCCGACGCAGAGCTTTCCGGTGATCGGTGACATGGTCCGCTACAAGGGCGACGCCCTGATGCCGAAGGAAGGGCAGGATCCGATCGCCTGGATCTCGACGCTGAAACCGGAGTTCGCGGCCTCGCTGCCGAAGCCCGGCAGCTACAAGTAAGCCCAACAGGCCGGAGGCCACAGGTCCGACCCGCCTCTCGCAGAATCTCTGCGGGAGGCGTTGCCGGGCAGGGGGACGAACGATGAATGCCATCATTCCGCTGGTGCTCGATACGCTGTCCAGCGCCGCCCTGATATTCTTCGCGGCGGTGGGGCTGACGCTGGTTTTCAATGTGTTGCGCGTGTTGAACGTGGCGCATGGCAGTTTCTATTCGATCGGTTCCTATGTTGCGGCGTCGATCTGTGCCTTTATCGCCAGCCGACATCTGAATCCTTATTTGTCGTTCGTCGCGCTGCTGTTCAGTGCCGCGCTGGTGGCGGTGGTGCTCGGTCCGCTGATCGAAAGCACGCTGATCCGCTGGACCTACGGCAGGTCCGAAGCCGTGCAGATTCTGATTACCTTCGGCCTGTTTCTGATTCTCGAAGATCTGCAACGTATGGTCTTCGGTGTGCAGTCGTTTTACGAGGACACACCGATGCGCTTGATGGGCAGCTCCAGCATCGGCGGCGTGGTCTATCTCAACTACCAGATGTTCCTGGTGACGATGGCCATCATCGTTGTGTTGGGCCTGCGGCTCTTGATCAAACACAGCCGGCTTGGACGTCTTGTCACAGCCGTCGTTGCGGATCGCGAGATGGCGCAGTCCATCGGCGTCGATACCAACAAGATTTTCATTCTCGCCTTTTCGCTCGGCGTCTTCCTGGCGGCACTTGGCGGGGCGCTGGCAGTGCCGACCTCCGGTGTCGCACCGGGACTTGGGGCCGATACCATGGTTCTGGCCTTTGCGGTGGCCGCCATCGGCGGCCTCGGGCAGATCGAGGGCGCGGCATTGGCGGCATTGATCGTTGCGCTGGCGCGTGTGCTGGCGATTTACTTCGTGCCGTCGCTCGATGCGGTCGCGCCTTATGCAGCGATGCTGATCGTCCTGTTGGTGCGCCCCTACGGCCTGTTCGGCGCAATCACGACGCGGAGGATCTGATGCGGGCGATACTTCTGATTGTTGCGATCCTCGCCATTGTGGTTGGTCCGATGGTTGCGCCGTGGCTGCAATTCGTGCTGACCATGGCCATCGCCAAGGGCCTGGCCGCACTCGGCGTCGCTGTGCTGCTTCGCGCCGGCATGATTTCCATCGGGCACGCGATGTTCTTCGCGGCGAGCGCCTATGGCGTCGCCTTTCTCGCGCGCGCCGGCATCGCCGACTTCGGCGTGCTGCTGGTGCTCTCTGTCCTGATCACCGGTCTGGCGGGTGCGGTCGTCGGCGCGTTTCTCATTCGTTATCGAGCGATCTTTTTCGCGATGCTCAATCTCGCGGTGTCGATGGTGTTCTACGCGCTGTTCGCCAAGCTTTATGGTGTGACCGGCGGCACCGACGGCATGACCATCCCGGTTCCGACGGTGTTCGGTATTGTGCTCAGCGAACCGACGTTCAAGGCGGTGCTGTTCTACGGCAGCGTCGCGCTGATGGTGCTGGTCGGGCTTGCGGTTCATCGTTATCTCGACAGCCCGCTCGGTCACGCGTTGTCGGCGGTTCATACCAACGAAGTGCGTCTCGAGTATCTCGGCGTGCCGGTCTGGGCGGTGTTGCTGGTCGCGTACATTGTGTCAGCGGTGCTGGCGGGCTTGGGCGGCGCGATCGCGGGATTCGCCATCGGTCGCGTGGTGCCGGACTTCGCGTTCTGGACCGCGTCAGGGCATCTCGTTCTGGTCGCCGTGCTCGGCGGCATCGGCGGCGTCCCGGGTGCTTTTATCGGCGCGTTTTTCCTCGAACTTCTCCACACCGAGGCGGCGGCGTTCACCGACGCCTGGAACCTGATCGTTGGTGCGGCGCTGATCGGCGTCATCATGTTCCTGCCGAAGGGCCTGTACGGCCTTCTCACCCGCAGCGAGGTTTCGGCGAAATGAGCACGTCCATCTTGCAGGTGCGGGATCTGCACGTCGAATTCAACGGCGTGAAGGCGGCCGACGACGTCAGCCTCGATATCAACGAAGGCGAGTTTCTCGCGGTGATCGGCCCGAACGGATCGGGCAAGACCACCTTGCTCAATCTGTGCACGGGCTACGTGCGGCCGAAGTCAGGAAGCATTCACCTCGATGGCCGCCCCATCACCGGTCTGACCCCGCGCGCGATCACCCGCCGCGGTGTGGCGCGCGCCTTCCAGATTCCGCAGCTGTTTTCCGATCAGAGCGTGCTCGACAACATGATGTTGGCGCTCGCTGCCAAAGATGGGCTCTGGACGATGGTACGTCCCCTGGGCTTGCCGGCGCGGCGGGAGGAGGCGATCGCATTGCTCGATCTGGTTGGGTTACGCGGGGATAAGGATCGCGTCAGCCGCACCCTGCCGGAAGGTCACCGCAAGCTGCTCGACATCGCGGTGGCACTGGCGCTGAAGCCGCGTTTGCTGCTGCTCGACGAGCCGACCAGCGGCGTCAGCACGCTGGAGCGCTTCTCGCTGATGGAGGCGCTGATGAGTGCGCTGCGGACCCGCAACATCACCGCACTGTTCGTCGAGCACGATATGGATGTGGTAGCGCGATATGCCAATCGCGTACTGGTCTGGAATGCCGGAACGGTCATGGCGCAGGGCCGTCCCGATGAGGTATTCAAGGATGAGCGTGTTCTGAAGAATGTCGTAGGTGTCGCATGACGCTCGTTCTCGACAAAGTTCAAGTTTCGATCGAAGGCGTTCGCGTGCTGCGCGGCGTGAGCTGTGAGATCGTCGAGCGGAAGACCACGATCCTGATCGGCCGCAACGGCGCCGGCAAAACCACGACGCTGCGGGCGATCATGGGGTTGCTCGCCGTTGACGGTGGTGACATCCGGCTTGATGGCGATGATCTCCGCAAGCATCCCGCACATTACCGCGCGCGGGCAGGGATCGGTTATGCGCCGGAGGATCGGCGGCTGGTGCCGGAGATGACCATCGAGGAAAACATCCGGCTGCCGGGCCTCGCGCTCAATCTCGGCAAGGACGAGTTGAACAGCCGGCTCGAGGAGATTTACACGTTCCTCCCGCAGCTACGCGATCTGCGCAAGCGGCCAGGCGGCGGCGTTTCTGGCGGCCAAGGCAAGATGGTGGCGCTCGGCCGCGCACTGATGGTTGCCCGCAAGGTGTTGCTGCTCGACGAGCCGTTCCAAGGCCTTGCGCCGGCGCTGGCGCTGGATTATGCGCGCACGCTAGGCGAGTTGCGCAAGCATCGCCCCGAACTGGCGCTGCTCATCACCGAATCCACGCCCGCGCTGCTCGATGCGATTGCCAATTGCACATTGCAGATCGAGCGCGGCGAGATTTCAGAACAAGCAGGATCACCGAGGACCGAAGATGTTGCAGTTTGATCGCATCACGAAGCATGGGGCCGACCGGATCGGCTTGTCGATCGACACATTGATAATTGCCGGATGGGCGGGGCGCGACGTCGCGGCGATCGAACATCACATCGAGGAACTGGCCGCCATCGGCGTGCCGCGCCCTTCGACCACGCCGCTCTATTATCGCGTCGCGGCGCAGACGCTGACGCAGGCCGACAAGCTGGTCGTGCTCGGGCCCGATAGCTCCGGCGAGGTCGAGCCGGTGGTGATTGCGCTGGCGGACGGCTTGTGGATCGGCATCGGCTCTGACCATACCGACCGCAAGGCGGAAACTTTTGGCATCGCGCTGTCAAAGCAGCTTTGCGGCAAGCCGGTTGGGCGGCAGCTCTGGTCCTATGCCGAAATCGAAGGCCATTGGGATAATCTGGTGCTGCGCTCCTGGGCCACCATTGACGGCCAGCGTACGCTTTATCAGGAAAGCGCCGTGTCGACCCTGCGTACGCCGCGCGACCTGATCCGTAAATATGCCAACGCCGACACCTTGCCATCCGGCACGCTGATGTTCTGCGGCACACCCGGCGCTATCGGCGGCATCCGTCCCGCCGCGCGCTTCGAGATGGAGCTACACGATCCGGTGCTGAAGCGCTCGCTGACACATGGCTATGACATCGACGTGCTTTCTGTCGTGTCCTGATTGGTTTCCGTAGCCTGTACAGCACCCGCACGGCCGCAGCGAGGCTGTCGTTCCGTCGCCAGGTTCCAAAGAATGACGCCTGATCGTTCGGAACCTTAGCCGGCGAAGTGCGTCAACTTCCAATGAGTGACGAACGAAAACAAGGAGATGAGCCGTCTCCCCTGCTTCTAGTGGCAGGGGGCTTTGCCCGTTGGCACTGATTCGGCGTGGTTCTTGTTCAAGTAGGTCGCGGGAAGTTGCGCGAAGTCCAGTTGCGTTGCTTTCCTCGCAGACTAGCGACATCCATGAGAGGAGTTGTAGATGGGTCGTGCGACATATGCAGTCACCGCCATTGGCCAGAAATGGGGAATCCTGCATAATGGAGAGATAGAAGGGGACTACGTGACAAAAGAGTCCGCTTTCGAGGCGGCTGTCGCCGCAGCCTCGCTCGCGATTCGCGAAGGCCATGAAGTGCAGGTCAGCGCTCCAGGAGCCCCGCCGAGCAATACTGCACTCGGACACGAGTAGCTCAGACCGTCGCCCGTCACAGCCTGCCATTCTGGTTTGATCATAACTAAAGAAGCGCGTTTAGAGCGCTTCCCGTTTGGGCGGAAGCGTCATTGCGGAATTGACCCGCCAATCCATCATTTTGGAGAAGATGGATGCGCGGATCAACGGCTGAAAGCCCATAAGCGTCAGATTTGTTGCTTAAGGTGAAGGGCGTCGGCGGGCGCGGCGCTCTTTTGATCGTTGTCAAAATAGACGAAGACATCGCAACCACGCCGCCGCCATTTCAGAAACTGCTCGGCCCATTGGCGCAGCGTTTCCGAACGATAGTGATCCTTGTATTGCCCTTTGGGGCCGTGACCCCGCACATAGATGAAATCGGCAGTTCGTTCCCATGGTGCAGGTGCATCGTGGTGGTCTGAAATGCACAGAGCGATATTATTGTCCCGGAGCAATCTTGACACCGACGCCGTATACCAACTCTGATGACGAAATTCGAATGTATACCGTCGCTTGCGTGAAAGCAGCTTGATGAAGCGAGCGAGCCGGTCGTGATCAACCTGAAAACGGGGCGGCAACTGAAATAGAATCGGGCCAGCCTTCTCGCCAAGCTGGCTGACACGCTGCTCCAACAGCTTCAAACTATCGACCGATGTATCAGAGATACGCTTCCAATGCGTGATGTACCGCGAAGCCTTCCATGAGAATACGAAGTCTTTTCCGGTTTGCTCGCGCCAGGACTGCACGGCCTTCGGCGAGGGCATGCGATAGAAAACGCCATTGAGTTCAGTCGTTCCGAACTGGGATGAATAATAAGCAAGCCGATGCTTCAACAGCAGGCCAGATGGAAAGAATGGTCCTCGCCAGGAATCGTAGTGCCACCCCGATGTGCCGACGTGTATCTTCGCCATGGTCCTCAGCGATGCCAAGTATTGTCGCGCTTCTTTCGAGTGAAGGGCTCGCGGCGATCAGCCGGAAAACCGTTCTTCTGTTGAACGGCCGGTCTGAAGCATTGTTCCTCGGTCGTTGTTATGGGCGTGTGAAAGATAACATTTGGAATCCGTCGCTATCCCGGCCGCTCGCCATGCTGGCTGCCCGCGTCCAGCCGGACGTGGACGCATCCGCTCTGGTTTTGATACTGGAGGCGTCCTCAGGATGGGCCTCCCCGCAAACAGGCCGCTACTTTGGCTCCGGATCGACAAGACCTCTCGCGGGTGAATCGTATCGTCCCGCCCTGTGCAACAGAACCGCATTTCCTAGCGCCTGCGCCGCATTCACTACCTCTTTCTGAAACGCGACGTCTTCGTCCAGCGCTTGATGCGATTCTGCATAGGATTCCATATAACCGAGATAACCGTCGAGTTCTGCTGTTCGGCTGGCGGAGATCAATCCCATGTCAGTGAGCCAATCGGAGAGCGATCGCCGCAGCATCTCAGCTCCAGTGCTGTCGCCATGTACGACAACGGAGAAATGGCGACCCGCGAGATGCCGGGGATACGGCCATCCTCTCAGTTCGAGTTCTTTCGCTTCTGTAACGGTTTTGCCGTGAGTTGAGGAGGGATCCGGATTGCCGCCATCGGCACAAACCAGCCGGTCGATCATGGCCTTCAACGCTGTCGGCGCCTGATACCAATGAACGGGCGTGACGATCATAATGCCATGCGCGGCAACCCAGAGAGGATAGATTTCATTCATCATATCGTCGGTCTGGCCCAAGGCATAATTGGGGTAGCAGCTGCATGGCCAGTGGCAGAGAGCCATGGAGGTGGATACGCATGCTTTACAGGGATGGATCGTCTTTCCGAATTCGGAGGTTAATCGGCTAAGATTCAGGATATCGACGGCAAAACTCCTCTCTCGAAATATCGGCTCAGCCAACTGAATCAGGCGCCATGTCTTGGACATCTCGCCGGGACAGGTATGTTCACTCCTGGGTGAGCCGTTTATGATCAGGATGCGCGGCGGATTTGTATCGTCGTCATGTTGTGCTTGTGCTGCCCCGATTGCAGCGCGGGCAGCGAGCCAATCGACCGCAACGGGATACTCAGGATCCGCGAACTCCGAGCCAGCCTTCCGAGTCAGCGGCGATTTTCGCGAATGCTGATATCCATCCCAGGCCGCATCGATGACCGCGCTCAGTTGATCATCGAGCGCCGTAAAGGCAGGGTCGCGAAAGCGTGCACGAAACCGCCGATCAAATTCGGATCGCTCCAGCTGGACACTCGGCATGCCCTTTCGAACTTCAACCGGACCCATGCTGAACCTGCTTCATATGAGCAATATCGAATCGTATTGGGAATCGGTGAGATTTGACGGCGCTTAGTAATCTAGCCGGAACGGCCTTGGTCGTTTCGCGCGTTCCGGAAGAGTTTATCAAGGGTGATCGGGAGATCGCGGACCCGCGTTCCCGTCGCATGATAGACGGCATTGGCGATTGCCGCGGGAACGCCGACGATGCCGATCTCTCCCAGGCCCTTGATGCCCATCGGATTGATAGTATCGTCTTGTTCATCGACGAAGATCACCTCGATATCGTGAACGTCCGCGTTTGCCGGCACGTGATACTCGGCGATATTGGCGTTCATGATCCGTCCAAAGCGGTGATCGATCAATGTCTCCTCATGCAGGGCCATGCCGAGTCCCCAGACCACCCCGCCCATGACTTGACTTCGCGCGGTTTTGAGGTTGAGAATCCGGCCTGCGGCGACTGCACTCACGAGGCGAGTGACACGAATTTGCCCGATCTCCTCATCTACTTTCACTTCTGCAAAAATGGCGGAATGGGTGTTGTGAGCGTATTTGTCGTTCTTGGCGAACTGGGTCTGCTGCTCCCGTTCTACTCGGTCCATCCCTGCAGAACGGATGACGTCTGCAATGGGCACGGCCTTGCCCATATCCGCTCGTGCACAAATCGATCCATTTGACAGCGCGACATCGTCGCTTCTTAGTCCGGTCAGCGGGGAGTTGGGCATCTTCTGCGCCAATTGAAGAAGATCATCCCGGATGGTATTGCTGGTCGTGAGAATGCCATTTGCGACTGAGGCTGCCATCCATGAGCCGCCCTCGACGGGGGATTGCGGCAGGCTGGAATCGCCCAACTTGATCGAAATATCGTTGAGGGAAAGGCCAAGCAGGTCGGCGGCAACCTGCGCCATGATGGTATAGGTGCCGGTTCCGATATCGGCTGTGGCGCAGGATACTTCAGCATGACCGTTCGCACTGAGTGCGATTCGCACCGTGATGGGCATTTGCAAGGCTTCCCAGACCCCGGTGGCCATACCCCAGCCGATCAGCTCTCGTCCGTCCCGCATCGAACGAGGAGCGGCGCTGCGCCGGTCCCAGCCGAATGCATCGGCACCTTGACGATAACATTCCCGAAGATTCTTGCTGCTAAAGGGAAGGCCGGATTCTTGATCGCGATCGGAGTAGCAGCGCAAACGCAGTTCAATCGGATCCAGCTTGAGCGCCACAGCCAATTCGTCCATAGCCGCTTCAAGCGCGTAAACACCGGTTGCTGCGCTGGGTGCTCGCATATCGCAGGGGGTAGGAAGGTCAAGACGCGACAGTCGGTGCTCGTACCGTGCTGTATCACTCTTGTAGAGAAGGCCCGACCATGTTGTCTCGTTACGATGAAAATCCTCGTACTGCGAGGTCGCGGTGAGAGCATCATGGCCAATTGCGTCCAATGAGCCATCCGGTTCTGCACCAAGCTGGATGCGCTGGATCATTGCCGGCCGGTAGCCGACCGTATACATCTGCGCGCGTGTGAGCGTAACCCGCACCGAACGTTTGACAGCTCGCGCGGCCAGGACCGCAAGCGCAGCCTGATACTGGGGACGAAGACCGGAGCCAAATGCGCCGCCGACATATGCCGAAACAACGCGAATCTCATCCGGTTTGCATTCAAAGACGTTACACAGATAGCGCTGGACGTTCTGGACGCCTTGAGTCTTGTCATAGACGGTGATCCGGCCATCCTCCCATATCGCTGTCGACGCAAATAGCTCCATCGGATTGTGGTGCTCAATCGGGACGTAGTATTCAGCCTGATGTTGAACCTTCGCTTCCGAGAAGCCTTTAGACGTATTGCCACGGGGTGCGGCAGGAGGATCGAGTGACACGAGGTCCTGCTTTTGCAGGATATCTGTAGCGGACGATTGTGTATCGTACGCGACGACGACAAGGGACGCGGCATAGGTTGCCGTGTCCAGATCCTCCGCGAGGACTAGCGCAATCGGCTGCCCGTTGAAGTGAATCTGATCATCATACAGCGGCCGGAACGGCGAACCTTTTTCTGGCGCGACGTCATCCTTATAAGCTTGAGGATCTTCTGCCATATGGGGGCGGCTCTGGTGAGATAGTACAGCAATGACGCCACTCACCTGCAGCGCCTTGCTGGGATCAAGCCGTGTTATCCGCCCCTTTGCAATGGTTGATGACACAACGGCGCCGTATGCAAGATCTGATGCGGTCAATTCACCGGCATATCGCGCGGCACCGGTCACCTTGTCTCGCCCGTCAATGCGGGATGTTGCTGTGCCGATATAATGGGTCATAGGATCGCTCGCCTGACGCTGCTCTCTCCCGGCTGCCTGAGATCGCCCAGTCTTACTGCTCAACGCGCTGCCAATCAGGATGGCACCTTGAATCACCGTGCGCCGGTTGATGCCGGCAGGGTCCTTCCGGTGATGTTTGTCGGCATGGCTCATGCAATCTTCTTGTCCGCCTGGGATTGTGGAGAGCCGTGGGCAGCCTGGGTAAGCGCGCGAACAATGGTTCGTCGCGCAAGATCAATTTTGAAGTTGTTGTGACCGAAGCCCTTGGCATCGCGCAAAATGATATCAGCGACATCGGCGAAGGCCGCGCGATTGGCCTGACGGCCGGCCAAGGAGGCTTCAGCCTCAGGATCCCGCCACGGCTTGTGGGCCACCCCGCCAAGTGCCAAGCGCGCTTCCTCGATCGTATCGTCCTTGATCTTGAGTGCCGCGGCGACGGAAATCAGCGCAAAAGCATAGGACAGACGATCGCGAATCTTCAGGTAGGTGTAGTTGGCGCGGAAGTCGCCGGGCGGCAGTTCGATCGCGGTGACAATTTCCGTCGGCCTGAGATTGGTGTCGCGCTCGGGTTCTTGGCCGGGCAGACGATGGAAATCCGTCATTGCAATCGCGCGGTCTCCATCCGGACCTCGAACGTGAACCGTGGCATTCAGTGCGACTAATGCGACGCACATATCCGAGGGATGCGTCGCGATGCACGCATCGCTGGTGCCGAGAATCGCATTGATCCGGTTGATGCCTTCGATGGCGGAGCATCCGGAGCCAGGCTGCCGTTTGTTGCAAGGAGTCGTGATATCGTAGAAGTACAGGCAACGCGTTCGCTGCAGCAAGTTGCCACCGGTGGACGCCATGTTGCGGAGTTGGGTCGATGCGCCGGCAAGAATGGCGCTGGACAGCAGCGGATAGCGTTCTCGGACCGTGGGGTGCCATGCAAGATCAGAATTGGGGACGAGGGCTCCGATACGGAGACCTCCCGTCGGCGTTTCTTCGACCTGTTTCAGCGGCAACTGCGAAATGTCGATCAGATGAACAGGGCGCTCGACGTTGTATTTCATCAGATCGACAAGATTGGTGCCGCCAGCGATGAATCTTGCCGAGTCCTTCGTCCCGATTTGCATAAGCGCATCGGTCACATCGTTAACCCTTGAATATTGAAAAGGATTCATGTCGCTTTCATCGCCTCTTGAATGGCGGCGACGATATTGGGATAGGCGCCGCAGCGGCAGATGTTGCCGCTCATGGTCTCTCGAATTTCGCTCGGCGTTCTGGCTTTTCCATCGGTGATGAGAGCGACGGCGGAACAGATCTGACCGGGGGTGCAATAGCCGCACTGGAAAGCGTCGTGATCGATGAACGCCTGCTGGACGGGGTGGAGCGAACCATCTCTGACCAAGCCTTCGACTGTCGTGACTTCCGCGCCGTCCTTTGTCACGGCAAGGGCAAGGCAGGCGTTGATCGCACGGCCGTTCAGCAGGACCGTGCAGGCGCCACACTGCCCATGATCGCAGCCCTTCTTGGTGCCGGTCAGGTGAAGCGCTTCGCGCAGGAGGTCCAGCAGCGTCGTCCATGGCGCGATAGAAAGATCGGCCTTTCTGCCGTTGATGGTAATCGTGACCGGAACTTTGTCCGAGTCATCGTAAGTATGCGCAGAATCTCGTATCGCCATTCGCGCTCTCCGCACGCCGATTGCGACCAACTCGATAGATCGAGGTCCGTTCCTATCGAGGTCCGTTCCTAGCGATTGGCGAGGACCAACGCATTGAAGAGCCGTCAGAGCGTGGGGCGAGCATTCTCTCCTGCCGGACAATTTGGAACCTTGCTGTAAGGACGTCGTTCATCGCCAAGCGTTTGAACAAGCGTCGGATAGGAAGCTCCCAGGGGCGCCGACGTTGCCAGCCTGTCTCCAGGAGTTCTCCATGTCAGGTCATCCGAGGCGTTCTCCAAAAATCAAGGCCTATACCGGTCCGGCCGGCGGATGGGGATCAGCTCAATCGGTGAGCGAAATCCTGCTTCGAGAACACAAGCCGTTCGACGGGCCCCCGCTGCTGGCCTATCAGAATAAGCCGGAAGGCTACATGTGTGTCAGTTGCGCATGGGCGAAGCCTGCCAAGACCCATCCGCTAGAGTTTTGCGAAAGCGGTGCCAAAGCCACTGCGTGGGAGGTCACGCACCGGCGGGCCGACCGTGCATTCTTCGACGCGCACACCCTGACCGAACTCCAAACCTGGCGCGATCATGACCTCGAGGAACAAGGCCGGCTCACCCACCCGATGCGGTGGGATCCCACGTCCGATAAGTATCTCCCGGTGAGCTGGGAGGAGGCATTCAACGACATAGGAAGTGAGCTGCGCGAACTGGCTCCTGAAAGCGTTGAGTTCTATACGTCCGGTCGCGCATCGCTCGAAGCGGCGTACATGTATCAATTGTTCGCGCGGCTGTATGGCAGTAACAATCTGCCTGATTGCTCGAATATGTGCCACGAAAGTTCGTCTGTCGGCCTTCCGGAAAGCATCGGCGCTTCGGTTGGAACGGCAACGCTGTCCGATTTTCAGAATTGCGATTGCATATTCTATATCGCTCAGAACGTCGGAACTTCCTCGCCACGATTGCTGCACGACCTGCAGGACGCTGTCGAGCGCGGCGTGAAGGTCGTTGCGATAAATCCTCTACGGGAGCGTGGACTTGAACGCTTCGTGAACCCGCAAGCTCCGAGCCAGATGCTCACAGGCAGGGAAACGCCAATCGCCTCATCCTACTATCAGGTCAAGAGCGGAGGTGACATTGCGGCCTTGTTTGGCATTTGCAAGGCCCTCATCGAAGCCGATGACATCCGCCGAACGGAAGGTCCAAAGATCGTGGCTGGCGACGATGACAAGCCGGATGATTCGTCAGACGCCGCGGCGGTTGCCTTTGCTGCGTCGATGGCTGCGGCGGACAAGAAGCACGTCCTCGATCATGACTTCATTCGCCAGCACACATCCGGCTTCGATGAGTTCGCCGCGGCCGCACGGAATCACGATTGGAGCGAACTTGAGCGGATTTCGGGCCTGTCTCGCGAACAGATGATTGAAGCGGCGCGCACTTATGCGCATTCGGAGGCAGTACTGATCGTCTATGGGATGGGCCTGACTCAGCATGTGATGGGCGTCGACAACGTGCACATGCTCGCCAATCTCGCGCTTCTGCGAGGAAACATCGGAAAGCCTGGTGCGAATATCTGCGCCGTCCGTGGCCATTCCAATGTGCAGGGTCAACGCACGGTCGGCATCACCGAAAAACCTGGTCTCGCACCGCTGGATAAGCTGGCGGAACTCTATCATTTCACGCCGCCGCAGTGGACCGGTCACTCCACTGTCGAAGCCTGTAAGGCCATTCTCCACGGCACAGTGAAAGGATTCGTCGCCTTGGGCGGCAACTTTGTCAGGGCTGTTCCGGAGACGGAGGCCATGGAAAGGGCGTGGCGGAAGTTGCGCCTCACAGTGAATATCGCGACCAAGCTCAATCGGAGCCATCTCATTCACGGCGAAGTTGCGTACCTGCTTCCCTGTCTCGGACGACTTGAGATCGATATGCAAGCCTCCGGCCCGCAGGCGGTGTCAATGGAGAGTTCGATTGCTCATTTTCATGGCTCTCGAGGACGGGTGAAACCCGCGAGCCTCGAGCTGAAATCCGAACCCGCCATCATCGCGGGGCTGGCATTGGCCACCTTGCAGGGGAGGGGCACCGTGCCTTGGGAAGAGTGGGTTGGCGACTATGCCAAGATCCGAGATGCCATTGAAATGACTTATCCCGAGACATTCAAGAATTTCAACAAGCGAATGTTTCAGCCGGGAGGTTTTCCGAGGCCGCTGCCGGCTCGTGAGCGAAAATGGGTGACACCAAATGGAAAAGCCAATTTCATCACGCCGAAGCGGCTATTTCCCGACTTCGACGTCAACGGCGGTGCGGCGACCGATCTTCTTCATCTGACGACGCTGCGATCAAACGATCAGTTCAACACCACGGTGTATGGCTACAGCGACCGCTTCCGAGGCATTGAGGGGACGCGGCACGTGCTCTTCATGAATCCGGCCGACATGGAGCGTCTTGGATTTCGGGAGGACGACGCCGTCAGCCTCTTGACCGCCATTCACCGGGAGAAGGAGCGCTCGGTATCCGGCCTGAGGGTGGTGGCTTACGGGATTCCGGAAGGGTGTTGCGCCGCCTATTATCCCGAAGCGAATCCGCTTTTTCCGCTCGATCATCACGATCCGAAGGCCAAAACGCCCGGATACAAGCTGCTTCCTGTTCACGTCCGTCGTGCGGCGGAACTGGCGAAAGATTAAGCGAGGGAATGTAACGCGAAGATGAGGTGATGGCAGCGTGGCGCGTCGGCGATGTGCTCATCGATCGCTCCGGTTCAAAGCCGTCCTGATGTTACTGGCAGCCGGAATTCTGGCGGGATGCGAAAGGGAGGAGCGGGAGTTGCGTCTTGACCCACCCATAGCGGCTGCGCTCGACCATTTCCGACTGATGCCAAACAGAATTGGAGGTGCACCGCCGGAGGTCTATTTTGCACTCGATAAGCCTTACGCCAATAACGCCTACAATCTGAGCCAAGGCAAACGTCTATATAGTTGGTTCGGGTGCGGGTCTTGTCACGGCAAGGACGGGCAAGGGGGTATCGGGCCATCCTTCCTCGATGGGTGGTGGCTTTACGGTCCTCAGATCGTCTCGATCTCCGCCTCGATCCGCGACGGTCGTCCGCATGGAATGCCGCCATTCCGGCAACAACTGACGAATGAGCAGATCTGGCAACTCGCGGGCTACATTCAAACGATCGGGGCCTACTCGGCCAAGACAGCCGCTCCAGGCCGAAACGATGACAAGCAGGTGCGCCCCGCCGAAAACCGGGCACCCGCCGCGATCTTGTTTAATGAAGGTCCTGAGCCCTTACGTGCCGATCAAGGACCAAGTCCATGAAGGCCCCCGGCGTTGTGTTGATCGCAAGCTTCGCTGTTCTCCTCGTGGGATGTGGAGGTCAGCAATCAGCACTCGACGTTCACGGCTCTCCAGCCATCCACCTCAAACATCTCATCATCTGGATCGTGGCGATATGCTCCATTGTGTGGGCCCTCGTTATGATCGTGCTGATATGGGCGTTGTTCCGGGCGCGGGATGGAGAGCATCGTCTCAATCCGGAAACCGAACGTCGGATGACTACAGTCGTTGCGGCAAGTGTCGGAATAACAGTGTTTGTTATCGCCGGATTCACGGGAGGGAGTTTTCTGACGACCCGGGCCCTGGGTGTGAGCCATCCTGCCGATCTGACGCTTAAGGTCAGAGGAGAGCAGTGGTGGTGGAGAGTCACCTATCTGGCGTCCGGATCAGAATCCGCGTTCGAGACCGCCAACGAGATTCATATTCCGGTCGGGCGCCCAGTTCGCCTCCAGCTTGAATCGGCCGACGTCATCCATTCCTTTTGGGTGCCGAGTCTTGCTGGAAAGCAGGACCTTATCCCTGGGCGCCCCAATGAACTGGTGATCCAGGCAAACAGGGCGGGAGTCTATCGCGGCCAGTGTGCGGAGTTCTGCGGCCTTCAGCATAGTCATATGGCGATATTTGTTGTCGCGGTGCCCGAAGCCCAGTTCATTCAATGGGCGAATGGGCAGCGAGCGGCCGCAGTTGAATCCGGCGATCCCGATGTCGCGAAGGGCAGGGCGGTGTTTGTTTCGAAGCCATGTGCCGCCTGCCACAGTATCCGGGGAACAGAAGCGGCAGGTAGGACGGGGCCCGACCTCACGCACGTCGGAAGCCGGCGGACAATTGCGGCGGGTCTGTTCGATACCACGCGAGGGTCGTTGGCTGCGTGGATTGCTGATCCGCAGACCCTCAAACCCGGCAACAACATGCCGATGGTCTCGCTATCGAGCGAGGAGCTGCGTCAGGTCTCCGCATATCTTGCGAGTCTCAAATGACGACCGCAGCACATTCAGCCGAGGACCTGGCGACCGAAGGAGGTGAGATCGAGCGTCAGCTGGCGCAGACGTGGAAAACACCAGATGGGTTCTGGGCCGCACTCTCTACTGTAGATCACAAGATTATCGCTCGCCGCTATATCCTTACGGCCTTTGTTTTTCTCGCGCTCGGTGGGGCACTCGCATTGATGATGCGTTTGCAACTGGCCCAGCCGGAATCGCGCTTCATCGGACCGGATCGATACAACCAGATCTTCACGATGCACGGTTCGAACATGATGTTCCTGTTCGCGGTGCCGGTCATGGAGGCCATGGCGGTCTATTTGGTGCCTCTCATGGTCGGTACGCGTAACATCGCGTTTCCCCGGCTGAATGCATTTTCCTACTGGATATTCCTCGCCGGCGGAGGACTGCTTTGGATTTCTTTCGTGCTGGATATGGGGCCTGACGCGGGGTGGTTCGCCTATGTCCCGCTGTCCGGGCCGCAATATGGAGCAGGGAAGCGCGCCGACATCTGGGCGCAGATGATTACATTCACCGAGCTCTCCGCTCTCGCGGTGGCTGTCGAAATTGTGGTTACGATATTCAAGCAGCGAGCGCCCGGCATGACGCTCGACCGCATACCGCTATTCGTGTGGTCAATGCTGGTAACGGCGTTTGTCGTGATCCTGGCCATGCCTGCGATTATGGTCGCCAGTACATCGTTAATTCTCGATCGCTTGGTCGGAACGCATTTCTACAACCCGGCCGAGGGCGGAGATGTGCTGCTGTGGCAGCACCTCTTCTGGTTCTTCGGCCATCCTGAGGTCTATATCATCTTCCTGCCGGCGGTCGGTATGGTTTCGACGATCGTCGGTACGTTCGCGCGCCGTCCAGTTTTTGGCTATCTCGGGATTGTCGTAGCCTTGATTTCGACCGGTGTGCTGTCGTTCGGGCTTTGGTGTTATTCGGCCTGCAATAGTGACCCCCTGAGCCGGGGGATCGGCGTCCAAAAT
>ENA-UOVV01000390-UOVV01000390.1-compost-metagenome-genome-assembly--contig:-NODE-390-length-55766-cov-6.015275_pt1 | contig 55766 bp, 44 predicted proteins | sample MGYA00238155_ERZ761577 | MGnify/ENA primary metagenome ERZ761577 (study PRJEB28898, sample SAMN06268775) | compost metagenome | isolation source: Emeryville, CA | place: USA:Emeryville, CA | collected... | reverse complement strand
GGGGGCATACCAGGGCGGCCAGCAGGCCGAGCCGATACCGGGGCGCCATGCTCACAGGTCCGAGTTCAGGGTGGCGGACAGCAGCTCCTCGGCGTCGGCGCACGGGTCGCCGGTCGACTCCCCGCGCAGCTGCACCCACCAGGACACCACGCCGCTGCCCGCGGCGGCGGTGGCCGAGCAGGCGACGCCGGTGGTGTCGCGCCGGGCCAGAAAGGCCTTGTGCCGTTCGATGTCGGTGTCGGTGACGGTCGCGCCGCGGTCCTCGGCCAGCCGCCGTTCCCGGTCCAGATCGCCGGTCTCGAACCACGAGAACGTCACGTCAACCCACTGCGGATCGGCCGAGCCGCCGCGCGCCAGCACGTACTGGCACACCGCGCCGCTGTACGGCCGCACCAGGTGGTCGGCGTCGAGCATCTCCTGGATGGTCTCGTCGCGCAGCAGCCCACAGCGGTTGTCGACGTAGCCGTAGCTGCGGTCGGGATCGGCGGCGGGATGCGCCCGGTGCGGGCTCCCGTCCACCACTTCTGCACACCCGGCCGTGTTCGCGATCGTCAGCACCGCCACGACGGCAACCGGGCCGATTTGCCACCGCATCGACGCTCACGCTACCCAGCCCGGCGGGCCGGGGCGACTTGTGCGAACGCCGCCATCTGGCTGCCAAGCCGGCGGGCGACCACGTACCCTTCCAGCCATGATCTGCACTGCGCTGGCGCGAGCGTTCGCGGCGTCCCTGCTGGCCCTGCCGGTCGTGCTGGCCAGCGCACCCGCCGCAGCCGCACAACCACCGGAGATCTGCGACCCGATATTGCGCCAGTGCGCCAAATCCGGTGTCGTCGGGGCCCATCGCGGGAACGACACCACCATCACCGGGATCGGTGTGGTGCAGACGATCGACTGCAAGAACTCCACGCTGCTGGTCAACGGGGCGGGCAACCAGATCACCGCGCTGGGCACCTGCTGGGGCGTCACCCTGCAGGGCAACTCGAACATCGTGGTCGCCGACAACGTGATCAACGACATCACCGTCTACGGCAACGACCAGACCGTGCTGTACAAGAACGGCGACCCCTTCGTCTGGGATCGCGGCCGCGAACTGGGCATGACCAACCGCATCAGCAGGGTGCCTGCATGAGCCGTCGCTGCTGGGCGCTCGGGGTGGCCGCAGCGGCCGCCGTGGCGCTGGCCGGCTGCGGATCGGAGAGCAGCGACACCGACGCCCCGACGGTGACGGCGGGGACGTCCGGCGCGCAGGTCGAGATCGGCAACACGATCAACTACGGGTCGTTCGGCACCACCGCCGAACTCGATTGCGCCGACGGGAAATCGCTGAACATCGGCGGTTCCAACAACACGCTGACCGTCACCGGCACGTGCGCGAACGTCAACATCGGCGGGGCCGACAACCGGGTCACGATCGCCAAGGTCGACAAGGAGATCAGCGTGGTCGGCCTCAACAACATCGTCGTCTACGCCGACGGCGATCCACACATCAACGACTCCGGCAAGGACAACAAGATCAGCAAGGGCTGAGCCCGGCCTCAGGCCTTGGCGCCGTGACGCCCCGCCCCGGCCGCGAAACGCTTTGCGCCCTGCATCGATTCGGCTGAGACGCGGGACATGCTGCCGAACTCGAAGTCCATCGCCTCTGCCTCGGGTCTGCCCCACTGGTGGATCGCCGACAGCCGGTCGGCACGCATGCAGGACTGCGGCAGCGCGGCCAGTTCGGCGGCCAGTTCCTCGGCGGCCTGCCGCGACTGCCCCTTCGGCACCACGCGGTTGGCCAGTCCGATCGCGAGCGCCTCCTGCGCGTCCACCGCACGGCCGGTGAGGATCATGTCCATCGCGCGGCCGTGCCCGATCAGCCGCGGCAGCCGCACCGTGCCGCCGTCGATCAGCGGCACTCCCCAGCGGCGGCAGAACACCCCGAACACCGCGTCCTCCTCCACGACGCGCAGGTCGCACCAGATGGCCAGCTCCAGACCGCCCGCCACCGCGTACCCGGCCACCGCCGCGATCACCGGCTTGGACAGCACCATTCGGCTCGGCCCCATCGGGGCGGGACCGGTGCGGTGCACCGGGTTGACGTCAGGGGTGTCGAACGCCTTGAGGTCGGCGCCCGCGCAGAACGTTCCGTTGTCGCCCCACAGCACCGCGACGGACGCGCTGTCGTCCTTGTCGAACTCGTCGAAGGCGGCGTACAGCGCCCGCGCGGCGGGCCCGTTGACGGCGTTACGCGCCTCGGGCCGGTTCATGATCACCGTCGTCACGGGCCCGTTCTTCTCCACCCGTACCCCACCGGTCATGTCGCTCCCATCAGTTCGGTGTCGCGCCGCGCGGTCAGTTCCGCGGCGAAGTCGGTGTAGGCGGCGCGCAGGGCCGCGCCCGGCCAGTCGTCCGGCAGCAGTTCGGCGGGCAGCACGGGATCGGTGAGCAGGTGGCGCACCATCGCCGCGGCCGTCACGAACCGGGTGGGAATGTCTGCCGCCGAGGCCATTTCGTCGAGCAGCAGCTGACCCGCCCGCGCCCAGCCGGCCAGATCCCACAGGGTGTTCGCCAGGCCGACCGGGTCGGCGTCGACGGCCTGCAGCATTCGCGCCTTGTCCAACACGTCGGCGGGCAGCGTCATCTCGAGGTTGTCCGGCCGTAGCCACACCCCCTCGCGCAGTTCGCCGAACCGGTTCTCGCGCAACGTGGCCCGCAGGGCCGCGCGGCCGCGCGCGTCGACGCCGACGCTGGTGATCGCCAGCGTCGTCCAGGTGCCGGTCCAGTCGCGCAGCCGGGGGTTGATCGCGTCGTCCTGGCGGCGCTGCCGGGCCAGCAGCCGGTCGGACAGCCGGTAGCCGTCGCGGGAGCGAACCAGGTCCCCGGCGCTGACCATGCGGGTCAGCGCCACCCGCACCGTCGACTCTTTGATGTCGAAATCGGATGTGAGCCGGATGAGTTCGCTGGCGGTCGCCCACGCCGGGTGGGCACCCAGCAGCACGCTCAGCACGACGGACCGCGCCGTCATCCGCGACCGTCGCCTGGGCATTACACCCCGGAGGTCCTGCGGCCGTGGTCGCCGAACGGTTCGTCGCGCTGGCGCACGGCCTCGCGGAACCCGTGTTCGCGCGACTGCGCGACGAACGCGTGGCCCTCGGGGGTGTGCCGGGCGATGCCGTCGAACACCGTCGAGATCATCGCGCTGTTGGCGGTGCCCTGGTTGTACAGCGCGGAGTTCATCGCGAGCTTGACCATGATCAGCTGATTGATCGGCACGCGGGCGATCCGCTCGACCAGCCGCTCGGTGCGCTCGTCGAGATCCTCCGGCGCAGGCGCCTCCACCGCCAGCCCCCATTCGGCGGCCTGCGCCCCGGTAATCGAATCACCAGTCAGCAGAAGGCGTTTCGCACGCTGATCGCCCAGGCGGTGCGCCCACATGCCGGCCGCCGGAATGCCCCAGACCCGGGTGGGCGGATAGCCGATCTTGGCGTCGGCGGCCGCGATCACCTGGTCGGCGTGCAGCGCGATATCGGTGCCGCCGGCCACGCAGTAGCCGTGGATCTTGACCACCGTCGGCTTGTCGCAGTGCATCAGGCTGGAGAAGCCGCGCACGAACCGGCTCATCATCTGGTAGTCGATCATCGGATCCCACGGCCGGTCCGGCAGATGGTTGATCGCCTGCGTCCTGCCGGACAGCACGGTGTCGCGGTAGGGGCTCCCGCCGCCCGCCGACGAGGAGCCCTCCGCGTATGCCGACAGGTCGAAGCCGGCGCAAAACCCTTCTCCCCGACCGGACACCAGGATCACGTGCACGTTGGGGTCGAGGTCGGCGCGTTCCACGCACGCCGACAGTTCCAGCGGCGTGTCGGCGACGATCGCGTTGCCTTTCTCGGGCCGGTTGAACGTGATGCGGGCCACCCGTCCGGTGACCTCATAGGTCATCGTCTTGAGGTTGTCGAAGTCGACCGGCCGTATCGCGTGCGTCATCCCTTGACCAGCGCCCGCTCGAGGATCGGTGCCAGGTCCAGCCCGGTCGGCAGCGTGCCGAACGCACCGCCCCACTGGCCGTCCATCCGTGTCGCCAGGAACGCCTCGGCGACCGCGGGGTGGCCGTGGCGCACCAGCAGCGAGCCCTGCAGCGCCAGGCTGATGTCCTCGGCCACCTTGCGGGCGCGGTACTGGATCGTCTCGAGGTCGCCCAGCGCCGGTCGCAGCGCCGCAACGAACGCGTCCAGCCGCGGGTCCACACCCGCGGTAGTGCCCAGTTCGTCGAACAGCACGTCGACGCATTCCGGCCGGGTTGCCATGGCGCGCAACGTATCCAGCGCACTGACGTTGCCGGAGCCCTCCCAGATGCCCATCAACGGGGCCTCCCGGTAGAGCCGCGCCATGCCGAAGTCCTCGACGTAGCCGTTGCCGCCCAGGCACTCCATCGCCTCGGCCGCGTGCGGGGTGGCGCGCTTGCACACCCAGTACTTGCTGGCGGCCAGCCCGATGCGACGCAGCAGCGTCTCGCGGTCGTCGCCCCGCACGGCGGCGTCCGTCGCGCCGGCCATCCGCATCGCGACGATGGTCGCGGCCTCCGCCTCGACGGCGAGGTCGGCCAGCACATTACGCATCAGTGGCTGGTCAATCAGATACTCGCCGAACGCCTTTCGATGCTGGGCGTGATGGATCGCGCGGGCCAGGCCGTTGCGCATGCTGGTCGCGCTGCCCAGCGTGCAGTCCAGCCGGGTGAGGTTGACCATCTCGATGATCGTCGGCACTCCGCGGCCCTCTTCGCCGACCAGCCACGCCACCGCGCCGTCGTACTCGACCTCCGAGGAGGCGTTGGCGTGGTTGCCGAGCTTGTCCTTCAGGCGCTGCAGGAACATCCGGTTGCGGCTGCCGTCCGGCAGCACCCGCGGCAGGAAGAAGCAGCTCAGCCCGCCCGGCGCCTGGGCGAGCACGAGGAAGATGTCGCACATCGGCGCCGAGGTGAACCACTTGTGACCGGTGAGCCGGTAGCTGCCGTCGCCGTTGGGCACCGCCTGCGTCGTCCCCGCGCGCACATCCGAGCCGCCCTGCTTCTCGGTCATCGACATGCCCGCGGTGATGCCGACCTTGGTGGCGGGCACCTTGAGCCCCGGGTCGTACTCGCGGCTGACCAGCAGCGGTTCGTACACCTCGGCCAGTTCGGGGTTGTGACGCAGCGCGGGCACGACGGCATACGTCATCGAGATCGGGCACACGTGCCCGGGCTCGCACGTCCAGACCGACATCTTCGCCGCCCGCACCACGTGCGCGCCCGGACGGTCGTCGGCCCACGGCGCCGCGTGCAGCCCGTGCCGGATCGCCGCGGCCATCAACTCGTGGTAGGCGGGGTCGTACTCCACCTCGTCGATGCGGTGGCCGTAGCGGTCATGGGTGTGCAGCACCGGTCGGTTGCGGTTGGCCAGCTCACCCCACCGTTGGGCGGTGTCCGAGCCGGACAGCGCGCCGACCTCGTTGATCTCGTCGAGGCCCCATTCGCCGCCCTCGCGGATCACCGCCTCGGTGAGCACCGGGGACGCGGCCGGGTTGTAGTTCTGCAGCGGCGGGACCTGATTGGTGACGACATGCGTGTCTGGCATGCCCTCATATTACAGTTTTTCAACACTCGCACAAGAGTCGTAATACCGATGACGAGCCGATCAGCAGCGTCATTGGGTTAACCTGCTCATCACAGTGCCCCCACGAAGGAAGCTGCCGATGACGCCCGCGCCCACACTTGGCCGGCGGGCGGTTGCCCTGGGCGTGGCGGCACTGCTGGTCGGCTGTTCGAACAGCGGCCCCGGCGCGACCGGCGAAAATCCCGCCCCGCCGCCGTCGGGCATCGTCGTGGTGTCCTTCGAGGAGCCGTCGTCCCCGGTGGTCGGCTTCATCGATCCGTCCTCGGGGCGCTACCTGCAGGGTGCGACGCTGAACATCGCGCCGCGCTCGTTCGGGCCCGCCGACCGGCGCAGCATCCGGCTGGCCCCGGACTGGTCGCGTTTCGCGATCAGCCGGCAGGTCGGCGACGTGCTGCACGCCGGCTGGGTCGATCCGCAGGCCAGGTTCACCGACGTAACCGAGAGCGCGTCGGGGTCGACGTCGTTCGAGGCGTTGGGCTTCGACGCGATGGGCAACTTCTTCTACCGCGCCGACGGCGACCGGGCGGCGATCTTCCGGGTGCCGAGCGGGCAGACCAGCGCCGCGGTGCCGGTCGGGTATCTGCCCGCGGTCGAGAACACGGTCTTCCAGCGCGACGGCTCCGGGCGCCTGGTCGACGTGTCGGCCTGCCCGACGTTCGCCGCCGACTGGATCACGCCCACCGACTACGTCCACGTGTCCGCCGACGGCACGCAGTTGTTCCGGACCAACATCGGCGACACGCCCGGGCTGGTGGACTGCGGCGCGCCGGTGGGCACCCCGCTGCTGCCGCCCGGTGACCGCGCGCAGGTGTCGAATCCGGTGGCCAGCCCCGACGGGACGACGGTCGCTTATCTGCGCAACGACACCGAACTGTGGACGGTCGACGCCACGGGGCAGGCCCCACCGACGCGGGTGAATGTGTCCGGCATCGACCTGGGTGCGGGCAACCGAACCCTGCTTGCCGGCTGGGCGGCGCCGAATCTGACTCGGCCACCAGACTTTTCGAAGAAGCCGGATCTATGGGGCACGTGGAACGGGGACTACTTCTCGCCGCGGTTGACCGGCACCGGGTTCGCCTCGTTCCACGTCGACCGGTCGGATCCGGTCAGCGGCAGCATCGTCACCAAGTCCGGCGATCTCACCTGCAACAGCGCCGCGAAGGAAGTCGGACGCACCCCCGACACGCTCACGGTGCAGATCGAACTCAAACCCGGGTCCGATCCGCGCTGCCGCGGCCGCAGCACCATCGAGTTCGCCTGGCTGGGTGAACAGCTATCCGGGGTGATCACCGACTCGTCCGAGCGCTCCTACATCGGCGGCACGCTCATCGTCCGGCGGGGCTGACCCCTTCACCCGTCTGACCTCGTAGCACGTGAGCGCGACGATCACCGCGACCGCCAGCGCCCAGCCGAGCAGGATGTCGATGACGTAGTGCTCGGCGGTGTACACCAGCGTGAACGCCATGATCAGCACGTAGCCGACGAGCACCGGCCGCCAGCCGCGGTGCAACCGGTGCCATAGGAACGCCGCGATCGCCAGCGACAGCCCGGCGTGCAGCGACGGGATCGCCGCCACCAGGTTCACACTGGCCTGACCCTGGTCGAGCAGCGCGGTCGCGGAGTGCAGATTGAGCTTGCCCCAGCCGCGCCCGACGATCCGCTCGACCCAGTTGTTGGCGCCCTCCTGCGTGGTCTGCATCGCGCCGAGCAGACCGCCGTCGGGCACCCCGCGCGCGGGCCGGAACATGCACCGCGGCCCCGCCGGACCGCCCTCGACATCCGCCGGCGTGCACCGCGCAGCGGCCCACGGCGGCGCGGCCGGCAGCAGGGCGTAGATGACCAGCGCGGCGAACGACAGCCCGACGAACAACCGCACGAACGCCTTCCACTCCTCGCGGTTGCGCAGCCACAGCAGCGCGGCGATCACGTACGGGAGGATGAAGAACGACATGTAGACCGTGCTGATCACGACCTCCCACCACGGCGGATGGGGCAGCTTGAGCCGTTCCTGCAGCCACACCGTCGGCACATTGCCGAAGAACAGCGCGCGGTCGGCGCTGACCTGCCAATGCCACAGGGTCGGCCGCCCGATCAGATCGGCCGCGCCCCGGCTCAGGTCGTAGGCGATGAGCACCAGCGCGAACGGCAGCCAGTCGCGGATGACGTAGAACATCTTGCGGGCCTGGCCGATGCTGGCCGCGAGCAGACCGGCCGCGATGTAGAGCAGCAGCAGCTCGCGGTTGAACGCGAACCCGTCGGTGGCCGTCCGGTACACCACGACGACCGCCCAGACAGCGACAGCTACCCGCCGGACGATGGTGAGCCGACGCTCCCGGATGTCCGGCGACACCTCGACGCGCACAGCAGCAATTGACGACTCGTCAACCGCGGACACCGGAACGAGACTAGTTCACTGCGGCGAAATCGCCAGTTCAACGGCCGTTCGGTTAGCGGATCGTGACCCGCGTCGCTAGTCGAGGTGCTCCCGCAGGAAGGCGATGTCGTCCTTGCGACCCTCGTCGGCGGTCTCGCAGATGACCGGGGCGTCGGCCGCCTTGACGACCGCGACCAGCAATTGCGGATCGATCTGACCGGTGCCGAAGTTGGCGTGCCGGTCCGCACCGGACCCGGCGGCGTCGCGCGAGTCGTTGCAGTGCACCAGGTCGATGCGGCCGGTGATGGCCTTGATCCGGTCGACGGCGTCGATCAGCGCCTCACCGGCGGCCCAGGCGTGGCAGGTGTCCAGGCAGAAGCCGATGCCCTTGTCCCCGATGTGGTCCCACAACCGGGCGATGGTGTCGAAGTGCCGGGCCATCGCGTGGTCCCCGCCCGCGGTGTTCTCCAGGTACACCGGCACGTCGGTCTCGAGGTAGTCCAGCGCCTTCACCCAGCGCTGGAAGCCGGCCTCCCAGTCCTTGTCGTCGGCGTGGCCACCGTGCACGATCACGGCCTTCGCGTTGATCTCGGCGGCCGCGTCGCAGGTGTCCTGCAGGATCTTGCGCGACGGGATGCGCACCCGGTTGTTGGCCGAGGCGACGTTGATCAGGTACGGCGCGTGGACGTATAGCGGGATGCTCGACGCCCGAAGCACGTCGGCGTCCTCGCGCGGCTTGGGCTTCTTCCAGCTCTGCGGGTTGCCGAGGAAGAACTGCACCACCTCGGCGCCGTCGGCCTGCGCGGCGGCCAGCGGGTCGTCACCGTGGACGTGGGATCCGATGAGCACGCGGCCAGTCTAGGCATCCGGGGCGACAGCGGGACACGTCGCAACACCCGACCCGCGCGACCGCCGCCGCCGAACGCCCGCCGTGAGAGGCTATTCTTCGACGGTTGTTCCACCGGCACTGGCAGAGAGGTGATCTCACGTGGCGATCAACGTGGTCATCCTGGCTGCCGGCATGGGCACCCGGCTGGGCCGGCCGCATCCCAAGCCACTGACCAAGCTGGCGGACGGGCGCAGCATCCTGCGCCAGCAGCTCGACCACATCCGCGCGGTGTTCGGCGCGGACGCGCACGTGAGCATCGTCGTCGGCTTCAAGATGGACCTCATCATGGAGGCCGCGGCGTCCGACGCCGCCTTCGTCTACAACGAGATCTACGACCAGACCAACACGTCAAAGAGCCTGCTCAAGGCGCTGCGGCTGGCCCCACCGGGCGATGTGCTGTGGCTCAACGGCGACGTGGTGTTCGCTCCGGGGCTGCTCGATGAGCTGAAGAGCCACATCAGCGCCGGCGAGACGTTCGTCGCGGTCAACACCGCCGGCGTCGGCGAGGAGGAGATCAAGTACACCCTCGACGGCGACGGCTTCGTCAAGGAGCTGAGCAAGAAGGTGGTCAACGGGCTCGGCGAGGCGGTCGGGATCAACTTCGTCGCCGCGGCCGACCGGCCCGTCTTCATCGACCATCTGCAGCGCTGCGCCGACAACGACTACTTCGAGCGGGGCCTGGAGACCGCGATCGGCGACGGCGGCCTGCGGGTCCGCGCCATCGACATCTCCAAGTTCGACTGCGTCGAGGTCGACTTCGAGCCCGACCTGGCCCGAGCCAACCAGATGGACAGCCGACCGCAGTGACCACGCGCCGGGTCGCAGCGCGGCCACCTTGCCTGCGACGAACGCAGACCCGATTCGCCACACGCGCGACACAATTGTTTGCGATTGCGAGAAAACCGCGCGTTAGCTACCTTGTCAGCGTGGCGTCACCAGCAATTCAAGATAGATTAAAGATTGACGCCAGCGTAATTATCTACAGTGACCTAGGTCACGCTTGTGTGGGTGGCGGCCGATGAGTTTACGCAGGAAGGTGGGCACATCGGCTAATCGCGTCATCAATTTTGCCAATCGAATTATTCCTAAAACACAATTAATCGCCATCCACACATACCCGGACATCGAAGATCAGGTCGTCGCCCTGCTGCGGACGTCGGCCGCCGAGGAATCCCGACCATACCGGGTGGTATTGCTGGTGGCCTCGCCGCATGACGCGCGGCGCAAACTCGAGGTGCTCGTCGGCGCCAATCTGGACGGTGTGAAGGTAGTCCGAAAGACCAGCGTGGCTGGTGTCTGGGCATATTTGCGGGCGCGTGGTGTGCTTTTTACGCACGGCCTTTTCGGTTCTCCGACTCCGCCGCCGAATCAGGTTGTTATAAATCTCTGGCACGGAATGCCGCTAAAGAGAATTTGGAGCGGGGTCCCCGGCGACCAGGTGCCGGGGTGCAGTTATCTTCTCTGCACTTCCGACCTTTTCGCGGGCAAACTTTCCGAATTAACCAAATTACCAATTGCGCGCACGCCAGTTACCGGCCTGCCGCGCAATGACCTGTTCTTCTCCACCCGGCCGGCGGTGCAGGCGTTCGGCGCGCTGGCCCGCCGCGACGTGCAGCGGGTGCTGTTCTTCATGCCCACCTACCGCCGGTCGACGTCGGGCTTCCGGTCCGAGGACGGCAGCGAGGAACACAGCCCGCTGCTGATGACCGACGCCGAGATGGAGCAGTTCAAACAGGCACTGCGGGAGACCAGGACCCGGGTGCTGGTCAAACCGCATCCGCTGTCACCGCACTACGGGCGGATCGACCTGTCCGACGACAACATCTGGATCATCACCGACGGCTGGCTGCACGAGCACGGCGTGATGCTCTACGAGGCGCTGGGCGCGGTCGACGGGCTGATCTCGGATGTGTCCTCGGTGGTCGTGGACCACTTGTGCACCCGCAAACCATGCATCATCTACTTCCCCGACTACGAGCTGTACGGCAAGACCAGGCAGTTCATGTTGGAGCCGCTCGAGGACTACCTGCCGGGCCCGGTGTGCTCGACGGTGGCCGAGCTGTGCGAGGACATTCGCCGGGTGGCGATCTCCGCCGACGCGCGGCGCGCCAGGTCCGCCGAACTGGCCAGCCGGCTCAACCCGCAGTCCGCACCGTCGGCGTCCAGTGCGGTGCTCGATCTCATCGGCGCGGAACTCAACACGCGCAACAACTCGGTGCAGCCGCAGCCCCTGCCCTAGCACCTGGTCACGAAAAAGCCCCCGCCGAAGCGGGGGCTCTTCCGTGACTGACTCGCGGTAGTCCTACCGGTAATCGGAGTACCCGTAGTCGTCCAGCGGCACCGCGGCACCGGTCGACTGGCCGAAGTCCGGGCTGTAGTACTGATCCTCGTAGGACGGGATCGTGTACGCGGCGGCCCGGGCCTCCTCGGTCGGCTGCACCTGGATGTTGCGGTACCGCGGGATACCGGTACCGGCCGGGATCAGCTTGCCGATGATCACGTTCTCCTTCAGACCCTGCAGCTTGTCGCTGCGGCAGTTGATCGCCGCATCGGTCAGCACGCGAGTGGTCTCCTGGAACGACGCCGCCGACAGCCACGAGTCGGTGGCCAGCGACGCCTTCGTGATGCCCATCAGCACCGGGCGACCGGCCGCGGGCTCGCCACCCTCGGCGACCACCCGACGGTTCTCGGCCTCGAACTCGCTGCGTTCGACCAGGGAACCGGGCAGGAACTCCGTCGCACCCGAGTCGATGATCGTCACGCGGCGCAGCATCTGCCGCACGATCACCTCGATGTGCTTGTCGTGGATCGACACGCCCTGGGCCCGGTAGACCTCCTGGACCTCCTTGACGAGGTGGATCTGCACCTCGCGCGGGCCCTGGACACGCAGCACCTCGTGCGGATCGGCCGAGCCCTCCATCAGCTGCTGGCCCACCTCGACGTGGTCGCCGTCGGCGAGCAGCCGCTCGGTGCCGTCGTCGTGCTTGAACACCTTCAGGCGCTGACGACGCGAGAGCTTGTCGTAGACCACCGGCTCGCCACCGTCGTCCGGGACGATGGTGATCTTGTAGAACCGCTCGCCCTCTTCGAGCTGCACGCGGCCGCTGACGTCGGCGATCGGCGCCTTGTCCCGCGGCACGCGGGCCTCGAACAGCTCCTGCACGCGCGGCAGACCACCGACGATGTCGCTGCCACCGGACACACCGCCCTGGTGGAACGTGCGCATCGTCAGCTGCGTGCCCGGCTCACCGATGGACTGCGCGGCCACGATGCCGACGGCCTCGCCGATGTCGACGAGCTTGCCCGTCGCCATCGAACGGCCGTAGCACATGGCGCACACGCCGGTGCCGGTGGCGCAGGTCAGCACGGAGCGGACCTTCACCTCGGTGATGCCGGCCGCCAGCAGCGCGTCGATCTGCGGGTCGCCCAGGTCGCGGCCGCGCTCGACGATGACGTTGCCGTCCGCGTCGACCGCGTCCTGCGCCAGCGTGCGGGCGTAGGCCGACGTCTCGATGTGCGCGTCGCGCACCAGGCTGCCGTCGGGCTGCTTCTCGGCCAGCGTGACGGTGATGCCGCGCTCGGTCTCGCAGTCGTGCTCGCGCACGATGACGTCCTGCGACACGTCGACCAGACGACGGGTCAGGTAACCCGAGTCGGCGGTACGAAGAGCGGTGTCCGCCAGACCCTTTCGGGCACCGTGGGTGTTGATGAAGTACTCCAGCACCGTCAGGCCCTCGCGGAACGAGGACTTGATCGGGCGCGGGATGAACTCACCCTTGGGGTTGGTCACCAGGCCCTTCATGCCGGCCAGCGTGCGGGTCTGGGTGAAGTTACCGGTCGCGCCGGAGTCCACGATCGTGATGATCGGGTTGTCCTCCGGGTAGTGCTTCCGCAGCGCCTCACCGACCTCCTCGGTGGCCTTCTGCCAGATCTTCACCAGCTCGCCGTTGCGCTCGTCATGGTTCAAAGCGCCACGCTGATACTGCTTTTCGATCCGGTCCGCCTCGGCCTCGTACCGCTCCAGGATCTCCTGCTTCTCCGGCGGCACGATGACGTCGGCCATCGACACGGTGACACCCGAGCGGGTGGCCCAGTAGAAGCCGGCGTCCTTGAGCTTGTCGACGGTCTGCGCGACCACGATCATCGGGTAGCGCTCGGCCAGGTCGTTGACGATCCGGGCCTGGACCTTCTTGTGCATCTGCTCGTTGACGAACGGATACCCCTGCGGCAGCAGCTCGTTGAACATGACCCGGCCCAACGTGGTCTCCGCGGTCCAGGCGTCGCCCGGCTTCCAGCCCTCACTGAACAGCTCGGCCTCGATGTCGGCGGGCGGACGCAGCTGCGTCAACCGCACCTTGATCTTGGCCCGCACGCTCAGCGCACCGCGGTCCATCGCCATGATGGCCTCGGCCGGGCTGCTGTACACGCCGGTCTCCGGCTTGTCCTTGGCGGCCGGGGTGTACTCGCCGGTGTCGCCGGGAACCATGGTGGTCAGGTAGTACAGCCCGGTCACCATGTCCAGACGCGGCATGGCCAGCGGGCGGCCCGACGCCGGCGACAGGATGTTGTTGGAAGACAGCATCAGGATGCGCGCCTCGGCCTGCGCCTCCGCCGACAGCGGCAGGTGCACGGCCATCTGGTCGCCGTCGAAGTCGGCGTTGAAGGCCTCACACACCAGCGGGTGCAGCTGAATGGCCTTGCCCTCCACCAGCATCGGCTCGAAGGCCTGGATGCCGAGGCGGTGCAGCGTCGGTGCGCGGTTCAGCAGCACCGGGTGTTCGGCGATGACCTCTTCGAGGACGTCCCACACCTGCGGGCGCTGCCGCTCGACCATCCGCTTGGCGCTCTTGATGTTCTGCGCGTGGTTCAGGTCGACCAGCCGCTTCATCACGAACGGCTTGAACAGCTCGAGTGCCATCAGCTTGGGCAGACCGCACTGGTGCAGCTTGAGCTGCGGGCCGACCACGATGACCGAACGGCCCGAGTAGTCGACGCGCTTACCGAGCAGGTTCTGGCGGAACCGGCCCTGCTTGCCCTTGAGCAGATCGGACAGCGACTTGAGCGGACGGTTGCCCGGCCCGGTGACCGGGCGGCCGCGGCGGCCGTTGTCGAACAGCGCGTCCACCGACTCCTGAAGCATGCGCTTCTCGTTGTTGACGATGATCTCGGGCGCGCCGAGGTCGATCAGCCTCTTGAGCCGGTTGTTGCGGTTGATGACGCGGCGGTACAGGTCGTTGAGGTCGCTGGTGGCGAACCGGCCACCGTCGAGCTGGACCATCGGGCGCAGCTCCGGCGGGATCACCGGCACCGCGTCGAGCACCATGCCCATCGGCGAGTTGGTCGAGTTCTGGAACGCCGCGACCACCTTCAGCCGCTTGAGCGCGCGAAGCTTCTTCTGGCCCTTGCCATTCCGAATGACCTCGCGGAGCTCCTCGGCTTCCTTGTCGATGTCGAAGTTCTCGATGAGCTTCTTGATCGCCTCGGCACCCATGGCACCGGTGAAGTACTCGCCGTAGCGGTCGACGAGCTCGCGGTAGAGCACCTCGTCGACGATCAGCTGCTTGGGGGCCAGCTTGGTGAAGGTGTTCCAGATCTCGTCGAGCCGGTCCAGTTCACGCTGGGCCCGGTCGCGGATCTGGCGCATCTCGCGCTCGCCACCGTCACGCACCTTGCGCTTGACGTCGCTCTTGGCGCCCTCGGCCTCGAGTTCCTTGAGGTCGGCCTCGAGCTTCTGCGCCCGCGCCTCGAGATCGGCGTCGCGCTGATCCTCGACGGCCTTGCGCTCGACGGCCATCTCGGCCTCGAGCGTGGACAGCTCGTTGTGGCGCATCTCCTCGTCGACCGAGGTGATCACGTAGGCGGCGAAGTAGATGATCTTCTCAAGATCCTTCGGCGCCAGGTCGAGCAGGTAGCCCAACCGCGACGGCACGCCCTTGAAGTACCAGATGTGCGTGACGGGCGCGGCCAGCTCGATGTGGCCCATCCGCTCACGGCGCACCTTGGCACGGGTCACCTCGACGCCGCAGCGCTCGCAGATGATGCCCTTGAAGCGGACGCGCTTGTACTTGCCGCAGTAGCACTCCCAGTCGCGAGTAGGTCCGAAGATCTTCTCGCAGAACAGGCCGTCCTTCTCCGGCTTGAGCGTGCGGTAGTTGATGGTCTCCGGCTTCTTGACCTCGCCGTAGGACCACTGCCGGATGTCGTCGGCGGTGGCCAGGCCGATGCGGAGCTCATCGAAGAAGTTGACGTCTAGCACGTAACTCCCTTTCCCCTTGCGGGACTAGAAAACTTTCGGTTCGGAGCGGTCTACGCGAGGTCCTCGACGGACGCAGATTCGTTGCGCGACAAGTTGATTCCCAGGTTCGCCGCGGCGCGTTCCAGGTCCTCGTCGTCGCCGTCACGCATCTCGATCGCGGCACCGTCACTGGACAGCACCTCGACGTTGAGGCACAGCGACTGCAGTTCCTTGAGCAGCACCTTGAACGACTCGGGAATGCCCGGCTCGGGGATGTTCTCGCCCTTGACGATCGCCTCGTACACCTTGACGCGGCCGACCGTGTCGTCGGACTTGATGGTCAGCAGCTCCTGCAGCGTGTACGCCGCGCCGTAGGCCTGCATGGCCCAACATTCCATCTCGCCGAACCGCTGGCCACCGAACTGCGCCTTACCGCCCAGCGGCTGCTGGGTGATCATCGAGTACGGGCCGGTGGAGCGCGCGTGGATCTTGTCGTCCACCAGGTGGTGCAGCTTGAGGATGTACATGTAGCCGACCGTCACCGGATACGGGAACGGCTCGCCGGACCGGCCGTCGAACAGGATGGCCTTGCCGTCGCCGTCGACCAGTTGCTCGCCGTCGCGGTTGGGCTTGACCGAGGACAGCAGGCCCTGCAGCTCCTCCTCGCGGGCGCCGTCGAACACCGGCGTGGACACGATGGTGTTCGGCTCGACGTCGCGCATCTCCTCGGGCAGGTTCTTGGCCCACTCGGGATCGCCCTCGATCTTCCAGCCGCTTTTGGCCGCCCACCCGAGGTGGGTCTCCAGGATCTGGCCGATGTTCATCCGTCGCGGCACACCGTGGGTGTTGAGGATGATGTCGACCGGCGTGCCGTCCGGCAGGAACGGCATGTCCTCGACCGGCAGGATCTTGCCGATGACGCCCTTGTTGCCGTGGCGTCCGGCCAGCTTGTCGCCGTCGGAGATCTTGCGCTTCTGCGCGACGTACACGCGGACCAGCTCGTTGACGCCGGCGGGCAGTTCGTCGTCGTCCTCGCGGCTGAACACGCGGATGCCGATGACCTTGCCGGACTCACCGTGCGGCACCTTCAGCGACGTGTCGCGGACCTCGCGCGCCTTCTCGCCGAAGATCGCGCGCAGCAGCCGCTCCTCCGGGGTCAGCTCGGTCTCACCCTTCGGGGTGACCTTGCCGACCAGGATGTCGCCGGTGCCGACCTCGGCGCCGATCCGGATGATGCCGCGCTCGTCGAGATCGGCCAGCATGTCCTCGCCGATGTTCGGGATGTCGCGGGTGATCTCCTCCGGGCCCAGCTTGGTGTCGCGGGCGTCGATCTCGTGCTCCTCGATGTGGATCGAGGTGAGGATGTCCTCCTCCACGAGACGGTTCGACAGGATGATGGCGTCCTCGTAGTTGTGGCCTTCCCACGGCATGATCGCCACGAGCAGGTTCTTGCCCAACGCCATCTCACCGTTCTGGGTGCACGGCCCGTCGGCGATGACCTGACCGGCCTCCACCCGATCGCCGGCGTCGACGATCGGGCGCTGGTTGGCGCAGGTGCCGTGGTTGGACCGGGCGAACTTGCGCATCCGGTAGGTGTGCCGGGTGCCGTCGTCGGCCATCACGGTGATGTAGTCGGCGGACACCTCCTCGATGACGCCGGACTTCTCGGCGACGACGACGTCGCCGGCGTCGATCGCGGCGCGCAGCTCCATCCCGGTGCCGACCAGCGGGGCCTCGCTGCGCACCAGCGGAACGGCCTGGCGCTGCATGTTGGCGCCCATCAGCGCGCGGTTGGCGTCGTCGTGCTCGAGGAACGGGATCATCGCCGTCGCGACCGACACCATCTGGCGCGGTGAGACGTCCATGTAGTCCACCTCGGAGGCCGACACGAACTCGACCTCGCCGCCCTTGCGGCGGACCAGCACGCGGTCCTCGATGAAGCGGCCGTTCTCGTCGATCGGCGAGTTGGCCTGCGCCACGACGTGGCGGTCCTCCTCGTCGGCGGTCAGATAGTCGATCTGGTCGGTGACGACCCCGTCGACCACCTTGCGGTACGGCGTCTCGATGAAGCCGAACGGGTTCACCCGCGCGTACACCGACAGCGAACCGATCAGGCCGATGTTCGGGCCTTCCGGCGTCTCGATCGGGCACATGCGGCCGTAGTGGCTGTGGTGCACGTCGCGCACCTCGAGGCCGGCGCGCTCACGGGACAGACCGCCCGGGCCCAGCGCCGACAGGCGGCGCTTGTGGGTCAGGCCCGACAGCGGGTTGTTCTGGTCCATGAACTGCGACAGCTGGCTGGTGCCGAAGAACTCCTTGATCGCCGCCACGACCGGACGGATGTTGATCAGGGTCTGCGGCGTGATCGCCTCGACGTCCTGGGTGGTCATGCGCTCGCGCACGACGCGCTCCATGCGCGACAGGCCGACCCGGATCTGGTTCTGGATCAGCTCACCGACGGTGCGCAGGCGGCGGTTGCCGAAGTGGTCGATGTCATCCACTTCAACGGGCACCTCGACGCCGCCGGGCACACACATCGTGGGCTGACCCTCGTGCAGGCGCACCAGGTACTCGATGGTGGCGACGACGTCCTCTTCGGTCAGCGTCGTGGTGGTGATCGGCTCGCCCGGATGCAGGCCGAGCTTCTTGTTCACCTTGTAGCGACCGACGCGGGCCAGGTCGTAGCGCTTCTCCTTGAAGAACAGGTTCTCCAGCAGGGTCTGCGCGGACTCCTTGGTCGGCGGCTCGCCCGGGCGCAGCTTGCGGTAGATGTCCAGCAGCGCCTCGTCCTGGTTGGCGGTGTTGTCCTTCTCCAGCGTGCTCATCATGATCTCGCTGAAGCCGAACCGCTCGCGGATCTGCTCGTTGCTCCAGCCCAGCGCCTTGAGCAGAACGGTGACCGGCTGACGGCGCTTGCGGTCGATGCGCACGCCGACGGTGTCGCGCTTGTCGACGTCGAACTCCAGCCACGCACCGCGGCCCGGGATCACCTTGACGCTGTGCAGCGTCTTCTCGGTGGACTTGTCGATGGTCTCGTCGAAGTACACGCCCGGCGAGCGGACCAGCTGGGACACCACGACACGCTCGGTGCCGTTGATGATGAAGGTGCCCTTCTCGGTCATCATCGGGAAGTCACCCATGAAGACCGTCTGGCTCTTGATCTCACCGGTGTTGTTGTTGATGAACTCGGCGGTGACGAACAGCGGAGCCGCGTACGTCATGTCCTTGTCTTTGCACTCATCGACGGGCGCCTTGACCTCGTCGAAGCGCGGATCGGAGAAGGACAGCGACATCGAGCCCGAGAAGTCCTCGATCGGGGACAGCTCGGCGAGGACCTCCTCGAGACCCCCGACGGGGTTCACCTCACCGCGAGCCTTGGCCTTCTCGCGCCACTCATCCGAGCCGATCAACCATTGGAAGGACTCGGTCTGAACGTCAAGCAGCCCCGGAACCTCGAGCGGCTCGCGGAGCTTGGCGAAGGAAATTCTTTTCGGTGCTCCTGGGACGGAGTTATTGGAGTTAGCGGTATTGCTCTGGCGAGACCCTGCCAAGATGCATCCTTCCAGCACCTCACGCGACGCTTCCGGGGCTGGGCTCTACTGTTCGGAGCCCTTCCGAAAAGGCCGCTTCATCTGTCGGTTCGGCTGGCCTTCTCACGCCCGAAACCCCACGTACGCACGGCACGCGACGAAATCACTGAGCGGACTCAGTCCACAACATCGGTGTCAGGTGCGGGTTTGGGTGGGCAGGATGCAGCCAGCGCAACGTCCAACAGTACCGCAGGACGGCGTATTCCTCAACCACCGCACGCACGGACAGTCGGGGCGCTGGCTGGCGACTCGATCCTTCTAACCCATCCGTACATTGCTGACCAACAGATTGACCCCTCGAAGCCCGTCCGTCAAGAGATAGCGCGGCGTTTGGTGTGGAGTTTTGCGTTAAATCTGGACTTCGCGGCCGCTCACGCCGCGGTGCAGGTGCCCAGCGACTCCTGCACGCAACTCGGTTCGAACGTGAACAGACTGTCGCCGAACAGCCCGCCCGAGATGATGCCCTGCAGCGGGTTGAGGAAGAACTGCTTGTGCAGATCGTTCGGCAGCGGCACGGCGGTGGCCGGTCCCGATGGCGTGTCGATGGTGAACTCCTCGGTGATGGGGTCGGCGCCGATGCCGTCGAACATGTCGTTGACCCACTGGACCATCAGGATGTGCGCCGCGTCGCCGTTCTCCGGCCGCACGAAGCCGGCCACCAGTTCCTGCCCCAGCTGGATCAGCGGGTTGCCGCCGCGCATCGGGTCGACGTGCGACCCGTTGACCAGCGTCACGCCGATGAACTGGCCGGGCCGGACGGTCTGCAGCGCGTCCGCGCCGACGCCGAACTGGTTCCAGAAGTACCGCGGCGCGCCCAGCTGATAGATCGGGATGTCGGGGTTCACCTTCGAGATCGATTCGACGGCGGTGGTCTGAAGCGGCACCCCGTCGAGCATCACGACGCCGGCCAGCCGGCCGTCGGTGCCCCGGTCGGCCATCGCGCCGGCCATCCCGATCACCGCGCCGCCGCCGAGCGAGTGGCCCACCAGCACGACGCGGTCCGGGATCGGGCCGGTGTAGCCGGCGGCCGCCGCGCTGTCGGCGAGCGCGGTGTTGTCGGCGTCGAACAGGGCGGCCATCGCCTCGTGCATCGCCGACCCGCCCAGCCAGCACGCGTCGGCGGCCAGGAAGTTCGACGTGATCGACGGCGCGACGACGATGCTCTTGGTCTGCTCGGCCAGGTTCGCCGCGGTGTGGCTGTACCACGGTCCGCGCGCCAGAAAGCCGTGCTGCAGATAGACCAGGCGCTCCGGCGTCTCGCCCTCGGGGAGGTCGGGGACGTACCAGTCGGCCTGCACCTTGACGGTGTCGCCGGCGTCGCAGCCGCACTCGAGCACCAGCGTCGAACTGCGCACGCTGACCGCGCTGTTGGCCGGCAGGATGGGCGGTCCGCCGAGGATCTGGGTGGCCAGGCCGTAGATGCCGAACACGATCGTGCCGACCACGTCCAGGATCCCCGCAAGCGGCGACGCGGTGGCCGTCGCGTCGGGTTCCTGCTGGACCGCCGCGGCGAACGTCACCGGTGCGGTCTCGTCCACGGCGTCGTCGGCGATCTTCTTCTCGACGGTCACCGTCCGGTGCGCCACGACGCCGGTGTCGACCTCGGGTTTGGTGGAGCTTTGCGACTTGGCGTCGGTGCCGGTCTTGATGACGTTCGCCGCCAGCGCGCTGTCGTCCGACTCGTCGTCGTCGGCGATCGACCGCGTGATGCGTTTGGCCGCGGCGTTCTCCGTCGTGTCGTTCTTCTTGCTGTCCTTGCCGCCGCCGTCGTTCTTGGGCGTCGACCCGGCGTCATCGACGTCCCCGCCCGGCGCCTCGCCGCTCGGGTCTTCGGTCTCGGTCTCGGTGTCGGTCTCGGTGTCGGTCCGGGTGTCGACCGACTCGGTGGATTCGGTCGAATTGTTCTGGCCGCCAGTCGATTCCGACTGCGATGTCTTCGCGCCGTCGGAGTCGCCGCCGTCCTGGGCCGCGGCGACCGCGGCGCCGGCGAGCAGCCCCGCCGAGACACCGACCACCAGGACACCCGCGCCGAACCATGCCAAGAACCGGTCGACCATGACCCCTCCCGATTGATCGCGGCAAAGATAACGCGCGTTGTCAGCTTCGGGAGGCGTTTTCCGCGCGACGGCCCACGGGCTCGACGCGGATCGGCACACCGGTCAGCCGCGCCATCCCGGCCAACGCCTCGATGTCCTCGGGCGCGCTGGACATCAGCCGGTTGACGTTGGCGCCGCCGGCCTCGTTGGCCACCCGCCAGCGCGCGGTGCCCTTGTGGCCCCAGCCGTGCGGCACCGCCACGACGCCGGCGACGATGTCCTTGGTGACCAGCACCGGCAGTTCGATCTCGCCGTGCTCGGAGGTGATCCGCACGATGTCGCCGTCGACGACGTCGCGCTCGGCCGCGTCGTCGACGTGCATCCGCGCGTACTGCACGCGCTCGCCGCGCATCAGCAGCGGCGCATTGTGCATCCACGAGTTCTCCGACCGCGCCTCGCGCATCCCGATCAGCCGCAGCGGATAGCCGTCGGGGCTGCGGCGGCGCGACAGCTTGCCGACCTCCTCCGCGATCTCGTCGTGCCGCAGCCTGACCCGCCCGCCGCGGTAGACGACGACGTCACGCAGCACGCCGTCGCGCAGGTGCGGGGCCAGCACCGTGCCGTGCGGATGCTCGGAGGTCAGCCGCTTGAACGACAGCCCGCCGCGGCGCAGCCCGAACCGGTCGCCGCCCTCGGCGAGCCGGATCACGGCGTCCACCAGCAGCCGCGGCGTGAGTCGAATCCCGAACAGCGACAGCGCTTTTCGGGCCGCAGTCAGCGCGGTCAGCGCGGGGGTGCGGCGCCACAGCCTGCGGGTGAGCTCGTCGATGATCTCCCATTCGGCGCGGGCCTGCCCCACCGGCGGGATCACCGCCTCGGTGGCCTGTCGAAACGGGGTGGGCTGCAGCACCTGGAACGGCAGCGGGAAGTCGTCGCGCTCGTACATCGACGCCGCGGGCAGCACGTAGTGGCAGTGCGCCAGCGTCTCGTTGACGTAGAGGTCGATGCCGACCATCAGCTCCAGCGAGTCGAGCGCCGCCTCCAACTCGTCGCCGTTGGGCACCGACAGCACCGGGTTGCCCGCGCTGACGAACAACGCCCTGACCTGTCCGGGTCCCGGGGTGGTGATCTCCTTGGCCATCACACCGGCGGGCTGTGAGCCGAGCACCGACGGGAATCCGCCGATGCGCGAGCGCCTGCGGCGGTAGTCGGCGCGCAGCATCGCGCCGGCTGCCTTGTTGAGCCAGCGTTCGGCGGGCAGCCCGAAGCGGCCGAACATGCTGCCGCCGGGCACGTCAAGGTTGCCGGCGACCAGGTTCACCGCATCAAGCAGATACGTTGTGAGCGTGCCGTTTTCGCCGATGCTGGTGCCGACGCGGCCATAGACGGCGGCGCGTTCGGTGCGCACCAGGTCGCGCGCCAGCGACCGCACGGTGGCCGGGTCGATCCCGGTGCGCTCGGCGGTGGCCTCCGGGCTGAACGGGCGGGCCAGGCGCTCGAGCCACTCGACCCCGTCGGCCTGCCGCGCCAACCGGGCGCGGTCGGTGAGGTTCTCGCCGAACATCACGTGCAGCAGCGACAGCAGCAGGAAGGCGTCGCCGTCGGGGATGATGCCCAGCCACTCGAACGCCGCCGCGGTCTCGGTTCGGCGCGGGTCGATGACCAGCACCCGCCCGCCGCGCTTGACGATGTCGTGCATGCGGTCACGGATCCGCGGCACGGTCAGCACACTGCCGTGGGAGACAACGGGATTCGCACCGATAACGACGAGCAGGTCGGTGCGCGGCACGTCGGGAACGGGCAGCGCCAGCGGGCTGCCGTACAGCAGCTGGCTGGCGACGAACCGGTTGTTGACGTCCTGACTGCCCGCGGTGAACAGGTGGAACCGCCGCCCGAAGCCGGTGGTGAACATGTTCAGGCTCAGCGCGTGCGAGTAGCTGAACGCGCCGGGGTTACCGAAGTACCAGGCCAGGGCGCCGGCGCCGTGGCGGCGGTGGATGTCGGCGACCCGCGCGGCGATGTCCGACATCGCCTCGTCCCAGCCGACGGGTTCGAACGCGCCGTCGGCGGTGCGCCGCAACGGGGTGGTCACCCGGTCGGGGTCGTTGACGATCTCGCTGAACGCGATGCCCTTCTGGCAGGCGAAACCCGCGGACAGCGGATGGTCCTTATCGGGCCGCAGCGCGACCAATCGGCCGTCTTCGACGGTCGCGATCATGCCGCACAGCGGCTCGCAGATCCGGCAGAACGTCGGCGTGTGCGCGACGTTCACCCGCGACTACCTCTCCGGCGTCGGGATGACGCCGGTGGGGGCGTCGTCGTCGTACTGGCGGTGCCGCGCGGTGGTGTCGTTGCCGAACTCGCTGGCCGCGTACTTGTGCGTGCCCTCGAGGTCGTCGCGGATGGCCTCTTGCGCCTTCGGCGGCAGCGTGTGCAGGATCTCCCGCACCCGGGCCCGGCGCCGGGCCACGGCCTTGCGCTCGGGCATGCCCGGCGTGGCGACGATCTGCGGCGGTACCCCCTGGATCTCCTCGACACCGCCGTCGTGGTGCCCGGCATCGATCAACGCCTGCTCTTCGGCCATCGTCGACTCGTCCTTCTCCTCGGACATGCCGATCGGGCCGATGCGGCGGCCGTTGAGGAACTGCTTGACGACGGGCTCGTCGCTGGTCAGCAGCACCTCGCGCGGACCGAACATCACCAACTTCTTGCGGAACAGCATGCCCATGTTGTCGGGCACGGTCCGGGCGATGTTGATGTTGTGGGTCACGATCAGGATTGTGCAGTCGATCTGCGCGTTGATGTCGATGAGCAGCTGGCTCAGGTAGGCGGTGCGGACCGGGTCCAGACCGGAGTCGGGCTCGTCGCAGAGGATGATCTGCGGGTCGAGCACCAGCGACCGGGCCAACCCGGCGCGCTTGCGCATACCGCCGGAGATCTCGCCGGGGAACTTGTTCTCGTCGCCGGCCAGACCGACCAGCTCGAGCTTCTCCATGACGATCTTGCGGATCTCGCTTTCCTTCTTCTTGGTGTGCTCACGCAGCGGGAAAGCGGTGTTGTCGTAGATACTCATCGAGCCGAACAGCGCACCGTCCTGGAACATGACGCCGAACAGCGTGCGGATCTCGTAGAGCTCCTTTGCTGTGCACTCGATGATGTTGGTGCCGTCGACGATGATCTTGCCGCGCTCGGGGCGCAGCAGGCCGATCAGCGACTTGAGGAAGACCGACTTACCAGTGCCGGACGGGCCCAGCAGCACGCTGACCTCACCGGGGGGCAGGTCGAAGGTGACGTCCTCCCAGATTCGCTGGGGCCCGAACGACTTCGTCAGTCCTTCGATTTGGATTCCAATGCCCACGCGCGATCCTTCCGCCGGTACGGTCTAGCCGCCACAGACTTAACGCCTGTGGCTTGAGTCACTGTAGCGCACCTGAAACGCTACGAACTCACTCTGTGTCTTTACATTTATTGACGTGCACGAAAAGGTCCGTGCGACGCACGCTCATCATGCCCTATGCGCGTTGCTGACTCCACATATAACCCCGGAAAAAAGATGCCCCCGGAGTTCTCCGGGGGCACCTTCGTTGCGTAACTGAACTTACTTGACGGTGACCGTCGCGCCAGCGGCCTCGAGCTTTGCCTTGGCGTCCTCGGCGGCCTCCTTGGTGGCCTTCTCCAGGACGGGCTTGGGGGCGCCGTCGACGAGGTCCTTGGCCTCCTTGAGGCCGAGACCGGAGACGATCTCGCGGACCACCTTGATCACGCCGATCTTCTTGTCGCCGGCGCTTTCGAGGATGACGTCGAACTCCGACTGCTCGTCGCCGCCACCCTCGCCGCCACCGCCGCCACCGGCGGCAACGGCGCCAGGAGCGGCCGCAACGGCGACCGGAGCGGCGGCGGTGACCTCGAAGGTCTCCTCGAACTTCTTGACGAACTCAGACAGCTCCAGCAGCGTCAGCTCCTTGAACGCCTCGAGCAGCTCGTCGGTGGACAGCTTGGCCATGGTTGAACCTTCCTTGTTTTCCTACGTCGATGTGTGGGTGGTGGTTAGGCGGCGGCCTCTTCGCCGGCCTTCTTCTCTTGCAGTGCGGCGGCCAGCCGGGCGACCTGCGACGCCGGAGCGTTGAACAGGCCGGCGGCCTTGGACAGATTGGCCTTCATCGCGCCGGCCAGCTTGGCCAGCAACACCTCGCGCGACTCCAGGTCGGCGATCTGTTCGACCTCGGCCACGGACAGCGGCCGGCCGTCCATGTATCCGCCCTTGATGACGAGCGCCTTGTTGTCCTTGGCGAACTTCTTGATCGCCTTGGCGGCGTCGACGGCCTCGCCCTTGACGAACGCGATCGCGGTGGGACCGACGAACAAGTCGTCGAGCCCCTCGATGCCCGCCTCCGCCGCGGCACGCTTGACCAGCGTGTTCTTGGCGACCGTGTAGGTGGCGGAATCACCGAGCGAACGGCGCAGGTCCTTGAGGTTGGCGACCGTCAGCCCGCGGTACTCGGTGATGAGCGTGGCGCTCGACTCCTTGAACTTCTCGGCGATGTCGGCAACCGCGGTGGCCTTGTCAGCCTTGGCCATGCATGCCTCCTCGTGATGGTTTCGGTCGTTCCACCTCACAACCGCCCCGAGAAACACGAACGCCCCGACGCAGACAGGTCGGGGCGCGCAGACATATACAGCTAGCCTCGTCCTCCTGCGTGGGCCGCCGGGTAAACCCGGACCTTCGACCGATTGACTCGGTGACCGACGGTCTTCGGTGGAACCGCCCAAGGATAGCCGACGCGCCCACCATCAGCCAAAACCAGGCGCTCTCGCCAGGGCGGCGGCGCCGATCAGGCCCGCGTCGCCGCCGAGGGCGGCCGACACCACCCGCAGGTCGCGCAGGAAGCTCAGGCCGGTGTGGCCGGCCAGCGCGGCGCGGACGGGGTCGAACAGCAGCGCGCCGGACTTGGCCACCCCGCCGCCGATGACGACGAGGTCGAGGTCGCACACGGCGCCGACCGACGCGATCATCGCGGCGAGCGCCCGCGCGCCACGCTCGAACGCCCGCAGCGCGACGGGGTCGCCCGCGGCCGCGGCGTCGGCGAGGGCTTTGGCGTCGGCGTCCGGCGGCGCGTCCCAGCCGTTGTCGCGCGCCCACGCCGCCATCCGTGGGCCGGACGCGATGGTCTCGACGCAACCGCGGCCGCCGCAGGCGCACGGCAAACCGTCCGGGTCGACGACGACGTGGCCGACGTGACCGGCGTTGCCGGTGCGCCCGTGGTAGGGCACCCCGTCGAGCACCAGCCCACCGCCGACGCCGGTCGACACCACCATGCCGAGCAGGAATCGTGCGTCGCGCCCGGCGCCGCGCCACCACTCGCCCATCGCCATGCACAACCCGTCGCCGCCCAGCCGCACCGGCAGCCCGGTCAGCGCTGCCACCCGCTCGACGATCGGAAAGCGTCGCCACTGCGGGATGTTGATCGGGCTGACGGTGCCCGTCGTCACGTCGATCGGGCCCGCCGACGCGATGCCCACGGCGTCGACGTCACCCGACCGGAGCGCCGGCGTGACCAGGGTGTCGACGACCGCCCAGACCGCCTCGGGGTCGCCGCCGGGTGTCGGGAGCTTGGCCGAATACACCAGCGCCCCTTCGGCGTCCACCACCCCGACGGCGATCTTGGTGCCGCCGATGTCGATGGCCAGGGCGCGGCTCATCAGTGCCGGTGGGTGTTGTCGGGCTGGCGGGGATCACCGGGATGCTCGTAGCCGGGCGCCAGTTCGACGCTCGCCGCGCACCTGGCGTCGAGCCAGCGGCGGAACTCGCGGCGGCGGGCCGCGGCGCGCAGATGGTCTGCCACCTCCGCGGTGGTGGCGAAGCGGCGCGGGTTGCGCTCGCGGTAGGAGTGGACCTCGGCGTCGGTGACGTCGACCGCCGCCGTGACGTCGACGAACAGCGCGCGCGCCAGCGGGTCGGCCAGCACCGACGCCGCCACACTGCCGAGCTCCAGCCGAACCACGTTGTCGGGCAACAACTCCGACTCGCTAGGCGCGCCGTCAGCGGTCAGCCCGCGGGCCTGCGCCTCGGCGGTGACCACGCGTTCGGCCACCAGCAGCTGGGTCAGCCAGCGGCGGAACTGACGGCCCTCGCTGGTGCCCGGCCGCGGCAGCGACGCCGCCAGCCGCGACGCGCGCAGCACCGCCTCGCGGGCGTCGACCTCGGCGACCAGCACCGGCACCCCGTCGACCGTCGCGGCCACGCTCATCGCACCACCACCGGCACCGCCTCGCTGTAGAGCAGCCGCCCGGCGCCGCCGACGCGCACCAGCGCCCACCACTCGCCCGGCGTCGCCCACGGCGGCGGCGCCACCTCGAAGTCCAGGATCGCGGTGCTGCGCGCCCGCAGCTCGACCCCGGTCGCGGCGGGACCCATCCACTCCCAGGTGCCCCACGGGCTGATCAGGTGCGCCTCGACGGCGATGTCCGCGTGGGCGTCGGTGCCGACGGTGACCGACAGCGTGGCGCTCTCGCCGGCCTCGATGTCGACGGGCTCGGGCCCGCTCTCCAACCACAGCAGCCCCGCTGCCGGGGCGTCGCCGACCGAGACCACGCACACGTCCTCGACCACCTGGCGCCACGACGGCGGCATCGTGACGTGGTGGCCGGTCAGCGCCAGCTCGGCGCGCACCGGGTACAGCCCGGGCCGGGCGTCGGGCGGCGCCGCCAGGACGACCTCGGTGTCGAGGTGCTCACCCGGCGGCAGCATGAACGGCAGCTCGGCGGGCTCGGCGGACCAGCCGTCGGGGCACAGCAGTCGGACCCGGCCGTGCAGCACGCTGTCGCTGCAGTCGCTGGCGACGGTAAGCCGCAGTCCCAGTTCGGAATCGGGTTCGACAGCGGGGTACTGCGGGTGCAGGTAGGCGACGACGGGCAGCCCGCCGAGCGCGGCGGGTCCGCGGTTGTGCAGCCAGTAACGCGCGTACAGGGGCTGCGCGGCCTCGGCGTCCGGGGCCAGCAGGGCGTGGTCCGCCTCCAGCATCCGGGGCATGTTGAGCCGGGTCAGCACGGTCGCGATCTCGTAGCCGTGCAGCGTCAGCCCGTCGGAGGCCTGCTGCACGCGCGGCTGCTCCAGCAGGTCGACGCGCGCGGCGGCCGACACCCGGCGCAGCCCGGACCGGACCTCGACTTCGGTTGTGGCGCCGACGCTTTCGACCAGGCGAATCGCCACCCCGTCGGCGGGATCGACGGCCCGCGCACTGCCGCACGCGATCGGGTTGCCCGCCGCCTTCAGCGTGCCGAGCGCGACCTTGCGCTCGGGTTCGACCTCCAGCAGCGACCCCCACGGCGGCAGCCCGCCCTCGGTACCGGCGTCGCCGCTGACGGCCGCGGGTGGTCGGCCGAACTCGGCGCTGCGCGCCGGGATGTCGGCGTCGCGCCAGTCGCCGGCACCGGACGCCAGCGCGTAGTCGAAGGTGTGAGTCCAGTGCTGCAGCTGGAAGTTGGACCCGTCGGGCGCGGTGCGCCGGGGCGGGTCGATCCAGGTGCCCGACGGCCACCCGGTGCACGACCGCATCAGCGACAGGTGCAGCGTGCCGTCGGGTTCGACGGCGAATCCGGGCATCCCGCGGTTGAACACCGCGACGGTGTGCGACTCGAACGGCTCGGCGGCCGCGGGGGCCTCCTGCTCGACGGCCACCTCGAAGTCGCCGAGATCGTCGACCAGCCCCGCGATCGCGTCCGACAGGTCCGCTCCGGCGACGATGAGCACCGGCAGCGTGCGCACCCCGCTCAGATCCGCGCCGGGCACCCACGCCGATGACAGCGGTGCCGCGGCGGGCACCCACACCCGGGCCCGGCCGCCGCGGTAGAGCTGACGCTTGAGCTCCTCGGTGTAGGTCGGGTCGGCGGCGGCCAACACCGCTGAGGTGAAGGCGTTTTCGTCCGGCCCGCCGAGCGCGATGCGGGCATCGGGCAGGTTGGAGTCGACCGACAGGTCGCCGTAGCGGGGCCGGTCGGCGCCGCTGCACGTCGCGGTCACGCCGGCCCGCACCAGCGCGACCATCAGGTCGCGCGCCAGCGGGGCCGAGGCCGCCTCGGTCGGCGTCACCACCTCGAACACCGACACCGCGCGGCAGCCGTCGCCCGATCCGTCCCGCAGCCGCACCCGCAGCGCCGACGACAGCCCGAACCAGCCGAACGCCGGGTTGTCCAGCGTCCACGGATGCGTCGCGGAATCGACTGCGGTGTCGGGGGTCTGGTGGATGAGGCCGAATCCGCGGCCGATCACCGCATCGCCCACCTCGCTGACCGGAAGCGCGCCGGGCAGCGGGCACGGCCAGCGCACCCGCAGCAGCCGGTCGGCGCCGGTGAAGTCGTCGATCGTGGTCTGGCAGTCCACGCGGGCGACGCCGCGCCACAGCGTCAGCGTCTGGGTGTAGCGCAGCACGTCGCCGATCCGGCCGCGGACCACCAGCCGCTCCCCCAGCGGTCCGCGGTGCACCTGCACGTCGGCGGGCTTGGACGACGAGCAGACAACCGGCCCCTTGGGCAGCAGATGCCACGGGCCCTCCCCGGACTGCGGATGCGCGGAGTACTCGTCGTAGACCGCCAACTCGTTGCCGACTCGGCCCGCCGCGATCAGCTCGCGTGCGGTGGCCGTCTCCACCAGCGAGGACACCCCGCCGCCGCGCGACGGATCGACCCGCAGCGTGTAGTGCTCGTTGGCGATCTCCTCGCCGGCCTCGGCCCTCCAGCCGCCTGCGCCCAGCCCGGTGGACAGCCGGTAGGACCGCCAGCCCAGCGACGGCAGGTCGCGGGCCAGCCAGGTGATCGACCGGCCGCCGTGCTCGACGAGCGTCGGCACCACACTGCCGTTCGTGTCCACCACGGTGGTCCCGGCCCGCACGGGTTCGTCGAGTCGCGCGGTGACCACGTCGCTGCGCTTGTGCGCCAACGGGTTCCACACGACCAGCTCGGCGTCGACGGCGCGGGAAAGCAGCTTGAGCGCCTTATCGCGGGCCGTCGTGCCCAGCTCCCAGGCGTCGCGCCAGCTGGTCAGCAGATCGAGGTACACCTGGTCGGACTCCGAGCCGGTGATCGCGTCGTGGTGGGCGCCGTAGGCCAGCTGCACCCAGGCCTTGGCCAGCGCGGCCTGCGGGTAGGTCGCGCCGCCGAGCAGCGCGGCGAATACCGCGAACTTCTCGGCGTCCGACACCGCGGTCTCGGCGGCCCGGTTGGCCTGCTTGGTGTCGATGTAGGACACGTGGCAGCCGGTGTAGATCGGGTTCATGTCGCGGGTCTGCGGCGAGGCCTCGACGCCGCGCTCGGCGAGTTCGGCGCGCACCGCGTCGAAGAAGTCGCGCGGCACCGCGCACACGAACCGCGGCCAGGTGTAGCGGGCGTTCCAGTCGCGGTGAATCTCGGTGACCCACTTGTTCGGCGGCGTGTAGTCGGTGCCGACCGGCAGCAGCACGTTGCGGGTCAGCGCCACCGCCTTCAGCGTCTTGAACAAGCGGTAGGTGGCCTCCTCGGCCTCCTCCAGCGTCGCGGCCGAGTCCATCCCCCACCCGGCGCCGTAGTGGGCGGGCATGTAGTGCGTCAGCAGCCCGCGACCGGACGGCGCGATCCACTCGAACTCGCTGCTGAACTGCATCTTCTCCGCGGTGCCGTGCATGGACACCGGCCCCCACTGGTGGTGCGGGCCGCGCGCCCACGAACTCGACGTCAGCCCGGCGTCGGCGGCCATCCCCGGGAACTGCGGATCGTGGCCGAACACGTCGAGCTGCCAGGCCGTCGCCGGTTGCGCACCCAGCACGTGACGCTGAAACCCCATGCCGTGCACAAAGTTCCGGATCGCGGTCTCGGGGCTGGTGAGGTTGGTGTTCGGCTCGTTGTAGGTGCCGCCCATGATCTCGACGCGACCCTCTGCGATCAGCCGCCGCAGGTCGTCGCGATCCTCGGGGTGGGTGTCCCAGTACGGCTTGAGATAGTCGACCTCCGCCAGCACAAACTTGTATTCCGGTTCACGCCTTGCCATTTCGAGGTGTGCGCGGACCAGGTCGAAGCTGTTGGTCTGCCGGCCCGGCGGCGCCTCGGTCCACACGCTGGTATACGCGGCCTGGGTGTTCCACCAGACGGGGTCGTAGTGGAAGTGGCTGACCATGTACATGGTCCAGCCGGGCTCGGCGACGGTGAACACGAACGGCGTGATGCTGTCGCCGGCGACGACACGCGCGGCCCGCTGTTGTCCGACGACCGGGTCGGCGACCGCGACCGGCACCTCGACGGTCCCGTCGCCGCTCGGAACCCGGGTCTGACCGCTCAGGCCGTCGCCGTCGATGCGCAGCGTCGCGCCGCCGTCGGTGTAGCGGACGCGGACCAGCTGCAGCGGCGCGTCGGCCGGTCCGGTGAACAACTCCGTCGACTCCGCGGAGATGACCTGCACGCCAAGAACCCTACGGCGTCCCGGCCTCCGCTTCGGGGAGTGGCCGGTTATGCCACGCCAAGGCCGGAAAGCGGGCCACTCACCCCGGCGTGACAGCCGCGGCGCTCAGCCGCTCGGCCACCCGTGCGGCCGCGGCCCGAGCCTCGGGCGGGTCGAGGACCTCGAAGTCGTAGCCGGGCATCGCGAGGTAGAGCATCATCCGCTCATGGTCGTCGGCGCCGGCGGTGACGATGCACGCGTCGGGCCCGTCGGCCTCGATGCTCACCGAGGCTGGCGAGAAGTGCTGCGCCACAGCGTGTTCGGGCGCATGGTAGCGCACGCGCGCCACGTAGGGGTACGGCGAGCTGCTGATCGAGCGCCGGATGTAGGCCGCGGCGTCGGGGGCCTCCCGGGCGACGAACGTCGTGCCCGTCGCGCGGACGTCGGACATGCGGTCCAACCGCAGGCTGCGCCAGTCCTGCCGGTCGCGGTCGAAGGCCAGCAGATACCAGCGCCGGCCGGTGGTCACCAGCTGATACGGCTCGAGCCTGCGGTGGGTGGCGGTACCGCGCACGTCGACATATCCGGCGTCGACGTGCTCGTGGTCGCGACAGGCCCGCGCCAGCGTCATCAGCACCTCGGGTTCGACGGGCGAGTCCGACGACGGCGACGTCAGCGTCACGGTCGCGTCGTGCACCGCGGCGACCTGGGCCCGCAACCGCGACGGCATCACCTGGTCCAGCTTGCTCAGCGCCCGCAGCGCCGACTCCCCGACGCCGGCCACCGAACCACCGGCGGCCAGTCGCAGACACACCGCCATCGCGACGGCCTCGTCGGGATCGAGCAGCAGCGGCGGCAGCGCCGCCCCGGCGCCGAGCTGGTAGCCGCCGCCGTGACCCTTGCTGGCGTGGACGGGATAGCCGAGGTCACGCAGCCGTTCCACATCGCGACGGACGCTGCGGGTGGTGACCCCGAGGCGCTCGGCGAGCTCCTCGCCGGTCCATACCCGCCGCGACTGCAGCAGCCCGAGCAACTGCAGCACCCGGCCCGTCGTCTCCGCCATGGCACCATCCTGCCCAACTCATAGGACCGAAACTGTCCTATATAGGCGAGAGGGTAGTCGATATGGACATCACCGCCGAGCTGGCCGAGCAGCTGGACTTCCACTGGACCCGGTTCCTGCGTCCGCGCCTGGCGGGGCTGCGCGACGAGGAGTACTTCTGGGAGCCGGTGCCGCACTGCTGGACGGTGCACCGCGACGGGTCGGTCGACGTCGCCTTTCCGGAGCCGACGCCGGCGCCGTTCACGACGATCGCGTGGCGGCTGGCGCACGTCATCGTCGGCGTGCTGGCGATGCGCAACCACAGCCACTTCGGCGCGCCGGCCGCGGACTACCGGACGTGGTCGTACGCCACCGACGCCGCGACGGCGCTGCGCCAGCTCGACGAGCAGTACGGTGTGTGGATCGCCGGTGTGCGCGCCCTGACGCAGGCCGACCTCGCCACGCCGTGCGGTCCCGCCGAGGGTCCGTACGCTGACTACCCGATGCTGGCACTGGTGCTGCACATCAACCGTGAGTTCATCCATCACGGCGCCGAAATCGCTTGTATCCGAGATCTTTACGTTCACAGCAACCGAAAGGGAGAGTAGAAATGCCGGGCATGCCCCCACCTGCCGCCGACGAACGCCAGAGCCTGGTGGAGTTCTTGGCCTTTCAGCAGAACGCCTTCGTCTCAGTGGCCTACGGCCTCACCGACGAGCAGGCGCGGTCGACGCCGTCGGTGAGCTCGCTGTCGATCGGCGGCCTGATCAAGCACGCCGCCGGGGTCCAGAAGGGCTGGACGGACCGCGCCGCGGCGGCGCCGGACTTCCCGCCGCGCGACGACCGGCCGATGGAGGAGCTCATGGCCGAGTACGCCGACCAGTACGTGATGCGCGAGGACGAGACGCTCGAGCAGTTGCTCGACGCGCTGCGCGCGCAGAACGCCGAGACGCTGCGGGTGTTCCGTGAGGCCGACCTGGCCACGCCGGTGCCGGTGCCGCACGAGGTGCCGTGGTTCCCGCAGGACGTCGACCACTGGTCGGTGCGCTGGGTGGCGCTGCACCTGATCGAGGAGCTGTCCCGCCACGCCGGGCACGCCGACATCATCCGCGAATCCATCGACGGCGCAACGATGTACGAGTTGATGGCGGCCAACGAGGAGTGGCCGGAGACCGATTTCATCAAGCGCTGGCGGCCCCGCGAAGGCGCCCCGAGGTAGTTTCGAAGCCGTGCAGGTGCGCAGCGGCACCGCGGTGTGCGGCGACGTCGAGCTGTTCTACGAGGACCTCGGCGAGCCCGACGCGCCGCCGGTGCTGCTGATCATGGGGGTGGGCGCCCAGCTGCCGATGTGGCCCGACGGGTTCTGCGCCCGGCTGGTCGGACAGGGCCACCGGGTGATCCGCTTCGACCACCGCGACACCGGCCTGTCGACCAAGCTCGACGGGCAGCGCGCGCGGGGTTCGGTCTACGCGCGGGTGGCGCGCTATCTCCTGGGCCGCGGCAGTCCGGTGCCGTACACGCTCGTGGACATGGCCGACGACGTCCGCGGCCTGCTCGACCATCTCGAGATCGACCGGGCGCATGTCGTCGGCGCGTCGATGGGCGGGATGATCGCGCAGGTGCTCGCGGGCCGGCATCCCGCGCGGGTGGCGTCGCTGGGTCTGGTGATGACGAGCGCGGGCACGCCGTTGTCGTCGGTGCCCGCGCTGCGGGTGATCCGGCTGGCGTTCGGCGCGCCCAGCCGCGACGCGCCCGTGGAGCAGCGGCTGGCGCACGAGGTGCGCAACATCGCAATCATCAACGGCCCCAACTTCTTACCGCCGGCCGAGCAGTTGCAGCGGCGGGTCCGGGAGCTGCGCGATCGCAGCGACTACCCGCAGGGCATGCTGCGGCAGTTCGACGCGATCCTCGGCACCGGCAGCCTGGTGCGCTACGCGCGGCGCATCGACGCGCCGACCGTCGTCATCCACGGCTCGAAGGACCCGCTGGTGCGGCCCCGCAATGGGCGCACGGTCGCCCGGATCGTCGGCGCGCGTTACGTCGTCGTCGACGGCATGGGCCACGACCTGCCCGAGCCGGTGTGGCGCCCGGTGGTCGAAGCGCTGACGGAGAACTTCCGCGCGCTCCCCTAGCGGGCGATTTCGGCGCGCGACCGTACGCGCAGCGTCGGTTTGCGCGCCGAAATCACTCAGGGGTCGTTAGCGGAGCACCTGACGCACGGCGTGGTCGACGACGGCGTCGAGGTCGTCGCCGAGCCGGCCGGTGAGCCACTGCTGGGCGAGCTCGGCCATCGCGCCGGTGTACATCGCCGCGCCGACCTGCGCCGCGACCGGATCCGAGTCCGGGTGCAGCTGCCAGCCCTCGGCGAGCACAGCCTCGCGCAGCAGGTCCTGCGTCGCGGCCCGCCGCGCCGCCAGCACCGGGTTGGACCGCGCGTCGGTGAACAGCACCCGCCCGCGGCGCGGGTCGGCGCTGCTGAACCCCAGCACCGCGGCGATCCCGGCGCGGGTGCGCGCCCGCAGCGACGGGCCCGCCGAGGCGATCGCGGCGTCGACGGTCTCCGCGAGTTGCGCGCTCACCTCGTCGTAGACCGCGCCGAGCAGTTCGTCGGTGTCGGAGAAGCTCTCGTAGAAGTAGCGGGTGTTCAGCCCGCACGCCCGGCACACCGACCGCACCGACAGCGCGGCCTCACCGCCCTCGCCGAACAGCTGAAACGCCGCGTCGATCAGCTGCGCGCGGCGCTCGGCGCGGCGGTCGGTGAGCGGTACGCCCGCCCACCGGGTGGGACTGGACACCCGACCAGCGTAGGCCGTCACGGCCACGTCTGGTCACATCCGTGACCAAAGTACTATTCTGGCTACAGCCGTGACCAGAACGAAAGGACGGCCGTGATCCTGCTCCCGCATCAGTTCATCGGTGAGTTCCTCAACTCGCGCTTCGACCGGGACGTCCGGCGCAACTACTTCCGCGGCATGGAGTTCGCCGCGCCGGTCGGCGACCCCGGCTGGTTCGGACCCGGCAGCGCGGTGTGGCACGTGCACTCGCACATGCAGGCGCTGATCTTCGGGCTGCAGTGTGCGGCGTTCATGGAGCGTCTCGACCCGTCGATCTACTGGATGGGCATGCACCACTCGCGGCTGGTCAAGCGCGACGAGAACGGCGTGGCGATCCCCGAGATCGACCCGAAGGGCGCCGCGGTGCGCCTCGGGCACTCGATCGCGTTCTTCATCGGCACCGCGTACGGCTCCACCGAGACCGCCGAGCGGCTCGCGAAGGCCGTCCGATCCATGCACCACACCATCAAGGGCACCCGCCCCGACGGCGCCCGCTACGACGCCGACGACCCCGACTGGCTGCGCTGGAACTACGCGACCGTGGTGTGGGGGCTGGCCACCGCGCACGAGCTGTACCACCCGAATCCGTTGCGCGGCAAGAAGATCGACCAGTACTACCGCGAGTTCGTCCGGGTCGGCCACGCGCTCGGCGGCACCGACCTGCCGGAGACCAAGGCCGAGGTCGCCGAGTGCCTCGAGTCGTACCTGCCGAAGCTGGCCGTCACCCACGGCACCGCGGTCGCGACTGGTCCGGATCTGCCGCTGCCGCAGGCCGCGCTCAACTGGGCGATCCGCGACACCATGCCGCGCTGGGCCAAGCAGTTGATCCAACACAAGGACCCGAACATCGTCGAGCGCACCGCCCGCCGCGCGACCGTGTGGTCGATCATCAACGCGCTGCATCTCGTGCAGGGCCCGATCCCGGAGTTCCGCGCGGCCCAGGAGCGCGTCAAGGGCGGCACGACGGTGCCCCATACGCTGCCGACGTACAAGCCCGGCGACGACGAGGTGCTCAGCCGCGACGAGGTCGAGCGCACCTTCGCCTAGCTAGCCGCGAAATGGCATTCCAGCAGAAAAAGTGCGAGTAAACCCCTGCAGGGTTGCAATCTCGCGACGCGCGGCCGCGATAAGTGAACATCGATTTCCGCAAAACGAGAGTCAGCTTCTACGCTGAGCAGTAGCGTAGTTCTCGATGAGGTCCGCGACGCTTCGTTTCCTCTCCACCCTGCTTGCCCTCGGCGCCGCGATGGTGCTCACGGTGGCGTCCCCGGCGACCGTGCGCCTACTCGCGACCGCGATCGTCATGGACGGCACCACGCTGCCGTCGCCCGCCCCCGGCTTCGTCGCGTCGGCGATCGACGACTTCATCGTCCCCACCGTCCCCGGCACGTATACCGGCGTGCCGCTGACGACCCCCGAACACGTCGTCGGGATCCACCAGTCCATCGAGGACGGCGCCGCCGCCCTGGAGGCCGCGATCGCCGCGCGCGATCCCGACGAGCCGGTCGTCGTCTTCGGATATTCGCAGAGCACGCAGATCATCTCGCTGGTGAAAAGCCGCCTCGAGGCGAAGTCCGCCGGCGAACCCGTCCCGAATGTCACGTTCGTCGGCATCGGCGGCGGCGACTGGGCCGCGAACAGCATCACCTCGCGGCTGGCCGGCATCGTGGTCCCGATCATCGACTTCCGCTTCGCGTTCCCGCCGCCCAACAATCCCGACGGTCCGCCGTCGATCCAGATCGTGCGCCAGTACGACGGGCTCGCCGACACCGTGCAGTTCGTGACCAATCCGATCGCACTCGCCAACTCGCTCATCGGCGCGCTGTCCGTGCACGGGTTGTACGCGCAGGAGGTCAGCCTCGACCCGGACAGTCCGAAGTACGTGCCTGAAACGATCACGCAGCAGGACGGCAGCACCACCTACTACTTCATCCCGAACGCCGATCTGCCGCTGTTCGACGGACTGCGCATCGCCGGGGCGCCCGAGGGGCTGATCGACATCGTCGAGCCGTTCTTCGCCAGGCTCGTCGAGGCCGGCTACGACCGGTCGGTGCCGTTCAGCACGCCGACGCCCGCGCAGTTGTTCCCGGTCATCGACCCGGTGACGTTGACGATCCAGTTGGTCGGCGCGGTGCTGGAGGGCGCGAACAACGCGGCCAAGCTCGTCGGTGTTCAGCTGCCCGGGTATGAACCGCTGGCCGAGCTGATCTCGTCGGCGGAGCAACAGTCGGCGACGACGATCGGCAAGCCCTACGGCGATGCGATGCGGACGCTGAACCAGGCCGTCAACCCGATCCAGACGTTCGCCCAGATCGAGGGCCCGATTGCGTTGCAGTTCAACCACATCAGCAATGCGCTCGGCATCCCGGACATCGCGAATGCGGTGCTGGACACGACGCTGGTGCCGGTCGCCGCGTGGGCGGAACGCAACATCCTGGCCCCGGAGAAGGATGCGCAGCTCGGGCCGTTCGCCACGCTGGCGCGGGACGTCCTCAAGCGCGTCGCGCCGAATCTGGACGCCGACAAGTCCGACAACACGGCCGATAGCGACGCCGCCGCGGAGATCAAGGCCGCGCGGGCCGCGGACGAGTCCGACACGCCGAAGCCGCTGCGGACCACCACGACGACCTCGGCGGCGCCCGGCGACGACGATGCCGAGACCGCACCCCCCACCGACAAGCCCGAAAAGCCTTCGGACACGCCCTCGGCGGAGCCGGACGCCACCGCCTCCACCGGCGGCGATACCGGCGATAACCAGGCCTGACACGTTTTGCGACGAATGTGACGCCGTCCACAGGTTTTCACGTGTCTAAGGAAACTTTGAGACACTGGCCGCATGAGTACGACTAAGAACCGCGAGGTGGTCAAGCTGGACCGGGTGCCGCTCCCGGTCGAGGCCGCCCGCATCGGCGCGACGGGTTGGCAACTGACCCGTACCGGCGCACGGGTCGTCACCAAGCTGGCCGGCAAGGGGTCGCTGCAGCAGAAGATCATCAAGGAGATCCCCAAGACGTTCGCCGACCTCGGCCCGACGTATGTGAAGTTCGGCCAGATCATCGCGTCGAGCCCCGGCGCATTCGGCGAACAGCTCAGCCGCGAGTTCCGCGGACTGCTCGACGCGGTCCCGCCCGCCGATGAGGAAGAAGTGCACAAGCTGGTGCGCGAGGAACTCGGCGACGACCCGAAGAACCTGTTCAAGAGCTTCGACGAGAAACCGTTCGCCAGCGCCTCGATCGCTCAGGTGCACTACGCGACGCTGCACAGCGGCGAGGACGTCGTCGTCAAGATCCAGCGCCCCGGGATCCGTCGGCGGGTCGCGGCGGATCTGCAGATCCTCAAGCGCGGCGCACGCATCGTCGAGTTGGCGAAGCTGGGTCAGCGGCTGTCCGCGCAGGACGTCGTCGCCGACTTCGCCGACAACCTCGCCGAGGAGCTCGACTTCCGGCTCGAGGCGCAGTCGATGGATGCCTGGGTGTCGCACCTGCATGCCTCCCCGCTCGGCAAGAACATCCGTGTGCCGCAGGTCTTCTGGGATCTGACGAGTGAGCGGGTGCTGACGATGGAGCGCGTCCAGGGCACCCGCATCGACGATGTGGCGACGCTGCGCAAGAAGGGGTTCGACGGCACCGAACTGGTCAAGGCGCTGCTGTTCAGCCTCTTCGAGGGCGGGCTGCGGCACGGCCTGTTCCACGGCGACCTGCACGCGGGCAACCTGTATGTCGACGACGACGGCAAGATCGTCTTCTTCGACTTCGGCATCATGGGCCGGCTCGACCCGCGCACCCGCTGGCTGCTGCGCGAGCTGGTGTACGCGCTGCTGGTCAAGAAGGACCACGCGTCGGCGGGCAAGATCGTGGTGATGATGGGCGCGGTCGGCACCGTCAAGCCCGAGGCCCAGGCCGCCAAGGACCTGGAGAAGTTCGCGACGCCGCTGACCATGAAGACGCTGGGCGACATGAGCTACGCCGAGATCGGCAGGCAGCTCTCGGCGCTGGCCGACGCCTACGACGTCAAACTGCCGCGCGAACTGGTGCTGATCGGCAAGCAGTTCCTCTACGTCGAGCGCTACATGAAGCTGCTCGCGCCGAACTGGCAGATGATGTCCGATCCGCAGTTGACCGGGTACTTCGCCAACTTCATGGTCGAGGTCAGTCGCGAGCACAGCGAAGAGGTCGAAGCCTAGATGCAGGTGCGCACCGGCACCGCCCGCTCCGGTGAGCTCGACATCTACTACGAGGACATGGGAGACGAGAACCACCCCGCGGTGTTGCTCATCATGGGGCTGGGCGCGCAATTGTTGTTGTGGCGCACCGAGTTCTGCGAGAAGCTCGTCGCCCAGGGGCTACGCGTCATCCGGTTCGACAACCGCGACGTCGGCCTGTCATCGAAGCTGACCGGCCGCCACGTCGGCGCGCCGCTGCTGCCGCGGATGGTGCGCTCATTCTTCGGGTTGCCCAGCCCCGCGGTGTACACGCTCGAAGACATGGCCGACGACGCGGCGGCGCTGCTGGACCATCTGCGGATCGACTCCGCGCACATCGTCGGCGCGTCGATGGGCGGGATGATCGCGCAGGTGTTCGCGGCCCGGCACAAGCCGCGCACCCGGACGCTGGCGGTCATCTTCTCCAGCAACAACCAGCCCGTGCTGCCGCCGCCGGCGCCCAGGCACCTGCTGGCCATCCTGCAACGCCCGGAGAACGCCAGCCGAGAGGCGGTGATCGCGAACGCGATCCGGGTCAGCAAAATCATCGGCAGCCCTGGCTACCCGGCCCCGGAGGACCGCCTGCGCGCCGAGGCGATCGAGGCCTACGAGCGGTCGTACTACCCGGCCGGCGTCGGCCGCCACTTCGCCGCGATCCTGGGCAGCGGCAGCCTGCGGCGCTACGACCGCGACATCGAGGCCCCGACCGTCGTAATTCACGGCAAGGAAGATAAATTGATGCGCCCGTTCGGCGGTCGCGCCGTCGCCCGCGCCATCAAGGGGGCCAGGTTCGTACTGTACGACGGCATGGCCCACGACCTGCCCCGCGAGCTGTGGGACGACATCATCGGGGAGCTGAAGACGACATTCGCGGCGGCTTAGATCCCGCATGTGCCCCGGCTTTCCTCTACGCTTTGTGGGCAAATCATCCAGCCAACGTCGGAGGGTCCGCGGTGACCACAACGTCTGAGTTGCAGCCCGACTACGAGCTGATCCAGTCCATCTACGACATCTCCGACGAGTTCTACGAGCTGTTCTTGGGCCCGACGATGGGCTACACCTGCGCGTACTTCGAACGCGACGACATGACGCTCGACGAGGCGCAGATCGCGAAGTTCGACCTGGCGCTGTCCAAGCTGCGGCTGGAGCCGGGGATGACGCTGCTCGACGTCGGCTGCGGCTGGGGCGCCGGCATGGCGCACGCGGTGCAGAAGTACGACGTCAATGTCGTCGGGCTGACGCTGAGCAGGACACAGCTGGAGGCGGCGCGCCGACGGCTGGCCGCGATTCCGACCACGCGCACCGTCGAGGTGCGGCTGCAGGGCTGGGAGGAGTTCGACGGCAAGGTGGACCGCATCGTGTCCATCGGGTCGATGGAGCACTACGGGCATAAGAAGTACGACGCGTTCTTCGAGAAGACCTACGACGCGCTGCCCGCCGACGGGGCCATGCTGCTGCACACCATCTGCGGGTTCCACCCGTACGAGATGCACCGCCGCGGGCTGAAGCTGACCTTCGAGCTCTGCCGGTTCATTAAATTCATCGTCACCGAGATCTTCCCGGGTGGGCAGCTGCCGTCGGCCGACCTGATAGAGCAGCATGTCGCGAAGACGGATTTCCGGTTGGCCCAGACGCAGTCACTGCAGCCGCACTATGAGCGTACGCTCAGCACCTGGGCCGCAAACCTGCAGGCGCGTCGGGAGGAGGCGATCGCCCTGCAGTCCGAGGAGGTCTACGAGCGGTTCGTGAAGTACCTGACCGGATGTGCCGACTTGTTCCGCAACGGTTCGATCGACGTCAACCAGTTCACGCTCGAAAAGTAGGGCACGCCAGGTCCGCCGGGATTGGGTTCCCACCCCGGCGAAACGCTAGGGTGTGTCCGTAACCACACGAATGACCAGGGTGCTGCAGAGGTTGCCATCGAGGTGGCAGGGAAGGTCTAGCAGGAAGAACATGTCTGACAATTCCACCGGCACGAAGGACATGACTCCTCACTTCGAGGACATCCAGGCGCACTATGACCTGTCTGACGACTTCTTCGGTGTCTTCCAGGACCCGACGCGCAAGTACAGCTGCGCCTTCTTCACCGGCCCCGATGTCACGCTGTCGGAAGCCCAGATCGCCAACGTCGATCAGCATCTCGAGCGGCTCGATCTCAAGCCGGGTATGACCCTGCTGGAGGTGGGCTGCGGCTGGGGCCTGACGCTGCAGCGGGCGATGGAGAAGTACGACGTCAACGTCATCGGCCTGACGCTGTCGAAGAATCAGAAGGCCTACTGCGACCAGCTACTCAGCAAGGTCGACAGCAAGCGCAGCTTCGACGTGCGGCTGGAGGGCTGGGAGCAGTTCCACTCCCCCGTCGACCGCATCGTGTCGATCGAGGCGATCGAGCACTTCGGCTTCGAGCGCTACGACGACTTCTTCAAGAACTGCTTCGAGATCATGCCCGACGATGGCCGGATGACCATCCAGAGCAGCGTCGGCTACCACCCGTACGACCTGGCCGCCCGCGGCAAGAAGCTCACCTTCGAGTTGGCCCGGTTCGTCAAGTTCATGATCACCGAGATCTTCCCCGGCGGCCGCATCCCCACCACGCAGATGCTGGTCGAGCACGGCGAGAAGGCCGGTTTCATTGTGCCGGAGACGATCTCGCTGCGTAACCACTACATCAAGACGCTCGGCATCTGGGCCGACCGACTGGAGCGCAACAAGGAAGCCGCGATCGCGGCGACCGACGAGGAGAACTACCACCGCTACATGCGGTACCTCAAGGGCTGCCAGTACTACTTCATCGACGAGGGCATCGACTGCAGCCTCGTCACCTATCTCAAGCCCGGCGCCGCCGCGGCCTGATCCGCGCCGTCAGGCCGCCGACTGATCCGACTCGGTGTCGGTCGGCGCGTCCGCCGGTGTCTCGCCGGGTGTCGGGTTCTCGGGGACGGCCCCGGTGGGTGCGGTGCCGTCCTGAACCGTGGCCTCGCCGTCGACGGCCTCGCCGTTCACCTCGGACTCGTTGACGCCGGACTTGGTGACGTCGGACCTGTTGCCGCCGAACGACAGCGACCGTACGTGTTCGTGTTCCTTGGCTTCCTCGGTCCGCGCGTTCGTGATCGCGTTGATCTCGACGTCGTTTTCGTCCTTGGTGTCTTCGTTCTTGATGTCTTCGTTGTCGTTGTCGTTCTGGGGCGGCACGACCGCCGTCTTCGCGCCCCCGCCCAACACATTCTCGATGCCCTGACCGATGGCCCCGACGAGATCGAAGCCGACCTTGACAAAGTTGGTCGTCGGGCTGAACGGCAGCGGCGAAAGCCATTGCGGCTTACCGGGATCGCCGCTCCAGTCGTAGCCCAGGTCGACCAGCACCTCGGTCACCGGGGTGAGGAAGTCGACCAGCGGCCGCACGATGGGCTGCAGCGGCGCGGGCAGCGACGACATGAGCAGGTCGTACATCGGCAGGCTCTTCGCCGGGATCATGAAGTACTGGTTGCCGTTCGCGTCGACGCGGCAGTAGTCACCCGGGCACGCGCTCTTGAGGATCTGGTCGATCTCGGCTTCGTCGTAGCCGTAGGCGATTCCGTCCTCCGGCGAGTTGCCGTTCGGGGTGAGGTAGTAGCCGTGCACTGTCTCGAACGCGGCGAACGCGTTGACCACCGACAGCAGATTGCCCCAGTACTTGGGCGCATACATCACCGGGTCGTACTCAAATCCGATGGCCACCATCGGTTTTCCGATGTCCGTCGGCGTCGGGGGTCCGAACGTGATGTTCAGGATCGGAATCGTCGGCAGGAATCCCAGCCGAATGAAAATGCCCCCGTCGGGGTTGTACGCGTTACCGATGAGCACAATCGCTTTGACCTTGTCCAGCAGCGAATTACCGGCGAGTTCGCGCAGCGCGTCGGAGACCACGGCGCCACCCTGCGAATACCCCATCAAGATCGCGCCATCCGGGTCGTTGAGGTTCTGCAGGTTCGCGATGACGCTGGCGACGCCGGCGCCCACCGACTCGTTCCACTTATCGCACTGATATCCGGGGCACCAGTTGCCGATGAAACCCAGCGGCCAGAACGATGCCGGATAGTCGACACCGGTGAGGGTGCAACCGTTCTCTGACGTGCACGACGGATTGAACGGCGCGCTGTAGCGGTCGACGAAGTGCTCTCGGTAATCGCTTACGGAGTTTGCGTCCGGGGTGCCGGTGCCGGGGACGATCAACGCCGTCGCGGCCAGGCTCACGGCCGAGAGGATGGCCGCGACCGCCGTCAGCACGGCGGCACTCAGCACGCTCAACAGGGACAAGACGACGATCCGGAGTTTCTGACGCATACGTAGACGATCACACAATCCGGGCTCGGACAGGGTCGAAATCAAGAAGTTGACTCCGCAAAGATAGTTGCTGGTTCCGCATACGCCTTATCGGTATTCGACGCGGGGTGCAAACTGATCCGCGGGGATATGTAACCGGTGGGTGACGTATTTGTAGGGAAACACCCGATTCCCTGCGCTCCATTGGATGGATAGCGTGTCCTGCCATGGAGGCCGTTGGAGACTCGGCGCGCTACCTCGCCGAGTGGTACATACCGGAATTGACCGAGGAATCGGTCGATGATCTCGTTACGCGTCTCGACGCCGCGACCGCCGCACTGGCCAGTGAAGGAGCCCCGATCCGACTGCTGCTGACGTTGTCGGTGCCGACCGATGAAGTGCTCTACGGCGTATTCGATGCCCCGTCCCGCGAGACCGTTTCCCAGGCGTGTGAGCGGGCCGGACTGCCGTATCAGCGGCTTTCCGACCACATCGACGCGCGCTTCCGACCGCGGCTATGTAACGTTGCTAAGTGATTGACGGCTCGACCTGATTAGTGGCCGATGCGGCCTCCAAAATAGAGCTAGCGCTAGCCGCTTTCTCCGCCCGCGGCACCGACGCCGTTGTATTCTCGGTTTGCTGTCGGCAAGGGGTTGGGGCATGGCATACGGCGTCATCGAACGGCCGTCGGAGTTCCGGGCGGTGCTGGAATTCCTGGAGGCGGTCGATCGTGAGCCGACGGGCCTGGTCATCGAAGGCGAAGCGGGCATCGGCAAGACGACGCTGTGGCTGGCGGCGGTGAACGAGGCGCGGACGCGCGGGTTTCGCGTCTTCGTGACGCGCGGCGGCCAGGCCGAGACCACGCTGGCGTATGCGGCGGTGGCCGACCTGCTCGGCGACGTCGACGCCGAGGTGATCGACGCGCTACCGGAGTTGCACCGCGTCGCGGTCGACCGGGTGCTGTTGCGCGCAGGGGCGGGTGAGGGTCCCGTCACCGACCACGGCGTGGTGGCGACGGCGTTCGCGTCGGTCGTCCAACGGCTCCCGGTGCTGGTCGCGGTCGACGACGTGCAGTGGCTCGACCCGTCGAGCCAGGCCGTCCTCGAGTTCGCCGCCCGCCGGTTCGCGCGGCGCGTCGGGGTACTGGTCACCGAACGCGCCGAGCATGAGGGTCCCAGCGCCGCCGGCTGGCTGCGGGTCGGTGGGTCCGACCCGATCGGACAGATCCGCATCGGTCCACTGAGTCTGGGTGGTCTGCGGGCGCTCGTCGCGGCGCGGCTCGGGCGGTCCTTCCCCCGTCCGACGATGGTGCGAATCGCCGAAACCTCCGGAGGCAACCCGTTTTACGCCCTCGAACTCGCGCGGGCCATGGAGGCCGGTGCGACGGACCCGCACGCCCCGCTACCCGCCACCCTCGCGGAGGTGATGCGGCTGCGGATCGGGCGCCTGGACACCGACACCCAGGAGCTGCTGCTCGCCGCGGCATGCGCGGCGGACCCCACCGTCGAGCTGGTCGCTGACGTCACGGGCACGCCGCTACAGCGTGTCCGCGCACTGCTCAACGAAGCGTCGACCAAGGGCATCGTGGCCGTCGACGGCGAGGATGTTCGTTTCGCGCATCCTCTGCTGGCGCGCAGCGTGTACAACGACGCGACGCCCGGGCAGCGGCGCGCGATGCACCGCGCGCTGGCCGCAGCGGTGCGCCATCCGGAGTTGAAGGCCCGCCATATGGCGTTGGCCGCGGCGAGCAGGGACGCGACCACACTGCTGGCCTTGGACGAAGCCGCAGGTGCGGCCGCCGGCCGGGGCGCCCCCGCAGCCGCCGCCGAGTTCGTGGAACTCGCGATGGGGTTGGGTGGCGACTCACCTGCGCGCAGGATCCGCGCCGCCGATTTCCACATGCGGGCAGGCGATCTGGCGCGGGCGCGCCAGCTGCTTGATGGGGTGCTCGAAAAGGTTCCGTCGGGGTTGTACCGGGCGATGGCGTTGAACCTGCTGGCGGGTATGCAGATTCACAGCAACAGCTTCGCGCGTGCGGCCGAGATGTTACTGGAGGCCTTCGACAACGCCGAGAACAACCGCGAGGTGCAGGTGCGGACGCTTCTGCTGCTTGCTTTCGCGCAGTTGAACGCGGGGGATTTCGGAGAGGCCCTGGAGAACGCCGAGCGGGCGGTCAGCTTCGCGGGCGTCGTCGGCAATCCGGATCTCACCAGCCAGGTGCTTTCGGTACGCGAGGTCGTTGCCTGTATGTCGGGATACGGGGTCAGTGAGGCCAACGTCCAACAGGCGCTTGAACTGCAGAACTACAGCAGCGATGCCCCAATCGCGTTGCGCGCCAGCGCTAACTGTGCATTGCTTTTGGCGTATATGGGGCGTCTAGATGACGCGCTGGAGCGGATGGCGAAGGTGCGGCAACGCTGCGAGCAGCGGGGTGCGGAGACGGATCAGATCTTCGTGGCCTTCTTTACGACGCTGTTCGAGGTATGGCGCGGCCGCTTCACCGAGGCAGCGGCGGTGGCCGAGGAGACGGTGGAACGGGCCCAGCAACTCGGCGGGGATCACCTTCGCGTCGTCGGACTCACCACGCGGGCCATCGTCGCTGCGCATCTGGGCAATGAAGACAAGACTCGGGAATACGCACGTGGAGCTATCGATCTTGCCGGGCGTTGCGACTCGCCGCGGCTGGCGGACTGGGCGCGAATTTCCCTGGGATTCCTGGAGGTGTCGGCGGGTAACCACGCCGCGACGTTGACCGCACTGGGGCCCCTGCTCGCGCAGTTCGATGTCGTTCCCGGGACCGAGATCATCACCAAGGGATACTTTGGTGACGCCGTCGAGGCGCTGGTCGCAGCGGATCGACGCGATGAGGCGGCGAGGTTGGCAGCGGCGATGGAGGCGAACGGCCGACGGTTACAGCGACCGTGGATGCTGGCGATGGCGGCTCGCGCACGCGCCATGCTGCTGGCCGCGGAGGGTGACATCGGCGCGGCGGTGGCGGCGACGGAGGAAGCGATGCGGCATCACGATGACCTGCCGATGCCGTTTGAACGGGCACGCACGCAGCTGCTGCTCGGGCAATTGCAACGGCGGCAGCGCAAAAAGGACGCCGCGCAAACCACTGTGGCCGAGGCGCACTCGGCATTCTCGGAGATGGGCGCGCGACTGTGGGTCGAGCGCGCCAACGATGAGTTGGGTAGGACGAGGGTCGCGCCCGCCGGTGATGTGGGAGCCCTGACGCCGTCGGAGTGGCGTGTCGCCGAACTAGCCGCTACCGGCATGACGACCCGCGATGTGGCTGCCACGCTGTTTGTCAGCCCCAAGACCGTCGAGTCGAATCTGGCGCGCGTCTACCGGAAGCTGGGCATCAGTTCCCGCGCGGAATTGGGACGCGCAATCCACGAAAAGGGCGGCGAGCCACCGACGTCTTCTGCGTAGGCTAGGGCCGATCGATCCCAAACTGCAGGAGGCCCTGATGAAATCGTCGATGAGGGCGACGGTCGCGGCGATGGCAGCTGCTGCGCTCGCCATTGGGTTGGCAGGCTGCGGGTCGGACGGCGACCAGGAGCCGTCGACATCGGCGCAGGACACCACCGATGTCCAGACGAGTGAGCAGGCTCCGCCGGAGATGACTCTCGCCGAGTACATCAAGCAGAACGGGGTCACCGAAACACCGGTCGGGCCGGGCGATCCCGGCACACCCGTGATCGAACTGCCTCCCCCACCGGGGTGGTTGGACGTCGGCACCCGTGCGCCGCTGGGTTCTTATGTCGCGTTCCAGTCGGGCGATCCCGCGACGGTCGCCGATCCCCCGACGCTGATCGTCTATGTCTTCAAACTGACCGGCGACGTCGAGGCGGCCAAGGTGCTCGAGTACGCCCCCGGCGAGATCCAGACGCTGCCGGGATACGAAGGACCGAAGGTCGGCACGCCGACCAAGTTCGGCGGATTCGACGCCACGCAGATCGGCGGTTCCTTCGAGCGCAACGGTGCCAGGCGGGCAGTCGGTCAGATGACCTCGGTCATTCCGGGTCAGGACGGATTGTTCGTGGTGCAGGTCAACGCCGACGGTGCGGGTCAGCCCAAGGACGTGGAAGCGCTGGCGGTCGGATCGGCGTTCCTGGCCCAGAACGCAAAAATAACGCAGTAAGCAATATCGGGCTGCAGTCGGGGTGTTTACGCCTACGTGAATACATCTAGCAAACTACTTCGCTCAGTGGACAGGCACCTGACGCTATCCGGATAGGTATGTTGATCCGCGGTTAGTCGCCGTCGCGGCCGATTCTTGATTCGGCCGTCAGAGTCTTTGCTGTCTCGTGAAAAATAAGCGTCAAAGCTCTACTCTGGTTTGCTAGATTTTAATTTGGATTCATGTTTACGAGTAACCGTGGGCCCATGGGATCAGCGCTGGCCGGCGCCGTTTCTCTGCAGCATCAGCTAATCAAAAGTTATTGACATAGGCGTCAGAGTCTGCGATGCTCATCGCACAGTCCAAGTCGCATTGGGGGAGATCATGCCAACCGTTTCGACCAAGCTCCGTGTTACCGCCGCCGCGCTCGCGCTGGGTGCCGCTACCGTCACACCGGCGGTTGCCAACGCCATGCCCGCGGTGCCGCTGCCCCAGGCCGCGCTCGGCGCGACCCTCGGTGGGGACGCGGTCGCGCCGTGCGATCCCGAGACGGAGCTGTGTGTCGCGGAGATCGGTGCCAGCGCGATCCAGACCCCGCTCTTCTGGTTCGGTCCGGCTAATCCGAACTTCGTTCCCCTCTTCGGCATCACCTTCCCGAACTTCTTCGGATTGAACTTCGAAGCCTGTGTCGGCGGCGCCGGAATACACCTGTCGCCGTACACGGGTGGCGGCTTCGTCGGACTCGGCTTGGGCTGCTAGTTAATCCGGCTTTAAACGCGGTCAACTCGCGCATCGACATGCGCCCTTCATGGGCCAGAGTCGATGCGCGAGTTGTTTTTGTGCAGTTGTTGCCGGAGTGCATTGAGACTTTCTGTGCCACAACAAATTTGGCTTTCACAGCTCGTCAATTCTGAATCCCCAGAGGTATGTTCTTTGCTACTGTATGGCCGCACGATCTGCAACCGAGCATGGAACGGCGATTGAGTGCCAAGAAATATCAAAGCGTTTCGACGCAGAGCGAATGCACACGGTGAGACCACACCCGACGGACGTACCGAGACGTCCGGATTCCTAGGCCGCCCCGTTGTAATCGTCGCTGGCCTCCTCGCTATCGCAGCGGTCATGTTTGTTGTGTGGTTGGTGTTGGAAGCGGTTCAGGCGAAATCGAGCCTCGAGGCGGCCCGCACGACCGCTGGATATGCGCGAGATGCCTTATTAAAGGGAAATGCCGACGACACCAGGAGATGGGTCGACCAGACGGTGTCGCACGCGCAGGAAGCGCATAATGGGACACATTCCGTCCCGTGGCGCATCGTGGCTGCGGTGCCCTGGCTGGGTAGTCCGTTCAAGACCGGACAGCAGATCTCCGATGTGGTACTCGGACTGGCATCCGATGTACTGAGGCCCTCCGCCGACGTCGCAGCGGCTATGTCACCGGACAAGTTGCTCGAGGATGGCCGGGTTAATGTCGTGTTGCTGCGCGACTCCGCGCCGAGACTGACTGAGATCGCGGTCACCGCATCGCAACTGGGAGATCAGGCCCGCGCAATCTCCGGCCCCGCCTATCTCGGCGCCGTGCGCGATGCTCGCAACCAACTCCAAGACCAAGCCGCCGAGGTGACCGGTTTGCTCCGGAATGCCGATCTCGCAGCGCAGCTGGCACCAACCATGCTGGGCGCCGACGGGCCCCGCACCTACTTCATGGCGTTCCAGACCAATGCCGAAGCACGCGGGACGGGCGGCTTGCTCGGCGGCTTCGGGGTTCTACGGTTCGATAACGGCAAGCCGACGGTGGAGGATCTTGGCTCGAATGCTGAACTCAAGATCCCCTACGCTCCCGTAGATCTCGGTCCTGACTATCAGCCGACGTTCGGTAATACCACGACCGACTACCGCAACAGCAACATAAGTCCGCACTTCCCGTGGGCGGCCCAGATCTGGAAGTCGATGTGGCAACAGGAGTCGGGTATGGCGGTCAACGGTGTGGTCGCCATCGATCCGGTGGCGCTGAGCTACGTGCTCGACGTCGTCGGTTCGGTCACCATGCCGGGCGGAGAGGTGATCACCGCCGACAATGTGGTCGAGCTGACCGAATCCACCGTGTACGCGCGCTTCCCCACCGATCAGCCGGCACGTAAGGCGTATCTGCAGGACGTGGCCAACGAAGTGGTCAAGAGGGTGACGGGGGACATCAAGAAGCCGCGAGCACTGCTGGATGCGCTCGGCAAGGCGGCAGGCGAAGGCAGGATCGCGGTGTGGAGTTCGGCGCCCGTCGAGCAGGCGCTGCTGGAACAGACACCACTGGCGCACATCGTGCCGGACGACGACGCTCCCTACGCCGCGGTGGTCATCAACAACCTCGGCGGCAACAAGCTCGACTACTACCTGCGCAGGAAGATCGAGTACGCGGCCGACGGCTGCGATGGCGACACCAGGAAGTCGACCATCACGGTCACCTTGACCAACGGTGCACCGGCGCACGGCTTGCCGCATTACGTGACGGCGCTGGAGGGCGTGGGTTTCGAGTATTCGCCGCAGGTGCCCGCCGGCAGCAACATCACTTCAGTCACGTTAATCGCAACAAAGGGGTCGAAGCTGGTGGGTGCGGTAGTCGACGGAAGGAAGGCGCGAGTGTTCCCGGGCTCGGAACGCGGTCATCCCACATACGAAGTTCAGTTGGCCATTCCGCCGGAGAAGACATTCGAGGTGAAGTTCTTGCTCAATGAGCCGGTGACCGCGGGGACACCGCAGGTTCCAATCCAACCGTTGGTTGACGACGTCGAGCCAGTTATATCGGTACCGGAGTGCCCATGAAGGAATCCACGCATATTCACCGGACCTATGCGAACCACCTACAAGCGGACATTCGGCAGTTGGGGCTTTGGCGATGACCCTCCGCGATTTCCTGAAACTCCTACGGACCCGCTGGCTCGTCATCGCGGTTGCGGTCGCCGCAGCCCTGGTATGCGCTGTGGCCGTGAATGTGTTCACTACGCCGATCTACGAAGCGAAGACGAGGCTCTTCGTCTCTACTACGTCCGGCGACTCTATGTCGGACGTGTATCAGGGAAACCGATTCTCGCAAGAGCGCGTGGTCTCGTACACCGAGTTGCTGATGGGCCAGACGTTGGCGCAGCGAACAATCGAAAAGCTCGGCCTGGATATGAGTCCGGAGGAACTGCGTGACAACGTCACTGCCGGCGCGAAAGCCGACACCGTGCTGATCGACGTGGCTGTCACCGATCCGTCGCCGGTTCGCGCGCGCGATATCGCTGACGCCCTATCCGACGAATTCGTCTTGATGGTTCGCGAACTTGAAACCCCTGAAGACGGGACTCGCCCAGACGCCAGGGTCATTGTTGAACAACGGGCGGTGATACCCGAAGATCCCGTGTCGCCCAAGAAGTCTCGCAATCTCGCCGTTGCGCTCCTGCTCGGGCTAGTGGCTGGAGTAGGACTAGCCTACGTGCGCGACCAGCTTGACAACACCGTCAAAGACCTCAAGGAGTTGGAGGCGATAACGGGAGTCGGAGTTGTCGGCAGCATTCCGATGGATAAAGAGCGCAGGAGACGGCCATCCATATCGTTCGATACCGATAATTCGACATTCGCCGAATCATTTCGAAAATTGCGGACGAACCTTCAATTTCTGGCGGTCGACAATCCGCCCCGCGTCATCGTGGTTACCAGCTCGTTGCCGCATGAAGGAAAGTCGACTACAGCAATCAACCTCGCGCTCGCCCTCTCCGAGAACGACTATTCCGTTGCGCTAGTTGATGGCGACCTGCGTCGACCCATGTTGCATGCGTACCTGGGTCTCCCAGGCTCGTCCGGGTTCAGTACTGTGCTTGCCGGACGCGCCTCGTTGGATGAAGTGCTCCAGGAAACCGCTTTCTCGCGAGTAAGCGTTCTAGCTTCGGGGTCGGTTCCACCGAACCCGAGCGAGTTGCTCGGCTCGATGGCTGCCCAAAAGGTGCTAGCGGAGCTTCGCGATCAATTCGACTACGTAATTCTCGATTCTTCGCCCCTACTAGCGGTCACGGATGCCGCTATTTTGGCGGCCGCCGCCGACGGCGTGCTCACCGTGGCCAGGTACGGCGGGACCAAACGGGACCAACTCAGCCACGCAGTGGGGAACCTCAGGAGCGTGGGTGCGCCACTGCTTGGAGCGGTTTTGACGATGACGCCGCCTCGTGGAGGTGCCACATATAGCTATAGCTACTCGGGTCGTGGCGACGACGTAAGACCGCTCCAGACTTCCGAGGAACGGAACGGACCACTGCGTCGGCTCCGAGCGGCTGTGATTCGCCTACTAGCAACGCTGCAGGCACGGATCTCGTGATGCTGTCTCGGCCCCCGCGTGAACCGAGGGTTGACGAAGTCGACCTTGGCCTCGTCAACGCAGCGGATCACCGGGATTCTCGGCAGAGGTCGTCCGACATCGGCGATGGGTCGCGTCCTGTGGTGTTACAGGTTGGACCGTCACCTGGGACCCCCGGGGGTATGGCATCCGTTCTGCAAGAACTTCTACAAACCGACTTCCCGGGATACCGACTTGTCGTGGCCGCAACCTATGGTCGCCGAACGGGCATCGCATCGCTGACCACCGCAGTCGGAACCGCGTTCCGGATCGTGCGGATTTGTCGCCACTGGGACATCGCTCATGTTCACATGAGCCAGTACGGCAGCTTCATCCGAGAAGGCTTGATCGTCATCGTTGCGCGGTTCCTTGCGAAACCGGTGGTAATCACGCTTCATGGCCCGAATTTCGATCACCACATATCTCTATACCCGCGGCTGACGAGAGCGGTCCTAAACCGAGCCGACCACATTTTCTGCCTGGGACGGCGCCAACAGGAGCTCGTCCACAAGGTCGTGCCGGACATACAAACCTCGCTTGTAATGAACCCGATCTCCGTGGCCTCCCGACACTTCGAAAGTGACCTTTCACCGCAGGTCCGTGGACACCCGACATTCGTCTTCGTCGGCGAGGTTGGCCACCGCAAAGGTGTCGACCGACTCTTCGCAGCATGGCCCTCGATACGATCGACACTTACTAACGCGTCACTCATGTTGGTCGGCCCGTTGACAGACGGGGTGCAAGTTCCAGACCTGCCCGGCCTCACCTACATGGGCGTACTAAACCGCGAAGACCTTCAGAAGATCATGCGCCGTGCGACCATGTGCGTCCTGCCCAGTCGTGCAGAGGCGTTACCGATGGCTGTACTCGAGTCGTTGGCTGTTGGTACGCCCGCGCTGGTTACCACGGTTGGCGAATGGGAGAACTTCGTTGACTGTCCAGCCGTGACGCTACTTGATACCAGGACCGCATCAGAATCAGAGATCGTGGAAAGCCTTGCACACCATCTGGTTTGCGCCGTACCAGCCGACCGCACGACTGCAATTGAATGGGCGAGAGACCATGCCGGTCCCGACGTGGTGGCGAGGCAACTCGCCAGCGTGTACGACACCCTTCGGAAACCGGGGCGGCATCCGTTCGCGACTCGGCGCCACGTGAACCTCGACCGGCATCGGCGCTACCCCCGCACCAACTAGGACATCTCTTGACGTCGATCGGTATCCTGACCAGGCATTGCTATCCGAACTACGGGTCGCTTCTTCAGACCTACGCACTCCAGTCTGCTTTGAACCGCCTCGGTGCAACAGTTCGAGTTATTGACTACATACCCTATGGTGAAACCACCGTACGGCTTGCCCAATCGAATCTGCGCGACTCCAGGATGCGCAAGAGGCTGTCCACCAGGGCGCTCTACTATGCCGTTCAGGGACCAAATTTCGCGGTGATGAATGTCCGCTTTCGACGGTATCAGCGAAGCACTCTTCAATTGACGGAGCATGTCGGAAGCAGTGCTGACCTAGCGGAGGTGGCGCGGCAACTCGATGCTGTAGTCGTTGGCAGCGATCAAGTTTGGAGCAGAATTTACGGGCGAATAGACCCGAACTACTACCTCTCGGGTGTTTCGGATGCGGCGAAGAAATATAGTTACGCCGCCAGCTTCGGGTCCACCGATCCACCGCCGGAGGATGGTGCGCAGATTCGCCGTTGGCTGAGCGCATACGACGTCATCTCCGTGCGAGAGCCGTCAGCCGTTCGCGAGCTTGGAAATCTCGGCCTCGACGCCCGGCACGATGTCGATCCGGTCCTGCTCCACGGGCGGGATTTCTGGACGCATTTCGCTAGCCGGGAACGCGCTGTCGATCACCCTTATCTGCTTGTCTACCAGATCCATAACACGCCGGCCTTCAACGAGCGTCTGCGAGAGGCCCGGCGAAGGCACGCCCTTCCGGTTCGACGAGTAACCATCGATGGAAAGCAGTTCTTCCGCAGGAACGCATCGGACTACTTGGCAACGCCAGCCAGATTCGTGCAGCTCTTTCGGAACGCGTCCGTCGTCATCACTGATTCTTTCCATGGCACCGCCTTCAGCCTGCTATTCGGGCGGCCGCTCTACTCGTTACTGCCCCAAAAAAACGCCGCGCGCAGCCACGATCTCCTCACGAGTGTGGGCGTCGGCAAGCTCGCCGTACCCGCCGGTGCGCCGCTCCCCGGTGATCCCAACTACGACACCGCTTCGGTCGGCAATGTATTGGCCACCACAGCGGAGAGGTCTTGGCAATATCTGCGCACGATTGTTGAGAGCACATGATTACCGCCGATGCCCGCGCCGACCTGAGCCACACCACGCTGGCTGACGCGATCCAGCTAGTGCTGTTCTGCGGTTCCAGCGCGGCGTATGCCATCTACATGGCCGACCTTATTGAGCAAAGTACGTACTACGCATCGCTTATGCTGCTCGTAGGCTTCTGCGGTCTCCGTGCTGTCTGGCTGGTCGCTGCGCGTCTTCGAGGCCACCGCCGTCTCCATTTCGCGGGTCCCGCAGCTGCCCTACTCTGTGCGGCGGCACTGCTGGTTCTCATTTCCGTCATTCAACACTTTCTCGCTGCCCAGCCGCTGACGATTTCGTCTGTCGAGGAAGCGCTGTACATCGTGGTTCCGACGATCCTGGCGTTCACAATCGTGAACACAGTTTCGACTGGCCTCGGGGACTTCTATGTCTTAGTTCTGCTTCTCAAGTATGTCGCGTTCATATTGATCAAGTTCTCCGCTGACTTGGACCTATCCGCGATCACCGCGATCGACTGGTCTGACACCAATTCATCAGTGTTCGAATCATCGTTCTCCCATGACCTTCTGGTCCTGGAGGCCTACTTCCTGTTCCGCCGGCAGTACATTCGCGCCGCGGTAGCCGCCATCTTCACCCTACTCACGTTCAAGCGTGCATCATTTCTGCTGGCTCCCGCACTGTTGATTGTTTCAAACAAGCTTCGTTTGGCGAGGACCGTCTCTGCGGTGCCGACGGTTGCGCTCTTCGTCACGGGATGCATCAGCCCGTTTCTGATAATGGCGATATACTCGGACGCGTTCAATGACTTTGCGCGCAGAACGTTCAATCTGGACGTCAATGCGTTCACGACAGGTCGTCAGGCCATCTACGAGATGGCACTGGAAGTCAGGGACATTGGTGGCTTCGGATCACTGAATCCCGAGCTGACGAGGCTCGCTGGCTGGAACGCCCTGCTGCATAACGACACAGTTCGCCTGTACTTGGAGGTCGGTCTCTTCGGAGTCATCGGCTATTGCGCCGCGATTGCACTGTTGGCTCGCACGAATCGTCTATCAGTGATCCTGGTTAGCTACGCCTTCTTTGTCTTGATTACGTCCCGTCTCATCACTCATATGAGCTTTTGGATCGCCCTTCTCCTGGTCCTGGCACTGGCGCAACGAATCTCGGAGAACCAACAGGATCGGGTGACAAACGGCGCTACAGACCCCGATGCTCAGATGGCGCGTCGCAGGAGTCGGATATGAACCTCATGGTGAGGCTCAAGAAAGTGGATTGGCTCAGACACCGCGTGAAGCGGGCGAAAATCTATCGCGAATATTTCGCCGACGCGCGCTTCATGAGCCGGCATCTGCTCGATGGCGGCTCCTCTGATCAGCATCGCGAGTATCGCATGCTGCAACTCATCCATGCGCTCGAGAAGGGTCTCAGTCATCGTTCGCCGCGCGCCTTTGG